>ENA-UPTA01000702-UPTA01000702.1-activated-sludge-metagenome-genome-assembly--contig:-NODE-702-length-39005-cov-6.607240_pt1 | contig 39005 bp, 31 predicted proteins | sample MGYA00238184_ERZ773361 | MGnify/ENA primary metagenome ERZ773361 (study PRJEB29100, sample SAMN05720205) | activated sludge metagenome | isolation source: anaerobic digester from wastewater... | reverse complement strand
AGAAATTTCGGATCAACTGTCTTCCCGGCGGAAACGAATGGCTGGAGAACATACTTTTCAGCCCCCCGAATCATCTGGCCAATTTCCATAATGTCTTCTGGGACCAGCTGATTTCTGACAACCGTTGTTCGAAACTCATAGGCCCGTCCTGAATTCATAATGAAATCAATGCTTTGCTGAATTAATCTAAAATCAATCTCAGTCTGAGCGATCGCCGAATATTTTCCTTGGGGCGCCTTAATATCCATTGCCCAGTAATCAACTAAGCTCTCCTTTAACAGCCCAGCCAATACCTCCGGGTGGCTGCCGTTGGTATCTATCTTGACCAAAAAGCCCAGCTTTTTAATTTTCTTTAAAAACTGAGCTAGATCAGGCTGGAGAGTTGGCTCGCCGCCGGTAATCACCACGCCGTCGAGCCGATTCACTCTCTTTTTAAGCCAGGCTAAAACATTTTCTTCCGGCTGAGGCTCTTGAAATTTCTTTGGGATCACTAGTTCCGGATTATGGCAATAAGGGCAACGAAAATTGCACCCCTGGGTAAAGATAACTGCGCTTAACCGGCCAGGATAATCAACCAAAGAAAACCTTTGCCAGCCCCCAATTTTCATTAATTGGCTTTAATTTTAGCCCGATGCTTAAATTCTTCTACCTTGCCGGCATTCCAATTAAAGGTCGGCCTCAAATAGCCAACGATCCGAGCATAAACTTCGCAATCCGCCCCGCAGCTTGGGCACTTCGGCTGCTCACCATTAAGATATCCGTGCTCCGGACAAATTGAAAAGGTGGGAGAAATCGTAAAATAAGGCAGACGATAGTTTTGGCAGATTTTCTGGATTAGCCCGGGAATCGATGAGGGATCAGAAACCTTCTCACCTAAAAAGAAGTGAATTACCGTCCCGCCGGTATACTTGGTCTGGATCTGGTCCTGAAGTTCCAAGATTTCAAACAGGTCGTCGGTGTAATCCACTGGCAGCTGAGAGGAGTTGGTGTAGAAAGGCGCCGCGCCCCGGCGATAATCTGCCTCATTGGCACATTTAATTTCTGGATATTTTCCCTTGTCTTTGAGAGCCAGCCGGTAGGAGGTGCCTTCGGCCGGAGTCGCTTCCAGATTATAGTTCACGCCGGTCTCCTTCTGAAATTCAAGCAGCTTGTCGCGAATAAAATCGAGCACTTTAAGGGCAAATTCCTGACCCTGAGGGTCGGCAATACTACAACCGAGAAAATTCTCTTCGGCCTCATTCAATCCGATCAGGCCAATCGTTGAAAAGTGGTTATGCCAATAGTGGCCAAAGCGCTCCTTAATACTGCGAAGATAAAATTTAGAATAAGGATAAAGGCCCTGTTCGGTAAATCGCTCTAAAACTTTTCTCTTTATTTCGAGACTGTTTTTGGCCAGCACCATCAGCTTTTCCAAACGATCAAAGAAGTCTTTTTCGCCTTTAGCCAGATATCCCAGCCGGGGCATATTAATCGTCACCACCCCGATGCTGCCGGTCAGCGGATTGGCTCCAAAGAGACCGCCGCCTCGTTTGGCTAAATCTTCCAGGCTCAGTCTGAGCCGGCAACACATACTGCGGACGTCTTCCGGCTTCATATCTGAATTAACAAAGTTGGCAAAATAGGGAAGGCCGTACTTAGCCGTCGCCTCCCAAAGGTAGGGAGTAAACGGACGGTCCCATTTGAAGTCCTTAGTAATGTTGTAAGTCGGAATAGGAAAGGTAAAGACCCGGCCCCGATAATCGCCCTCTGTCATTACCTCCAAAAAGGCCCGGTTAACCATATCCATCTCTTCCTGGAAATCACCGTAGGTTTCAGACTGGGGCTGGCCACCGATTATCACCGGCTGCGTCTGGTAGTCTTTTGGGACGACCAGATCAAAACTGAGATTAGTAAAGGGTGTTTGGAAGCCCACCCGGGTCGGAACATTCATGTTGAAAATGAACTCCTGCATGGCCTGCTTAACTTCAGCATAGGTTAGCCCGTCATAACGGATATAGGGAGCCAGCAGGGTATCAAAGCTAGAGAAGGCCTGGGCCCCGGCTGATTCGCCCTGCAGAGTATAAAGAAAATTACAGATTTGCCCCAAGGCGGGGCGAAAGTGCTTCGGTGGGCCACTCTCAATCTTGCCAGGGGCGCCTCGAAAACCAACCGTTAGCAGATCCTGCAGATCCCAGCCAACACAGTAAACAGAAAGAACACTCAGGTCGTGAATGTGAAAATCGCCGGTCTGGTGGGCTTCTTTAATCTCAGGCGGATAAATTTTATTCAGCCAATAAACGCTATTAACCCAGCCAGAAACATAATTATTTAAACCCTGCAGCGAGTAGGTCATGTTGCTGTTTTCCTTGATCTGCCAATCGTGGTTGTGCAAATACTGGTCAACAATATCAACGTTGCTCTGATCGACTACCTCCCGGAGACGGGCGTGCTGATCGCGATAGATAATGTAGGCTCGGGCCGTTTGGCGATAGGGTGATTCCATTAAAACTGCCTCAACCAGGTCTTGAACTTGTTCAACCGTTGGTAGATCCCGAGAAAGATTGCGGTTGATTCTTTCCATTACCTGCTGCGTCAACCGTTCGGCCTCGGCCAATTCAAACTCGCCCGTAGCCTGCCCCGCCTTTTGAACGGCAACGGTAATCTTGCGCGAGTCAAAGGGGACTACTTCCCCTGATCGCTTTCTAATCTTTTTAGGCTGGGACGGACTTTTAGGCATAGTAAATAATTGAATTAATTTAATCCGGTAACAATTAGCGTAATTCTAATCTCCCTCGGCTTAAGCTGCTGATCGAGAGATGTGCCGAAAATTAGACTGGCTCCCGGCCGGATGGTTTGACGAATCTGGTCGGCGATTGACTGTACCTCGGCCAGAGTCAGGTCGCCGCTACTGGCAATATTAAGCAACGCCGCCCGAGCTTGATTAAGAGGAAATTCCAATAAGGGCGAATCAAGAGCTTCTTTAACGGCTTTCGCCGCGCGACCCCGGCCCCGGGCCGTTCCGATGCCAAAGAAAGCCGGTCCGGCTTTTTTAATCATTGTCCTGAGGGTGGCAAAATCAACATTAATCTCGCCCGAAGCGACAATTAAATCAGCAATTCCCTGAATAGCATTGTGAAGAACTTGGTCGCACAAATTAAAAGCATTGATGAGCGAAGTTTTGTCGTTGGCTAAATCAATCAGCTTATCATTAGGGATGATCAGTAGAGTGTCAACCTGAGGTCGCAGTTTTTCCAGCCCGCTTTGGGCAATTTTAGCCCGAGGCTCTCCTTCGAAAGAAAACGGCGTCGTCACGGCAGCTATGGTCAGGATCTGCATCGATCGAGCCAACTCAGCCACCAGAGGCGCCGCCCCCGTTCCCGAGCCACCGCCCAAACCGCAGGTCAGGAAAATCATATCAGCGCCCGACAGAACTTTTTCAATTTCAGCCTTTGATTCTTCCGCGGCCGCCCAGCCAAGACTTGGATCCATGCCGGCGCCTAGTCCGCCAGTAACTTTCTGGCCAATCTGCAGCTTAACATCGGCCGATTTAGCCCGGAGATCTTGGACATCAGTGTTAATCGCCACCAGTTCGACCCCTTTAACGGCTTGCCGCTTCATGCGGGCAACAGTGTTGGAGCCAGAACCGCCCAAGCCGATAACTTTTATCTTCTTAGATGATTTCATCAGCCAAAAAGCACCACTCGGGTGCTAAATAGTTTCTAATTTAGGGAATAAAATGGCGAATCAGCCGGCGAAACCAGCCGCTCCGCTTAATGGCTAAGGTACCCGTTTCTTCGTCGGCCGCCAACAGAACTAAACCGGCCGCTGTGACCCAAGCCGGGTCTTCTGTCTCCAGTCCAGTAATGCCACAGGGAACACCCCTTTTGGCAATCAGTTTAAAAATCTTTCGGGCGCAGTCGGTGGCCCCTTTAAGCTTGGCGCCCCCGCCGGTTAGAACCACTCCGGCCGGCAAATCCTGACGCTGGCAGACGCTGGTCACTACTTGGTAGGCCTCTTCGAGAATCTCTTCCATGCGCGGCCTGATCACCTTGACTAGTTTTCGAGCCTGGCGGCTTTCTTCTGTCCGGCCAGTAATTTTTTCCTCACAACAAGATCCGATCTCTTTTTTAAGCCTCTCGGCTTCAGAAATCTCCAGCTCTGCGCCCACCGCAATGTCGTCGGTAATATGAGAAGAGCCCAAAGAAAAAATAGCTAAATGAATCGGCTTACCCTCCTGATAGACAATCACCTTAGTCAGGCTGTGGCCAATATCGATCAGGACTGAGCCCCGCTCTTTTTGTTGGTCGGTCAAGGCGGCCCGAGCACAGGCCAGTGGCGTCGCAATAATATCTTCAGTCTGGCAGCCGGCTTCGGCGACAGCTTCTTTTAATTTTTTCAAGTGTGGCGAAAAAACAGACAAAACCAGAGCTTCTGCTTCCAGCCGCGTTCCAGTCATTTCCAGCGGGCGCTCAATTCCGCTCTGTCCGTCAACAATAAAATCTTTAATCAAAACCCCCCAAAATTCATTATTGGGAGGTAGATTAATGGACTGAGCCGCTTCAATGACCCGATTGACATCTTCCTGGGAAATCCGTCCATCGGCCCGGGAGACAGAAACTAAGCCGTGGCTGGGCGTACTTAAAAACCTCGACTCGCCAATATTGAGATACACTTGATCAACTTTTTCCGAGCACGACTTCTCGGCCTGGTCGAGAGCTAGACGAATGCTTCGGGCCAGACGATTGACGTCATGGATGCCCTGTTTATTCATCCCCTCGGTCGGGCACTCACCTAATCCCAAAAACTCCAAGCCATCGCCCTGAGCTGACTGGCGGACGATTAAGGCTTTCACTGAGCCGACACCGACATCTAAACCGGTAATAATTCGAGATCGTGCCATAATCTTAAATCTGACCCATCTTGCGAAGCTGCTGATAGCGCTGCCTCGACTCTAGTCGTTTTAAAGCGCTTCGCTTTTTGGCTAAGTCGCTTAATGGTCTTTGCCAGAACCGCTGTTCTTTTGCTTTTCGCAAAACACCGCTCCGGCGAACTTCTTTAGAAAACCGGTCGACTAAGGCCACCGGTGTTTCGTTATTTTTCTTGGTAACAATAATAGGCATAGTGTTTTAAATATAATCCATTTACTTTCTTTTTGCAAAATTAAAGCCTTTTCTTAATCAGGCTAACGGCTTGACTGCGCTTAACAAAGCGCTGCTGACCGGTACTCATCGTCTTCAAGGTTATGGTGCCATCGAGAGCTTCTTTCTGTCCAATGATCACCGTGTACTTAACGCCCAGGCGATCAGCTCTCTTAAGCTGGGCATTCAGAGAATTACGGCCAAAGGCTTCAGCGACTTTTACCCCGCGCTGCCTTAACTCCTCAAAAATCTTAATGGCTTCTTTTTTGGCGGCCGGACCAAGTTGAGCAATAAAAACTTCCGGCTTTTCCCGATAGACGACTCGGTGCCCCGAACTCTTCATGGCGCTGACAATTCGTTCAATGCCGGCTGCCGCTCCGACCGCCGGGGCCGGCGGCGCCCCCAAAAGCTCAACCAATCCATCGTAGCGGCCACCCCCGACGAGCGCCTTCTTTTCTTCATCGTCCGACTGGACAATCTCGAAAACCGTCCGGGTGTAATAATCTAAGCCCCGGACCAAATGAGGGTTCAGGCGATAAGGAATGTTCAGCTCGCCCAGAAGCTCCAGCACTTCTTGAAAGTGCTGGCGACATTCATCAGATAAATAGTCGACCACATGTGGCAACTGTCCGACAATTTCCTGACAAGCCGGTTCTTTGCAGTCAAGAATCCGAAGCGGATTCCGAGCCAAGCGGCGGCGGCAATCAACACAAAGCTCAGATTCGCTCTTTTTAAGCTGCTTAACTAAAACTTTCTGATAGGTTTCTCTCTCTCCGGGCCGGCCAATCGAATTGATCTCAACCACTAGATTCTTAATCTTTAACTCGGCCAAAAGACGATAAAAGAGGTTGATCACCTGAGCGTCCAGCGCCGCATCGCCACCGCCAATAATTTCAAAACCAAATTGGTGAAACTGACGATAGCGGCCAGCCTGGGCCTTTTCGTAGCGGAAAAAGGGGCCCCAATACCAAAGCTTAACTGGCTGAGGCCAGGTTCTGGCCCCATGTTCTAGATAAAAACGAACAACAGAAGGAGTCCCCTCGGGTCTCAAAGCTAAGACCTCGCCGCTTTTAGTTCTCAGAGTATACATTTGTTTTTCAACGATATCGGTGTTGGCCCCGGTGCCTTTTTTAAAAAGCAAAGCGTTTTCTAAAATGGGAAAATCTATTCGGTCAAAACGATAATCTTTCGCCAGGCGCCGGCAAGCATTTTCAATCCGATAAAAGTAGGCACAATCTTCCGGAGTTAAATCGTGCATTCCCTTCGGGGTTTGGATAAACTCTTCTTCGGCCATAGATTAAGGCTTAATGACGTTAATCCGGTTTAAGGGCCAAAGCCTCAAAACCGCCCGGCCGATCAGGTTCTCAGCCGGCAAGTGTCCCCAGAAACGAGAGTCGTAAGAGCGATCACGATTGTCGCCCAAAACAAAGTATTGGTCCTCGGCTAAGGTAACCGAGAAGTTCCGGTAGGCAGTTGCTTGAGAATAGTGGTCGTCGAAGAAAAACTGATCCCCCTCCACGGGAGTAATTAAAATCTGCTGATCAACGGTCTCCAGTTTTTCACCCGGTAAGCCGACCACTCTTTTAATAAAACGCCGCGAAGGGTCGGTCGGCGCATAGAAGATAACCACTTCGCCCCGCTCCGGAGGGCGAAAGCGATAACTAATCTGGTCGACAATTAAATAATCCCCGTCGTAAAAACTAGGCTCCATCGAGGAGCCATCGACGACAAAGGGCTGGAAGAGAAAGTATCGAATGGGGACGACAATCAACAAGGCCAAAATGATCACCTCAATCACCTCCCACCAAAAAGAAAAAAAGCTCTTTAAAGAGTCTCTCATGAGTAAATTAAGTCCGTATTCTGATTAATTATAATGGAAATTTCATCAATAATCAAGTCGTGCTATAATGCTCTTATGATCCTGATTGTTGGCCTGGGAAACCCCGGGCGAAAATATCGAAACACCCCTCATAACCTCGGCTTTGAAACAGTTGACCGGCTGCGCAAAAAACACCAATTGCCCCGATTTCAGCGAGGAGAAATGGCCTTGATTTCGGCCGGTAAAATTGCCGAGCAATCAGTTCTTTTAGCCAAGCCCCTGACCTTTATGAATGAATCTGGCCGAGCCGTAGCCGCCCTGGCTAAGAGACATCAACTGGCGCCTGGCCAGATCTGGCTGATTCACGATGAAGCTGATCTCCCCTTGGGCCAGATTAAGACTAGCCTTAACCGTAGCGCTGGCGGACACAAGGGCGTCTCTTCGGTTTATCAACAGCTCCAGACCCGCGAACTGCTTCGTTTCCGCCTGGGAACCGCTACCGAAGATAAATCCAACCTCAAAGACTTCGTCTTGAGGCCCTATCGCCGGATCGAGAGAGGTCGGGCCAAGACTATGGTCGAACAGGCAACCGAATTAATCGAAGCCACTTTAACCGAAATATCGCCCAAATAATTATTCGATTAAAAAAAGGCCCGGAGGCCGGATTTTTGCCTTTGAGTCTATCTGCAAGCCACCAGAACACAATTGGGATTACCCAACGAACCCTGGCATTTAAAGAGATCCGAGTACAAGGAGGGATTACTCTTCTCTCTACTTGCAGACAGACTCAAAAGCAAAAACCGATGCCATTATAGCCAAAAAAGACAGGTTGTCAATCTTGGTCTTTTAGTTAAATGGTGCTACATTGTCAGCGATGAAACTGGTTATCGTCGAATCACCAACTAAGTCAAAAACCATAGAGAAAATTCTGGGCTCCGATTATCGTTGCCTAGCGAGCTTGGGTCATGTCCGCGATTTACCCAAGAGCAAGCTCGGCATTGATTTAGAAAATGATTTTGAGCCCCAGTACGTCATTCCAACCAAGGCGCGTAAAACAGTTAATCAATTAAAAAAAGAGGTCGCTTCGGCCGATCAGGTCATTCTGGCCGTCGATGAAGATCGAGAAGGCGAGGCCATTGCCTGGCACCTAGCCCAGGCTCTGAATTTGAAAGATTTTGAGAGAATTACCTTTCATGAAATCACCCCCGAGGCAATCAAAGAAGCCCTGAAGAATCCGAGAGATATCGATTTAAATTTAGTGAATTCCCAACAGGCTCGAAGAATCTTAGATCGATTAGTCGGTTACCAGCTCTCGCCTTTTCTCTGGAAAAAAGTAATGAGAGGTCTTTCGGCTGGCCGAGTTCAGTCAGTTGCTGTTCACTTAATAGTTGAAAGAGAAAAAGAAATTGAGGCTTTCAAGCCCCAAGAATATTGGACGGTCAAAACAGTTCTCGAAAAAGATAAAAAAACCTTTGAGGCTACACTGGTTAAAATTAAAAACAAGAAAATTGACCAACTGGGGCTAGATAAAGAAAAAGCCCGTCAGGCAGCTCAGCAACTGAAAAAATCCGAACCGATTATTGCCCAGCTTCAGCAGAAAGAAACCCGGCGCCATCCCTCGCCGCCTTTCACCACCAGCACCCTGCAGCAAGAAGCCGGCCGAAGGCTGAATCTCTCCAGCCGTCAGACCATGCGGTTAGCCCAGAATCTTTACGAAAAGGGTTATATTACCTATCACCGAACCGATTCGCTTAATATGGCTGAATCGGCCCTAAAACAAGCTGAAGATTATTTAAAAAAAGAAATTGGTCCGGATTACTGGCCGGGCCAGCCGCGCTTTTATCGCAACCAAGATAAATTAGCCCAGCAGGCTCATGAGGCAATCCGACCAACTGATATTTGGCAACATCCTGACCGGATCAATCTGACGCCGCCGGCCCTAAACCTTTACCGCTTAATCTGGCAAAGAACTTTGGCCTCGCAAATGTCGTCAGCCGTTCTCATTAAAACTTCAGCCGAGATAGTCGCTGGCGATTATTCTTTAAAAGCCAACGGACAGATTATAAAGTTTGACGGTTTTTTGAAAATATATCCGAGTGCTCTAAAAGAAAACCCGCTGCCCGACCTTAAGGCCAAAGACAAATTAACTGTTAAAAAGACTTTAGCGGAACAACACTTTACTCAGCCACCGGCCCGATATTCGGAGCCGGCTCTGGTAAAAGCGCTCGAAAACCTGGGCATTGGCCGACCTTCAACCTATGCGCCAATTATTTCAACCATTCAGGAGCGCGGCTATGTTCAGAAAAATCCAGAAAAAAGACTTCAGCCGACTGAAATTGGCCGCATTGTTGACGAATTACTCAGCCAACATTTTCCAGAGATTGTTGATGTCCGGTTCACCGCGAAAATGGAGGAAGAGTTAGACCTGATTGCTCAGGCTAAAAAGAAATGGCCAGAAGTGATCAAAAGCTTTTATCAGCCTTTCTCTAAGAATCTTGAAGACAAGTACCAATCAGTTGAGAAGAAAGATTTAACTGAAAAGACCGACCGCCTTTGCCCCGAATGTCAAAGCCCATTAATTATTAGGATGGGGCGTTATGGCAAATTTTACGGCTGCTCGAACTTTCCGAAGTGTCGCTTTACCGAGCCGTTTAAAAACAATAAAACCGGCGTTCATTGCCCAGAGTGTCAGACCGGCGAGATTGTCGAAAAAAAGAGTCGCCGAGGGATCTTTTACGCCTGCAACCGTTATCCTGACTGCCGATTCGCCTTATCAGATAAACCGACCGGTGAAAAATGCCCGGAGTGCTCCGCCTTGCTTGTTAAAAATAAGGAAGGTAAAATAAAGTGCAGTCAGAAAAACTGCCATTTTCAGAAAGATTAAGCCGGGGTGGTGGAACTGGCAGACACGCATGTCTCAAACACATGTGGACGCAAGTCCTTGAGGGTTCGAGTCCCTCCCTCGGCACCGGCAGGCCTTTTTTAGAATAGACTTATATAAAGCTGAGGTTAAGCTAGTTGCCTTAGCTTGGTTTTTGTGTTATTACCTAAATCAGATGAGTTCTTTTTAACCGCTCACTGAAAGGAGGCGAATGGTTATGGAGATTTTAAAGCCGTATTTCGTCATTGAAGATGAGGTTAAAGGAGAGGAGGTCTTAAAAAAGCTAGAGGCATACGCCCGAACTTGTTACAAATCGGAAGATAAAATCACTTCCGATTCGGCCGGCCCCCTGATCAAGAAATTAATTCAGCGGGGCCACGAGTCTATACTCGAGCACGAAAAGATCACCGTTCGGGTAATATGCGATCGGGGGGTGAGTCACGAAATAGTTCGCCATCGAATCGGCTCCTACACCCAGGAGTCGACGCGTTATTGCAACTATCAGTCTCGCGGCATCAAAGTAATCAAGCCCTTCTTCTTTGACCGAGAAAAGTATCGCCTTTGGGAGGAAACTATGGCCACCTGCGAAAGCGCCTACAATAAGTTAATCGAGCTTGGGGCCTCGCCCCAAGAAGCCAGGTCGGTGCTCCCCAATTCTCTCAAAACTGAAATTGTGATCACCTACAATTTGAGAGAGTGGCGTCACTTTTTTAAGATGAGGTGCTCGAAAAAAGCTCATCCTCAGATGAGGCAGGTCGCCGGACCCCTGCTCCGAGAGTTTAAGAAGTTGATCCCGATTATTTTTGATGACATCTCGGAAGAGTAAAGTCTCCAGCCCCTGGTCGCATTCCGACCGGGGGCTTTTTGTGTTAAGGCTAAGCTTTCAAAATTGCTCGGACCTCCGGTTTCTGCTAGAATACGTTCAAAACATGAAAGCATCTGAACTGTTTCCGACAACCTTAAAAGAGCCTCCTAAAAACGCTGACAGTATTAACCATCAGCTGCTAGTTCGGGCTGGCTTTATTGATCAGCTGATGGCTGGATCTTGGACCTTACTACCGTTGGGCTGGCGAGTCGTTAATCGAATTAATCAAGTTATTCGAGAGGAGATGAATGCCATCGGCGGCCAGGAGATGCTAATGCCCTTAATGACCCCCAAAAGTGTTTGGCATGAAACCGGTCGCTGGGATAAAGCCAAAGAGATTATGTACCAGTTCTCTGATGGCAGTGGCCGAGAATACGGCCTGGCCTTTACCCACGAGGAGGTATTAATGGATCTGCTCCGAAAACGAGTTAATACTTATGCTGATCTGCCGATTTATCTTTACCACTTTTCAACCAAGTTTCGAAATGAAGCCCGGGCCCGCAGCGGCATCCTGCGAAGCCGGGAGTTCATGATGAAAGATCTCTATTCGGCTCATGCTAGCGAAGATGATTTAATGGATTATTATCAAAAAGTTAAGGAGGCTTATGTTCGAATCTTTGAAAGACTTGGCTTTGATTGTAAAGTCACCGAAGCTTTAGGCGGAGTATTCACTAAAAACTATACTCATGAGTTCCAGGTGCCGGCCCCGGGTGGCGAGGACGTGATTTTCTACTGCAACCAATGTGACTGGGGGCAAAACAAAGAAGTCTTCAAGGGCCAAGCCGGCCAGCCATGTCCCAAGTGCCAAAAAGGTAAAGTTATTGAAACTAGAGCCATTGAAGTTGGCAATATCTTTCCGCTCGGCACCTGGTTCGCCGAGAAGATGCAAGGCTATTTTACCGACCAAAACAACCAGAAGAAACCAATCTGGTTCGGTAGCTACGGCATCGGCTCGACCCGAGTCATGGGCGCCTGGGTTGAAGTCTCTCATGACGACAAAGGAATTATTTGGAATAAAGTCATGGCCCCCTTTGATCTTCACCTGGTCGAACTACCCGGCGCCAAACAAGCTCAAGAAGTTTATCAAAAATTAAGCCAAGCGGGTCTGGAGGTATTATGGGACGAACGAGATATAAACGCCGGACAAAAGCTGGTTGACGCCGACCTAATTGGATTGCCGGTGAGACTGGTGGTCTCTGAAAAAACCAAAGACCAGGTTGAGTGGCGCCTGAGAACCGAAGAAAAAACCGAGCTTATCTCGGTTGACGAAGCGATCAAGAGGCTAACCAAAAAGAACTAAATTCGCTTCTCTCGAAATTCAACTTCTTTCCCTCGAGCCCGCGACGCGTGTTGCTGAGTTAACTCACGCGCTTTTTCAATAATCCGGGCCGGAGCCGATCGACCCGATCCATAAGAGCGAACTAGCGTTGTCGGACCGGCAACTTTTTTCATCATCACCAAAACATCCCCGGAAACAGCCAATCGGGCCAATCTCTTGTTCTCTGCCTCATCCCGGCCGACTACAATCTTATGTTTTCCCTCCCAGTAATGACGGCCAACCTTCAACAGTTCAATGTCAGATTCGCTAATTTGCTTGCGCTTTTCTAATAAGCCTTTAAGTCTTTTAGAAAATTCTAAATCCGTCAAAAGGCAGCCCCCGGCCGGGGTTGGGTAGTCGGTCAACTTAAATTTTCTCGCTAAAGCTAGCTGTCTTTTCCGGGATCGGCCAGATATGTCCTCCAGTTTTTGGCGGTCCACCAGCCCCTGTTTTTCAGGGATAGTTATTTGCATCATCTTGGCCGAAAGCGGCCGGAGTAAAAACCCTTGCAGGCCGGACTCTTTTTCTACCAACTTGAGGCGGTCTTTGGTTTGGCTCATTGGTCGCTGCCCCAAAACCTCGCCCGTAGCGACAAAATCATAATCGCCCTCGTCCATTATTTCGCGAGCTCTTTGCAGCATTAAGGCGTGGCAATCAATACAAGGATTAAAGCCTTGGCCGTATCCGTGACGAGGTGACCGAACAATTGATAGCTGTTCTTCCGACAAGTCGACAATCTTCAGCTTCAGGCCGTTGGCCCGAGCTGATCGACGGGCTTGATCAGCCTTAAAGAAATAACTTTCAAAAAAAACCAGATCTACCTTGATGCCCTGCTGCTCCAAAAGCTTGGCGCCCAGTAAAGAATCGAGGCCACCCGAAAACAAGAACAGAGCCTTAGTCTTTTTCGCCATTTTGGCCATCGTTAATTATCTCCATAATCACCTGGGCGATCTTATCAAAATCATGACGCACGTACCCCTCCGAACGCAGCAAGTCCCGCTCTAATATTCTGGCCCGGCGATCAGCCAGAGCTTCAATGGAATATTCAACCATCTCCGAGCGCTCCTGCTCGTATTTTTTAACTCGTAGCCGGTCAGGCCGATGGTTATTAAAGACAATCCAATCAAAAATATCCGGCCTTAAATATTTTTCCAGCTCTTGGACAAAATTCTCTCCTCGGAAGCCATTCGTTTCGCCGAATTTGGTCATCAGGTTGCAGAGATAAACTTTGGCTGCTTTTGAGGCCTCCAGGGCTTCTTTAACCCCTGGAACGATTAAGTTGGGAATAATACTACTAAATAAGTCTCCCGGTCCAATAATAATAAAGTCAGCTTCTTTTAAGGCCTGGGTTGCCTCTGGATTAACCTGACAGGGTTGGTCATAGTAAATGCTTTCAATCCGCAGAGAGCCATCGTGCTTAGGGCAATCAATATTAGCCTCGCCTTCTATAATTTGACCGTTCTCCAGCCTGGCCCGCAGATGAACGTTGTCCAGGGTTACCGGGAAGACCCGGCCTTTAGCGCCTAGCACTCGAGCGGCTTCATGAACCCCCTGAGCAAAACCGCCCTTAATATCGGCCAAAGCAATTAAGAAAAGATTGCCGAAGCTGTGATTCAGCGAATCGCCGGCAAAGCGATAGGTAAACAGTTCTGCTAGAGTCTGGCGTGGTTCAGATAAAGCAATTAAGGCCATTCTAATGTCGCCCGGCGGTAGCACCCCAAACTCCTCTCTTAGCCGGCCGGTCGACCCACCGCTGTCAGCCATTGAAACGATGGCCGAAAGCTCAACCGGTTGATTTTTGAGGCCGGAAAGTACTGAAAATATGCCGGTGCCACCGCCAATTACCGCGACTTTAGGTCGAGTCTGCTTCATCGCCATTCTTTTTTTAAGGCTGATTTATCGATCCTTCTCTTCAGCCGAAACCAGTTTCTCACCTGATGTCTTTCTTCCCAAGTTGGCCGATTGACCCGATAAAAGATTCCCAGTGGGATCCGCCCATTTTCGTAATTCCAAGATTCGATAACTTCTCGAGCTTTTAAATAATCTCCCTCTTGATGGCCTGCAACTGAATAACATTTTTCTTTCAACCGCTGTAGATCGCTTAAACGAAAAGTAATGCAAGGCTGGATAACTTCCACCAGTGAAAAGCCTTTATGGTTGATGGCTTTTGTTATCACCGCCTCCATCGACGCCGGATCAAGAGGCGAAACTCGGGCGATAAAAGAAGCTTGAGCCGAAAGGGCGACTGACAGCGGATTGTACGGAGAGTCCACCGACCCCTCCGGCGTCGTGCTCCCCCGATACCCCTTTTCGGTTACCGGAGTCACTTGGCCAATAGTTAGAGCAAAGATGCGATTATTTAAAACTAGCGCCGTCAAATCAGGATTAAGCCGGGCTAAATGGACCAGATGGTTCAACCCCTCGGCGTAAGCCCCGCCATCACCCAGAAAAGCCAAAACTTTCAGTTCGGGGTTAGCCATTTTAATGCCGAAAGCCGTCGGCAGAGCCCGACCATGCAGAGCATAAAAACCGTTAACATTAAGATAGTCGTAAAACTTTCCGGCGCAGCCGATGTCGGCGACAACAACTAAATTCCTCTTGTTTACACCCGACTCGACTAGAGCCGTAAGAGTTTTTTTAACGCTTCTCAGAACAACGTTGTTTAAACAACCCGGACACCAGGTATTAACTTGCGAGGTATCAAAATCTGAACTCATGATATCTTTTTAATCCGGTCAACCAATTCATCAGCTGCGAAGGGCCGACCGTCAAACTTTAAAATTTTATCTTTTATTAAATGACCGGTTTCCATGGCAATAAGCTGTCCCAATAATCCGGTAGCATTATTTTCAACTAGGATAACCTTCTCGGCCCGCTTAATGGCCTGTTGTACCTCATCTCTGGGGAAAGGAGCCAGATAAGAGACCTGGAGAAAACGATACCCCGGCAACTCTGACAAGCTGTCACGAATCACCCCCTGAGTCGAGCCCCAACCGATGATCAAATTCCGGCCCCGACCCCAGGATCGAACCGGTTGCCACTTTTGGACCATCTGGCCTAAGGCTTTTTCTTTTCTGAGTCTCTTTTCATTCATCTTCTGAATCATTGATGCTTCTTCGGTCGTAAAACCAAGTTGATCGTGCTCATAACTATTGGCTCTGACCCAGGTTGCTTGTCCCGGCACCGCCCGAGGAGAAATGCCATTGGCGGTCAAAGCATAACTTTGATAATCCCGGCCCGGTCGGTTGACTACAAACCTATCCGGCCTGATCCGAGGATAGCTCAGGTTATCGAAGGTATAATAGCTCTCGCTCAGATGCTTATCGCTTAAAATAATTGCCGGCAGGCGGTAGCGATAGGCTAAATAGAAGGCTTCCATGGTTCGATCAATCGCTTCTTGAGGATTGCCCGGCGCCACCACTACTCGCGGAAACTCTCCATGGCCGGCAAAACGAGCAAAAGTTAGATCGCCCTGAGCAGTATAGGTCGGGACACCGGTCGAGGGCCCGGTCCGCTGAGAGAGATAAATAACCAGAGGAATCTCAGCCATTCCAGCCAGGCTGATGGCTTCAGTCATCAGGGCAAAACCGCCGCCCGATGTACCAACCATCGTCATCGCCCCACCATAGCTTGCCCCGAGAGCGCTGTTAATGACACCAACTTCATCTTCCAGCTGCGCCGCTAATATCTTTCTTGTTTTGGCCTGACGGGCTAGCTCGACCAGAACCCCGGTAGCTGGAGTCATCGGATAAGACAAGTAGACATCTAAACCGGAAGCAATCGCCCCGGAAGAAACACCATTCGTGCCGGTTAAGAAGTAATGACCGGCCACTGAACGAACCGGCAGCTCTTCTCGGGGCGAGGCCTGCTCATAGCCCCAATTCATCGCTTTAACCGCTTGAGTCCACTCCTTGAGCTCCCGCTTAGTTGATTGAATTAATAATTTTCTGGGCAGGCCCCAGCCGCCAACTAAAAACCCCAACAGGAAATTATTTACCTGATATTTGCTTTCTAAAATATCTTCGGGCCAATTTTCCTGACTGGCTTTTTCTTTATTTAAAACTAAAGCTCCTTTGACCAGATTAGACCGATGTTGATCAGCCTTCTGATCAAGATCGATCACAGCTTCAAATTTATTGTCGTGAGAGTGAACCGGAGAATCAGAAAAAGTTACAATATTAAAATTATGGCCACCCCGGATCAAGGAACCGTAGTCGCGATAAATAAAGACGTAATATCCAGCCGAAGAGAGAACCCTGCCTAGCAGCGTTGCCGTAAAGTTGATGCCTTGCCCGGCTTGTCCGCAAATTAAAACGCTTTTTCTCATGACTTCGTCACAAAATTAATAAGGCGATCCGGCACAAAAGCGATCTTAACGATCTCTTGCCCGACAATGAACTTCTGAGCTCTGGCCGAAGCTCGAGCCTTTTCCTCAACCGCGGTCTGATCTAGCCCCGCCGGCAGCTGCAGACGATCTCTCAGCTTGCCATCAACCTGAACAATCAAGGTAACCTGTTTCTTTTCTACCATTGCCTGGTCATAGCTCGGCCATTTCTGGGCAAAGACGGAACAAAAAGGTTCTTGTTTTTTATTTAACTGCTCTTGCCAGAGCTCCTCGGCCAGATGGGGCGCAAAAGGTCCTAGCATTATGGCCAGCTGTTCCAGGTGCTTCATCGCTACCTTTTCTTGACCTTTAAGCTCATTGACTATCGTCATAAGCTGAGCAATAGCTATATTAAACTTAAGCTGGTCGAGATCCTCAGATATTTTTTTAATCGCCCGAGCCATCATTCGATCTGCCTCTTCGCTACTGTTCTCTTGGCGAGGCTGCTGATAAAGCGACCAGATTCGATTGATAAAACGGACCATGCCGTTTAGCCCGCCATCCCGCCAGTCGCCCCCCTGTCTCATGTCGCCCAAAAACATCAAATACAGCCGGACGGCATCCGTGCCGTATTCAGTAAGATACTTGTCGGGGTTAACAATGTTTCCCCGGGACTTGCTGATCTTGGCCCCGTCTTTAATCAACAGGCCGTGAGCTCGAAATCTTTTGAACGGCTCTTCCTCCGGAACATAGCCCAGTTCATGCAAAACCATCGAGACAAATCGCACGTAGAGCAAATGCAAGACGCTGTGTTCTCGACCGCCAATATACATATCAACCGGTAGCCAGCGCGCCATTCTTTTTGGTTCCAGAGCTCGATCGTTAAAATCGGTGCAAAGATAGCGTAAATAGTACCAGGCAGAATCAACAAAAGGGTCAGAAACATCTGTTTCTCGGCGAGCGGGCCCTTGGCACTTCGGACAGGTGGTTTGGTAAAAATCCGGAACCTTGCTTAACGGCCCCCGGCCAGATCCATCTGGCTGAAAATCTTCAATATCCGGCAAGCGCACCGGTAATTCTTCCTCCGGCACCGGCTGCCACCCGCATTGCTCGCAGTAGACCATCGGAATCGGCGGTCCCCAATACCGCTGGCGACTTACACACCAGTCGCGCAAGCGATAGGCGATTTCTCTCTGTCCAACCCCTTGTTGCTCCAGCCAGTTAATCATCCTTTCCTTGGCGCTTTCGGTCGGCAGGCCATTTAAAAAATCAGAGTTAACCCCGACCCCTTCTTCGAGATAGGGCCGATCTTCGGTCCATTCGCCTTCAGCCGGCCTGACCACCGAAAGTATCTCCAGGTGGTTCTGTTTAGCAAACTCCCAGTCGCGCTGATCATGAGCCGGAACTGCCATAATCGCTCCGGTTCCGTAATCAGCTAAAATATAATTGGCAACGAAAACTGGAATTTCTTGATTATTAACTGGGTTAACGGCCATCCAGCCCTCCAGTCTCAGTCCGATTTTCTCCCGGCTTTCGTCTGATCCCGTAGTGATTTGTTTCAGATAGGCGGCCAGCTGATCATAATTTTTAATTTCTTCTTTGAACTCTTCAATCAGTTTATGCTGAGAAGAAAGGACTAGATAGGTACAGCCGAACAGAGTATCGGGACGGGTGGTAAATACCTCTATTTCAGATTTCTGGCGGCCGGCTTTGACAGAAAAACGTATTCTGGCTCCTTCGCTCCGGCCAATCCAATTTTTCTGAGCTGTTTTAACCTCGTCGCTCCAGTCAATCTGATCAAGATTATAATAAAGCTTTTCGGCATAATCAGTAATTCGCCAAAACCACTGCTCCATTTCTTTATACTCAACCAAGCTTTCGCACCGCTCGCACCGTCCGTCAATAACTTGCTCGTCGGCTAAGACCGTCTGGCACGACGGACACCAATTAACCTGGGAAGACCGACGATAAGCGAGCCCTTTTTCATACATCTGAAGGAATAGCCACTGCGTCCAGCGATAATAGTCCGGATGATAAGTTTCCAGGGTTCGGCTCCAGTCATAGGCGTTGCCAATCGCTCTCAGCTGCTGGTAGAATTTCTTCTCGGTCCGGGCGCTGACATCGCGGATGTGCTCTTTAATCTTTAGAGCATAGTTCTCACTATGGATGCCAAATCCGTCTAGGCCAATCGGCTCAAAAACATCATATCCCTGGAGGCGGATATAACGGCCATAGGCGTCGCTGTGGACGAAAGCATACATGTTTCCAATATGCAGCCCCTCGGCTGAAGGATAGGGAAACATCATTAGGTTATAAAAAGGCCGGGCCGCCTGATCAAGGTCAACCTGATAGACCTTTTCTTGCTCCCAAACTGACTGCCACTTTTTCTCAACTGATTGGGGATGGTAGCTACTCATGTTTATCTAGCTGAAATAAATGATAAGCGTTTTTATCGGCTAAATCAATTATTTCGACCGTTGAAACTTTTTTAATAAAAGCAATTTTCTCGACCACTGGACGCAAACCTAAGTAGGGGACGTTCCGGCTTTGGTTGATTGAAGGCGGCGCCAAGAACGGAGAATCTGTCTCAATCAATATTCTTTCTAGCGGCGTGCTGATAATGACTTCCTCTAAATCTTGCTTAAAGACCAGCCCGTTGAACCCCAAATAATAACCTAAATGAAGCAGCTCTCGAGCTTCGGTTAAAGAACCGGAAAAAGAATGAATTACTCCGGGAACGCCTTTTAGTTCGCGACGGAGCAAAAGCATTAACTCCGGATAAGCCCGGCGGCAATGGATAATTAAAGGAAGGCCCGCTCGCCGGGCCAACTGCCCTTGAGACAAAAACAGCTCTCGTTGCCTATGCTTCTCGGTCGCATCATCGGGCTGACGATAAAAATCAAGGCCGGTTTCGCCGATCGCCACGACTCCCGGCTGGTCGATCAGATCGGATAGCTTGTCCGGATCTTCCGAGGGGCTATTGGGATGGACGCCGACTGAAGCATAAAACCCCTTCTCTTGAGCCAAACTAATGGCCCGAACCGAGCTTTGATAATCAATGCCGGCATTGATGACCTTAATCCCGGCTTCCTGGCAAGAAGAAATTACCTTTAATCGGTCTTGATCAAAATCCTCTAAATTCAGATGGGCGTGGGTATCAATCATTTAAGACGGGGGAAAAGATTGCCTGATTCTTTTTTACCAGCCAGCTGATCGGTCATTCGTTGACTGGCTTGGGGTAAAAATGGTTGGAGCAACTTGGCAATTTTTCCCAGAACAAACAACAAGTCCGCCACGACCTCTGCCGAACCCTCTTCGCCCTTCCAAGGCTCTTCTTGCTCAATATATTGATCGCAAAAAGCAATTAAATTCCAGACTGACATTAGAGCTTCGCGAAAATCATACCGAGCCATGGCCTGAACATATTCCTGCTGAACCTCCTTGATCGCCTGTTCTGTTTCCAGACCAGCCAGCCCAGGCTCCACTTTCATTTCTCGAGCCAGTTTGTTGACCCGGGAGAATAAATTACCCAAGCCGCTAGCTAAATCAGCATTATAGCGTTCTTTGAACTTGGTCAAACTGAAGTCGCCGTCCTTAGTCGGCGGAATCTCGCGCAGGAGGAAATAACGAACGGCATCGCTTCCGTAATCCCGGCTTAATTTGAAAGGATCTACCCCTGTGCCGCGGCTTTTCGACATCTTTTGCCCGTCAACTGTCAGCCAGCCATGGGTCAGAATGACTTGAGGCAGGGGAAGCCCGGCCGCCAGCAAGAAGGCCGGCCAATAGACAGCATGGAACTTAATAATGTCTTTACCGATACAATGGATCTTTCTGGGATTATCAACCCACCAGTCCTTAAACTTCTGACCGTCTTTTCCGTAGTCTAAGGCGCTGATGTAATTAATCAGCGCGTCAAACCAACACCAAACAGTCTGCGTCTCGTCTTCCGGAGTCTTGATTCCCCAATCCTGCATCCTTTGGCTGGAGCGAGAGATACAAATGTCTTCTAGTCCTTGGTTAATAAAGCTTAAAACTTCATTCTTGCGCGATTCAGGAATTATCTTTAACTCGTCGCTCTCAATGATCTTTTTCAGCTGCTTCTGATATCGAGAAAGCTTAAAAAAGTAGTTCTCTTCTTCAACCTCCTCCAGTTTGACGCCATGAACCGGACAACATCCGTCCGGAGCTTCTTCTTTTTTAAAGTAAGTTTCGCAGTTGCTACAAAGTAGCCCGCGATATTTTTTAAGATAAATATCGGGCTTAACCTTTTTCCAGAGTTTCTGAACCGCCTGGGCGTGTCTCTTTTCGGTGGTACGGATAAAATCGTCAAAGGAGAGGTCGAGAGCCTCTCTCAATTTATAAAAATGATCGGATTTTTCCTTGACGAAGCTCCGGACCGGGACCTTTTTCTCTTTAGCCGCTCGAACGGTGCCGAGACTGTTTTCATCGGTCCCAGTTAAGAAAAAAACTTCCCGGCCCCGAGCCCGATAATAGCGAGCTAAGACATCGGCCTGAACCTTCTCTAAAGCATGACCGAGATGAGCCTCGGCATTGGCATAGTCAATAGCCGTCGAAATATAGACCTTTTGGTTAGTTGCCTTCATATTGTTACTTCTGTTCCCTGTTCTTCAGCATAGTATTCGCCGCCCTTCATATCAATAACGAACCGATAGATGATGGCGGTCATTGGAATTGCTAAAAAGGCCCCAACTATACCAAAGAGGGTGCCCCCAATGGCTAGAGCCAGCAAAATCATGTAGGGCGGTAAACCGGTCGCCTTCCGCGTCAACAAAGGAGTTAAAACATACGCCTCGATGGCCTGAATAATAAAGAGAATAACCAGTAAAATTAAGGCCATAATCCAGTTAATTTGCAAAGCAGCAATACCCGCGCCCATTAGGGCCGCCACCAAAGAACCAATGTAGGGGATAAAGTTAGCCGCACCAGCAATTAAAGCTAAGACTAAAGCCGCGTTGACTCCGAACAGTTGATAAACCAAGAAGTAGGCGGCGACGACAAAGAGCGAAGAAATAATCCTGGTGCCAAACCAGTGAGTCACCTGTTGCCGGCTTCGGGTCCAAGCCTTAACGACTCTCTTTTGATATTGGGCCGGCGCCAAAAGGGCAATCACTGACTCCACTCCTTTTCTCTCCAAAGAAATAAACAGGGCCATTAACAAAACAAACCCGGTATTAGCCAAGCCGCCCATAACCGAACCGAGGGCTTGAAGAATATTCTCCGGAGCTCGAAGTAGCAGACTCTCCTGAGCCCACTCGCCAATTGCACTAATATCCAAGCCAATGGCCGAAAAGAACGGGCCAACTTGGCTCAAGTACTCCGGCAGAACCGCGGCCAAGTTTTTAACCTCAACAAAAATCAATGGAATGCTTAAGTAGAGCAAGAGAGCAAACACCCCAAAAACCAGACCATAAGTTAAGAGAACCGAAGCCCAATAAGGAATTCCGTGGTGATAAAAGAAAACAATGGCTGACTTTAACAAAACAGCTAGAACTAAGGCAAAAATGAAACTGATCGCCAGATCTCTCAAAACAAAAAGCAAGGCGACTAGAGCAATTGTCAGAACTACCCGAACGATCGTCCGCCAGGATAAATCTAAATTATAGACTGGCTTTTCCATAATCAATTATTTATTAACCTATTCTACGTTATTTTCAATATTTTGTTAAACTGGCTCGCCCGACTTGGCCCAATTAAGGCCAGGTTTAGGTTTTGATTCTGGAAAATATTTCGAGCTAGTCGACGAATCGAGTTCGCGTCAACCTGATCAATTCTCCGACAAACCTCTTCCGGTGTCATTGGCTTTAATCCCAGCACCTCGTACTGAGCATAGTAGCTAGCCAAGTTTTCCGCTTGTTCCAAGGACAGCCAGAGAACTCCCTTTAAATATTCTTTAGCTTTTTGAAGCTCCGCTTCCGGAACTAGCTCTTCTTTGGTCCGCTGATACTCGGAAAGAATCAATTCTATGGCCCGATCGATCCGGCGGTTGTCCACCCCGGCTTGGGTGACCAAAAATCCGGTATCCCGCAGAGTATCGGCTGAAGTGCGAACATAATAGGCTAGCCCGCTCTTCTCCCGAATCAATGAAAAGAGGCGAGAGCTCATATTGCCACCGAGTAAAGTGGCTAGCACAGCCTGAGGAAATCTCTCCGGCTGGCGCAGCGAATAGCCTCTCACTCCGAGGCAAAAATGGGTCTGGTCTGTTTTTTTATATCGAACTTTAATTCCGGGCCGGCTTTGCTTTTCTGCCAGTCGGGGCGGATTTTTCTGTTCTTTTCCCGAAGGAAGGCCAGCAAAGGCTTGGCTAATCTTTTTGATCACTTCTGAAGAAGAATCAAACCGTCCGGCCAAGACAACCGTTGTATTCCCGGCATGATAGTAAGAGCGGCGGTGCTCTAACAGCTGGCGGCGGTTCATTTGCTTGATGCTTGACCGGGTGCCGATAATGTCCTGACCGAGAGGATGCCCATCATAAAGAAGATTGTACCAGAGCTCCTCAACATACTGCATCGGCGTGTCTAAATACATGTTCAGCTCCTCCAGAATAACTCCTTTTTCCCGGCTAATATCGTCCTCATTGAGCTTAGCATTAAGATAAATATCACTCAGCCAGTCTAAAGCCGTATCAAAATGGCGAGCGTTAACTTTGGCGAAATAACCAGTGTATTCCCGCCCGGTAAAGGCGTTCATGACACCACCAATTGAGTCAATGGTTTCGGCCACGGCTAGAGGAGTCGGCCGCTTAACTGTTCCTTTGAACATCAGATGTTCCAGAAAGTGAGACACCCCGGCGACTTTTTTCGATTCATAGGCCGAGCCGGTTCCGGCAAAGGCGAACAAGGTAACGGCCCTAGCGCCCGGACGAGGAATCGTAATGACCCTTAATCCGTTTTTAAGTCTGTAACGATTAACCTTCATTAAAACTTCCTTTGGTTAAAAATTGCTTCAGAGCCGAGGGCAGGTTTTTTATCTCGACCCGAACCTGCTTCATTGAGATCCTGTCGCGCACAGTCACATCTTGCTGTTTCAGGCTGTCGAAGTCAATGGTCACTGATAAATAGGTGCCGATTTCATCTTGACGGCGGTAGCGCCGTCCAATCGAACCGGTTTCGTCGTACTGAACCCGAAAAGAAAATTTCAGCTGTTCAAAAACTTCTTTCGCTTTAGCAACCAGCTCCGGCTTTTTCATTAAAGGGAAAACCGCTACCTCTACCGGGGCCAGCTTTGGAGACAGCTGCATCACCACCTCCTCACTCCGCTGGCTTTCCTGGTCGCGGCCACCGCTAATCTTTTGATAGGCGTCGCAGATAAAAGCCAGCATGAGCCGGCCAACCCCGGCCGAGGTTTCGATGACATGAGGGTAGAACGGCTCCGGATAATCAGCGTCGCTGTATTTTAATTCCCGGCCACTGTGCCGAGAGTGATTACTTAAATCAAAGTCGCCGCGATTATGAATGCCTTCAATCTCGTGCCATCCAAAGGGAAACTTGTATTCGACATCGACGGCTCGGCGGGCATAGTGAGCCAACTCATCTGCTGGCACTTCGTATAGCCTCAGATTCTCTTTTTTAAGCCCCAGATCCAGATACCACTGTAGCCGCCTCTCTTTCCAATACTCAAACCATTCTTTAGCCTCGGCCTCAGGCGTGAACCACTCCATCTCCATTTGTTCAAACTCTCTCTGTCGATAAAGAAAATTTTTAGGATTAATCTCATTACGAAAAGATTTGCCAATTTGAGCCACGCCAAAGGGCAGTTTCATTCTCATGGAATCAGTTACCAGGCGAAAATTTAAAAATATACTTTGGCAGGTTTCCGGACGGAGATAGGCCTGGCTTTGAGTGTTTTCAACCGGCCCAACAAAAGTCTTCATCATTAGATTGTAGCTACGCGGCTCTGTTGTCTTGCCACCGCAATCCGGACACTGCTGGTCTTTAATCTCTTCTTCTTTGAAGCGGTGATGGCACTGCTGGCACTCAACCAGAGAATCAGCAAAGCCGCTTCCCAGGTGGCCTGAAGCCTCCCAGGTTCTGGGATTAAGAATGATTGCGCCATCTGCCTCAACTACCTGCGTATGGGCTCTGATCACGTCGGCTCGCCAGAGATTCTTAATATTATTAATCATCTCGACTCCCAGTGGGCCGTAATCGTAACTAGCTCCAAACCCCCCGTAAATTTCAGAAGAGGGATAGACGAAACCCCTTCGTTTAAGCAAGGAAACAATTTCTTTCATTGTTTTCTCTTCCGCCATAATAAAATTTAATTAAATGGACTTTCTTCCGGCATCTGGCTGACCTCATTAACCCCCAAGGCTGCAAAGGAAAGAACCTGGTTAGTCCAGAGATCGCGGCCGCGGCCCTCGGCTGGCCCAATCAGCGGACTTTGGAGCGTCTCTATGCTTTGTGGCTGGACCACCAGTTGAAAGGCTAAGATAGCCTGTTGGTCTGGCTCCAGATGGCCGACATCCCAAACCAGGCGGTCGCCCTCGCCTTGCAAACTCAAGCGTCCAGCCTCTTCATCTGGAAAAAGACGGTCGGCAAACATCGTCTCCGAAGGCAAATCAACCGCGACCCAAACATCATCAACCTCGTTATAAGTATTCGTCAGCCGCCAAAAGACGGTGTAGAGAGTCGTTTCGCCTAATTGAAGCGGAATTGGTCCCTCGTCTTCAAAAAACTCATCCCCAGCATAAACCTCTTGAACCAGCTCGAGCTGCGAATTGATTTTAGTAGCAAAGATATTCCGCATACTGCCGATCTCGACCTCGATTTCAACTTGCGGACTTAGACTCCGAATCGGCCACTCCTCTTTCAAATCAATCCAAAAATCAACTTGCCCCTCCTCGTCCCGATCGAGAAACCTTAGCTCCGGAATAACCCGCCAGTCCCAAAGAATCGAACTGTGCCCGGGTTGATAAGTGGCCCGAGTGGCCCGAAGAGTATTTAAATCAAAGTAGTCGCCCTTGAGATAAATCGTTATGAACTGGTTTTCCAGGGGACGTTCGGTAACGTTTCGGAAATATATTTGATAATGTAATGAGTCGCCGGGGTTGGCAACATAATCAAAGGAGCCGTTAATCTGCAAAGCCAGGTGAAGGGGTGCATCAGAAATTTCAATCTTCTGGCTGATTCGCTTCAGCGGCGCAAATCCCTGTTCGGTCCAAATTCCCAGCTGAGCGCTTAAGACCACCTCTGGAACGTCTGGACTGGCCTGCCCGGTCAGGCGGATTCGTCCGCCGTCTTGAGATACTAAAAAGGGAATCTGCCATTCGCCCGGTTCGTTAGACCCGACTGGAGAGCTTTCTTTTAATTCAAAGCCTCGGGTGGCCGAAAATCTAATGCCCACATTTTCCAGAGTTTCATCTAGAGCGGAAAAATAATTTAAGGAAAATTGAAAGTCTTCTCCCGGAGCGGCCGTTTGAGGTAAGCTGAACTCTAGCGTTAATGGAACTTCCGAGATTGTCGTAGTCGCCGAAGTATCGGCGCTATAGTAAACGCGCAACCCTTCGACCTGATAATCCAGCCTGGCCTTAGCAGTTAAAACTTCTTTTTCTTGCCCAAAAACTTTGGCCCGGAAAGTAAACTGCTGTTCCTGGCCTGGATAAATATCTTGCTCTAGCTTTTGGCGGACCATGCTTTCGTCGGGATCAATCGGCCGGACATAGCGAGGGAATTCAAACATTAGCTCGGCGTTCGATAAGGCAAAATTGCCCTGGTTCTTAATTCTCAAGGTATAGTCTACCGACTCCCCGACCACAATCGATTCCGGAGCAATTAGCTCCAAAAAAACATCACCGCGAGAAGCAACGTTCTTCTGGTAAAGAAACCAGATTACTACGGCTAAAGCCACCGCTGCTATCAGAAGAAAAACTAAAATAATCTTCGTAATCTTGGACATAATAAAATCTATATAACCAATGGTTATTATAACTCAAAAGATAAAAAAGGCCTAACAAGATTGAGTTTGCCTAAGATTTAATTAGGCTAGAAGACTGGTCTTGGCGGACCGAATCGAGAAAAAATCGCGAAACTTTCTCCAGATTTTTTTGATCTTCTGGACTAGTCTTAATCCGGGCTAAGCAAGCTTTATCTTTTTCCGCAATTAAACGGAGAATTTTGATAGTATTAGGCGAGATCTTTTCTAAAAAATCCTCATCCTTCCGGCAGCCCGGACAGACTATTCCGTCCTGGGCAATTAAATAGCAGACTTCAGATTTAAGGTGATTTGAACAGCGGGCGCATTTTTGAAGGTCGATCTGATAGCCCCAGCTGTTCATTAGCGTCCAAAGAAAATAATAATAAAGGCGTTGATAGTGCTTCTTCATCAGATTCAGGGCATGCAGCGCCCCCAGATAGAGAAACCAAGTGTTGTCATCTGGCAGACGCCAAGGCGTTAGCGCTTCAACGTCTTGGGTCATTTTCCGAGCCACTATAAACCTCGCCCAGTCTCGGCTTAGGTTAGCAAACGGTGTTTTCGGTCGAGCCGCGGTAATAATCGGCTGGCGATAACCAAAAACCAATTCAATCTCGCTCCAGCTAAAGAGCCCTAAGCCACCCCTTAATTTTGAAAGAATTTTTCTCTCCCCACGAGCGACAGCTTTAAGCTTGCCGAAGCGATCAGTTAATAAAATAATCTGGCTGTCGGCTTCGCTGATTGCTTGGCGGCCTAGTACCACGGCTTCCGTCTTCTCTTTAAGAAACATGATCGGGTTCAATGGCTAAAAAGAGCTTCTGGCCGTCTAAAACAACTTCTTGGCTTTCGGCCGGTGGCCGGCCCTCGGGCGATTTTAAATCAATAGCTTGATTGTTTTTCTCGATCTCAGAACGATATTTTTCGAGAAGCTGAACCGGCTCTTCGGCTCCCCAATAATAGACAGTAGCCGGATCGGACGGCTTCAGGCCGGCTTTTTTTCTCAGATTCTTGATCGTCCGGACAACCTCTCTAATTTGGCCTTCTTCTTCTAAGTCTTTGCTCAACCGGGTGTCGACAGCGAGCTTTAGGCTGCCTTCTTCAGCCTGAACCCAGCCGGACTCTTCTTTGAGGCTTTCTTCAAAAGATACCCGGCGCACGTTTATCTCTTGGCTAATTAACTCATTTAAATCTTGATTTTTTAAGGCTGGACCCTGAACTCTCAGTTCGGCCAAGGGCTGCCTCACTTTTAGGCCGGCTTTAGCGCGGGCCTGCAAAGACAATCGGACAATTTCTCTGACCCGAGTCATCTCTGCTTCTATTTCTGGATTAATTAAATCTTCTTGAGGTTCAAAGTAGTCCTGTAGGTGAACCGAAATTGATTGGTTCTGGGACCTTAAAGAGCGATAAACTTTTTCACTAATAAAGGGGGTTAACGGAGCCATCAAATTGCTAATACTCAAAAGAAAGTATCGCAACATCTTGGCTGCAGTTTCTGTTTCTGGGCCCGGGTTTTGCAGGCGGGGTCGAGAGCGCCGAATATACCAATTAGAAAAATCATCGATTAGGTCTACGAAAAGACGGGCGGCTCGATCGACCCGATAAGCCTCCATTTCTTGAATCAACTGTCGGCCCACCGCATGAAGACGAGAAAGCATCCATTGGTCAAGCAGGTTCGGGCTGAATGGAATTTGATCGTCCAATTCAATTTCCGGAGCATAAGTCAAATAGAACGAGGCGCAGTTATCGAAGGTGCTAATTATCTTCTGCATCACCTCGTTGACCTTGTCTTCGGCCACCACGTAGTTGCCGCCCAGCGAAGACTGATTCAGAAAATAAAAACGTAGCGCGTCAGCTCCATAACGATCAAGGATGACTTGAGGCGGTTGATAGTTCTTGACGTGCTTAGATAGTTTTTCGCCGCTCTCGGAGAGAATTAGACCGTGGGCAATAACGTTTTTAAAGGCTGGTTGGTTTTGACCCAGGCCGTCATCTTTCAAGGTTAAGGCAGTCGCCAGAACGTGCAAAGTGTAAAACCAGCCCCGAGTTTGTTCTAAAGCTTCAGTAATAAAGTCAGCTGGGAAAAATTCTTTTGTCTGTTCCTGATTTTCAAACGGATAATGAAACTGAGCGTAGGGCATCGCGCCTGATTCGTACCAACAATCAAAAACCTCTTCGACTCTCTTCATCTTTTCTCCGGAAGGCGAATAAAATTCAATCTGGTCGATATAGGGACGATGAAAGTCAATCCGACCCTCTTCATTGAAGGGCATTTGAGCAAATTTCAACTCTCGGACTTCAGCAAAATCAAGGCCTAATTCAGAGCGGCGGGCGGTATGCTCTTTTTCAGTTAAACCGAGACAGGCCGACTCCAAGTATCGAAGCGGACCCCGATGGCCGATAATTAAGACATTGGCTCCCTGATACTTTTGATCCTGGTCCTTTAAAAACTGATAGATCCTCTGCCTCACCGCTAATCCGGTCTCACCACCTTCCGGGGTTCGGGTTAAGAACTCATCCGAAGAGTCAAAGAATTGGTAATATTCTTTGATCGATTTTCCGTTAGCGACACCAAATTGATGCTCACCCAGTTCCGAATAAAACCGAGGCTCAATCCCTAAAATTTCCCCAACTATTTCCGCCGTCTGCCGGGCTCGAGTTAAATTAGAAGAAAGAATAACATCGATTTTGTTCTCCTTTTTCAGCTTCTTGGCCGTAGCTAGAACCTGCTTCCGGCCCAATTCTGTTAATGGATAGCCGTTATCGCGATCAATTAAAACTTTCTGAACATTGCTTTCAGCTTCACCGTGCCGCATCAGCCAATAGCGATTATCACTGAACTTCTGCTGCCTTAAGTCTTCACGCGAACCAATCACAACCGTCTCGCCTTTTTCTGATTGCCAGATCGGGATAGGCGCTCCCCAGTAGCGGTTTCGCGATACGGCCCAATCACGGGCCCCCTCTAGCCATCGGCCGAAACGACCGTTCTTAATATGTTCGGGAACCCAATTGATTTGCTGGTTATTCTTAACTAATTGATCGCGAAATTTTTCAACGGCGATATACCAGCTAGTAACCGGATAATAGACCAAACGTTGATCACAACGCCAACAAAAGGGATAACTGTGCTCAATTTCCAAGGTCCGGTAGAGAAACTGGCGTTTTCTAAGATCCTCTAAAATAGCCTGGTCGGCCGCCCAAACCGGCTGGCCCGCCCCGGGCAAATTATAGCCGGTGGCCATACGGCCGCTGCGATCAACTGTAATCTTGAGAGGCAGATTCTGTTTCTTAGCCACCTCCATGTCCTCTAGCCCAAAGGCGGCTAGGTGAACTAAGCCGGTGCCTTCTTCTGTCGAAACAAAGTCAGTTTCCACCACTCGATAATCCCGGCCATTGCTAGGCGGAACATCATAGAGCGGTTGATAAGCCTGCCCGATCAGCTGTCGGCCTTTAAAAGTTTCAATCTGCTCAAAGTCTTCTTCAATCTCCGATAGCCGCGACTCGGCCAGAATTAAAAATTCCGAGCCGGTCTTAATTTTTACATAGTCGATTTCCGGATTAATCGCCACCGCAAAATTAGCCGGCAAAGTCCAGGGAGTAGTCGTCCAAATCAAAAGAGAGGTTTTCTCTTGATCAATCAGCGGAATTTTGACGAAGACTGAAAGATCTTTAATGTCGCGATAGGCTCCGGGCTGATTCAGCTCAAAATTAGACAAAGGGGTCTCGCAGCGCGGACAATAGGGAGCCGTGCGGTAGTCCTGATAGACCAACCCCTGCTGATAAAGACGCTTAAAGATCCACCAAATGCTCTCGGTGTATTCCGGGTCAATCGTCGCGTAATAGTTGTCATAATCAGCCCAGCGGCCTAATCTCTTCAGAATTTGCTCAAATTCATCTAAGCAACGAAAAACTAAATTACGGCAGGTCTGGTTAAATTTATCAATACCTAACTGCTCAATGTCCGCCTTGCTCTTCTGATTCAGCTCTTGTTCGGCCAAATTCTCCAGGGGTAGACCGTGGCAGTCCCAGCCCACCCGACGAGGCACATACCGGCCTCTCATTGTCTGATAACGAAGAACAACGTCTTTAATGGTTGACGGGAGAAGGTTGCCGTAATGAGGCTGGCCGGTGGCGAAGGGCGGACCATCATAAAAAGAGAATAGTGGCCGGCCTTGGCGCTGAGCAACACTCTGCTCAAAAACCCGGTTTTGCTCCCAAAACCTAAGAATCTCCTCCTCTGATTTAACAATATTATTTTTTTCTTCTGGCATCACATTTTGTTGGGCGCACTAATGCCCATTAATTGCAAAGATTCACCAAGAATACCCTTAACCGTTGACAATAGCATTAACCGAGCTTTTTGCTTAATCGGTTCAGCATCAGCGACCGGGCAGTCTCGATAAAATTGATGGAGGGCTGAAGCTAGCTGGCTAGAAAACTGAGGCAGCTTATGAACTTCATAGCTCTCGGCGATACTGGTCACCGTCTCCGGATAATGAAGCAATGTTGCCATCAGCGAAAGTTCACTGGGATGATCAAGTAAAGCCTCCGGGTTGCCTGTTCGCTCGGGGGAATAATTCAGTTTCTCGAAAATACTATTGATCCGAGCGTGAGCATATTGAATATAATAAACTGGATTATCTGATGATCTTTTCACTGCTAAATTAAAATCAAAGTTAAGATGGGAATTGAGGCTCCGTTCCAAAAAGAAGTAGCGGACGGCATCTAGGCCAACCTGGTCAACCAATTCAGCAATCGTGATATAAGCGCCTCGTCTTTTAGAGATACGCAGTTCTTGACCGTCTTTTAGCACCTTAACCCACTGAGCAATTAAAATTTTCAGCTGGTGGGCCGGATAATCAAGAGCCTTCAGCCCCTGAACCAGTGGCTGAATATGGCCCTGGTGATCAGCTCCCCAGATATCAATGATTAAATCAAAGCCTCGGTCAAATTTATTCCGATGATAAGCCAGGTCGGTCATGAGATAAGTCATCTCACCGCTCGCTTTGACCAAAACCCTGTCCTTATCGTCTCCAAAAGAAGTTGTTTTCAGCCAAAGAGCTCCTTCTTTTTCCTCAGTTAAGCCCCTCTCTTTAAGCTTAGCTAAGGTAGCCTCAACTTCCTTTTTTCGATAGAGTTCTCTCTCTGAAAACCAGGTATCAAATTTCAGGCCAATTTTCTTTACATCCGGCTTGATCATTTTCTCCAAGATATGGTCGGCGGCTTCGCGGCCGGCTTCGTCCGGATCCCGGCTTTTAACAATCTTTTTCAACTCTTCGATATAATCACCTCGATAGGTCGCCTCGGGATGACCCAAGACTGATTCGCCTAAGCGTCGAACCTGAAAGCCGGCATCATTAACGTAATACTCTTTGACAACTTGGTGGCCGACCCGGGCGAGGACGTTGCCTAGGACATCTCCAAAAAAACCACCCCGGCCATTACCCAGCGTTAAGGGGCCGGTTGGATTGGCCGAAACAAACTCAACCTGAATTTTCTTAACCTGATCGACTGTTATCTGCCGATCAAGACCAGACATTAGGTTCTGCCATTCTTGATTAAGCTGTTCGGCTGTTAAAAAAAAGTTAATGAAGCCCGGCTTAGCTATTTTAGCTTGATAGCCCTCGATTCTTTTGGCTAGCTCAGCGGCTAGCTTCATCGGATCAGATTTCATTGGCCGAGCTAAAACCATCGCCGTGTTAACTGCATAATGGCCGTGCTCAGGTTGATCGGGCACATAAATCTGCCAGTCTTGATCCGGCCAGCCTAATTCGCCTAGAACGCGATTAACCTCTGCTTTGATTTTTTGGGCGACTGTCTTTTCCATAATTGAATGACCAATTCTAGCATTTTCGCTAGAAACTGACAAAAATGGTAAAATAAATGAGATGGAATTAGCTAATAATAAAAAGGCATTTTTTGATTATGAAATTCTAGAGAAAATAGAGGCTGGTTTGGCTTTAACCGGAGCTGAGGTTAAATCAGCCAAGCTGGGCCGCGTTAGTCTAAAAGGCTCTTATGTTAGCAATCTCGGAAATCGTCTTTATTTAACCGGAGCGACTATCTCAGCCTATCAACCGGCCAACCAGCCGGCCGACTACGATGCCACCCGCCCCCGCCCCTTGCTATTTAAAAAAAAGGAGATAAGCTACTTGATTGGCAAGATAAAAGAAAGGGGCTTGACGCTAGTGCCTTTAAGAATGTATACTAAAAAGAACTTGATCAAGCTAGAGGTTGGTCTGGCTAAAGGAAAAAAGAAATTTGATAAACGCCAACAGATCAAGCAACGTGAAGATGAGCGCCGGATTAGAAGATCTTTAAAAGGCGAAGAATAACACGGGGACGAACGGCTTCGATAGAATCTCGAGGCGCGCGGTGCGGGTTAAGGTGCCGGATCCTTATTAAACTTTCGGCAAACTACAAGTGTCAACACACTTCGGGGTTTAACCCCCGCTTACGCTTACGCCTGAAAGTTTCAGGATAAGCTTTCATAGTTTTTTTGCCTCCCTTTGCGGAGGAATCTGTTTCTGAAGCGCCCTAAACGCTTCTTGAAGACCCTCTTGAGGGCTAAGCCCGTAGATGCTGCTCGTCATTGATTTTCTAGACGTGGGTTCGATTCCCACCGTCTCCACTTTTACAATTAACCAATCCACAAAAATAGATCAGTATTTTATCAACAATGCAATTGAGCAAGGTTTGAGGTGGGCTAAGAAGTCGCCGGATCAGATAAGATTAGTCGGCTCGGATGGAAAGCAGCTCGGCGTCTTCAATCTGGAACAGTCTTTAAATAAGGCTCGAGAAGAAGGCCTCGACTTGGTTTTAATCACGGCCAAAGCCAATCCGCCGGTTTGTCGCATCATCGAGGCCGGCAAATTCCTTTATCAGAAAAAGAAGGAAAAGAAAAAGACCGACTCCGTTGAGTCGAAAAAGCTTAAGATCAAGTTCAACACCTCAGAGCATGACATGGAGACCCGAGTCAACCAGGCCAAAAAGTTCTTAGCCAAAGGTAACCGGATCCAGGTGATTATGATGCTTCGCGGCCGAGAAAATGCCTTTCGGCCTCAGGCCGAAGATAAGATGAAACATTTTTTGGCAATGATCGAATCGGCTTGTCCGGTTAAGATAGAAAACCAAACTTCGCGCAAGTCAAAGATAATTCAGTACGAGGTTTCGCCTAGTTCCCCTAAAAAACATGAAAGCTAAAACAAGAAAATCTTTAGCCAGCCGATTTAAGGTGACCGGCACCGGCAAGGTGATGCGCCGGACAACAGGGCAGGATCACCTTCGGCAGAACAAGGCCAAGAGAGTAAAACAAGCCAAGCACAGCTGGGTAGAGGTCCCGCCGCCTTTGGCCAAGAAGATTAAAAAATTGATGAGAGGATAAAACATGCCTAGGACTAGTAGAGGAGCAACTGCTTCAACTAAAAAAAAGAATATATTAAAAGAAACTAAGGGTTTTCGCTGGGGGCGAAAGTCAAAATTTTGCCTGGCCAAAGACGCTTATCGCCACGCCCAGGTTCATGCCTATACTGATCGGCGACGCAAGAAGCGTGATTTCCGGCAGCTGTGGCAGATAAGAATCAATGCAGCGGCCCGACAAAATGGATTAACCTACTCCCAGTTAATAGATAAATTAAACAAAGCTGAGGTGAAGGTAAATCGCAAGATGCTATCGCAGCTAGCGCAAGAAAAGCCTGAAAGCTTTGCCCAGCTCATTAAGAAAATAGTTTAATAAAAGACCCCTAGTCTAATTAAGACCAGGGGTTTTTGTTTTGCCAAATTTGCTTTATCTTTTTAAACAAGACATCGGCTTTGTCTTCTAATATCTTGCCCGAGAAATAAAGCAGATAGAAAATACTAATAGCACAAACAACCAAGAACATCCCTCGCCAGACAAAACTAAGGCTAACAGCGGCGGCTCGGCCAAGGCCGAACGCCCCAAAGGCCATCGCCTGAAGAACTTCCATACTGCCGAGCGTAGCCGGCAGGAAGAACAGCAAACTCAGGCCGGCCAGGGCGTGAACCACCAAGGAATAAGAAATCGAAACCTGTCCGGTAATGAAGTAAAACAAACAGAACATCTGGGCCCAGGCGGCTAAGTTTTTAACCACAGTCGCTCCCAGAACGTGCCTGGAGCGACTCTGCCGAAGATCAAAAAAGCTAGCAATTTCGTTCTCTTCTTTTTCGAAATTAATTATTTTCTTCTTTTTCAACAGTTTTTTCAAACCAAAGATACGCAGGGCCGGCTCAACGATGCTTTTTTTGTGGCGAATCCGATGAAAGGCATAATAAGCAAAGGCGATGGCTCCTAATGGAATCAGGGATAAAGATAAGATTAATTCTGGACTTTCGAACCCGGTTAAGGCGCCAAAAACCAACAAGCCAATCAGAATAAAAACTGAATGAACTAGGAGATCAGCCAATTTATAGGTAATCAGAGAATTAACCCCTCGCCGCCAAGGCACCCGCATCTCCATGTTTAGTAGATATAAAACTATCGCTTCGCCGCCAATAAAGGCCATTGGTGTCACAAAACTAACCGCCGTGCCGATGATCATAATCCGCCAAAGCTTCCGCCAGGGAAGACGATAGCCAATGTGGCGAAGAGTTTCCTGCCAGGCCAGAGTTGCCATCCCCTGGATCCCCAGGGTCAGCAAAACCAGCAACGCAAATTGCCAGGGTCTAATCAGCTGGAGCGATTCAATAATATTAGCCCACTCAACCTGGCCGCTAATCACCAAGAAAAAGAAAGCTCCGATCGTCAGTGTGACTAAAAAAATCAAGAAGTTTTTGAATGACATAATCGACAAAGAAAAAGCACCAAAAACATTGTTTTTAGTGCATTTTCATAAAATCAAGCCTTGTAAACGCGGTAGCCTGGTCTAACCCGCTGGTCGACCTTCATACCCACCTCCTGCTTGGCTTTAGCCTGGTCAATCTTTTCGTGGTCAACCTCCATCGAGGTTACCTCTTGGATAAAGTCAGTTTCTCCGCCAACAAACCTAATCTGATCGCCAACCTTTAGGGTCTTGCTCAAGCTGATCACGGCCACTCCGATCTGATCAAAATAATGAACGACTTGGCCGATTAAGTTTTTTTCGTCCAAATCTTCTTGAGGCATAAAATTAAAGATAATTTTTAATAATTTTGACCTTTATGGGTAAACCCATTGCTCTTATTCTAGCAAAATTATCTCTTTTTTCCAGCCTCAGAAACTAGGTAGTACCCCCAAAAGGAATCGAACCTTCATCCCGGCCTCCGGAGGGCCGTGCTTTATCCGTTAAGCTATGGGGGCGCGATAAGCAACAATAAAGCAGTTACGGCGCCGACCTCTTTTTAAAAAACCTGCCTCTTCTATCAGAGCCCCTGATCTCAGAACCACTCTTTTTAAACCTCTCAAGCTAAAAAAATGGTAGTAGATTAAGGCCCGATCGCCCCATTGCCTCAAAAAAGAATTTCTATTTAACTTTTGCCAAAAGCTAATACGGTCCGGCTGCCAGACAGTAATTACTATCCGGCCGCCTGGTTTAACCACCCGAACGGCTTCGCTTAAAACCCTGGCCGCCGCTACCTCGGGGAGGTGATGCAGCAAGGCAATTAGCCAGACTGAATCAAAAAGACTATCCTGGTATGGAAGCTGACGGGCATCGCCGACTCTAAAAGAAAACTCGGGATATTTTTGCCGGGCCGCCTCAATAAGATTCCTAGAAAGATCAAAACCGTGGTAATCTATTGTAGTCTGCTCAAATAATTTAATCAATCGTCCGTGGCCACAACCAAGGTCAAGAATACGATCGCCCTTCTGAACCAGCTTAGAAAAATATCTTAACTCTGGCCATATTTCTGGACGTGAAGCCTGAAATTCGTCAGCAATTTCATTGTAGCTTCGTTGGTTTAGAGCAATTAATTCATCTTCAGTCAATTTTTTCATGGATCAAAAAAGCACAGAAGCTTGCGAGCAAATTATTCTGGCCCTGTTAGAAAAGCCAGAACTGACGGAATTTGAATTGGGCAAAGTTAAGCGTGCGGTTGCTAAGAAATACCACATTTTTCAGCCTAAAAACTCTCAACTGCTGTCAGTTTATCACGAGCTAATCAAAGAAAAAAGAATCAATCCTCGCCCAGAGTTAGCCCGCCTTTTAATTACCCGTCGGGTCCGCTCTCTTTCCGGCGTCAGCGTAATTTCCGTTCTGACCAAGCCTTATCCCTGTCCCGGCCGATGTCTTTACTGTCCGGAACAAAAGGGCGTTCCGAAAAGCTACCTACGAAACGAACCGGCCGTGATGAGGGCCATTGATCATCAATATGACCCCTATCGCCAAGTGGCTAGCCGGATTGCCGCCCTGGTTTCTCTTGGCCACCCGACTGATAAACTAGAGCTAATCGTTATCGGCGGAACCTGGAGTTATCTGCCTCACGACTACCAAACTGATTTCATCCATCGCTGTTTCCAAGCAGCTAACCAACAACTGAGCCAGAGCTTATCCGAGGCTCATCGAATAAACGCCCAGGCCAAACATCGAATTATTGGATTAACGCTTGAAACTCGTCCTGACTATATTAATCCGGCCGAGATTAAGAGAATGAGGCAGCTCGGAGCGACTAAAGTTGAGCTGGGTGTTCAGTGTCTGGACGACAGGATTTTGTCTCTTAACCAGCGGGGCCACGGGGTTAAAGCTGTGGCCCAAGCCACTCGTTGGCTAAAAGACGCCGGCTTCAAGGTTGGCTATCACTTAATGCTCAACCTACCCGGAGCCAGTATTGAACAGGAAAAATCTGCCGCTCAATTAATGTTTGATGATCAGAGATTCCGTCCTGATTTTTTAAAAATATACCCAACGGCTATCTTGCCCGAAGCCCCTCTCTATCGATGGTGGCAAGAAGGACGCTACAAGCCCTACTCCCGCCGGGAACTAATCGAGTTAATTAAATTTATTAAAGAGCGGGTGCCTGTCTATTGTCGTATCCAGAGGGTGATTAGAGATATTCCCTCTGAAAACGTACCCGTGGGGCCAGTTAAAACCACTAATTTAAGAGAGATTGTCTTAGCCGAGATGAAAAAAGAAGGCCGGGCCTGCCGTTGTATCCGTTGTCGAGAGATCAAGGAAAACCAGTCCGGCGAAGAGCCTGTTCTGTTTCGAGACGATTATTCCTCGGCCCAAGGCACGGAAATATTCTTGTCTCTAGAAAACCCCCAGAGAGACTGCCTCTCGGCTCTGCTTCGGCTCAGGATACCCTCTGGCGCCTTTTCTCAAAAGAACCATTTCTGGCCGGTACTTAATCGGGCGGCTCTGATTCGAGAATTACACACTTACGGTCGGCACCTGCCTTTGGGCGAAAAAGACTCTCTCTCCGCCCAGCATCACGGCTTAGGTCAAAAGCTAATAATCGAAGCAGAAAAAATTACTTCCCAGGAATTTGCCGATCGCGTTGACAAGATTGCCGTTATCGCCGGGATTGGCACTAGGGAATATTATCGTCGATTTGGCTATGAGCTCGAAGATACTTATATGGTCAAGTCTTTAACCCGGTCCAAAGACGCCTAACCACCTCCCGGTCATCCCAAGATATTTTCCGGCCGTTGGCCCAGCACATCAGTGTTTCCGAACCCTTCCCGGTAATGGCAACAACGTCGCCTGGCTGCGCCAGCTGAAGAGCTTTTTTGATTGCTGCCTCGCGGTCGGGAATAATTAGAAGATCGCCTGAAAAATCATTGGGAATCCCTAACTTCACCTGATCAATAATCTGCTGCGGATCCTCGTCATAAGGATCTTCGTTGGTTAAAATAACAACCTGTCCGTATGTCGCCGCCAGCTTTCCAAAAACAGGACGCTTCCACTTATCCCGGCCACCACCGCAGGCGCCTAAAACCGCAATTAACCGTCCCTTTAAGCCCTGTCGAATCGTCTGGTAGACTGATTCCAGGGCCTTGGGAGTGTGAGCATAGTCAACAATTACGGAAAAGGGCTCATTAATAACCGTTTCCATCCGTCCGGGAATACCCTCAACCTGTCTCAGGGCCTGGGCAGATTTATCCAACGGAATACCTTGAGACCTAGCGACCGCTGTAGCCGCCAGGCCGTTAAAGACATTAAACTCTCCCCGTAAGGGCCACTTTACTGATTGGCCGTCAAAACTAAAGACGCTGCCTTGCGGCGAAAGCGAAATGTCTTTTAGATAAACACCTTCCTGGGCTTTTCCCCGAGGTCTTCGTCCAAAACCGATATATCGATCGGCTTTAAAACTTAAGAAATAGTCAGCCTGCTGGTCGTCGGTGTTAACGATAATCACCTGGTCCTTTTTTCGACTTTTGGCTAATTGGGCAAAAAGCTTTCCTTTGGTCTGACGATAATTTTCAAAGCTACCGTGTCGCTCGATGTGCTCCGGCGAGAGACCAAGAAAGACTAAGGCATCAAAGTCGATAAATTTGTGGCGATGCTGGCTGATACCCTCTGAGGTAACTTCTATTACGGCGTAATGACAGCCGGCCCGGACCGCTTGAAACAAAAATCTTTGCATCGCCCCGCGCCCGGGCATTGTCATTTTAAGTTGATTTTCCTTTTTCTGGTGACCGAGGCGGAAACAAATTGAAGAAGCCGAGGCCACTCGATACCCGGCCTGCTCTAAAATCTGAGCCGTGAGCTCAACCACGGTCGACTTGCCACTGGTGCCGGTTACCCCGATTACCCTCAGGCGGCGCGAAGGGAAGCCATAAAAAATTGCCGCCCCCCAAGACCACAGCCAGTGATAAGCG
>ENA-UPTA01000701-UPTA01000701.1-activated-sludge-metagenome-genome-assembly--contig:-NODE-701-length-39032-cov-155.274444_pt1 | contig 39032 bp, 36 predicted proteins | sample MGYA00238184_ERZ773361 | MGnify/ENA primary metagenome ERZ773361 (study PRJEB29100, sample SAMN05720205) | activated sludge metagenome | isolation source: anaerobic digester from wastewater... | reverse complement strand
CCCAGAGTGACGAAGGCCAGCAGAAAGAGAACGATGTTGTAAACAAACATCTGGGCTCCCACCCATAGGCCGAAAACTCTGTAAACGATTATTGCCAGGCCGCTCACCCCGCCGGCAATAATGTTATTCGGGACCATAAAGGAAACTATAGACATGGCCGTCAGTATTGAACCGACCGTTATCAGGAAATAATCTATAAAGGTCTTCCTATTCACTTCACTCTACGACCCTCGAATTCTTTAACTTTGCAATCTGCTCAAGAAGTCTCTTCTCCTTGCTTGAAGGCTTGCTTATATTTACTCTGACCGTCACAAGAAGGTCACCTCGTCTTCCGCCAGACACGCTGGGAACACCGAGATTTTTCATTCTGAAGACGGTATTAGGATTCGTTCCCGCCGGGATTCTAAGTATCTCCGTTCCCCCTTCGGGAAGTGAAATCTCCAAAGTAGTTCCAAGTGCAGCCTCAACGTAATCTATCTCCTTGCTCACATAGAGGTCGTTTCCGCTTCGCCTGAACTCCGAAGGCATTTCAACCCTTACACTTACATATAGATTGCCATATGGACCGCCGTTCTGTCCAGCGTTCCCGTGACCGCCGATTCTCAGAGTAGCGCCGTTCTCTACGCCTGCGGGAATCGTCACGCTTACCTGGTGCCTTTCTTTTTCATAACCTCTTCCGCCGCACACACTACAGCGCTTGTCGATTATTCTTCCAGAACCACTGCATGTGTTGCAGACATGGGTATTGCTGAACATCCCAAAGAAAGATCTATGTTCCTCTTTGACGTAACCGGTTCCGTTACAGGTTGGACAGGTTTTGAAACTTGTGCCGCCTTCAGCACCGATTCCTTTGCAGCTCTGGCAGACCTTGTTTCTGTCGTATTCCAGTATTACCTTCTTTCCAAGAATCACATCTTTCAAATCGATCACAACGGAAGCATGAATGTCCTCTCCCCTTACAGCTCTTGGCCCTTGTGTTTTGGAGCTGCCTCCAGACCTGCTTCCTCCGAAAAACACATCGAACACATCCTGGAAATCACCAAAGACATCGTCGAAGCTTCCTCCGGTACTTCCCGGCGTTCTTCCCGAACCTCGAGGATTTGCAGCGGCGTCACCGACATAACCAAAGCGATCGAACATGGCCCTCTTTTCCTTGTCGGAGAGGACTTCGTAAGCCTCCTGTATTTCCTTGAATTTTGCTTCGGCATCCTTCTTGTTGCTACCTTTGTAAGCATCGGGATGCCACTCCTTGACAAGTCTCCTGTATGCCTTCCTTATGTCATCGTCAGAGGCATTTCTGGAGACTCCAAGAATCTCATAATAGTCTTTTCTAGATTGAGCCATCTACATCACCACCGAAGGCTCTCATTAAGACTCGGAAGAGTCGTTTACTGCAACAACCACTCTAGCAGGCTTGAGAACCTTGCCATTCAAATTGTATCCTCGTTCTATGACATCATATATGGCCATGTCCGGAACATCATTTGAAGAGATCGTTCCCTCTACTTCGTGAGAAAAGGGATCAAAGGGCTTGCCTACTTCAGGCATAATCACTGAAAGCCCCTCATCAAACATAAGCCGTTCAACTGACTTGTGGATTAGCTTTATACCAGAAATGAGACTCTTCTTCGAATTGTCGGGGTTTTCCAGCGCGCGGCTCAAATTGTCATAGATCTCTATCAGTCGAACAATAATCTTCTCTCTGTATCTCCTTATGCTTTCCTCCGATTCACGAACCAGAGCATTTCTGTAATTTATAAATTCCGCTCTGAGCCGTGCGTTTTCGTCCTTCAGGTTTTTGATCTCATCTCTCAGAGCTTTTAATTCGTCTATTTCAGATGTCTCGGATTTGTCATGGACTTCACTATCATTCATAACTTTTTCTCTCACTTCACTTCCCTCACGGACTTTTTCGCCAGTCGCTGCTCCAGCGGTATTTTCAAGTTTATCAGATTCATCAAGTCTAGCAGCATTTCGTTCTTCTTTGACCCCTTCCTCATTATCGATACTTTCCGGATTCTTCTTGTTCTTTTCATCTATCATTTTGCATTCCTCCTATCTATTCGAAAAAACTTCTGATAATCTATTGATCGAGAAGCTCAAGTACGCGTTTATTTTTTCATAGTAGGTCAACTTTGGTGAAATGACGAAGATATTTCCAATCTTTTCGTCTTTTCTCGTATAGGGAGAGACAAATAGAGCGAAATTCTTGAGTTCCTCTCTGCCCACTTCATCACCTATGAAGACCATGTTTTCGTCAACGTCACCGAAGGAGCTCAGTAGCATCTCAAGATTTTTCGGATTCTCCACGGATCTTACCAAACCCGATACATCGGACGAATCAAGGTGTTCATTTGCAATGATGAACTCAAGGCCGTATCTGTAGTACTTCTCTTCATTTTCCTTATCGAAAATGCTCTGCAAAAAGCTAATAATATCCTGAAGTCTCTTATCGTGCCATTCGTCATATCTAAGTTCGACGTTCTTGATTCCATTTCTGATTTCACCAATGGTCTTTCCCACAACGGCCAGATTCACATACCTTTGGAAATTATCGATATCGAATTCGGCCGGGCCAACAAAAACTGTTGTATTGACGCTTACACCAAGATCCGTGACTATCGAAACGTTAAGATAGCCCTTGGTAATCCTTGAAATCGAAACGCTGTTAACTACAAGTTTATCTAACTTAGGCTTTTCGATGACGACAAAGCCCGATACAGCTCGTGCAAGAATCCTCGTCATTCCCTGCAACAGATGCTCGATATCTCCGACAAAGCTGGTGCGCCTTATTGCAATAGCCACATTACTCTCCTGAAGGTCTTCAGTAATAGTCTTGACTGAATCAAGATAAAATCTGAACCCCTTATCTGTCAAAACTCTACCTGACGAAGTATGTGGCTGGTAGATATATCCAAGAAACTCCAGTTTTCGCATGTCATTTCTTACCGTAGCAGAACTAAACTTGAGATTAGAGTGCTCCAAAACCTGCTTAGAACTAACAGGTTTTCCAGAAGAGATGTATTCTCTTGAGATGCAGTAAAGCACTCTTATCTGCCTCGGGTTAAGTTCTGGACCACCCGTACGTCTTCTAGACACTTAGCACTCCCTCCTATAGACTGCTAATAAATGTTACCATATGCCGCCTCTGTTGTCAACTTCAGAGACCGATGATACAATCTTTAAGAGCGAAAGGGGTGTGATCAATGAGGTTATCTCAGGTCATAGAACTCCTCGGCAACAGTGTTCTTCAGGTGGTGAATCCCGGAAATGTCGATCCTGAATTCGATCATATTGAGAGTGATTCCAGGGGTCTAAAGGAGAGAAACCTCTTTATATGCATTAAGGGTACAAATTTCGATTCACACCTAATTGCGAGGGAACTTCAAAGAAAGGGAGCAGTCGCTTTGGTCGCGGAAATGCCCATTGAAGACGAGGAAGTGGTAGTTCCTATCGTTTACGTCAAAAGTTCTCGTCTAGTCGAGGCAGTGCTTACCATGGAGGAATACTGTCATCCCTACAGGAAGCTTACCACTATCGGTGTAACAGGCACAAACGGGAAGACTACGATCACAACTCTTATCTATCATGTTTTATCATCATTTGAGAGGAAGGCATCTCTTATCGGTACCGTGAGAAATGTTGTGGGAGAAAACATATATACCAATCCTAAGAACACCACGCCCGGACCGGTCGAGCTTGCAAAGCTTCTTCAACTTTCTACGAAACTGAAAAGCGAGTACTTCATTATGGAAGTCTCGTCGCATTCTCTTTCGATGAACAGGGTTGAGGGAATGAGGTTCGATGTAGGAATAATCAGCAACGTCACCAGAGACCATCTGGACTTTCATCCTACCTTCGATGACTATTACAGATCGAAGATGAAACTCTTCTCTTTATTGAAGACCAACGGAATAGCTGTTGTAAATGGTGACAAGATAAATATCGCGGATATCCACATTTCTAGAAACAGAATCACGACCTATGGTTTTGGCGATGAATCGGATTACAGAATCGAGAATCTCGATATCTCAAGAACGGGCATGGATTTCACTATACAAACGCCGTACGGGTCTTCACATAGGATCTACTCTAGATTGATCGGAGAACACAACGCGTACAATATAGCAGCAGCTGTTGCCGCACTCAATTCATTGAATTACGACCTGGACCACATAGCCAAAGCTATCTCATCCTTCGGAGGTGTTCCGGGTAGATTCGAGTTTGTTGAAGAGGCTACGAAGTACGGCTTTGACGTAGTTGTAGACTTCGCCCATACTCCAGATGCGTTGGAAAAACTTTTGAAGACAGCAAGAAGACTCACTCCAGGCAGGTTGATTCTGGTTTTTGGCGCAGGAGGATCTGCCGATAAGGGAAAACGTCCTTTGATGTCTGAAGTCTCTTCAAAATACAGCGATGTAGTTATTCTCACTTCCGATGATCCAAAGCTGGACGATCCCGCAGAGATCCTTCAGGATCTAGAGAGCGGCGTCGATAAATTCAAACCTTATCTCGTTATTCCTGACAGAAGAGAGGCAATATCAGTTGCCCTTACGCTTGCCAATCGTCAGGACATGGTCTTGATAGCTGGGCGAGGCCATGAGGATTTCCAAATCCTTGGCGAAAAGAGAATTCCCTTTAATGATAAACAGGTAGTAAAGGATATTCTGGAGAGCAAGTTCCGGAGGCATATAAAAAAGTGATATCCAAATCATCAGTTGAAGAATTCTTGCTTCAAACGGAAGACAGAAATATTGTCATCGATTCCAGAAAAGTTTCTGCCGGTGATGTCTTTATTGGGCTGAAAGGGGAAAAGGTCGATGGAAACGACTTTGTCGGAGAGGCGCTTTCCAAAGGGGCCTCTTTGGTATTTTCGGACAAGGCTTTCGACGACCAAAGAGTCTTGAGAGTAGACAACACAAATGAAATCCTTATAGAAGCAGCAAAGAGTATACTCTCGAAATCGAAACTTAGTAACAGGATAGGTATTACAGGTTCTAATGGAAAGACTACGACAAAAGAGATAAGCTCCTTTTTCCTCTCGAAACTTGGCAGAGTTTTTAAGACTGCAGGTAACCTCAATACAGAAATTGGATTGCCGTTATCTTTGCTGGAAAATAGGAGAGAGCTTTTTTCAGCTCAGTACGGTGTCTTTGAATTTGGGACGAGTACGAAGGGGGATATTGAAAAACTTGTCGGAATTGTCCAGCCCGACATCGCTGTTCTTCTCAATGTTGGAAGCGCTCACGTTGGAAATTTCAAAGACATCGACGAGTTACTGCAAGAGAAGCTATCCATATTCAAGTCGAAAAGGCTGTCCAGGGCGGTACTTGGAGGGTGTGATGAGAGACTGAGAGAGTTCTCGAAAGGGCTACCGGTGGAGGTCCTCCTATTTGGAAAAGAAGATGTTGATTTCTCAATAGTAGATTTCGCTTACGATAAAGGCGATACTATGCTTCATTTCTTTTGCGATGGGGACCGGTTTGTCAGACTCAAAGGCATATGGAGCTACGGTCAACTGATGGATCTTGGCGCTGCCTATCTTGTGGCTCGTCTCGTCGGTGTTGAAGAACCTTCAGTATTTTTGAACGATTACAAGTTGCCCTTCAGTGACCGGTTTACCGTCAGTATTCTGAAGGGAATCACTGTGATAAGTGACTTCTACAACAGCAGCCTTGAATCATGGGAATCGGCGATCCTATCCATAGAAAAGCTTAAAAGCTCTCGAAAGATCGCTGTAGCCGGCTCTATTCTCGAACAGGGGAGAGAAGAAAAGAGAACTCACGAAAGGCTTGGTGAGTTGTTGTCAAAGTTTGATGAGACAGTTCTCTTTACGAGAGATATGGCGATAAACGCAGCTTCAAAGAACGTAAAGCCCGCGCTTGTGAGTGACAGCGAAGAGGAAATCGCTGCATGGCTCCACCGTAACGTAAGGAGTGGTGATCTCGTCTTCTTCAAAGCCTCGCGTGCGATAGCCCTTGAAGGGGTATACAAGTCGTTTATGGAGCTGATCGAAAGTGCATAGAGAAGTATTCACTTTCCTCCTGGCATTCCTTTTGTCTGTTCTAGCTATCGAGCCCTTAAAAAGATACCAGAAAAGGAGAAGGATAGGGCAATACATTCGCGAAGAAGGACCTGACCTCCATAACTATAAAACAGGTACCCCAACTGCTGCAGGAATTGTTTTTATTCCTATCGCCCTGACAGTTGCATCAATCTTTGCCTTTAGAGCAGAGATCTTGATAGTTGTCATCGCTGGGATTCTTTTCGGCCTCATAGGACTTGTCGATGACATCTCGAAAATCGTGAAGAGGAATGCATCTGGGCTGAGCGGAAAGAGAAAACTCGCCCTTCAGCTTGTCTCGGCTGCCTTCATCGTATTTTTAATTCAGCTTGTCAATCCTCATACACATATAGAGATACCCTTTCTCGGGAAAATCGGTCTCGGCTTCGCTTACTATCCGATTTCTGCTTTGATCATTGCCGGAATGAGCAACGCTGTAAATCTTACCGATGGCGTTGACGGATTGGCGGCCTCAGTGTACATATTTTCCTTGACTCCTATGCTCGCTCTTCCCGTTTGGCAAAATGGTTTGATCGCTCCGATCAGCGGGGCTTTGGCTGGTTTTCTATGGTATAACTGGTTTCCCGCTTCAATATTTATGGGTGATACGGGATCGCTCTCGCTTGGAGGAATCATGGCCGTGATTTTTGCTTTAGACGGGAGAGAGGGTTTTCTCATATTTTTTGGTTTGATGTTCCTCGTGGAAATGTTCAGTGTAATCATTCAGGTATTCTCATTCAAGGTTTTTGGTCGGAGAGTGTTCAAGATGTCCCCAATACACCATCACTTTGAACTATCTAACTGGAAAGAAAGTAAAATTGCATTCAGGTTTTCATTGATCGCTTTCATCGGAGCAGTCTTCGGTCTGCTGTCCTGGTAGGTGAAAAAGTTGCTTGAAGGAAAAATCGGTCTTGTTGGATTCGGAGTTTCGAACGAGAAACTCCTTGAAAGATTGGTAAAAGATAGAGATTCCAAATCGCTTTTTGTTTCTGACACCGGTAAAATTAAAGAGGAAGGTAGGACGCTCCTCAAGAAGTTCGATATAGAATACGAGGAAGGGGGCCATACGGATCGTCTCTTTGACTGCGATGTCTTCATCGTATCCCCTGGAGTCTCGCCGTTTTCCGAAGTTGGAGAGAGAATTATCCATTCGGGGAAATACTACACGACCGAGCTTGAAGTATCCCTAGATGAGCTTTGGTCCAAGCCCAGAGGGACGGTGATCGGCGTCACGGGAACAAATGGTAAGTCAACAACCGTTACAATGCTCAGACACATTATTTCCGGAAAGAATCGAAAGGTCTTTCAGGGCGGAAACCTCGGTTACCCTCTCGCAGGTGTGGCAGAAGAGGTTTATGATTACTACGTGCTCGAAGTCAGTTCCTTCCAGCTGAAGTGGTTTGCGGAGGAACGAGTCCGCTTCCACTTGTCGGCCGTAATAAACCTTGGAGAAGACCATCTAGATTATCACAGAAGCATTGACGACTATTTCAAATCTAAACTGCGGTTGGCAAAGATGACCGAAGGTATTACTGTTGTTCCAAAGGCGGTAGCCGACTGTCAAAAAGAGCTTTTGAAAGGCTCTAAGCTCCGTCCGTTTGTAGCACTTGGGGAAGGATTTGACAGTTTTGACAGAGAACATTTGAGAGTGAGAGGCATTGAGTTCAGAACGTCAGATCTTCCATTTACCGGTCTGCACAATTACGAAAATGTTCTGGTAGTGTTATTGATTTCGCAGCTTATAGGTCTGTCCGCCGAGGATGTATTTCAGGAACTGAAAAGCTATACCTTTCTCTCTCACAGATTGCAGCTTGTGCGAGAGCTAGAAGGAGTAAAATACTACGACGATTCAAAAGCAACTAATGCACATGCTGTCAGTGCAGCCTTAAGGAGCTTCGAGCCTTCAAAGACTATTCTTATTCTTGGTGGAAGGGAAAAGGACGAGACTTACTCGGAACTGATCGAACAACTCGGTCAACTTAAACACGTGGTCATGCTTGGGAGTTCAATGAAGATATTATCTGCTAAACTTCAGATGAGGGGAATACCGGTCTCCGGCGCGGCAAACATGGCCGACGCGGTAAAAATATGCAGGGGACTTGCCACAAAGGGCGACAATGTTGTTCTCAGTCCGGCGGGATCCAGCTATGACCTTTATATCAATTATAGCGAGAGAGGAAACCACTTTAGAGAAATAGTAATGGCACTGGAGTGAGTATGAAGAGGACCTATTTGGTGCTGGCGCTGTACACCAGTGTCTTCGTGATTTTTGGGCTGGTGTTCATTTATAGTGCCGGGATAAGCATGGAGGCGAGACACCCGGACGTGACTGCTTCCGGGTTTTTAGAGAAGCAGCTGATAGCTTATGCAATAGGTCTTGCGGGAGCTCTCATAATGATATATATGAAAGGTTCCTGGCATTTCAAGAACGCCTTTACCATCTATTATCCGCTTACGCTTATTATGCTGGTTGCCGTGCTCTTTTTTCCAGACAGGGGTGGGTCAAACAGATGGATAGATATTGGCAGCTTCTCGCTCCAAGTCTCGGAGTTTGCAAAGATCTCTTTGCTTCTAGTTCTAGCTAAACATTTCGGAGGTTTAAAGAAGAGAAATTTCCTGACTACTTTTCTGATCCCTCTAGGAATGACTGCGCCACTTGCCATACTCGTATTTATTGAGCCGGATCTCTCTACCACTGGGATTATCGTTGCAATTGCCTTTGTCATGATGATAATCGGCGGTATCAAAATGCGTTATTTGTCGCTAGCACTTATCTTCGTTGTTATTTTGGTGCTAGTTCTGTACAGTGGCGGATTCATAGAGGACTATCAGATTCAGAGGATAACCTCCTTCTTGACTTCTTTAACTGGCGAGGAACATGAGCAAGTCTCATACTCCCTTATGGCGATTTCTTCGGGCGGTCTCACCGGTAAAGGTCTTGGTATGGGACTTGTCAAATATTACCTGCCCGTAAGCTACTCCGACTTCATTTTTGCAGTTATTGGAGAGGAACTCGGTCTCGTTGGATTGCTTGTGCTAATGTTTGCCTATGTTGGCTTTATAAGAGAGCTTATCGTTGTCGGGCTCAGAGGCTCGAGAACACTCGAAGGCAAGCTCTACATAATTGGATTCGCTCTTTACATAATGATCCAGGCTACGATTAATATTGCCGTAAATTTGGGTCTCTTTCCACCTACTGGTGTCACACTGCCCTTCGTAAGTTCGGGGGGCTCTTCGATAATGTCATTGATGATTGGTTACGGACTGGTCTTCTCAATACTCTTAGAATCTGAAGAAGAAAAAGAAAAGGGACTCCAGGATGAAAAAACTTAAAATTGCCTTTTGTGGCGGGGGAACCGGAGGACACTATTATCCTGCAGTTGCAATTCTGCATGCCCTGAGTCGTGTAAGAGAAATAGAGCTGTTGTATTTCACGGTTTGGGGAAAGATAGATGATAGAAGTGTTGATAGAGATTTCCCCGGGGTAAGGAAGATGTCACTGAAGCTCACTGGACTGAAAAGGCCCCTGTACAGTCCTGCCAATGCCAGTATTTTCTTTTCACATCTCAGAACTGAAAGGTCTGTAAAGAGACAGCTTGCCGAATTCAGCCCCGATTTCCTTTTTTCAACGGGCGGATACGTTTCCTATCCAGTTGTCAGAGCGGCAAAGAGTCTTGAAATACCCGTTTACATTCATGAACAAAACTCGATAGTTGGGATAGCAAACAAGAGATTGGCCAAATACGCAAAGCGGTTCTTCATTTCATTTGAGGAGAGTGGAAGAGATCTTGAACTTCCAAAAGAAAGGATTGTTTTTTCTGGAAACCCTGTGAGAGAATCGAAGATCACAAGAAATGAAGTAATGAAGAGATTCGATCTTCCGGATAATAAGCCCCTCATTGTAGTGCTCGGTGGAAGTCTTGGATCCGAATTGATAAATAGAGCGTGTGAAGGGCTTTACGAAGAGATTCAGAGCAATGATTGCGAACTCAGTTTTCTTCACTCAACCGGCGATGAAAGCTCGGCAATTTCGCTCAGACGGTTTCCTTTTGTGCGAGCCTTTTCTTATATAGAAGACCTTACAGACGCCATAGCGTGCGCGGATCTAGTTGTGTCAAGAGGAGGAGCTACTACAATCGCCGAGCTACAGTATTTTGGAAGAAAGGGTATAATAATACCGTGGAGCGGCGCGGCAGAAAACCACCAGTTTTACAATGCTCGCTCACTGGAAAGAGTTGGACTTGGTTATGTTATACTGGAAGAGAATTTGACTTCCACAGCTTTGAGAATTGCAATAAAGGAAATGTTGCATAGACAGATCAGCTACAAACCTCCAAGAAGACCAGTTGAGATTGTATTGGATAATATACTCCGGGAGGAATCGATTTGAAATATCACTTTATTGGCATTGGCGGAATTGGTATGAGCGGTCTGGCAATGCACTTAGCATCTGAGGGTGACCAGGTTTATGGATCGAACTATGAAGAAAATGAAAGAGTAGCTTACCTTCGGGGGAAGGGTATTGGTGTTTTTATAGGTCATTCCTATGAGAACTTCGAGAAACCGGATGTCGTTGTAAGAACGACAGCCATAAAACAGGGCAATCCCGAATTGGAAAGAGCTATCTTTGAGAGCGTTCCCACAATTTACAGGATGGAGCTTCTGAAGAGTCTTCTTTTGAGAGATACTTCTGTTTGTATAACCGGAACTGATGGAAAGACGACCACCACTGCAATGGTTTCAAAGATACTGATAGATTCTGGAAGAGATCCTACAGTCTTTCTCGGCGGCATTAATCCCATTTTGAAGGACGGAAACTACAGAAAGGGCAAAGACTTAATCGTCAGCGAACTGGACGAGAGCGACGGCTTCTTTGCTTCTTTCAAGCCCGACTATGCCGTGATAACAAATGTAAGAGGCGATCACCTCGAGCACTACGACAACTCATTTGACAATCTCAAGAACCACTTCAGATACTTCTCCAGAAGTGTGGGAAAACTACTGGTGACAAACGCCGATGATCCTGCTTCAGAGAGGATTTTCACGGATACTCTAACGTTTGGTAAAGACAGGGGCTACTACCGCTTCACGGATAGATCAACCGGAATAATGAATCAGACTTTCAGATGTTTTAGAGGTAATGAAGACCTTGGTCTTTTCAAGTTAATGATCCCTGGAGAGTTCAACGTATACAATGCCACAGCAGCCATTGCTTTAACCCATGAAATGGGGGTTCCAATTGAATCCATCAAAAATTCTCTTGAATCGTATAGATCTGTGGACAGAAGGTTCACGTTCAGAGGGCTCGACGATTTCAGAAACCTTTTCTTCTTCGATGATTATGCTCATACCCCCGATGAGATAAGCAATACCATTCGAGGAGCTCGAGAGTTCTTTCCCGGTAAAAATGTCATCGTGGTTTTCCAACCCCATAGGTACTCAAGACTGGTAAGAGAGAACGGCCGTTTCGCTAACTCCCTAAAGGACGCTACGGAAGTTTGTGTCTTTAAGCTCTACGAAGCCTATGAAAAAGGACAGTATGCGATTGACGAGACCGAGGTCTTGAAGGGTCTTAGCAGCTATGGAGTTCCTGCTGTCCACGCAGTTAACTACTTGGAAATACTTGAGTGGTTGGAAAAGAAGAGAGACGCGGTAATCCTTTTTCTTGGTGCGGGAGATATTACTGAAGCCTCAAAGATGAGCGTTCTCAAGCTTTGCGAAGCACATTAGTGACATTTAGAGTCTGACAGACGGCGCAGCCTGTGCAACCCACCCATCTGCAATCGCCGGTCGTCTCTTCTCTTAGGGCTTTTTCATATTCCTCGATAAAAAAACGTTTTGAAATACCAAGTGAAATGTGGTCCCAGGTAAGTTCATCCTGAGTAGAGTAGCCTTTCATATAGTCTTGTACGTCTACTCCCTCTGTCTTGAAGGCTTCTTGCCATATTGAAGCATCGAATTCCTCGTTCCACTCGTCAAAGATCGCTCCAGACTTGTAAGCCCTTAGTATTGCCCTGCCTACTTTTCTGTCGCCCCTACTTAGCACACCTTCAACTGTACTGCTGGATGGATCGTGGCAGCTGAGCTGTATTCCCCTTCCCGACAGCTTTCTCAAGATTCCAAGCCTTCTTGAAGCCTCTACCTCGCTAATCTGGGGTGAGAACTGGAACGGTGTATGGGGTTTTGGTATGAAGATTGCAGCAGAAACAGATACTTCTTTAAAACCGACAGCCTTAACTCTTCTTGCCAATCTGACTATCTCTTCAAGATCTTCATCCCTCTCGGTAGGCAGACCAACCATAAAATATAGCTTCACTCTTTGCCAGCCACTATTTTTGGCAGCCTTAACGGTAGCCATCAGATCGTCCTCGGAAACATTTTTGTTTATTACATTTCTGAGGCGCTGAGAACCTGCTTCCGGAGCAAATGTTAGGCCGGTCTTTCTTATTGACGCGATTTGTGAGGCTATCTCGACACCAAAAGAATCTATTCTAGTACTGGGAAGAGAAAGCGCAACTCTCTGCGGCTCAAGCAAAGGCAGGATCTCTTCGCTCAAGACATCTATTGAGGAGTGATCCATTGTCGAGAGTGAGAGAAAGGAGAGCTCATCGTATCCAGTTGCCTTGAGTACCTTCCGCACGGATTCCCTTAGCTCATCGACTCCACGTTCTCTAACAGGCCTGTAAATCATCCCCGCCTGGCAGAATCTGCAGCCGCGATTACAACCCCGCATCACTTCCATGACAGCTCTGTCGTGAACGGTTTTCATGTAAGGAACCAGTGGAGAGGGGTCTATCTCGTAGTCCGAGAGGTCGGCAATGACTGCTTTGACGACCTTTCTTCTTCCTAGTGAAGGAACATAAACTCCCTGAATCTTTGATAACAGTTCCAGAAGCTCCCTTCTTCTGCCAGATCTAAGTAGTTCTATGTTTTCTCTTACTTCAATGCAAATCTGAGGTGTTACGGCTTCTCCGTCTCCAATGACAAAGGCGTCGAAATAGTCGGCCATTGGCTCTGGGTTGGTCGAACATGGACCGCCACCCAACACTAGTGGTTCCGTCGTTCTTTCTTTCTGAAGAAGAGGAATGCCTGCAAGATCAAGCAGTGCGAGCACATTACTATAGCAGAGCTCGTACTGAAGAGTTATTCCAACGATGTCGAATTGGGCAGCGGCAGTGTATGTTTCCATTGAATAAAGGGGGATCCGAGCGCTGATCATTTCCTCGATCATGTCCTTCCACGGAAGGTAAGCTCTCTCGGCATAGAACTCATCGGTTTTATTGAGCTCTTTATAGAGGATTTTCAGACCTAAATGTGACATACCGACTTCGTATGTGTCTGGGAAGGAGAGAAGGATACGCAGCTTGTCGTCTGGATCTTTAATGACGCGATTCAGTTCCTTGCCGATGTACCGGCTAGGTTTTCCGACTTTGTTCAGCACGCCCGAAGAGACTAGCCATTTCCTAATGTCGTCAGAGTTAATCATCAAACCGTGAATTCAGTGGAAATAAGAAACATCAATCTAACGAGATTGTCGTAGTCTTCCATCGAAATATATTCCGTTTCGGAATGAAGATACTTAACAGCCATGGCGAGTGGAACCATCTTTTTCCCCTTCTGCTGGAAGGGAATTCCATCAGTTCCTCCGCCGGTTACTCCCATCTGAAGAGGAATATCCCTTTCTCTTGAAAACTCCATCAATCGTTTTCCGAGACCGTAATCACCCAGGGATGAAGTGTCCGACATTCTTAGCACGGGTCCATTACCGGGTTTAACGTCACCTGTAAGCCTTGAACAGCATGCAAAAGAATCAACTGGGAAAAAGAGGTTCGGTTTCAGCCTTTCGGATAGTGCCCTTGCTCCAATCAATCCGATCTCTTCCTGTACAGTCCAGGCAAAAACGATACGCCTGTCGAGATCGGTCTCCATAAGCATATCGAGAAGATCCAGAAGGGCAAGACAGCCAGATCTGTCATCGAGGGATCTGACTGCCACATATTTATCGTTAAGTATTGAAATCTGTTTTCTGAATACCGCGTAATCAAGAACCTCTATTCCCAGTGATGCAGTTTCTTCCTTTGATGAAGTGCCAACATCTATTACCTGGTTCTGCCAGGAAAGATCGGTTTTTTCTCGGAGGTGAGGAGGTGTCATACCTATCACTCCATCTATGGACTCGCCGGAGGAGGTTATTACATCCAGGTGTCTTCCTACTAGAAGCTCATCGGCGATTCCTCCAACCTTCTTGAAGCTCAATGAACCGTCGGAATTCACACCAGTTACTAACAATCCGATTTCATCCATGTGAGCTGCAAAAGCGATTGTTGAATCTCCGTTGCCTACTTCTAAAACAACATTTCCCAGATCGTCCACAAAGGGTTCTACGCCCTCGGGAAGCATCTCGATAATCTTTGCTCTAATCATCTCTTCTCTTCCGGTCATGCCCGGAACAAATACAACTTCCGTAAGCCTATCCAAATTCATGAAAACACCTCCCTAACAATTATAGCCTAAGGCCAAGAAGTTAGGAAGTTAAACTCACAAAGACGTTCAGGACGGTTATAATCAAAGATGATAGCATTTGACTGAGGAAAATAATTGGTCTATCTTAGAACCATTATTCAGAACCAATGAATGGAGGAGATTTTGTGAGCAATCGAGAGAGACTGGAAAAACTCAAAGACGACTGGAAGAGAGAAAGAGTCATACCTCTCCTGAAAAGGTTCCCCGAAAGAAAGAAGGAGTTCAAGACATCATTTGATGGACCGGTTGAGATTCTCTATACACCTAAAGAGACCGAAGATTACGAAGAGAAAATCGGATTCCCCGGCCAGTATCCCTTCACACGGGGAGTTCAACCAACTATGTATCGCGGAAGACTATGGACAATGAGACAGTATGCAGGCTTTGGAACAGCCGAAGAGTCTAACCAGAGATACAGGTATCTTCTCTCTCAGGGACAAACTGGCCTTTCGGTGGCATTTGATCTTCCGACTCAGATTGGATACGACTCAGATGACCCGATGTCGGAAGGCGAAGTAGGAAGGGTTGGAGTCGCGATTGACTCGCTTGAGGACATGGAGACACTTTTTGAAGGAATTCCCCTCGAAAGAGTCAGTACTTCTATGACTATCAACTCCACAGCTGCGATTCTTCTTGCGATGTACATCGCCGTTGGCGAAAAACAAGGTGTGGATCCTTCAAAGCTGACAGGAACGATTCAAAACGATATTCTCAAAGAGTACATAGCCAGGGGAACCTACATTTTTCCACCAGATTCATCTATGAGGTTGATCACAGACATCTTCGAATACTGCTCAAAGAACCTCCCCGATTTCAATACTATAAGCATTAGCGGATATCACATAAGAGAGGCCGGAGCCAATTCAGTCCAGGAGATCGCCTTCACTTTGGCTGACGGTATTGCCTACGTGCAAGCGGCCATAGATGCTGGACTCGATCCAAATGTTTTTGGAAAGAGATTGTCCTTCTTCTTCAACTCACATAATGGGTTCCTTGAGGAGATAGCGAAATTCAGAGCAGCGAGAAGACTTTGGGCCAGAATTATGAAAGAAAGATTCGGTGTAACTGATGAAAAGGCAATGATGCTGAGATTCCACACTCAGACTGGAGGATCCACTCTGACCGCCCAGCAACCCATGAACAATATTGTAAGAGTGGCATTTCAGGCATTAGCGGCCGTTCTTGGAGGCACTCAATCACTTCACACAAATTCGTTCGACGAGGCTCTCGGTTTGCCAACAGAAGACTCCGTCACGATAGCCCTCAGAACGCAACAAATAATTGCTTCCGAAACCGGCGTTGCAGATACTGTCGATCCACTTGGCGGAGCTTACTTCATAGAGGAGCTCACAGACAGAATGGAAGAACTGGCGATGGACTACATTCAGAAGATCGATGACCTTGGGGGCATGGTTGAGGCCGTCCGCAATGGATTTGTGCAAAAGGAGATCCTTGACAGCGCCTACAAGTATCAGGTTTCTATCGAAAACAAAGAACAGATAATCGTAGGTGTAAATGAGTTTGTAAGTGAAGACAAGGAAGTCAAAGATATTCTCAGGCTGGATCCTGCAATCGAAAACAGGCAGAAAAAGAAGATCGAAATGCTCAGAACGAGAAGAGACAATGGCAAAGTCGAGAGTCTGCTTGACGATCTCAGAGAGGCGGCAAGGGGTAGTGATAACCTCATGCCGTTCATACTTAAGGCTGTCAAAGCCTATGCTACTCTGGGAGAGATCGCGAATGCTCTTAGGGACGTTTTCGGAGAATACACCGAAGCCGTTATTCTCTAGAGAGGGGTGGAGACGATGAAGATCAAGGTACTAGTGGCAAAGCCAGGGTTAGATGGACACGATAGGGGAGCAAAGGTTGTTGCTATGGCGCTCAGGGATGCGGGAATGGAAGTGATATACACGGGTCTCAGGCAATCTCCCGAATCTATTGTGAAAGCCGCCCTTCAGGAGGATGTCGATGTCGTAGGACTCTCCATACTCTCAGGCGCTCACATGAAGATATGCAGCAAAGTTCTAAAGCTGATGGAAGATTCGGGAATTGGAGATAAGCCCGTCTTTGTTGGTGGAATTATCCCTCCAGAAGACGCCGAAGAGCTTAAGAAGGCAGGGATCTTCGAGGTTTTTGGACCGGGAACTTCCCTGAAATCTATCGCAGAAAAGATCGAGAAAACGGTAAAGAAATGAGATCCATGGAACTAAAGATAGATCAGTTAAAGGTTTCCAGAGTTTTGAGTATAATAGAAAACAACACGGACGAAGCCAGGAAGATAATCGACAAACTACCTCAAAGAGACTACTTCGTAATTGGCGTTACAGGGAGCCCGGGAGCAGGGAAATCATCCTTAACCGACCGCCTTGCATGTATGAGTGCAGTTGAGAAGTCGACGGCCGTTGTTGCGATAGATCCTTCAAGCCCGTTCACAGGAGGAGCCTTTCTTGGGGACAGGATAAGGATGAGAAGGGCTACCGATTATCCCGGAATTTTTGTTAGGTCGATGGCGAGTCGCGGAAATGTTGGTGGACTGAGTCCTTCGATATACAATACGGTTGAGTTTCTCGGTAGAAGCGGTTACGACTGGATTTATGTTGAGACAGTAGGAGCCGGCCAGTCTGAGACGGATATCGCAAATCTCGCCGATATAGTGGTTCTCGTATTGGCACCGGGTCTTGGAGACGATGTACAGACAATGAAGGCCGGTATTATGGAGATCGGTGACATATTTGTTGTAAATAAGAGTGATCTTCCCGGCTCCGATCAGCTGTTTTCGAGAACAAGAGCAATCCTTGAACTCTCTGGAAAGCAATTACCTGTCGTGCGAACGAATTCCATCAAAGGCAACGGAATTGAAGAGCTTCACAAGAAGATCGAAGAAATTTTGGAAGATTATATAAATTCGGGAAGGCTATCCGAAAAGCGAAGAAAGCGCAACCTTTACAATAACTTGAACAGCGCGTACCAGATTATAAAGGAACACTACGCCGAAAATGCTAAACTTGAAGAGTTGATAAAATATCTTCTTGAGAATATCGGGAGGTAGTCGAAGTGAGATCCGACAAGATAGACCATATAGGCATAGCCGTTAGATCAATCGAGGAAAGACTTTCTGTTTACAGAGATCTGTTGAAGCTCGAACTAACCGGGATCGAAGAACTTCCCGACCGTGGTTTGAGAGTTGCCTTCGTGAAGGCCGGTGATACGAGAATCGAGCTACTCGAACCGATATCTGAAGACAGCCAGATATCAAAATTCCTCGAAAGCAGGGGAGAGGGAATTCACCACATAGCCTTTCATGTAGACAATGTTGAAGGTGCGATCGAAGAAGCTGTTTCACTGAATTTGAAACCGCTTTCGAAGGAGGCCGAGATTGGTGCAGGAGGAACGAAAGTGGTATTTCTCCACCCAAAGAGCACAGGCGGAGTTCTAATGGAACTTGTCGAAGGACACCACTAGGGGGCGAACGATGTGACCGGCAGACTTGAAGAATTCTTTGAAAAAAGCGAAAAGATCACCCTAGGCGGTGGTCAGGACAAGATTGAAAAACATCACAAATCTGGAAAGCTTACTGCCAGGGAGAGAATCGATGCTCTCTGCGATGAAGGAAGCTTTGAAGAATTCGACAGATTTGTGAAGCATAGGGCCACCAGTTTTGGTCTTGAAAACAAGGAATTTCCCGCCGACGGCGTGATAACCGGCATAGGAACCGTCAACGGGCGAAAAATTGCCGTCTTCTCTCAAGACTTCACGGTACAGGGCGGCTCCCTTGGAGAGATGCACGCGAAAAAGATAATGAAGGTACAGGACATGGCCATGAAGCTTGGCATACCGATCGTCGGCATAAACGATTCCGGTGGTGCGAGAATTCAGGAGGGCGTTGATTCACTGTTTGGCTACGGTGGAATCTTCCACAGAAACACTCTTTCCTCAGGAGTCATTCCTCAAATAACGGTAATCTGCGGTCCATGCGCTGGAGGAGCCGTTTATTCGCCGGCAATCACCGATTTCATTGTAATGACGGACAAACACTCTCAGATGTTCATCACAGGGCCGCAGGTTATAAAGGCCGTTACCGGTGAAGAGACCTCTATGGAAGAACTCGGGGGAGCACTCGTACATAATACTAAGAGCGGGAATGCTCATTTCCTAGTACCAGACGATAAGAACGCAATGCTCTTGGTAAGAGAGTTGCTGGAATACCTTCCGCAGAATAACTCGGAAGAGCCTTTGAAGACAGAATCGACCGTCAGTGATCCCGTTCTGGAACTTCGAGAAATAGTCCCGGACAATCCGAAGCAGTCATACGACATAAAGAAAGTTATCTCTCTTGTCGTAGATGATGGTAAATTTCTTGAAGTACACGAACACTACGCCAAGAATATGGTCATAGGTTTTGCAAGAATTGGCGGTAGATCCGTAGGAATTGTGGCAAATCAGCCCTCAGTATTTGCGGGTTCTCTAGATATAAATGCTTCCGATAAAGCCGCAAGATTCATAAGATTTCTCGATGCTTTCAATTTGCCTATTATCACATTCGTCGACACGCCCGGCTTCCTCCCCGGGATATCTCAGGAACACGGAGGAATAATCCGTCACGGAGCCAAGCTCCTTTATTCTTACAGCGAGGCCTCCGTCCAGAAGATTACGCTAATTCTGCGAAAGGCCTACGGAGGGGCATATATTGCAATGGGCAGTCAACATCTCGGTGCGGATATCGTTTTTGCTTGGCCCGGGGCAGAAATCGCCGTGATGGGCCCTGAAGGAGCAGCTAATATCATATTCAAGAGAGAGATAGATGCTTCCGACAACCCCGAGAAAACTAGACAGGAAAAGATAGCAGAATACAAAGATGTTTTTGCCAATCCCTTTGTCGCCGCCGGGAGAGGCTATATAGAATCGATAATAGACCCGGCTGAAAGTCGAAGGGAGATTATCAGGGCCCTGGAGACACTGGACACGAAGGTCGAAGGCAGACCATCGAAGAAGCACGGGAATATTCCGCTTTGAGGTGCATCTGATGCCAGATTATGTTCAGATAACCCTCATAGGAGTGGCCATTGTTTTTCTTGTCCTCGCAATGCTGTACGTAATTTTCAATGTTCTTGGTAAACTGTTGTCCGGGGGAGAGGGGCACGGAGTGAAAGCCGTCAGTGAAAAGACCACCTCCAACTCTGTATTGGCACCACTTAGGAGTATAGCGGGCGATGAGGAAGAAGTTATTGCGGCGATAGCCGCGGCGGTCAACGCCGTAATTGGTCACAGCGATTTCAGAATTAGAAGTGTCTCTCCGGTTCCTTCGGCCAGAGCTTCGCAATGGAAACGTAGAGAACCGACCGTCTACTGGAAAGTGAGGAGGAACAGAAATTGAGAAGATTCATAGTGCGAGTTAACGGTAAGGAATACGACGTCGAGATTGAGGAGCTTTCTTCGGCGGCCGGTTCTAATCCGGTGAGCGCAGCTCAGAAACAGGAGACTGCTCAAAAGGTAGAAGCAGTTGAAAGGCCCAGACCTACGGAGACGGTTAGGGACTCTGAAAAACCGGTTGAACCCGAACAGCAAACCAGTGGATCGGGAAGAGGGATCAACATACTTTCTCCGATGTCAGGCACTATACTCGACGTGCTCGTATCTGTTGGAGATTCGGTCTCCCCCGGTCAGAAAGTTGTGATGCTGGAAGCCATGAAGATGGAGAACAGTGTTCTTTCAGAAGATGCAGGTACTGTGAAAGAGATCAGGGTAAAAAAAGGAGATAACATAGATGCAGGCGAAGTAATGATAGTACTGTCATAGGAGCGGTCAGAACCGCTCCTAATGTTTTTGCATGAGCAACTACTTTTCGCAGTTGATCTCGTGCAAGCCGTTCTTCTTCAGAAGGGAGATAAGATGGATTCAGCAGACAGAAACCTTGCCACAAAGGCTAGAGAGCTTTCCCTTAGTGCCTTCGGGGTCTTTCCCGACATACCCTTCTCCTTCAACTCAAGACTTAAGAGGGTACTTGGCAGGCTTGTTTACTCTAAGAGCCGTGAGATGCTGACGCCGCTGAGGATCGAAATCTCTTCTTCTATATCCGACAATGAGGAGCTTCTTAAGAAAACCTTGCTTCACGAGCTCTCCCACTTCTATTTGATGATGAACGACAGGGACTTCTCTCATAATTCTCCAGAGTTCCGCAAGCTCTCTCAGGAGTTGGGATTCGATATTGTGGCCGAATATGAAGGACTTCCGGTACACATATGGGTATGCTCCGTATGCAAGAGGACAGTCGCAATTTCCTTCAACCGTAGAAGGAAGAATGGTTTGTCTTCTTGTTGTAAAGCTCCTATAGAACTTCAAGAAAAATAATTCTAACAATACTTGCCTTTTTGAAAATTCATCTGTTATAATTATTTATACCTAATATCTAAATGGTGATATTTATGGGGACCTATAAGAGGCTTACAAAGGTGCTTGTATATTTTCATGAAGATTATTTTGTTCCGATAAAATTCAGTTATGATGGTATAAAAATAATCGTAAATGCTGTCACTTCTTTTTGGGTGGAGGCTGTGGGAACCCAGAAAGTCTACCATTTTTCCGTAATGACGACACTTGGAGCTTACAATCTCGAATTCGAAGAAGATTCAAAGAAGTGGTACAGCTATACTCTTGGGGGTTGATTATCTTGAAAGGAATTCCCTATGTATCCCATATAGATATGGATGCGTTTTTCGCAAGTATAGAGCAGGCGGCAAATCCAACTTTAAAGGGCAAACCGATAGCCGTAACGGGAATCGGAAAGAGGCATTCGGTAGTGACTTCGGCGAGTTACGAGGCTAAGAGATTCGGGGTCAAATCTGGAATGGCCTTCTTCGAGGCTGTTAAGCTCTGTCCCGATCTGATAGCTGTTGGAGTACAGTCAAAGAAATACGGCTATGTCTCGAAAGAGATCATGAAGATGTTGACGTCGGTATCGCCCAGGGTAATGGTTGCAAGTGTGGACGAGGCTTATCTAGACCTGAGCTTTCACACCAGGCTGGAGGAATCCATAAATAGATTTATTTCCTTTAAAAGAGATTTGAAAGAGAGATTTGGAATAACGGCCTCCGTTGGAATATCGGTAAACCCGATAATATCTAAAATCGCAAGTGATTATTCAAAGCCAAATGGGTTTGTAGTTGTCAAAGATGGTATGGAAAGAGAGTTTTTGAACGAGATACCCGTGAAAGACGTTCCGGGAATCGGAAGACACACACTAATAAAGTTGGAATCTATGGGGTACAGAACGACAGGGGAGCTTTTAAAAGGGTTGGATGACTCTCCGATGGATCTTTACACAATGTTTGGGAACGCCTTCATGGGTTTTCTCCAGAGCCTTAAAAACAACAGGTTTTCCAGAAAGGAGTTTTTCAAAGAAGAAAGACCAAAATCTGTGGGTCATTCAATGACACTTTCGGGAGACATAAGCGATTTCGATCTCATAGTTAGAGTAACTAATTTCCTGGCGGCAAGGGTAATCTACAGAATGGGAAGATACAAGATGGAAGGTTCCGGTATCAGTCTCTTCTTGAGATATGCAGATAGAAGCTCCAAGGCTCTTTCAAAGAAGTTGAGTTTCACAATTTCATCGATAAAGGATATTACGGAGATCACCCCCTGGCTTATCAGATCAATCTGGAACGGTACATCTGTGAGGGCAATAGGGATATCGTGCTGGGCCCTAAGCGAAAAGAAGAATCAAAGACAGCTCTCTCTCTTTGAAAAAGAAAAAGAACTTCTGGAAACTGTGCTGGAAATAGAGAAGAAGTTTGGGGAATACGCTATATTCCCGGGAAATATACTATTCCTTCCCGACATCAGAAAGCTTGAGAAACCTTCTGATCTCCATTACCAGGGCTTCTGCCGTCGCGAGGTTAGTTGCTAACGGCTTATTGTGAACATCGCACACTCTTAGAAGCGCGCTTACATCCGGTTCATGAGGTTGAGCCGTTAGCGGGTCTCTCAAAAAGATGACGAAATCGATTTCATCGCTGGCAACCAGGGAGCCTATTTGAAGATCTCCCCCCAAGGGGCCTGATTTGAAGGAAGTGAGCTCTAGTTTCACTTTTTCCCTTAGGATGTTACCGGTCGTGCTGGTTGCAAAAAGGGCGCACTTTTTGAAGACATCTACGTGCTCCCTTACGAACATTATCAGATCTATCTTTTTCTTATCGTGAGCTATTAAAGCAATTCGTGGTTTTTCGCTCATGGCTACCTCCGTCATCTGACAAGAAGATGATAACACATTCGGGCCATCGAAATTTCAAGCGGTTAGCTGAGGTGAGTCGATCTGTCCCTTTCATTTAACGAGATAACACTATACGGAGAGGCAATAACAGACCCGGAATCAACTGTCCGGGGAGGATTTTTTAGAGTAATGATTTTCGGTTACAGAAGTGCAAGGGAGACAGAGGAGATCTTCGATATCCGTTTTGACGAAAGGAATTCAAAAAGAGTCTTTGCCGAGATATATAAAGGTTGCTATCTGTTGATCAGAGGTGAGGTAAGGGTAAGAAAGAGCGTATATATAAGGCTCAGAGATTTCACTGTAACAACCAGACCTCACGACAGAGACCTAGACATAGACATTCCAAGAATACTGATACATCTAAGGAGCGATTACTTCTGAAAGGTTTCGTAGTATTTACTTCTGAGTTCAGTGAAGATCGATCTATCGACTACAGTCTTGAACTCTTCTATTTCGATGAGAAGATACTCGTCGCCTACCCTGTCGGTTATTTTCACGTACTCTATTTTCGGAAAGCAGCCTTCTTTTCTCAGCAAAGAGACGTGGATATGCATAAGGTTTGGAAGATAACCCCCACCACCGAGAAGGCCGAGAACTTTCAGCCTTTGCTCGGAAGGATCGATCATATAAATCCTTCTCTCCTCTTCGGTACTTACTGTCCAGGTGAAGTTTCTCGAATCAAGGAGACCGCTGAAGAAATCCTCAATTAACTTCGCAATAAAATCGGTCTGGTAAGTAGATTTGTACTGCTTCCAGGGGTCGCCATCCACAACGCTGAAGACCACTTCCTCCCTGATAAGATAAACCAGAGCTATCTTACTCAGTTCGTCCGGCTCGAGAAACTCTATGTAAAAATCCTCACCACCGACCATGATAATTCTTGCCTTCAAATTCAGGTCTCTGTATCCTGAATCGGCACTCTCTGTATCGGCTAAATGAAAATGAATCCCAACCAATGTGTCTATATCGCCCGCTTCAACGACTTGCTGGATAAACAGGGTCAGATCATCATATACGCTTTCAGAAGCGAGCAACGATGCTCCAACAAGCAAAGAAAAAACGATGACGAGTACCAAGCAATGTTTCATCTTGTCCACCTCTTCGCGAGATTATAACATGTCAGGAGAAAGAGAAAAGTGATAAGATCTGATTGAGGGGTGATGATTTGAGAGTAGCGTTTCCAGACCAGATGAGGAAAATAGACAAAACTATAATAGAGCATGGAGTACCCTCCTTACTTCTAATGGAAGAAGCGGCCCGCAGCGTCTTCGAAGAGATTAGAAGCTTCAACTTGAGTAATGCAGTCGTCCTGTGTGGTGGAGGTAATAACGGAGGAGACGGATACACAGTTGCAAGGCTCCTTCTATGTGCTGGAGTTCATGTAAAAGTTGTTCAGTGCTATGTTCCCTCGACGGTCGACTGTAAAGCGAACGCAACTTTATACAGTTCGCTTGGCGGCCAGATCATAATAATCGGAGAGAAGACCGACGTGGAGGAACTCCTTTCAAAAGCTGACATAGTAATCGACGCAGTCTTTGGGACTGGGTTTCACGGAGAGCTCGAACCAGGAGTCGCACAGATATTTGATTTTGTTAATCGACTGGACGTAATCAGGCTGGCCGTGGACATTCCCTCCGGAGTGTCTGGATTCGATGGCAGCATTTCAAAATCCTGCTTTAGGGCTCACAAAACGGTTACCTTTGGATTGGCCAAGACAGGTCATTTTCTCTATCCGGGGCGCGAGTTCTGCGGCGATATGGTGGTAGGAAGTGCAGGCTTTCCAAAGAATGTGATGGATTCTATTGCTGAGCCAGAAGTCATCGATGATGAGATGGTTTCGAAACTCATTCCGGAAAGAGCTCCTAACAGTTACAAAGGCACGTTCGGTTCCGTGCTTGTTGTAGGGGGAAGCAACATTTATACAGGTGCTCCGTATCTCTCCGCTCTAGGGGCGTTCCGATCTGGTTGTGGAATGGTCTACACATACACCCCTAAGGGATCTGCAACCGTTATAAGAAACAACCTTCCCGAGGCCATCGCTTATGAAAGTCGGGGGGACTTCCTCATCCCAAGAGATATCGAGGTACTTCCAAAAATCATGGAAAAAATCGACTCGATTGTTGTTGGTCCGGGTGCCGGAAGAGAAAAAGAAAGTATTGAGTTCATTCTTAAATTGCTCCAGAGTTTCCCGGATAAGAATTTCGTCGTAGACGCAGATGGACTTTACGCTCTCTCAAATGATCTCTCGGTCCTCGCCCGATCTGAAAGAATCATAATAACGCCGCACATTGGTGAGTTTGCGCGGATGAACGAAGGTAAGACTGATCTCAAATCCTTCATTCAGTTTTGCGTTGGTAACAGAACAACTGCCATTCTAAAGGGGGCTTCGTCTGTACTGTGTGATGACAAAGGAAAGATAACCATAAACACGACGGGGAATACCGGTCTCGCAAAGGCAGGGAGCGGAGACCTTCTTTCAGGAACTATTGCCGGTTTCGCTTCACAGACGGGCGAGCTGACCAAATCGGCGATACTTGCTATGTATTTCATGGGCAGAGCCGCAGAGCTATCGATTGTTTCAGAGCCCTGCAACTCGGCTTCTCAAATAGCCGAGTCTTACTCACTGGTTTTTAAGGAACTGGAACAGAAGTGAAGGGGAAGAATTAATGGAACTCAATCATAATGTCTCTCAACGTCTCGAACAAAAACTCGGACTTTCTCTCAAAGCTCAGCAGGCTCTGAAGCTCCTTCAACTGAATTCAATGGAAATTACGGCCGAGTTAGAAGAGATAGTTCAAGCCAACCCGCTTCTTGAAATGAAGAGAGAGGATTATGAGCTAATAGAAGGAAAAAGTGATCTGGAAAGCTCTCCAGAAGACGAGGAAAACACAGAAGATGGAGATCTCTACTCACTTCCCGAAAACAACTCGATCTACATGAAACCTGAAAGTACTGACAGGGATGGATGGGACTTCGACAGGATTGAAGCACAGCAACCAACGTTCAGAGAAATACTCAGAGATTTCGCTTTCTATATTCTTGACGACGATCTTTTCTCCCTTTTTGAAATACTCCTTGATTACATGGACGATCTAGGAATGCTTACTGAGGATCTGGAAAAGATTGCTCGCGAGAATCACTGTTCCGTCGATGGGCTTTCCAGTGTCATCTCGACTATGAGGGACGGGGGATTCGACGGCATCTTTGCATCTTCAAGGGAAGAGATAGAGGCCCTATTGGGTCCGGGTCTCTTCCCTTCTTCCGGATACAGTGACGGCGCTTTTGTAAGATACGTTGAACCTGATCTCTATATAGAGTTTATCGATGAGAAGTTCATTGTTACGGTAAGGGACTATTCACTTGTACTCAGTGTTGACGAGTCGTATGAGGAGATCATGGAACACGGCGAAAAAAAAGCAAAGAAATATCTTGAAGAGAAACTCGAGGAAGCAAAGTTCTACATAAGCGCTCTCGAAAGGAGAAAGGCAACGCTGATAACAATTGGCAACGAAATAGTGATAAGGAACGCGCCATTTCTACTTAAGACCAGCGAAAAGATAAGGCCGTTGAAGATGAATTCAGTTGCCGACAAGATAGGAGTTGTAGTTTCAACGGTAAGCAGAGCTGTGAAGGATAAGTTCGTTCAGACTCCTGTAGGGACTTTTCCGATCAGGTACTTCTTTGGAAATTTGCAGGAGAAGGAACAGGCTCTCGAGGTAATTGCCGAAATTGTCAGAGGCAACCCAGAAATTTCAGATGCAGAGCTTGTTACCGAACTTAACAACAGAGATATCAACATAGCCAGAAGAACTGTCAATAAATATAGAAATCAGTTAGGACTAAGGAAGTCGAAATGAAGACGAAGGCCCTGTTGTTTGTCGGTGGACAATACATATCTACGATGGAGTTCTACTTCAGGAAACTCAATGAGACATCATTTGTTTCGGCCGCCGATTCAGGGGCAGAAATGCTTAAAAGCCTGGGGAGACATCCCGATCTCCTTGTAGGCGATATGGATTCCGTAAGCCAGGAGACCCTCCAATGGTGCAGAGGAAGAGGATCGCTTGTGTTAATATATCCCCCCGAGAAGGATGACACAGACACCCAAATCGCGCTTCAAGCCCTTGAGGAGCGTGGTTTCTCTAATGTAGAAATCTTTGGTGCAACGGGTCTCCGGCTAGATCATTTCATGGGGACCTTAGCGTCTATATATGGCCTCAGACACACTCTCAAAGCCACTATTATCGAAGAGAACGTCGAAATCGGTATGGTCTCTAGAGAAATGACCCTCTTTGTAAATCGAGGTGAGATCTGGTCTCTCTTTCCATATGGCGGCCAGCAGACAATAGTCTCTCTTGAAGGTTTCAAATTTCCACTAACCGACGCATCTCTAGATTATGGAAAGCCGCTTGGCGTTTCAAATGAAACCGTTGATGAAGAAATACAGATTTCCTGCAAAGGAGGCACTGCCTTATATTTCAGATGGTTGAAAAGGTACTAGTGCTGTCCGATACTCACGGTGCTTTATCGCCTTTGACGAGAATACTTCAAGAAGTAGATCAAAATACTTTAATCATGCATAGTGGTGATTTCCTATATCACGGTCCAAGGAATCCTTTGCCTGAAGGATACGATCCAAAAGGGCTTGCAACTCTTCTAGCAAAGTTCAGCGGCAGAATTGTAGGCGTCAGAGGTAACTGCGACAGCGAGATAGACCTCGAACTTGTCGGATTGGAAAATGCGGCGAGCGCACTCACGTTGCTGATAAACGATTTAGGAATCTTCATTTCGCATGGCCACATGAAACACGAGGTGCCTTTCGAACGCGGAATAGTAATTTCCGGTCATACCCACATTTCCCTCCTCAGAAAAGATAATGGGATCATCTTCATGAATCCGGGCAGCCTTTCTCTGCCTAAAGACCGGACCGGTGGCTCTTACGGGACGATCGACTTCAAAAAGGGGATCATATCTCTCAGGAACGGCAATGGCTTCGAGCTCAAGACTTTGGCTCTCTAGCGGCGCTTGCTTTCGATAAACATGTGACTGAACCCATGATATAATAAATATCTGGGTGATGAATATGGTTTTGAGATGGCATGGACATTCGTGTTTTTCGCTTGAGTGCGATGGAAAGACTCTTTTGATCGATCCCTTCGATGAAGGTGTCGGTTATGAGTTGCCCGAGGTTAAGCCGGACATTATTCTGGAATCTCATCAGCACCACGACCACAATGCACACAACCGATTTGAGTCAGGGTACATACTTGTGAATCAGCCGGTGAGCGAGAAAGTTCACGGTTTCATTATCAAAGGCCATCCCACATTTCATGATGATGTTGAAGGAAAGAAACGCGGTAAGAATATCATCTTCGAGGTGACAACTCCCGACGGATTCAGAGTTGTTCACTGTGGCGATCTTGGCCACCGACTGGGCCCAGACTTAACAGAGACATTGAAGAGTCCTGATATTCTCCTTGTTCCTGTCGGTGGAGTGTATACGATTGATGCAGGGTTAGCTCGAGAGCTTACTAGAGATCTAGCTCCTTCTTACGTCGTGCCGATGCACTTCAAGACAAAGGATCTCACTTTTCAGCTTGCGGGAGTTGAAGACTTTCTTGCCGGAGAGCCCTTTGAACAGTGTGAAAAGCTGGAACTGAAAGAAAAGGCGAATGTGGGAACCAGAGTAGTAGTCCTCAAATATCGTTGATCGAGGGCATAAAATGGATGAAAAGAGAGTTTTATCTCTCCTAGGAATAGGTAGAAGGGCAAACAAGGTTGTGTTTGGTAAAGAACAACTAAGAAGTTACTTGAGGCAGCCATTCAAGAGGAAATCTTTGATTCTGGCTAGCGATACCAGCGATTCGATAAAGGAAGACTGGGTAAAGAGGTGCAAGAGCCATGGGGCAAGCTGTATCCTCCTCAAAGAACACGACCGCGTCGCTCTGGGAAGGGCCATCGGCAAGGACAACATATCTGCAGTGGCAATTGCCGATGACGGCCTTGCAGACGAAATCTCAAAGATAATCACACAGGCGGGAGGTGACTGAGCTATGCCAAAAGCCAGAGTGTACGAGCTTGCTAAGAGACTTAATATAACGGCAAGAGAGCTGCTGGATGAACTTGAGGAGCTCGGTGTTACCGTCAAGAACCACATGTCAGTTCTTGACGAAGAGACCGTGAATATTATCGTCGGTCTCTATGAGGAAGAAAAGAAAGAGACTCTGAGAAAGGCCGAAAAGGCGAAGAGCAAGATTCAGGAAAAAGAGGCAAAAAAACTTGAGAAGAAACTGGTCTCCATTGAGGAGCCGCCAACCGAGAAGAAAATACCGGTTGAACATAAAGCAAGGACAATCAAGCTAAAGAGTAATGAGTTCAAGCTTGATGTACTCGCGAAGAAGATGAACGTTCCGATTTCTAAGGTGATCAAGGATCAGTTTATGAACGGCATAATACTTCGTCCCGGTCAGATACTTTCTCTTGAAGACGCGATGAACATTGCTAAGAACTACGAATGGGAAGTGGAACTGATCCATGAACAGGAGATTAATCCTTTTGATGCTATTGTAAGTGCGTACTCTGATGCTTATAAGGAGAGTTCCAGACTTGTTCAGAGGCCACCGGTTGTGACCGTAATGGGGCACGTCGACCATGGTAAGACCACCCTTCTCGACAGAATAAGGAAGGCAAAAGTTGCTGAAGACGAGATCGGTGGAATTACACAGACGATCGGTGCCTACCAGGTCGAAATAAGAAATAAGAAGATAACATTCATTGACACGCCAGGGCACGAAGCCTTTACCGAAATGAGAGCCAGAGGCGCTCAGGCGACGGATATCGTGGTTCTTGTTGTCGCGGCGGACGATGGAGTTATGCCACAAACCATAGAGGCATATAACCACGCCAAGACAGCGAACGTTCCCATAATAGTCGCAATAAACAAGATCGATAAACCGAACGCCAATGTTGACCTCACAAAACAGCAGCTTGCTTCAAAGCTTGGACTTGTTCCAGAAGACTGGGGAGGAGATACAGTAATGGTTCCCGTATCTGCCAAGACTGGGAAGGGCGTGGAAGATGTCCTCGAAATGATACTCCTGGTTGCCGAAGTAGCCGATATCAAATGCATCCCGGAAGGAAATGCAAGAGGTATTATAATAGATTCCAGGCTGGACAAGGCAGTGGGCCCGCTAGCTACTCTGGTGATCAAAGATGGGGTGCTGAAACCGGGAAGCTATGTTGTTGCGGGCTCGGCTTCGGGCAGAGTAAAAGCGCTGATAAACGAATATGGAAAGCGTGTTAAGGAGGCTAATCCATCCGACCCGGTACAGATCATTGGTTTTGATGAGGTGCCAGATGTACATAGCATAGTATACGCAGTTGATGATCTCGATACCTCCAGGTCTCTGGCGGACTTTGCGAAAAGTCAAGCCCAGAAAGAGAAATCTGTCACCACCAAACGCCACGTCAGACTCGAAGAGTTCCTGTCAATGACCGGAACCACCGATGAGAAAAAGGAACTTAAGCTTATATTGAAGGCAGATTCTTTTGGTACTGTCGAAGCCCTGAAACAGGCAATGGCTAAGCTTGAGAACAGTGACGTGAAGATTGAAGTAGTTCATTCCGGTATAGGTTCAGTGAATTCGAGTGACGTGATGCTTGCATCTGCATCCGACGCAGTTATAATGGGGTTTAAGGTAAAACCCGATGCAATGGCGAGAAAGCAGGCCGAAGTTGAAGGAGTTCAGATAAAGGTCTACGAGATAATCTTCAATCTGATAGACGATTTGAAGAAAGCTCTTGAGGGGCTTTTAGAGCCGGAAGAGGTCGATGAAGTAATCGGTCATGGCCATATAAAGCAGCTTTTCAAAATTAGTAAGGTTGGGACCATTGCCGGTGTACAGATCAACGACGGATATGTATTGAAAAAGGGCAAGATGAGAGTTTACAGAAGAAACGAGGAAGTGGCAGACCTTGCAATAGAAGTCTTAAAACACTACAAGGATGATGTGAGCCGAGTCGACGCCCCAAAAGAGTGCGGAATCAAGGCGGTAGGCTTCGATGATTTCCAGGAAGAAGATCAGTTAGAGTTTCACAGCAAAAAGAGCGTAAAGAGAACAATAGATTTCACCGAATAAGTCCCCGTTAAATGAAAGAGGTCCCTTTATGGGGCCTTTTTTTGCAGATGAGAGGCCTGGACAAAGTGACGTTGGATTCGGAAGAGAAAACTCTTATCTCCAGAGCGTGTCTGGGGACCCGAGTCTGAGTTTGGCGAACAGAAGCGCTGCACCATTCATGATTCCCAGTTCTACCGGGGACGTCGAACATCTGCAACTTCCCATAACTCATTCACTATGTCATCTGATTTATTCCAGGATCTGGAGTTGTAAGACCGTGGTTGGGGGTTCGTAAGAGCAAGAGAGACTGGTTGACCGTTGAGAGGTTCTCCGTTATCCGAGGAAAAGCTGAAGGTGACTAAAAGAAAGGATCATCGAGATTCTGAAACAAGTTCAGCATGGCGCGAAGGGCAGGTATCGATTACAGCGTATGGGGTCTCGTGAAGAGAACCGGCAATCAATTCAGGGATTCAATGCAACTGAGGAAGTTATCCCGACATCGGCTTTGGGAAGTTTCTCACTGCGTCATCCCGAACTTGTTTTGGGATCTTCGTGTTGATCTTATCCAAGAACGAAGAACCTGGACGCGCAGCGTCGGAACGGAGAACTGCTCTTTATAGGGACGGGTCCACGATTTGGGGAAGGACGGTTTTTCACGGCGTACAGCGGGTCTTCGTTCTTTACCGCACAGCGGCTCTTAGGTCGAGATTTTGAAACGAGTTCAGATGACGTAATGTGACGTTTTCGCAATCAAGTAGCACTGTCATCCCGGACTTGATCCGGGATCTGGGCTTATGAGAAACCGTGGTCGGTGGTAGCAGGTGGCGGGTTCGTAAGAGCAAGAGAGACTGGTTGACCGTTGAGAGGTTCTCCGTTCGCAGAGAAGAGCGTATGACCACAGATGGGAAAGAAGTACCATCGAGCTGGAGAGTGGCGGAGCCCCTCGTCCTTTCACAGAACCATGCGTACGGGTCGCGCACACGGCTCATGGATCAAGAATCGGATATTTCGACAGGGGATGATGATATTTTGTCATATCGGCGAGGTTCATCTCTTCAAAGAACCTGTTGGGAATGGCGTAATTGGCTGCTTTTGAGTGAGAAGATGGTTCTGTCTCTTTTTTTGTGTAAACGCCTTTTTTGTAATGGGTTTAAGAATCAGCTTATATACTTAGCTAATCTTTCATACTTTATCACAAGTTGAGTAAGGATCCTGGACCAATCAAGAGTTCTTACTGTCCATTTCTTTGTTATATTTATTATTGCTAGATAAGCCATCTTTAAGAGAGAAGTATCTGTTGGAAAGACTCCTTTGTTCTTCGTTACCTTTCTGAGTTGTCTATTAACTGATTCAATGGGATTAGTTGTATAAACCAATCTTCTCAGTTCCTCTGGATATTGAAAGAAGGTTGATAGAGTTTCCCAGTTATCCTTCCAGCTTTTTATTGACAAGAGGTATTTGTTCCCCCATTTCTCTTCTAGTGCAAGTAATGCATTCCATCCCGCCTCTCTTGTAGGTGCCTGATAAACTGTCTTTAGATCGCGTGCAAGAGGTTTACGATCCCTCCAGGTAACATATCTCATGGTGTTCCTTATCTGGTGAACTATGCACTTCTGAACCTCAGAGAAGTAGCTTTGTCGATTCCTGTGCAGCCATAACCTTCAGCTGCATATCGGGAAGAGACGAATGACATCTCCCGCGGGAAAATTCACAAGAACTAAATTGCGCCTGTCCATTGCTCTTGCAACAGAACTGTCTACTTGAGTGTTTTTCATCTCGGGACGACCGGCAAAATCTTGCCAGCAGGTATTATCTCTGCAACCTGGCCTTAGAAAAGTCTGGACCTTCTTCCGTTGAAGAAGAAGGAACACGAAACTCCTTTCTTGCATCAGTTGTCAGGAGCTGCTTGAAGCCTTCAGGGATAAGAATCTTGTCCAGTGCAATGGAGTGTCTCACTGACTCAATGGGATTGATTCTAGAAAATCTCACGTGATACTTGACTGGAGGCACGAATCTAAGACTTCCGAAATGCGTAACTGAAAAACACTGAATTCTTCGTCTACAGGGCTTTCCATTAGCTGGATTTTCCCCTCGCCTTTGCAGCAGAAGAGAATGATGCTGTGTTCGGAGATTCTGACTATTTTGCTTCCACTTCAGCAGGCGATCAGGGGGCTGAATCCGTAATCGCTAATCTCATAAGCTTCGTACTGCCGATGATTCGCTTCTTCAGGAGTCGGTAGTTTTTTGTTCGACATCACTTAGCATCTCCTTCCACTTAGAAGTGACTACCTCATCTTTACGAAGAATCTGCATTCCTTGTCCAGGAGCAAACTCTTCGATTCTGATAATGCCTTCGTGATTTTCGCAAGATTTTAAGAACCGAGAAGAAATCGTATTAACCCCTTAGCAATGGAGTATCTACCTTTGCCGATGTAGCACTGCTTAGGTGGACATTGTGCATCTTTCTAAGTCTTCGCATGCAGTTGATGATCATCCCATTTAAGGCTTCTCCATCCACGAGATTCTTGAAAAAGCTTGTCGCATGTGCTATGTCGAAAGTAGTTTCGATACAGTCGAGGTCAATGTACTCGAGAAGCGAGTCGAGGTGTTCATGCTCAGCAATGATCTCCATTGGTTTCTTTTTCATTACTTCAGCTGCAATTTTCAGATCTAGATCTCTACCCTTTCTGGCGATCCTGTGAAAACTCTCCAGATTCGTTTCGAAACAACGCACGAACCTATCCTTCTAAGTGAACATCCATCCGGGATGAACAGTTACAACAGTAGCTTCAAGTTGCGCTGCAATCTCAAGAGTTTCTATGCTCTGTTGCATGGATTCCCTTCGTATTCCGGGATTTGAAGAGGTAATATTTACATCCCTGCTTGGAGAATTAACGGTCCGCTTAAGAACAAGGTCGTCCAGCGTTTCTCTTGTAGCTTGCAAATCTCTCTTTCCTTTCCAGAGATGTCAGCGCAGATCTCGACACCTGTTACCTTCACATTTGCGAAAATCTTCGGAACCTTCTTAACCGGGAAATCAAAGAGAATGTTAGAAATGAAGAGAAACTCAACTCGCCAGACACTGCAAATGCTGCATTGAGAACTGACTGTCAGAAACTAATGAAGTTATTGCTTCGTCCTAGAAATACCGTTTGAGTTAGCGAGAAGAGAAGCTCCCAAGAGAGCGATTTCGTTATGCATCAAGATCTCTGATTAAGATCACTCTTTTGGAAGATCCAGTAAGCGTCTTTTTTAGAACGGTGCTGATGGATTTCGTTTCTCACGTTAGATGATCTATGGCCTCAAACAATTCGATGGCTATGAGACGCATCTGAAGCTAATTAAAAGAGCAATACTACTTCCTTGGCTTCGAGATGATGATATAATTTCTAACGTCACCATGGGAATTCAGGAGGATTCAAGTTGAGCATGAAAAACGTTTTTCTTTACGTCATTGGAGCGGTTGTGTTTGGCTATGTGCTATTCACGTTCATCGATGCTTCGGCAAACGATCAAAGTACCATAAAAGGAAGAGTGATCGAAATGATCAGTTTCGATGAAACTGGTGGCTACTCGGCAAAGGGACTACAAACTCTCAGAGTTAAGGTGCTGACTGGGACCTATGCAGGAGAAGAAGTTGTGATCGAGAATCACTTCACAGATAATCCGGCGATGGATATCCGAGTTGAAAAGGGCGATACTGTGGTGCTGTATATGGATGAGAGGGATGAGGTGACCTTTCACATTATCGACTTTGTTAGGCAAAGATACGTCTTCGCTATCGTTCTGGTTTTCATTTGTCTGCTTCTTCTTATCGGGAGGATCTCTGGACTCAAGTCCTTCATTACTCTTACTCTCACGGGCTTGATAGTAATCAAAGTGATGCTGCCTTTGATTCTTAAGGGGTTCAACCCCATTGGTGCTTCTTCGCTGTCGGCGGCAGTAATCACTATTCTTACCTTTGCAATCGTTGCCGGAGTGAACACAAAGTCCCTATCAGCAATCTTTGGTACGTTATGTGGTGTGCTTTCTGCAAGCTTAATAGCATATGTAACCGGTTCGCTGGCGAACCTTACCGGCTTAAGCAGCGATGAAGCAACAATGCTTGTCTACATACCCCAGAATATTGAATTCGATTTTATGGGCCTGCTCTTCGCAGGGATAATCATTGGAACGCTCGGTGCTGTTATGGATGTTGCCATGTCTATCTCTTCGGCAATGTACGAGATGAAATCCATTAACCCAGAAATGACAACGGGCAAACTCGTGAAGTCTGGCTTCAATATTGGCAGGGACATAATGGGAACCATGACTAACACCCTTATTCTCGCCTATACGGGAAGTTCAATTTTCCTAATGCTCGTCTTTCTTGCGTATGAGACGACAGTTATAAGGATAATCAACATGGATGTAATTGCAACGGAGATTATTAGAGCCGTTTCCGGGAGCATAGGAATAATACTCTCAATACCTGCCACTGTTCTTCTTTCGGCCTTTCTTCTTAATAAGTATGGAGTTAGAAGCGGTTCAACGGCCGGAAAGCAATGATTTTCGTACGCATCGATTTCTTGCACACAAACACTACTGTCTTCTCAGGCTTGTAATGGTAAACCTTCAACCTGTACTGTCAACCATTTTCATTATCTCTAGAGAGGCTCCTGATAATCGTTTTTATCGATTGATCATATGTAAATACAGGTCACAACAATCTTCTAATTCAACGAAAAAAAGTGCGATTTGCAATCAGTAATAATTTTCGAAAATCAAAGGCCGCCCACTAGGGACGGCCTCTTTTGAACAACCTTTAATACGAAAGGAGTGCTATGAGACGCTATTTTGCTTTGTAACCGTCATCTCCGAAGATGTGACCTTCGTCGTATCCAACTGCATCAAGCCACCAGTCAGGATATCCTGCCGAAGAACCAACATTCGGAATGTTTATGTACCCATCTCTGTACTTCGTAATTAGATATTCGTTGAAATCCCATACCTGGTCCATAACATCATTAGTGATACCGGCAACGTAATCTGTGAGGAACTCCTTACAGAGTTCGGGATCAACTTCGTAAAGCTTGAGTGCAGCAGCCTCTATTGCAGGCTGAACCGCGAAGAGCTTGTCTTCAATCTTCTGTTGAAGGGCCTGTATCTCAGGATAAATGTAGCTGAATTTTAGTTCTGCCCAGTTGCCCATGAAGTTCATTGCCCAACCGGCTACATTACGATCGAATTCATGGAGATTTCCGTGATCAAATGCGTAGGGGACGTCGTTGATACCACAGTATAGAGGAACTAGTATCGATTCGTGCGGTGCAGCTGCGCCGAACCATATTACTCCACCGATTGGATCGGGAAGCCAGCTTCTTACCTGTGAAACAAAGACATAATCACATCTGAATATTGAAATCGCCCTTTCCCAGCTGCCCTTTATTAGCTTACTGGAGCCTGCGTAGCGATTTGGATTGCCAAAAGGTCCTGCTGCGAGTCCTTCGGTAAGATCAAATTCCGTACCCTCGTAGAAATCCCTGAACAGAGAAATCACGTCGGCAACAGAGAGTTTTTCATCGGGGACAACGGAGAACGGGTAATCAGTTGTAAAGCCGTCTTCTACCCATGGAGAAAACTCTTTTGAAGGAGCCACTCTGTCAAGAACTCTCCAGATTCTTCTCAAACTGTAATATGGCTGAGAATATTCACCTGTGCTAACTGTTGCCATCCAGTCGATAGGACCCGTGCTAGGATCATACCAGCCTGCTTCCGTTGCAACTTCGATCAGATTTGGAGAGAACATCATATCTGGATTTTCCGGATCTAGCTCTCTAATTCTGAAGATGTTGGCCTCGACGAAGACTTCACCATCGGGAACCTTTTTGGCTGCCCATAGTGCACTCTTCTTGTCCGGTGATGCACAGACTTCGAAGACCCATGCTTCGTTAGGATCTGTCACTGTAAGAGTTTCTCCCCATCCGTAATAACCGTATTCAACGGCGAGATCTCCCATGAGCTTGACTGCATCTCTGGCGGTTGTACATCTCTCAAGAGCTACCTTTGAAAGAGCCGAAATATCAAAGATACACTCGTTTGCTACGGGCTGAGCGTAGACCTTTGCTGAGCAGGTACATTCGCCGATGGCAACCTGATGTTCGTTGATAACTCCGTAAGCAGCTTCGTAATAGGCGAAAGTGTGCTCGACTTGATCAATGTAGCCAAGTGGTTCGTAAGGTGAGAAGTTAGGATCATCGTATGTTGGACCCATATCCTTACCAATATATCGAGGATACGGTTCGTGGAACGGGTAAACCGGTCTCTTTGAACCTGCCTCGAAATCGGCAGCTGGAATGTAAACATACCTGAAATCGCACTCTCCACAGTCGCATGAATGACTCGTCATTACTGAGCCATCAACAGATGCACCCTTGGTCACAACTACAGTTGTGCATGCCCAACCAAGACTTACGATTGCGGCAACCACAATCAGGACTAACAACGTTTTGCGCAAATGAAACCCCTCCTACAAAATGATTTATGGGGAACATCCCCAGTTTAGAGGCCTTTGACCTCTTAAAGCACATGAAAAAACCTCGCCATGTGACTACGTCAAGAAAACACAGCCCATTAGCTGTTTCATAAGAATTGAGGTGTATCATCTCTTTCCTAGAGAATTGCGTCGTTTGAAAGGCGCAAGTAAGAATCATTGTGAGACAAGTCCGTTTCACAAAATTCGATGCTTTGATGAGATAGTATACAGGTACTCCACAGCAATGCAAGGATAAATCGCTCTATTGTCTCAGAAGCATTTTGTCTAGGATTGCCTGCAATGAGATCTCTCAACCACATTATAACAGGAAATACTGTGACAAGCTAACTTTTTTGGAATTTGAAACAGAAGTTTTAAATAGGATATATTTGCTCCGATCTAAAGTGTGGAAAATGAGGAGAAGCAGACTCGATTTGTTCGAATATGAGATAGCGGAATAAAATGCACTGAAGTGCATCCGTGAAGGCGAAGCTGGAACGAATTCTCCAGGTGACAATTATAACTTCGTAGGGAGTCGATTCGAACCTGGTCTGCCGACGCAGAATAAGAAACGAATTTCGCTGCTCGTTTAACGCTTCGAAAAGACGTCCTCCGCCGTCCAAAATCAATGATTTGCTTTCCGATTGGATCAAAATCGTTAGGGAAGAAAGAGGCATGAGAACAGAGGCACGAAGATGGAGATCAAACGACGCAATCCGACATACTGAAAGATCAGTCGTAAGTTCTCAGTTCCTAGTTGGAGGTTAAAGACCCGAAAGCAAAAACACAACAGCCCGTCATTCTGAACTTGTTTTAGAATCTCGATCCTTAGAGACGCTGATCGATGTGAAGAGCCATCCCAAAAAAGAGCAGTTCTTCGTTCCGACGCTACGCGTCCAGGTTCTTGGTTCTTCGTCAGGGATTCCGTCTGAACTTGTTTCGGGATCTTTGGAGACAATTACAACGAATGAATATATAAGTGGAAGGATGACACAGCAAAGAACTGAATGTAGTGTTTTTACTTTTGGCACACCGCAGTTTGCAACTGCTCTCATGAAAAACCAAGGACGGCTCTTCACGGTGCTTAGCAACTCTCAGCAAGTGCCCAGCGGCTCTCAAAACCGTGATGCTGAAACGAGCATCACGTGATTTCACGTTTTCAGAAAGCCCGCCGGGATACTGAAACAAGTTCAGACACGATGTGACGTATTCGCAGTCACAACAATGTAATCTCGAACTTGTTTAGGGATCTGCTTTTCGATCCAATCGAAGGACCGGCTTTCTGAGCATGATGGAACTCTTGACAATGAACGTGGACGCGGAGCGTTCACCGGCCAGCGGGTATTTGTTCTTAAGCGCACAGCGGCTCTTTCAAAGGATGGGACCATGCTCCTGGACGACAACCAAGGACGTGTTTCTTGAGGATGACGGTATGTGAGGTTCTCGGAACGATCTTGATCTTCACACCTCTGTCCTCTGACCACGGTTTCAAACAAAAAGGAGAGTCAAAAAGACTCTCCTCTTGTATAACATCTGGGCGATACC
>ENA-UPTA01000699-UPTA01000699.1-activated-sludge-metagenome-genome-assembly--contig:-NODE-699-length-39085-cov-10.682398_pt1 | contig 39085 bp, 29 predicted proteins | sample MGYA00238184_ERZ773361 | MGnify/ENA primary metagenome ERZ773361 (study PRJEB29100, sample SAMN05720205) | activated sludge metagenome | isolation source: anaerobic digester from wastewater... | reverse complement strand
GAGGAGCAGCTCGCCCGCGTCCCCGAGTGGCACCGCGAGCGCTACGCCTCGATGACGAAGTACATCGAGGTCCTCGGCGCCGAGTCGCCTTCGAGCTACGCCGGCCTCGCCCGCGAGGCCGGCGCTGCGCTCGCGAAGGCCGACCGCCCGTTCGCCGACCTCCGCCTGTCGAAGCGCTGGGTCATCACCCTCTACCCGACCCCGGCGTATGCCGAGATCGAGGGGCTCCCGCTCGAGGAGTACGTCCGCTTCGTCGTCGACGCTTCGACGGTCGATCCCCGCCCGCTCCTCGAGGCGGAGAAGCGGCTCGAGCCGCTCTTCGCCGACGGGAAACGGATGGAGGTCGTCACGTTCCACCCGATCGAGAAGCGCGAGCTGACCCTCGCGATGAGCCTCGCCGAGTCGATCCCGGTCCTCTCCCACGGCCTCCGGAACGTCCCCGACGGCGAGGTCTTCACGAGCCCCGACGCCTCCTCCGTCGAGGGGGAGCTCTTCCTCGACCTCCCCGTCCTGAACGGCGGCGTCGACGTCTCGGGGATGCACCTCGTCTTCGAGAAGGGGCGGATCGTCCGCTTCTCGGCGCTCGAGGGGGAGACCCAGCTCGCCGCGATCGTCGGGACCGACGACGGCGCCCGCCGCCTCGGCGAGGTCGCCCTCGGCATGAACCCCGGACTGACGCGCGCGCTGAAGCACCCGCTCTTCGTCGAGAAGGTGGGCGGGACGCTCCACGTCGCGATCGGCGCGAGCTACGAGACCTGCTTCGAGCGCGACCCGAAGGCGCCCGGCGCCCGCGAGCGGCTCGAGGAGCTCGCCGCGCGCGGCGTCCTGAACCGCTCGGCACAGCACGTCGACGTCGTCTGCGACTTCCGTCCCGGCGGCTGCGGGCGGCGCGTCTCGATCGACGGGCGGCCGATCGTCGTCGAGAACGGGATCTGGGTCCCGGGCTGACCGCCTCCTGGAGGCCGAAACGGATCGGGTCCGCTGAGGACCGAGGAGCACCGAGAGATGACGCCAGACGACGGACGCCACGACCTCGTCACCGGGAACCGCGAGATGGACGAGGAGCACGCCCTCCAGCTCCAGCTGCTGCGGGAGCTCGTGCAGAACCTCGAGTCCGGCGACGGCCCGGCAGCCCTCGAGGTCTTCCGGCGCCTCGACGGCTTCACGAACGCGCACTTCCTGGCCGAGGAGCGCGTCATGCGCCTCCACGCCTACCCCGATTCCGAGGCCCACCGGGCCGAGCACGGGAGCTTCGTGGAGGAGCTGACGACCCTGCGCGCGCGCCTCTCTGCCGGCGACGTCGACGCGGTGCACGACGACGCCGACGCCTTCGCCCGGCGCCTCCCGGCGCACATCGCCCGGGCCGACCACGCCCTCGCCGAGTTCCTGCGACCGCGACGCGGCGCCGTCGCGTGAGGCCGGGCCGGGTCAGCCCGCCCGGCCAAGAACGCGGACGGCGGTCGGGAGCACGGCCCCGAGGAGGTAGCCCGGGAACCGCTCCCGGATTCGCTCGACGGCCCGGTCGGACGAAAGCCCCCCGACCGTCACGCGGCGGACCTCCTCCGCCGCCGCCTCGAACCAGGCGAGCTGCGCCTCGACGATCTCCCGCCCGCCCGGCGCGCCGTGACCCGGCACGAACGTCGTCCCGGCCGGCTCGAGGAGGAGCTCCCCGAGCCCCCGCTTCCAGCCGTCGAGGTCGGCGTGCTCGAGGTTCGGGTGGTAGCCGTTGAAGACGAGGTCTCCCGTCACGACGACGCCGAGGCTGGGGAGGTCGATCCGCAGGTCGCCCGGCGTGTGCGCCGGGCCGGCGGGGCGAACGGTCGCCCGGACGCCTCCGACGGAGAGATCGGTCGGCTCCGTCACGAGGCGCGTCGGCGCCGCCGGCACGGCGTCGAAGAAGAGCGCGCGCGTCGACGGGGAGGTCCTTCGCTCCGCGAGGAGCGCCAGCTGCTCGGCGGCCATCCGCGCCGCCGAGGCCGCGTGGGCGATCACCTCCGCGCCCGCCTCCGCGAAGACGGACGCGCCGACGGAGTGGTCCGTGTGGTGGTGGGTCGTCACGACCCACCGCACCGGCCCCGCCCCGCGCGCCGCGAGGAGACGCGCGAGCTCCCGCGCGTAGACGGGAGCTACGAGCGGGTCGACGAGGAGCGTCGCGCCATCGCCGAGGATCGCCACGGCGTTCGCACCCCAGCCGGAGGCGAGGTCCTCGCCCCCGGTCGAGAAGACGACGACCCGCTCGTTCACGACCGTCTCCCGGAGCGGAGAGAGGAGCGGGCGCGGCAGGGCCGCCACGACCGCGTCGCCGAGCCAGGCGCGAGCGTCATCGCCCGTCAGGCGCCGCAGCTCCTCCTCGTCCTCGCTCCCGTTCGCGAGGTACTCGTACCGGCTCTCGTACGAGTAGAGCGTGCCGCAGAGCGGGCAGAGCCGCGGCGAACGCGGCTCGTCCTCCCGCCCCCCGACCCGCACTTCCACGAGGCGACGGTACGCAGCCGGAAGCAGGCGGTCGTTCTCCTCCCACCCGAACTTCGTGAGCGACGTCTCGACCGGCTTCAGCTCTCGGCAGATCTCGCAGGAGACGGGGCCGGAGTCCATCACCCGAATCGTACGACGCGGCGCGGGCCGGCCTCGTGCGCCGAGCGTCGGCGACGGTACGATCCGCCGCACAAGGAGCCGCCATGACCCTCTCCTCCGCGCTCGCGCGGGCGGGGTGGGGCGTCCTCGCGGGCGCCCTCCTCCTCGCCTCTCCCCTCGCCGGGCAGGGCCCGGACGACGACTACGACCTCGTCCTCGAGTGCCGCGGCGCGCTCTGGAGGGCCACCTTCGACGACGCCACGGCCGCCGGCCTCGACCCGGGCGCCGCCCCCGTCTCCTTCGACGGCTCGGGGGCGCGACGGACGCGGGGCGACGGCGTCGTGACGTTCCGCGGATCGGAGGAGTACCAGCCGTCTCACCGGACCCGGGCCATCCCGGTCCGGTACGAGTGCGTCGTCGACACGGCGACGCGAAAAGTCCTCTCGATCACCTATGAGGCCGTCGACGCCTCGGGCGCTCCAATCGCGAAGCGTCCCGTCGACCTCGTCCGCGACGCCCTCCTCCTCGGCGCCTGCCGCGAGTCGCTCGAGGACGAGGTGCGCGACGACGCCCGCGCCGGCGGCGCGAGCACCGACGGAAACGACCTCGAGCCCGACCCCGCCTCGGTCGCGCGGACGGAGAAGGGAAAGCTCGTCGAGCTGACCGGCCGGGGCCGTGCCCGGCTCAGCAAGGACTACGAGTGGGAGGCGGTCACCTTCGGCTGCCGCTGGGACCCCCGCAAGGAGGAGGTGACGAAGGCCTGGTACGCACCGGTCGGCGCGCGAAAGCTCGGGCTCCTGACGCCCGAGAAGCGGGAGGCTCTCGACGCCTGCCGGCGCGCGATTCGCGACGCCGTGTGGGACGACTCGGCCGCCCGCGGCTACCGGTGGCCCCGCGACCAGGTCGTCGTCGAGCTCTCCCGCCGCGGCGACTTCGCCGCCTCGGGCGATCGCGTCGAGGTGAAGGGCGAGGGGTGGTTCAAGTCCGACGCGCGCCACTCGCAGTCGACGCCGATCGCCTTCCGCTGCGCCTTCGACGCGAACCTCCAGGCCGTCGTCGACGCCTCCTTCGAGGCGCTCGACGCCTCCCGCACTCCCACGGGCGAGATCGCCTCGGGGAAGACCGGCACGCTCGTCTGCGAGTCGTTCGGGAAGGTGCAGAAGGTCTGCCCGGCCTCGATCCGCGGGAACGTCCGGGTGATCCGCCAGCTCAGCTCCGTCGCCTGCAAGGCCTACGAGAACTGGATCTACAGCCTCTCGGGGATCACGGTCTGGGGCGGCTGCCGCGCCGAGTTCGAGTTCGACGCCCGATGAGCGAAGGAGCGCCTCCGCCCGCGGCGGCGGCGCTCCTTCTCCCTTCCGTCCCTCGTCACCGCACCGTAGCGCGCGGCGCTTCCTTCGCGGGCCGCGACCCGCGCAGCGCCGCGAGCGCGGACTCCAGCCGCGCGAGCTCGCGCTCCATCGCCGCCTTCTCGGCTCCCGCCTCCGGAAGCTCGCCGCGCAGCTCCCCGACCTGCTCGGCGAGCGAGCGCTCGAGGTCGTCCGCGGCCCCCCGGAGCGCGTGGACGCGCGCCTCGGCCTCAAGCGCCCGCGCCTCGCGTTCGAGCTTCTCGGACTCCGCCTCGAGGAGCTGCTCCTGCCTGCCGAGCTCCGCCTCCGCGCGCGCAGCCTCGCGGGCCCGCGCCTCGGCATCCCTCTCCGCGCCCCCGGCTTCCGCCGCGCGCTCCGACTCCTCCTCGAGCTTCAGCTCACGGAGGTGAAGCTCGAGTCGCCGCCGCTCGACGTCCGCCTGGCGGGCGCGAAGCGCGCCGTGCTTCTCCGCACGCGCCGCCCCGGCCGCGTCTCCCTCGGCCCGGAGGCGCGCGACCTCGGCGGCCTGCTCCTGCCGGTCCGCCCGGGCCTCGAGCTCGAGGGCGCGCCGCTCGAGGTCCAGCCGGGAGAGGTCGAGCTGCCGCCTCTGCGCGTCGAGCGCACGCCGCTCCCTCTCGAGCTCCGGGTCGGGCTCCTCCCCGGCGAGCACCGGATGGACGTCGGGCGCCGGCGCGGGATGCGCGGCGATGCGCGGCGCCGGCATCGGCGCCGCGTGGGGCGCGGGCGGAGGCGGAGCCGGGGCCGCCGCCGGCGAGCGTGGGGCGACGGCGACGGGGCGCGCGGGCGCCGCGACGGGTGACGCGGGCGCCGGTGGGGGCGGAGGCGGAACCTCGTCGGGAAGGCCCGCCAGTGCCGCGGCCTCCGCCGCGGCCGGCGGCGCGACCGTCGGGAAGAACGCGAGCGCGCCGACGGCGAGACAGCCGAGGGCGAGGCGGATCGGGCGGGAGAGCCGGGGTCGCGGTGACGTCATGAGGATCTCCTTCAGCCGGGACTCGAGGTCCCGGATCGGTCCGGCGCCGGACGCGGTCTCCGGAAGGGCGACGGGCCCCTCCGCGAGGAACGTCAGGCTCTTCAGGATTCCGCTCGCGTAGGCGCGCGCCGAGGCCGGGAACGCGCGAAGGACCCACTCGTCGCAGCAGCGCTCCTCGGCGCGGCGAAGCTCGCGCCGGCTCCACCAGGCGACCGGGTACCACCAGAAGAGCGCCGTCGCGCCGATCTCCAGGAACCTCACCCAGTGGTCCCGCCGCCTCACGTGGGCGAGCTCGTGGGCGAGCAGCGCGTCGAGCTCGTCGCCGCCCAGCTCCGGGAGGAGGTCGCGCGGCAGGAGCAGCTTCGGACGCGGGGAGGCCGGCCAGAGCATCGGCGGGACCCGGGCCGGGAGGAGGCAGACCGCGGGAGCGCGGCGAACGCCGAGGGCGGCGCCGATCTCGGCGGCGCGCGTCACGAGCGCGGGCGGAGCCGGCTCCGCCGCCTCCGCGAGGCGCCGAAACCGGAGGAAGCGCCGCGCGGCGAGCGCGGCGACGGCGAGCGCGCCGAGCCCGACGATTGCCGTCAGGGCGAGACGCCAGGGCAACGGCGCCGCGACGGCGCGGGCGTCGGCCGGGGGCGCGCCCGGGAGCGCTCCTCGCGCGCTTCGAGGCCCGGCGGATCCGGGAGCGGCGTCGGTGCGCGCCGCCTCGACGATCCGTGCCCGCGGCGCGGCGAGAGGCTCCGGGGCGGCGGGGCCCCGGACGTCGGAGGGGACGGAGGAGGTCGCTTCCTCCGCCCGCGGCACGGCATCGCCCGCCGGAAGGAGCGGCAGCTCGACGAGAGGCGGAGTCACGAGCTTCAGAAGGGCCAGGAGGAACAGCCCGTGTACGACCGCCTGCCGCTTCGTGAAGCGCGAGACGACCCAGGCGGCGAGGGCGAGGAGGCCCGCGAGGACCGCGTTCGTCAGGAGGAGGCGGAGGGCCTCGTGCACGCCGTCACCTCTGCTCGCCGAGCGAGTCCACGAGGCGCCGCAGGTCGCGTAGCTCCCGGGCGGAGAGCCGCGCTCCGCTCACGAGGTGCGTGAGGAGCGGCGTGAACGAGCCGCCGCAGAGCGAGTCCGCCGTCTCGCGCAGCCGGAGCGCGACGAGGTCCTCCCGGCCGAGGCGCGCGGCGTAGACGTTCTGCCGCCCTTCCGAGCGGTGCGAGACGTGCCCCTTGTCCTCCAGCCGTTCGAGCAGCTTCTGGACGGTCGCGTACTCGGAGGCGCCGCCGTTCGGGTAGACCCGATCCGCGAGGGCCCGGATCGTCGCCTCCGGGAGGTCCCAGAGCGCGCGCAGCACCTCGAGCTCCGCGTCCGTCACGTCCCGGGGGGTTCGCGCCATCGGTCCCTCCTGTCGTCCCGCCTTCTCAGACGTTACGTCTGAGAATCTGAGACATCCCGTCTGAGAAGTCAAGGAGGACGACGAAGAAAGCGCGCGACGAACCTCACGGCGGGTTCGAAGGCCCCGGACTACTCGTGCGGAGTCGCCTCCGACCAGCCGGCGACGGCGAACGGGCAGCCCCCGGTCCGCCGGACGACGACGATCCGGCCCGTCCGCGGAAGCGTCAGCGGCGTCGACGGCACCGCGAAGAAGCGGCCGAGCGCGTCCGCGAACGGAATCCCCGCGATCGAGACCGACCGCGCGTGCCGGGCGCGGGTCGGCAGGCCGCCGGCCGGGACGAGACGCGCCTCGACCTGCTCCAGCCTCGGGGCCCGGGCGAGGGAGAGCCCGTTGAGGAGGAGCCCGGCGAGCCCGTCGAGCAGCTCGCGGCCGACGTCCCGGGCCACACCGGAGAAATCCCGTCGCGGGTGGGCGAGGCGCTCGGCGTCGCGCCGGAGCGACGCGAGGAGCTCCGCGACCGCGCCGGCCGCGGCATTCGCGACGGGCTCGGGAAGCCCCGCCGGGAGCGGGACGCTCTCCGTACGCCCGTCGACGTCGACGTCGACGTCGCGCGCCCCGGTCTCGCGGAACCACGCGAAGACCTCGACCGACCCGTCCAGGACGCCCGGGGGAAAGGGCGGCAGCTCACGGGCGAGACGGAGCGCGAGAGCGACGAGCCCCCGGCGGAAGCGGACGAAGACGTCGACGTAGACGAGCACGTCCCGCGGGTCGGGACGCGCGCAGACGTGCGCGAGCGCCGCGAGGAGCGACGTCCCCTCGCCGGCCAGCGCCCGCTGGAGCGGCCCGGTGAGGACCCCGTTCATCGGATCGTCGAGCGCGAGGCGCGCCGCAACCCCGAGAACCTCGAGGAGCCCGCCGAGGTCCCGCACGCCGTCTCCCGCCGCGCGGAGCTCGTCGGCGACGGCCCGCACGTCCCCCGGCGAGAGCCTCCCGAGGAGTACGTTTCCCGCGAGCGCGAGCCGGACGGCCGGAATGAGCCCGGCCCCCGCGAAGTCGACGGTCTCGCGGTCCGGCGCGAGCGGCCGCCCCTCGGCGTCGAAGAGCCTCCGCTCGAAGACGAGCGTCTCCTCGAGTCCTCCCGCGCCGGCGAGGCGCCACGGATGAGACCCGCGAGACCGCGGCGCCGGGACCGCCTCGCTCATCCCCCGCCCCGGGGAGACCGGGACGGAGCCCCGGGTCCGTTCCGTCCGCGATCGAGGAAGGCGTCCGGCTGCGGATTCACGTGCTCCTCCTCCCGGCCGCGACGGCCACCGGCGATCCGGCTCTTCGACGATCCGTTTCCCAAACGCCCTACCGGAAGTACCCGTTCACGTCCAGGATCAGGTGCGCCGCCGCAGCCGCGCCGTTGCGGACCTGGATCGTCCGCGTGCCGTCGCGGGCGAGCTCGATCACGGCGTTGTTCGCGCGCGTGCGCCCCGCGGCGAAGCTCACGTTCGACGTCCCGGGTAGGTCGCCGTCTCCGGCCCAGAGGACGAAGCTCCCCGCGGCCCCGGCGGCGACGACCGTCACGTTCGCCGAGATCGCACGCGCGTCCGGCGGGATGCCACAGGTACCGCCGAGCGGGAAGAGGCGGCGCGCCCCGGCGGAGATCGCGGGCCCGCCGAGCGGGCCGGCCGCCTCCCGCGTGTCGAAGAGCCGGCACGGCGTGAGGGCGTAGAACCGCGAGGAGCGCGGCGGCCCCGCGGAGCCCGGCGCCGCGCCGGTCCGGCGGAGCCCGCCGCGCCCGGTGCCCCAGAGGACGCGCGCGTTCGAGGTCCCCGGGAGGTCGTAGGCAACCGCGCCCGAGGAGACCGTCCCGACGACGACCTCGAGCTCGCCGTCGCCGTCGACGTCCCCGAGCGACGGCGCGCCGAGCGCCCCGTTCCAGGTGGCGCTGCCGTGCGGGGCGGGGAGGCTGACGGCGTGGAGGGAGACGCCGAGGTGGCTCAGGACGTGAAGCTGGCCGGTTCCGCCCACGGACTTCTGCGGCCAGGAGGTGAAGATCACCTCGCCCGTGCCGTCGCCGTCGAGGTCCGCGACGACCGGCTCGCTCGCGAAGCGGATGCCGCTCCCGGGGACGTCGTAGGGCCAGCTCCCCTGCTCCGTCTTGTCGAGGGACCAGGCATGCAGGCGACCGTCGTACGACGGGTAGAGGATCTCCTTCCTCCCGTCGCCGTCCAGGTCGGCGAGCGCCGGGTTCGGGACGGCCGTCTCGATGACGTCGTAGTCCTCGGAGAGCGGCCCGCTTCCGGCGGCCGGCGTCGGAAGCACCGTCCAGTCCCACCCCGCGCCAGTCGCCCGCGTCCGGTCCAGCCGGAAGAGGAAGGGCATGTGGTAGAGGCTCGTGTACGGGTTCGTCGCGCAGTTGTAGACGTTCCCGACGATCACGACCTCGCGGACGCCGTCCCCGTCGAGGTCGCCGATGACGGGGGCCGAATCGGCCCAGTTCGGGCGGTGCTCGACGCCGCAGTTCGCGTAGCCACGGAGGTCGACCGCGTGGTCGACGTGGACGCCGACCTGGCTCCAGACCTTCCCCGCGCCGTAGATCGGGCTGGCGGGGAGCTGGTTCCCTCCGCCGTCGAGCGCGGTGACGTAGTGCGTGTCGGTCGGGCCGATCAGCTCCTTGTCGCCGTCGCCGTCGAGGTCCGCCACCGCGACGTTCTCGTTGTACATCCCCCAGCCGTAGCCGGGCTCGCCGTCCCGCCGCGCGGGCCACCCGCTCCGGACGTTGCCGGCCGCGTCGTAGACGTTGAGCTGGCGGGTCGAGCCCCCGCTCGCGCGCCCGACGACGACCTCGAGGACCCCGTCGGTGTCGAGGTCCTCCACGGCAAGCGTCCTCACCTCGCCGCCGCCGAACGGGTTCCGCGTCCAGACGACGCCGCCCCCGGCGTCGTAGACGGTCAGCTGGTCCGAGCCCCGGCCGACGACCACCTCGAGCGTCCCGTCGCCGGTGAGGTCGGCCACGGCGACGCCGGGCCAGACCCGCGAGCCGTTCGTCGCGCGCCACCTCAGGGCGCCCGTCGCGCCGTCCAGGGCGACGACGTCGTACGAGCCCCAGACGACCTCGGGCGCGCCGTCGCGGTCGAGGTCCGCGATCGCGGGCGAGGAGTACCAGCCCGTCTGGCACCACGACGAGAAGCAGCCTCCCCTCTGCCACTTCAGGACGGGGGCGGCGATCGCCGAAGGGGAGCTCTCCTGCGCGCCGGCTCGGGAAGCGACGAGCGCCGGGACCATGAGGAGCGCGGCGGCGACGGTACGGGCGACGACGGTTCGGTAGTGGGCCATGACCTCTCCCGCGAACGGTCGCGCGGTGGGGCCGAACCCGCGACTCTTCCCCGGGAGCTTACCGCCGGGCCGAAGGCCCGGCGGTGACCGAACGGCGGAGGACGCCCCCGCCGCGCCTCAGAGAGCCAGCGTCTTCGCCCCCGCCGCGAGCGTCGCCTTCACGACCTCGAGGAGCCGCGCGGGCGGCACGCCCTCGGCCTTCTTCTCGCGGCGCGTGGAGACCTCGACGACCCCCTTCGCGAGGGCCTTGCCGCCGACGACGATGCGGAGCGGGAAGCCGATCAGGTCGGCGTCCTTGAACTTCACGCCGGGGCGCTCGTCGCGGTCGTCCCAGAAGACCTCGACACCCGCCTCGGTCAGCTCCGCGTAGATCTTCTCGGCGGCCTCCAGGACCTCCTTGTCGCGCTGGAGCGAGAGGAGGGCGACCTGGAACGGCGCGAGCGGGACGGGCCAGATGATCCCGTCGTCGTCGTGGTTCTGCTCGACGGCGGCGGCGACCGTCCGGCCGACGCCGAGGCCGTAGCAGCCCATCTGCAGCGGGACCATCTTCTGCTGCGGGTCGGCCACCTCGCACTTCATCGTCTCGGAGTACTTCGTCCCGAGCTTGAAGATGTGCCCGACCTCGATGCCGCGCTTGATCCGGAGGACCCCCGTCCCCGTCGGCGACGGGTCGCCGTCGCGCGCGGTCGCCACCTCGATCACCCCGGCCACCTTCAGGTCGCGCGGAACGGAGAGGTTGGAGTGGTGGGTGCCGTCCTGGTTCGCGCCGCAGAAGACGTTGCGGGCGTTCTCCATGGAGCGGTCGACGTAGACCGGGACCTCCGCCTGCCCCGCCCGGGGCTTCAGGCCGATCGGGCCGATGAAGCCCGGCTTGCAGCCGGCGATTTCGGGGAGCCACTCCTCGGGGACGAGGCGCACGTGCGCGACGCCGAGCGCCTTCGGGAGCTTCACCTCGTTGATCGTCAGGTCGCCCCGGATGACGATCGCGCAGACGAACGAGCTGTCGTCGGCGCGGATCGCCTCGTAGAGCATCGTGTTCGTGATCCGATCCTCGGTCGTCCCGAGGTGCTTCGCCTGCCCCTCGGTCGAGACGATCCCCGGCGTCGGCGAGTCGGCACGGCCGAACGGCTTCTCCTCCTCGTTCGCCCAGGGCTCGGGGAGCGGCGCCGTGACGGCCTTCTCGACGTTCGCGCCGTACTTGCCGTCCTCGGAGAAGACGAGGGCGTCCTCGCCGGTGTCGGCGACGACCATGAACTCCTCGGAAGCGGAGCCGCCGATGGCGCCCGAGTCGGCCTGGACGAGCGCGTACTCGAGGCCGCAGCGCTCGAAGATCGCCCGGTACGCCGTGTCCATCTTCCGGTAGTGGGCGTCGAGCCCCTTCGGGTCGACGTCGAAGGAGTAGGCGTCCTTCATCAGGAACTCGCGACCGCGCATCAGCCCGAAACGCGGGCGGATCTCGTCGCGGAACTTCGTCCGGATCTGGTAGAGGTTGAACGGCAGCTGCCGCCACGACGTGACCGACCGGCGGACCATGTCGGTCACCGCCTCCTCGGCCGTCGGCGCGAGCGCGAACTCGGTGGCCTTGCGGTCCTCGAGGTGGAAGAGGATGCCGTCGTTCATGTAGCGGTCCCACCGCCCCGACTCCACCCAGAGCTCCTTCGGCTGCGCGATCGGCAGCTCGACCTCGAGCGCGCCGGTCCGGTTCATCTCCTCCCGGACGATCTCGGTCATCTTCTTGAGCGACCGGAAGCCGAGCGGCGTGAAGGAGTAGATGCCGGCGGCGGCCTTCAAGAGCATGCCCGCGCGGGCGAGGAGCTTGTGGGAGACGACCTCGGCATCGCCGGGGGCCTCGCGGAGGGTGGAGAGGAAGTAGTTGGACCAGCGCATCGGGGGCGGAGAATAGCGCAGCGGAGCGGGTTCCGTTCCCGGTACGATCGCCCTCCGGCCCGGGCGGACGACCCGAGGCCGCGGGAGGCCTCCCGGATGGACGCCCAGCCGTTCGACTTCGTTCCCGTCGCCTCGCCTCTTCACGACGCCGCGGCCCTCCGGCGCTCGCTCGAGCCGTACCTCGGGGCCCTCGTCGGCCTCGGGGGCCGCGAGACGGGTCCGGAGGCCGCCACCGGATCCGGCCCGGTCGCGGTCGTCGTCGGCACCGGCGGCACCGAGGCCGCCGTCCTCCGCCTTCGCGAGGCGCGTCAGGCCGTCGCCCCGGACGAGCCGCTCCTCCTCGTCGCCCTCCCGGCCCACAACTCCCTCCCGGCCGCCCTGGAGGCGCTCGCGCGCGTGCGGCAGGACGGTGGACGCGGCCGGATCGTTCCCCTGCGCGGCCCGGATGACGGGCCCGGCCTCGCCCGCGTCGCGGCCGCCCTGGAGGACCTGCGGGTGAGGGAGCAGCTCCACCGCGCCCGGATCGGCCTCGTCGGAGTCCCGTCGGACTGGCTCGTGGCGAGCGTCCCCGCCGCATCCGCCGTCCGCGAGACGTGGGGCCCCGAGGTCGTCCCGGCCGAGCTCGGCCCGCTCCTCGACGCCCCGCTCCGCCCGGCCGACGATGCGACCGCCGGCCTCGCTGCCGCTTTCACGACCGGGGCCGCCACCGTCCGCGAGACCGACGAGGCGGGCGTGACGACCGCCGCGAGCGTTCTCCCGGCGCTCCAGGCCCTCGCCGCGCGCGAGCGGCTCGACGCCGTTGCCGTCCGCTGCTTCGACCTCGTCACCGAGCGCGGCACCTCCGGCTGCCTCGCCCTCTCCGCCCTCAACGACGCCGGCACCGTCGCCGCCTGCGAGGGAGACCTCGCGAGCGCCGTCGCGATGCTCTGGGTGAAGGAGCTCCTCGGCACCGCCTCCTGGATGGCGAACCCCTCCGACGCCGACGCCGTGACGGGCCGCCTCCGCCTCGCCCACTGCACCGTCCCCCGCTCGCTCCTCTCCGGCTGGGACCTCCGCTCCCACTTCGAGTCGGGCCTCGGCGTCGCGCTCGCCGGCGCGCTCCCGCCCGGGCCGGTCACGCTCCTGCGCCTCGGCGGCCGCCGCCTCGAGTCGCTCTTCCTCGCCGAAGGCGAGGCGCTCCCGACGCCGCGCCGCGAGGACCTCTGCCGCACGCAGCTCGACGTCCTCCTCGAGCCCGCCGCCGTCGCCGAGCTGCTCGAACGCCCTCTCGGCAATCATCTCGTCCTCGTCCCCGGCCACGTCGCCGCGCGCCTGCGGGCGTACCGCGAGTGGGCGGTGGGAGGGGAGGACGGCTCGCCGGCGGCCGCCTGACCCGCTGATAGGCTCTCGGGATGGCCGTTCGATACGTCTCCGAGGAGCCGCACCGCGTCGCTCCGGAGCACGTCGGCGCCGAGCTCGCGTCGCCCGCCCGGCGGGGCGTCGCGCTCGCGATCGACGTCCCCCTCCTCGCGGCGCTCCTCGCCCTCGGATGCGCTCTCGCCGCGGCGCCTTCGCGCGCAGCGGCCTTCTGCCCGGCGTTCCCTCCCGCCACGGGCGACGTCGTCGTCGTGAGCACGGTCGCGCAGCTGCGGACCGCGGTCGACGCGGCCGTGCCGGGGCGGACGATCCTCGTGGCCGACGGGAACTACGCGCTCAACGGCGAGTACCTCCGCATCGACGTCCCGAACGTGACGCTTCGTGGGCAGAGCGGAAACCGGGACGCCGTCGTCCTCGACGGGAACTACCTGACGACCGAGATCGTCCAGGTGGCCGCCTCCGACGTCACGGTCGCCGACCTGACGCTCCGCGAGGCGTACGACCACCCGATCCACGTGATGCCGGCGGGGGCGTCGGCGACGAACCGGACGCTCGTCTACAACGTCCGCATCGTCGACCCGGGCCAGCAGGCGATCAAGATCAACCCGACGAGCGACACCGGGCCGTACGTCGACGAGGGGACGATCGCCTGCTCGCGGATCGAGCTGACCGACGCCGGCCGGGCCCACGTGAGAGACAACTGCTACACCGGCGGCGTGGACGCCCACGCCGCGCTCGGCTGGACGGTGCGCGACAACGTCATCGAGGGTTTCTGGTGCGACGCGGGCCTCTCCGAGCACGCGATCCACTTCTGGCGCAACGCGCGCGACACGCGGGTCGAGCGGAACGTCCTCCGCAACAACGCGCGCGGGATCGGCTTCGGCCTCGCCGAGACCGGCACTCCGCGCCGGACGTACTCCGACGCTCCCTGCCCCGCCGCGGGAGGCGCCTACGTCGACCACTTCGGTGGGACCGCCGTGAACAACTTCGTCTCCGCCGACGACCCGGACCTCTTCGCGTCGGAGTACGGCTTCGACTGCGGCATCTGCCTCTGGCAGGCGTGCGGCGCCTCCGCGCTCCACAACACCGTCCACACGGCCGACGTCGCCTCGTCCTTCTCCGCGATCGAGTGGCGCTTCTCCCGCACCACCGCGACCATCGCGAACAACCTCGCGAATTTCTCGCTCCGGGCGCGCGACGGCGCCTCGGCGACGCAGGCGACGAACGTGACGACCGCAACGGCCGCGTTCTACGTCTCCCCGGCCACCGGCGACCTCCACCTCCAGCCGACGGCCGCCGGGGCGATCGATCAGGGGAGCGCCTCATCCGTCGGGACCGACTTCGACGGTGACTCGCGCCCGCGCGGCGCCGCGCCTGACGTCGGCGCCGACGAGACCGGTGCGCCGCAGGCGCTGCGGTTCCACCCGCTCGCGCCCTGCCGCGTCGTCGACACCCGGTCGGCTTCGCTCGGAGGGCCCGCGCCGCTCGCGGCCGGCGTCTCGCGCCCCTTCCAGGTCTCCGGAGCCTGCGGCGTGCCGGCCGGCGTGACCGTCGTCTCGGCGAACGTCACGGTGACCCAGGCGACCGCGTCGGGAAGCGTCGTCGTCCACGCCAACGGGACGCCCGTCCCGATCACGCCTCAGGTCGCCTTCGCCGCCGGCCGGACGCGCGCCAACAACGCGATCGTGGGCCTCGACGGCGCCGGCCTCGTCTCGGCCCGGGCCGAGATGGCCTCCGGCTCCGTTCACCTCATCGTCGACGTGAGCGGCTATTTCGACTGAGAGCGCGGCCCGCCCACAGCGCGACCGCGCCGTTGCCTCGCGCGGCTCGCGGTCATAGACTCGAGAAGCTCCCGTGCGACTTCTCCCCCTCACGCTCCTCGCCGCCCTCTCGCTCGCCCGGCCCGCCGACGCCGGCCTTCTCGACGTCGCGACCGGGGCGGTCGCCCCCGGCGACGCGATCGCCGTCGCGTGGACCCTCCCTCCCGGATTCGAGGAGAGCGAGCTCCTCATCCAGGTGGACGGGGGACCGCGCATCCGGCTCACGCCGGAGTGCCACGACGAGAATCCCCGTTTCGTCATAGAGGTGCCGGCGCTCGCCGGCAGGGCTCGGTTCGTCCTTCGAGCCGGCCGGGTCGAAGAGGACGGGGTCCACAGGGAGCACACGATCGACTCGACGGAGTGGTTCCAGATCGCGCCGTCGTTCGCCGCGGGCCCCCTCCCCATCCGCGCTCCGCACACCCATCCGAGCGAGGGCGAGGAGATGGAGTGGTGGTCGGACTCGGTCGGACGGGTCCCGGAAGGCCCGACGTCGGGCCTTCATCGCCCCTGGACCGCTGAGGTCTCCGCCGCCACACCGTCGTCGCCCGCGCTCTCCGAGAGCCGCTCTGAAGACCTTCTGTCTTCGGAGTCCTCGGTGCGCGGCGACGTCGACGCCCGAGCACGGAATCGGAACGGGCTCGAGCGAGGGTATCGAGAGCGCTCCTTCCCCGGGGCGCCGGTCCCGCTTCGGAATTGAGCCCGGGAAGAGCCTGCGCAGACGGAGCGTTCCGTCCCGTCCGTCGCTCGTCGCGTCGGTGACGGGACACCGTCCCGGCCCGTGGCTTTCTTCCCCCCCTCCGCGCTCGATTCGAAGGAAAGGATCGTCGAATGCCCTGCCGTTGCCCCTGTGAGATCGGCTCGTCCCGGTCCGTTCGTGCGGTGCTTCTCACCGCGCTCCCGCTCCTCACTCTCCTTCTGTCCCCCGTCCTCGAGGCGGCGCGCTATCGCGTCGTCGACGAGAAGGGCCGCGCCGTCCCCGGCGCCCGCGTCTCCATCCTCGGCCGCGCCGGCTCCGTCGCCGCCGGTCCGCAGGGCGAGCTGACGCTCGACGCCGAGCCCGCCCTGCCGTTCGAGGTCGGCGTCTTCTCGCCGACCGGCGCCTGGCTCGGGATCGTCCGCATCGTGACGAAGAGCGGCGCGGACGAGGTCCGCGACCTCGTCCTCCCCGCGGCCCGCAGCACCGAGGTCCTCGTCTCCGCGGGCGCCACCGCCTCGCTCCTCGCCCCGCCCGCGAACCCGGTCTCCCTCGTCTCGAAGCGGGAGCTGGAGGAGCGCCAGCCGAACCGTCTCGTGGAAGCCATCGAGACGCTCCCCGGCATCTCGAAGAGCGACGAGTCGACGAGCGCCGTGCCGGTCATTCGGGGCCTCGCCCGCGGTCGGACGCTCGTGATGCTCGACGACGGACGCGTCTCCGCCGAGCGGCGCGCCGGCGCCTCGGCCTCGTTCCTCAATCCTTTCGCCCTCGAATCGGTCGAGGTCGTCCGCGGCCCCGGCTCCGTCGCCTACGGGTCCGACGCCCTCGGCGGCATCGTCCATGCCCGGACGCCGCTCCCCGAGCCGGGCGTCTTCGGCGTCCGCTATCAGGTCAGCGGCGGCGTCGGCGGGAGCCCCGAGGCGTCCGCCGGCGTCGGCCTGAACGTCCCCGTCGGCCCGGCGGCATTCCTCGTCAACCTCTACCAGAGGAACGCAGGCGACTACGAGTCGCCCGTCGGAGAGCAGGACAACTCCGCTGTCCGCGACCGTGGCTTCCTCGTCCGCGGCGCGATCCCGATCGGGAAGGCACGCCTCTTCGCCGGCTTCCAGCTCGACGAGGTCCGCGACATGGGCAAGCCTCAGGCCGACCTCCCGACGACGCGGACGTTCTACCCGTGGGAGAACTCGCGCCGCTTCTCGCTCGGCCTCGACGTTCCCGACGTCGCCGGCTTCTCCTCGCTCGAGCTCCGCGCGCTCTACGGCTCCTACGGCATCTCGACGAACCGCCAGCGCCGGCCGAACGAGACGACGACGCTTCGCGACTCCATCTCCGAGGTCGACGCCGACGACTTCTCCGTGCGCCTCCTCGGCCGACGCTCGCTCGGGCCCGTGGGGCTCCGCGTCGGCGTCGACGTGAACGGCCGGACGGGCCTCGAAGCCCGGAACGTGACGAACAACTACGACGTCGGCGGGAATCCGACGAGCTCGACGTTCGAGATCGCCGTCGAGGACGCCTCGCGCACCGACTTCGGCGCCTTCGTGGAGGGAGACCTCCCTCTGGCGGGAGACCGCCTCATGCTAACGGCCGGCCTCCGCGGCGACCAGGTGAAGACGGAGAACACCGGCGGGTACTACGGCGACCGCTCGACGTCCGACGGGGCGCTCTCCGGCTTCGCGACGCTCACGTACACGATCGCGCCCGAGTGGAAGCTCTCCGCGCAGTACGCGCGCGGCTTCCGCGACCCGACGCTCTCCGACCGCTACTTCCGGGGTGTCTCCGGCCGCGGGTTCGTCGTCGGCAACCCCGACCTCTCCGCCGAGACCTCGAACCAGTTCGACCTCTCGCTTCGCGGACGCAAGGGCATCTTCGGCTTCGGCGTCTCCGGCTACGTCTACCGGATCGAGGACCTCGTCGAGCGGTACAAGTCGGGGAACGACAACCTGTTCCGCAACCGCGGCGAGACCGAGATCGCGGGAGCGGAGCTCGAGGCCGACGTGAGGATCACGCCGCGCCTCGTCGTCCGGCTCCTCGGCTCCCTCTCCCAGGGACGCATCCTCGACGACGACACCTGGGCCGCCGACGTCCTCCCGCCGACGGCGCAGCTGATCGTCGACCACGAGCCGTTCGGCGGCTTCTTCTGGCGCGCGCGGCTCATCGCGATGGCGCGCGACGAGAGACCCGGCGCGAGCGAGGTCGTCGTGGCCGGACACGCCCGGCTCGACCTCGCCGCCGGCTACCGTCTCTCCGACCTCCTGACGATCACGATCTCGGGCCGGAACGTCCTCGACGCGAGCTACGCCGACTCGGCCGACGAGAACAACGTCCTCGCGCCGGGACGCGGCGCGATCCTCTCCCTCTCGGGCTCGTTCTAGCTCCGTTCGTATCCGGGACCGGGTCCCTCGCGAAGGCGCGAGGGGCCCCGTCCGGGAGCGGGTTCGACGACCCGAACGTCGAAATCTTGCGCGAAGGGCTCGCCAGTCCCTATCCTCCGCACCACATTCCGATGCCGCTCCTCCGCCGCCCGCGCGCGCTCTACGCGGCGTTCGACCGCTTCCCGACACGGAAGGGGGCGTCGACGCACATCGCCCGCTTCGCGCCGGCGCTCTTCACGGAGCACGGTGGCGGACTCCTCTACGTCCTCGGCGACGAGCGGCTCCCGGCGCACCAGGTCGAGGGAGAGGTCGAGGTCGTCCGCTTCTCCGTCCCGGTGGAGAACTTCCTCGAACGGGCCGTCGCGTTCGGCGCGCACCTCTCGCGCCTTCTCGACGAGTCGGGCGAGGCGCTCGAGGTCTGCCACTTCCGCGACCCGTGGTCCGGCGTCCCGATCCTCGAGCGGGAGCGGCGCTACGCGACGCTCTTCGAGGTGAACGCGCTCCCGTCCGTCGAGCTTCCGTATGCCTTTCCGTCCATCGCGCCGCGGACGCTCGAGAAGGTCCTCGCCGCCGAGCGTTTCTGCCTCGACGCCGCCGACCGCGTCGTCACGCCGTCGCGGACGACGCGCGACTTCCTCGTGGCGCAGGGCGTCCCGGCGGCGAAGGTCGCCGTCGTCCCGAACGGGGCCGACCCGATCCCGCCTCGGCCCCGGCCGTTCGAGGCGCCCGACGCCTACCTGATCTACTTCGGCGCGCTCCAGCCGTGGCAGGGGGTCGACACGCTCCTCCGTGCCTTCGCGCGCCTCGCCGACCTGACGGAGCTGCGCCTCGTCGTCTGCGGGTCGGCGCGCTCGCGGCCGGCCCGCGCCGCCGAGAAGCTCGCGGAGAAGCTCGGCCTCGGAGAGCGGGTGACCTGGCGGTGGGAGCTCCCGACGGCCGAGCTCGAGCCGTGGCTCGCGAACGCGCTCCTCTCCGTCGCGCCGCTTCGGGCCACGGAGCGGAACGTCGTCCAGGGGTGCGCCCCGCTGAAGGTCCTCGAGTCGCTCGCGGCGGGCGTCCCCGTCGTCGCGTCGGACCTGCCGCCCGTCCGCGAGATCGTGACGGACGGCGTCGAGGGGCGGCTCGTCCCGCCCGACCGTCCGGCCGACCTCGCGCGGGCGATCCGCCTCCTCCTCCACCTCCCCGAAGAGCGGGAGCGGATGGCGGCGGCGGCCCGCGCCCGCGCGGCACGCGACTTCGGCTGGGACCGCTCCGTCGCGCTCCTGAAGGACGTCTACCGCGCGCTGCGGCCCACCGCCGCGACCCCTTCCGCCCCCCGCCCGATCGAGGAGGAACCGGATGTTCGAAGCGCTGAAGGCCCGAAAGTCGCTGTCGCCTGAGCAGGTGACGCTGCTCCAGACGAAGCAGCTCGCCGGCGAGTACGAGCCGGGCGCGCTCGTCGCGCTGCTGAAGCCGATCGCCGAGTACGACCGGCTGAGCGACAAGGCGCGGACGCCGATGGGCTGCACGACGGGAGCGCTCTTCGTCCTCGCGTTCGTCCTCCTGATCGTCTCGGCGAACGTCTCCTTCTACCTCCTGCCGCTCCCGCTCGCGGCCCTCGGCGCGGGGATCGCACTCCTCGTCACGGTCCTGAAGATGAAGAAGCTCGACCTCTCGAACAACTTCCGGCAGGTCGCGATGCCGCTCTTCGCCGTCCTCAGGGAGGACATGGAGCCGGGCGCCACGATGAACGTGCGCCTCGACCTCTCGCCCCCGACGGCGAAGGGGAAGAAGATCGGCACCGGGAAGCCGTACGACGTCCCCGGCTATCGGAAGGTCGTCGACACGACCTACGTCGACCCGTGGTTCGGCGGCGGGGCGCGGCTCGCCGACGGAAGCGTCCTCCAGTGGACGGTCACCGACGACGTCGTCGCGAGCGAGAGGACGAAGCGGACGGCCCGCGGGAAGATCAAGACGAAGACGAAGCACCGGAAGCTGACGACGATCGCCGTCGACGTCGCGCTCCCCAAGAAGGAGTACGCGGTGGCGGCGATGCCGGCCGACGAGGGGGAGAAGGTGAAGGTGAAGGACGGCGAGAAGCGGACCTCGCTCCACGTCGAGAAGCGGGTGAAGACGAAGTCGCTCGACCCGATCGACCCGAGGGCCGTCTTCGACGCCATCGCCGAGGCCTACAGGCGCGTCCGCCCGGCGGGCGCCGAGGGGAGCGCGTCATGAGCGGCTGCGAGTGCAAGGGCGGGTTCTTCACGCTCCGGGACTGCGACGGGGCGCCCGCGGGCGCCTGCTCGGAGTGCGGGCGCACCGCCTGCGCGCGCCACCTCTCCCCCGCGAGCGGCTTCACGCAGTGCCTCGACTGCCACGCGCGCGCGGAGCAGCAGCCGCGTGAGGGGCAGAACGCGACCGGAGAAGAGGTGCTCGACGACGAGTGGACCTACGGTGCGCGGCACCGCTTCTACACGGCCGGCTACGCCCCTCTCTATGCCGGCTCCCACCGCAGCCACTACTACGACAGCTACGACACCCGCTCGTTCGACGACGAGGGAGTCACGGAGGCCGAGACCGACGAAGGCGGGGCGGGCTTCGGAGACAGCTGAGGTGCGGCCGCTCGTCCTGACCGAGAACTACCCTCCCGACCGCGGGGGAATGGCGCAGTCGTGCGACCGAATCGTGAGGGCGCTCCGCGCCTCGGGCGTCGACGTCGACGTCGCGCACCTCGGCCGGCGCGCCGGGCGCCCATTCGTCGAGCGGCAGGAGCGCGGCCTCCTCCTCGCGGCTCCTGCCGACGAGGACCCGGCGCACGCGACGCAGCTCCTCTGGAACGAGGTCGCCCGCCTGCCGCACCGCCCGACTCACGTCGTCGCGTTTGGCGGCGCCGCTCCCGTCCTCGCCGCACCCGCCTTCGCGGCCTGGCTCGGCGTCCCGCTCGTGACGCTCCTGCGCGGAAACGACTTCGACACCGGGCTCTTCTCGCTCCGGCGCGGCTGGGCGCTCCGCGACGCGCTCGGCCGCTCAGCCGCCGTGGCGACCGTCTCGCGCGACCACCAGCGGAAAGTCTCCGCGCTCTTCCCCGCCGCGGACGTCCGGTACGTCCCGAACGGCATCGACCCGGCGGAGTGGGTGCTCGCGCCGCACGACCTGGAGCGCGCCGCGCGGTGGCGGGCCGAGCACGTCGGAGAGGGACGGCGGGTCCTCGGGATGTTCGGGCACCTGAAACGGAAGAAGGGGGGCGCCTTCCTCCTCGACGCCCTCCGGCGCGCGGGAGTCGAGGGAAGGCTCCACCTCCTCGTCGTCGGCGAGGCCGAGCCGGAAATGCTCGCGCATCTCGCGTCGATCGAGTCTTCGGTCCCGTTCACGCACGTCCCGTTCGTCGACCGCTTCGAGCTCCTCCCGTACTACGCCGCCTGCGACGGCGTCGTCGTCCCTTCGCTCTACGACGGCCTTCCGAACGTCCTCCTCGAGGCCGGGGCGCTCGGCGTTCCCGCCGTCGCTTCGACGGCGGGCGGCATGGCCGACCTCCTCGAGGGCGGGGGAAGCGGGCTCACGTTCCCGCCCGGCGACCTCCACGAGTGCGGGCGCGCGCTCGCCACGTTCGCCGCGCTCCCGGCCACGGAGCTGCGCACGATGGGGGAACGGCTTCGAGCCTTGGTCCTCCGCGATTTCCGCCACGACCAGGAAGCGGCGCGCTACCGCGCGCTCCTCGCCGAAACCGCCGGACGCACGTCGCGCCCGGTTCCCGCCGACGTCCTCACGGAGAGCTGAGCCATGAAGAACCCTCTCGCCCGCCTCCTCCCGTTCGCCCTCCTCGCCGTCCCGCTCGCGGCCGGCGCCGTGACCCCCGCGGACGTGCACACCGTCGTCGTCCGCTCGGCCGGAGGCTCGAAGAGCTTCACGATCGTCGAGAACGGGAACGCGATCGAAATCGTCCTCCCGGGCGGAGTCCGACTCCTCGGCGAGCCGGCCGGGGAGAAGCGGAAGTACCGCCGCGGCGCGGGCGGTCCGCCGGTCTGCGAGGTCAAGCCGGGCGACGCCGGCTTCAAGCTCCGGACGACGGACGGGAAGCTCCTCTGGAAGGTGAAGCTCGCCGACGACAAGATCAAGGTGAGCGACAACGAGGAGAACGCGAACCCGTACTCGATCAAGTTGAAGTACCCCGACAAGGCGAAGGTCGTCGACGCCGCCGAGAAGGAGCTTGCCGAGGTCCGCTTCGGCCCCGACAAGACGAAGGTGAAGGGGGCCGACGGCGCGGAGCTCTGGGAGTGCCGCTCGCCGCGCCGCAGGACGGCGTCGTTCGGCGTCCTCGTCCTCGAGAGGATCCCGGAGGAGCACCGGGCGATCCTGATGGCGGAGATCCTCGCGCGCCGCCGCTGAGGCGCGCGTGCTCGTCTACTACGCGCTCGGGGGCGGGCTCGGGCACCTCGTGAGGGCCCGGGCCTTCCTCCACACGCTCGGGCTCGAGACGGAGGCGACCCTCTTCACCTCCTCTCGCTTCGCCGACGACCACCGTGTCACTGGCGGCCTCCCCGTCGTCCGCGTCCCCGATTCGCTCAACGGCGACCGCGCCGGCCTGCGCGCTCTCCTCGAAGAGAAGATCGCCGACACCGGCGCGACACGCCTCGTCGTCGACGCCTTCCCCGCCGGCCTCCTCGGCGAGCTCGCGGAGTGGGCTCCGCCCGCCGGCCTGGCGCTCTGGCACGTCGCGCGCCTCCTCCGGTGGGACCGCTACACCGCCGATGCCTCCCCCCGTCTCCCGCGCTTCGACGTGACCTTCGTCGTCGAGGAGCTTCACGTCGAGCACCGCCGGGCGCTCGAAGCGGCCACCCGCGAGCTTCGCCCGCTCGACCTCGTCGACCCGCCGGCTCCCCCGTCCGAGCCGATCGAGGGGCCCCACGTCCTCGTCGTCCACTCCGGGCCCGACGAGGAGACGCTCGACCTCGTCGCCTGCGCCCGCGAGCTCGCCGCTGCGGACGGCCGCGGGGCTCGCGTCGTCCTCGCCTCGCCCGCCCGGCCCGGTTCCCTCCCCGCAGACGTCGAGTGGCGCGACGCCTTCCCCGCGACCGGCCTCTTCCCCGCCGCCGACCGGATCGTCGCCGCGGCCGGCTTCAACGCCGTGCGGCAAACGGAGCCGTTCCGCGCGAAGCGCTTCCTCGTCCCCTACCCCCGCCGCTTCGACGACCCGTTCGCCCGCGCCGCCCGGGTCCGGTGCCCCCAGGCTCGGTGCCAGGCGTGAATTCGTGTATTGTTGAAAACAATACACGAATTCACGCCTGGCACCACACGGGGTGGCACCACACGGGGAGCGCCCCACCCTTCCCGCGCCCTGCGTTCCCGCGACGTTTCGTCCGGCGGGGCTTGACCGTCTAATATCCGCCCGCTCGAAGCTCGAACGAAGAAGGGGGTCCTCGATGCGGGACGCTGCTGTGCGGTGCGCTCACGCGCCGCGAACGACGTTTCTCGTCCTCCTCGTCGCGTACGCCACGTCCCTCCATGGCGCGCCGCCCGCCGACCGCCCTGCGGGGGGCGCGACCGCCGGCGCCGTGCCCGCGGCTCCGGCCGTGAGCGGGTTCGCGCGGGTCGACGACACGGAGCTCCGGCTCGCCCACGGCTACCTCCTGCGGGCCCCGGACGCGTTCAAGGCGTCGCAGCAGAACGCGATCGTCCTCCTGACGCCGCAGCCGCTCGACCCGAAGAAGCTCGACGCCGCCGGCACTCTCCTCGCGGCGCTCGACCTCTCGCCGCAGCGCGTCGTGCTCGAGGTCGAGCCCGACAGATCGGTGAGGCTCTGGATCTGCCACGACGGCTTCGGGGCCGGCAAGTGCTTCATCACCCCGATTGCGCCGTTCGACTGGAAGCCCGGTGTCGTCGAAGAGAAGCACGTCTCGGGAAGTCTGAAGAGCTTCGCCGGGAAGGAGGAGACGGTGCTCGAGACGTTCCGGCTGTACTACGAGGTCCAGTTTGACGTGAAGGGCGGCCGGGCGCTCGCGACCCGCCGCTGAGCGGGACAGCGCGGCGCCGCTCTCGTCCGACGAGACGGTCGCCCCGGGCGAGGCCGGCGCTCGTACGCCGCTCTTCGAGGGGCCCGGGACCGTGCTCGACCCCTACCGGCTGATCGAGAGGATCGGTCAGGGGGCTTCGGGACGGTCTTCCTCGCCGAGCAGCAGGAGCCGATCGTCCGGCGCGTCGCGGTGAAGCTCCTGAAGCCCGGGATGGACACGGAGAGGGTCGTCGCGCGCTTCGAGGCCGAGCGGCAGGCGCTCGCGATGATGGACCACCCCAACATCGCTCGCGTCGTCGACGCGGGCGCGACGCCGTCGGGACGCCCCTTCTTCGTCATGGACCTCGTCGTGGGGTCGCCGATCTCGAGCTACTGCGACGAGAACGCGCTCTCCGTCGAGGCGCGCCTCGGGCTCTTCGCGCAGGTGTGCAACGCCGTCCAGCACGCCCACACGAAGGGGATCATCCACCGCGACATCAAGCCGTCGAACGTCCTCGTCTCGACCCACGACGGGAAGCCCCACGCGAAGGTGATCGACTTCGGCATCGCAAAGGCGACGGCGGTCCGGCCGGAGGGCGAGACGCTCTTCACGGTGGACGGGGCGATGATCGGCACGCCCGAGTGCATGAGCCCGGAGCAGGCCGAGCGCTCGCTCGACGTCGACGCCCGCACCGACGTCTACTCCCTCGGCGTCCTCCTCTACGAGCTCCTCACCGGGTCGACGCCCTTCACCGCGCGCGAGCTGAAGTCCGCGGGGCTCGCCGAGATCCGGCGGATCATCCACGAAGTCGACCCTCCGAAGCCCTCGACCCGCATCGGACACTCCGCCGACACGGCGGTCGCCACCGCCGCGAGACGGCAGACGGCTCCGAAGCGCCTCTCGGCGATCGTCCGCGGCGAGCTCGACTGGATCGTCATGCGCGCGCTCGAGAAGGACCGGCAGCGCCGCTACCCGACGGCGAACGCCCTGGCGATGGACGTCCAGCGTTTCCTGAGCGGCGAGCCGGTCGTCGCCGCGCCTCCGGGCGCCGCGTATCGCGCCGGGAGGTTCATGAGGCGCCACCGGGCCGCCGTCGTCGGAGCCGCGGCCGTCGCCGTCGCTCTCGTCGCCGGCGCCGTCGCCGTCGCCTGGCAGGCGACGATCGCGCGCGGCCAGCGCGACCGCGCCGTGTCCGCCGAGGCGCGGGCCCGCAGGACGGCGGACGAGTTCGCAAGGTCTCCGACTTCCAGGCGGCGGTGCTCGCGCAGGTCGACCCGGCGTCCGCCGGCCGTTCGCTCGAGAAGGAGGTCGTCGGGCAGTTCGAGAGGACGCTGGCCGAGGCCGACCTTTCGGAGCGGGAGCGGGCGGCGCAGCGGGCGGCGTTCTCCGGCCAGTGGGGGCGGGTCAACGCCACCGACGCGGCGCGGATTGGCACGGACGGCCCTCGGGAAGCTCGACGCCGCGGAGAAGGACCTCCTCGAGGCCTACCCTCTCCTCGTGTCGACCCGTGGAGAGGAGCACAAGGAGACGCGCGAGTGCGCGAAAGCGCTCGTCGAGCTCTTCCGGGCCCGGCAGGCTTCGAAGCCGGGGCGTGGCCACGATCGAACGGCCTCTTCCTGGGCCGCGAAGCTCCGCCCAACGGCCCGCACCCGGTAGGCTCCCGCACCCTCGGTCTCGATCGACCGGTGCCTCGGGTGGTCCTTGCCGCCGGGCGCTACGATGCCGTCGTGTCCGCCGCGCTGACGCCGCCGCCCGCGTGGGGGCCCGGGCCTCTCCCGCCGCCGGCTCCGGGCGGGACCGTCTCGGTGCGCCCCCTCCCGAACGGCGAAGAGATCGTCCTTCGGGCGACGGGCTGGCTGCGCCTCCTGCCGGCCGCGTTCCTTCTCTTCTGGCTCTGCGGCTGGGCCGTGGGCGAGCTCCTCGTCCTCCTCATCCTCCTCGGGCCGCTCGCCGACCCGCTCGTCTCCGCGCTTCGCGAGGTGCTCCCGGGAGCCTGGCCGCGGCCGCCCCGGTTCGCGGGCTCGACACCGTGGCCGGCCGTGGCCTTCCTCGCGGTCTGGTTCGTCTTCTGGACCTGGGGCGGGCTGACGGCGGCCTGGCAGCTCCTTCGGCTCGTCGCGGGGAGCGACCGGTTCGTCACCCGCCCGGGCGGTTTCTCTCTGAGGCCCGGCGCAGGCCCTTTCGGCCGGACGAGAGACTTCCCCGCCTCGGAGGTCTCGGCCGTTTACGCCGACGTCCGCCGCTCGCGCCTCGTCGCGGTCGTCCGGGGCTCGGAGAGGCTCCTCTGCTCCGGGACCCCGCCGCCCGTGGCGGAGTGGCTCGCCGCCCGCCTCCGGGCCGCCCTCGGCCTCCCCGGGCCGACGCTCGCCGATTCGGGAGAGCGGGACGCCGAGGCCTCCGCCGAGCCTCCGGTCCCGGTGGACTGGGAGGCCCGGCCGCTCCCCGAGGGAGGCGTCCTCCTCTCGGCGCCCCCCGCGAGGTCGCGAAAGACGGCCGGCTGCGCGCTCGCCGTCGCGGTCGTCGTTACGGCCGGATTCGTCGCCGTGCTCCTCGCCGCCGGCGTTCGCCGCGAGTCCCCCGGAGCCGCCCTCGTCTTCGGGCTCCTGATCCTCGCCGTCGACGTCCTCTGCAGCTGGCTCGCGTTCGCGCGCGAGTCGTGGCTCCTTCGTCCCGGCCTCATCGCGAGGGTGCGGAGCCTCGGCCCCTGGGAGCGCCGGCGCGAAGTGCGTCACGGCTCGCTCGCGGTGTCCGTGTCGACCGATTCGGACGACGACGACTGGTTCCGCCTGGAGGCTCGCGGCGAGGGCCGGCCGTTGAAGCTGTCGAGCCGGATCAACGCCGGGCCGGAGGTCCTCGCCTTCGCGCGCTACGCGGCCCGGCATTCCGGATTCCCCCTGGACGTGCCGCACGAGGTGCTTCTCGCGGCCGGCGCGCCGCGGAACGGAAGCTCGAGAGCGCGGGGTCCGGCGTGAGCCCGTCCCCCCCTGCCGGCCGCGGCTACGGCTTCGCCGGCGGGTCGAGGAGACCGTTCCTCCGCGCGGGCGTCCCGGCGGCGAGGCCGTCGAGGAGGGCGTCGACCGTCGAGACGCCCCGGGCGGCGAGAGCGCGGGCGAGACCGTCCCCTTCCACGAGCCGGATGCGGCGCTCCAGCTCCGGCCGGAATTCCGGCGTGACGTAGAAACCCGTCGTGCCCGAGAGGCGCAGCTCGTCGATCGGCCCGAGGAAGATCAGCGCGTCGTAGGCATCCGCCATCGTCGATCCGGGAGCCGCGTCGAGCATCGTGTTCCCGACGAACCGCGCGGCGCCGAACGGCGTGCCCGCGAGCTCGAGGCCGACGGGGACGTTGCCGTTGGCCGCGAAGGCCCGGTCCCAGATTCCGTCCTCCATCCGCACCCAGCGGTACGACTTCGACTCCAGCCCCTGGGTCGAACGGGGGCCGGCGGCGTGCACGACCCCTTCCACCGCCAGCGTCGCGTTGTGGAGGCGCGCCGACCAGGCGCGCCCCGGGTCGTCGCGCCCGAAGAAGCCGGCGGCGTTGAGCTGCGGACGCCCCCGGCCATCGCGCAGGCGCATGTACGCGTGGCGCGTGTTCGTGAGGAAGAACGCCTTCTCCCCCTCGCGAAAGCCGTCGAGGCGGCTGCGGATCGTCGCGTAGAGGAAGAAGTCGCGGCCCGCGAGAGAGTCCTGGAAGAGCTCGTAGTCGGCACGCGTCCGGATGGCGTCCCACCAGATCGGCTGGTCGACGCCGACGAGGCGCACGCGCTCGGACGGCGGAAGCCCCTGGTTCAGCTGCCGCACGGTCGCCAGGAGCTCGAGGTAGGTGGAGTACCGCCAGCCGTAGCCCGAGAAGTCGTCGCGGAAGGCCGGAGCGAGGAGGCTCCGGTCGTCCGTCGGGCTCGCGAGGTAGGCGTCGAGGTGCGGCTGCGCCGCGATCGAGAAGACCTCCAGGAAGACCGTTCGCACGCGGGCGCGCACCCGGCGGTCGCGCAGCAGCGACGCGTAGAGCTCGAACGGCTCGACGGCATTGTGCAGGGCGTCGTCGAAAATCAGCAGGTCGTGCTTCTCGAGGGCGCCGAGGACGAGGTCGACTGGCGTCCGCCCCCGCTCCTCCAGTGCCCGCACGTACGCTTCCGGCGCGCTCCGCCCCGTCGTTCCCGTCACCCCGAGCGCCGACGCCGCGAGGACGCAGGCGACGGCGGCGCTCACGACGGGGAGGAGCGGGCCACGACCCGCCGACCTCGCACGTCTCGGGAAGGGCCCCGCGGACCTCGGCTGAGTCGACGCCATGGTTCTCCTCCTTCCCCGGCCATCGCGGCCCTGCCCGTTGCTCGCTCGTGTCGACGAGGCCCCGCTCCAGAGGATCGCGGCTCTCGCGGCTCAGACGCCGGGTGGGATACGGCTGGACCTCACCGCCGGTTACGCCCTCAGGGGCCGCTCATGCCCGAGCTTCAGGCCTCAGCCGAGTGGCGTCGGCGCCGGCTCAGTGGCAGTGCGTCGTCGAGGCGCGGCCATGGACGGTCGTTCCGTCCGCCAGCGCGCAGTCGAGCTCGAGGGAGAGTCGGTAGTCGCGGACCTCGTTGATCGTCAGGCCCGTGTGCTCGAGCGAGAAGTGGAAGACGGCGCACTCGGAGCGTCGCAGGACGACGCTCTGCCGGAACGGGTCGGCGGCGTCGAAGACGCGCGCGGCAGGTCCCTCGAGCGGGTCGACGACGAGGCGGACGACGAGACCCGAGGCGGGGTCGGAGAAATCCCCTCCGAGGAACTGCTGAAGGTCCCCGCTGACGCAGCCCGTGGGCGCGACGGTCGTGTTCCCGAGGAGAGGCGAGCTCACCGCGAAGGACCCGAGAGCTCCCGCGGGAGCCGTCTCCGTCGCGGCGTAACCCGGGAGCGGCATCGCGGGGAACGAGAAGCAGCCGGTCGACAGGACGACCGCCGCACAAAGGAGGCTCGCGAGACCGTTCGCCCGAGCGTGCCGCCGTTTCATGGCGGACGAGTCTTTCACGGACGTCGGCGCCGGTTCCGTGATGCTCCTCGCGCTCCGGTCGTTCCCCGCCTCCCCTGCCCGAGGTGCGGGTCGCGTCGCGCCGTCGCAGGACGGACGCCTCCCGACTCCTCCTCCGGTTGATCCAGCGGAAGGGGATGCCTCGAGCGGGCCGTGTCGTCCGTGCCGCTCCGCCACGCGCCGCCGAACACGGACTCGGTGCCAGGCGGACTCGGTGCCACACGGACTCGGTGCCAGGCGTGAAATCGTGTATTGTTATGAACAATACACGATTTCACGCCTGGCACCATATCGAGGTGGCACCATTTCGAGGGCACCATTGCGAGGCACCGTGTCGAGATGCCGAAAGGCGTCCCGGAACGCGTCACGACATCTCCCCGGCGGGCGAGGGCACGGCCGCGGACGCGCGGCTCGCCCGCGAGACGGCGAGGGCGACGACGACCAGGACCGCGGCCACCGCGAACGTGGCCCGCATCCCCGCGCCGAGGGCAGCGGGGTCGGCGGCGGCGACGTCGGCCGCACCCGACGCCCTGGCGAAGACCGAGCCCATCACGGAGGCCCCCGTGATGAGGCCGAGGTTGCGCGACAGGTTGAGGAGCCCCGAGACGACGCCCCGCTCGCCCGCGTCGACGTCCGCGAGGACAGCCGTGTTGTTGGCCGTCTGGAAGAGCGCGTAGTGGGCCGTGATGACGACGATCGGGATGACGTACCCGACGACTCCGGCCGCCGCCGGCGTCATCGACAGGCCGACCGCGCCGGCCACGATCCCGAGGAGCCCCGCCAGCGTCGTCCGCGGCGCGCCGAAGCGATCGACCGCGCGACCCGCCGGCACGCCGGTCATCGCCGCGACCAGCGGTCCCGCCGACAGGACGAGCCCGACGCTCCCGGCATCGAGCCCGAGCGCCCGAGCGAGGTAGAACGGGCCGACCACCATCGTCGCCATCATCACCGTCGACACGAGGGCGCTCATCGCGAAGCCCGCGCCGAGCGCCGGGTCCTGGAACGCCGCCACCCGGACGAGCGGCGCCTTCGCCCGCGCCTCGACCCGTACGAAGAGCGCGACGCCGAGCGCCGCTCCCGTCAGGAGCGCGGCGCCGCGCGCTCCGAGCCCGCCGCGCCCCACCGTCATCGCGAGCGCGTACGACGCGAGGGTCAGGGCGAGGACGACCGTGCCGGCGAGGTCGAAGCGGGGCCGACCGGCCTTCGCCGCTCGACGATCGGCCGGAAGGTACCGCCGCGCCATCACCAGAGCGGCGGCGCCGAGCGGGAGGTTGACCAGGAAGATCGCGCGCCATCCGAGCCCGGCGATCAGGAGCCCGCCGAGCGAGGGCCCGAGCGCCGTGCCGACCGCCGACATCGTTCCGAGGAGCCCCATCGCGGCTCCGGTCCGCTCCCTCGGGACCGTCTCGCCGACGAACGCCAGCGTCAGCGCCAGCATGGTCGCCGCGCCGACGCCCTGCAGAGCTCGCGCCGCGACGAGCATCCCGAGCGTGGGCGCGAGGCCGCACAGGGCCGAGGCGAGCGTGAACACGAGGATCCCCGCGCTCAGCAGCCGCCTGCGTCCGGTGACGTCTCCCAGCCGTCCGGCGCCCACGACGAGCGTCGTCGTGGCGACGAGGTAGGCGAGGACGACCCACTGCACCGCGTGGAACGGCGCGCGAAACGAGGTCGCCAGCGTCGGCAGCGCGACGTTCGCGATGCTCGTCCCGAGAGACGACAGCAGCATCGGCAGCGCGAGGCTCGCGAGCGCCCATCCGACCGGAGTCCGTCGCTCCGCCTCTCCCATCGCCGCCTCGTCCCGTCTGTCGCGGATCGCATTCATCGTGAGCCCTCTCCTTGCCCGGCTTCGGATTCGGTGCCGCGATCAAGGTAGGCGCGATCACGGCATGGCGGAAGACGCACACATTGCATTGAATACATGCATGAAACGCCATGTTCCTGTCGGTTCGTGCTACGTTCGGCCCGTGGCGGCCCCGGACCTCAACCTCCTCGTCACGCTCGCCGTGCTGCTCGCCGAGGGGAGCGTCGCGCGCGCTTCCCGGAGGCTCGGGCTCAGCGCCTCGGCGATGAGCCGAGCGCTCGCGCGGCTGCGTGCGACGACCGGCGATCCGCTCCTCGTCCGGGCGGGCCGGGGTCTCGTCCCGACCCCGAGGGCGATCGCCCTTCGCGACCGGGTCGGTCCGCTCGTGCAGGAGGCGGAGGCGATGCTGCGCCCGGCCGAGAACATCCGCCTCGATACGCTGGAGCGGAGCTTCACGCTGAGGTCGGCCGAGGGCTTCGTGGAGAGCTTCGGCGCGAGCCTCCTCGCGCGAGTCGCCCGGGAGGCCCCCGGCGTGAGGCTGCGCTTCGTGCAGAAGCTCGACAGGGACAACGTGCCCCTCCGCGACGCGAACGTCGATCTCGAAACGGGGGTCGTCGACGACACGACCGACCCGGAGGTTCGCGTCCAGGCGCTGTTCCGCGACCGGTTCGTCGGCGTCGTCCGGACGGGGCACCCGCTGTGCCGGGGGAAGATCACTCCGGCGCGATATGCGGCGGGCCGGCACGTCTTCGTCTCGCGACGGGGCCGGAGCACGGGACCGATGGACGACGCCTTGAAGCGGCTCAGGCTGGAGCGCGAGATCGACACGGTGGTCGGCGGCTTCTCGACCGCGCTGGCGCTGGCGCGCGCGACCGACCTGATCGCCACGGTCCCCGAGCGGCACACCGGGAGCCTGCGCGACGGCATGCACAGCTTCCCGCTCCCGGTCGCCACACCGGGGTTCACCGTCTCGATGCTCTGGCACCCGCGGTTCCATGCCGACGCCGCGCACCGCTGGTTTCGCGGCTGCGTCAAGGAGGTGTGTGAGGAGCCGCCGGGGCGGGCGACGCTCGCAGCCCGGCCGCCGGCGCGCAGCGTCAGGCGTGTGGGGTCAAGGCGAGGAACCGTGCACTCCCTCTGAAAGTACGCGGTTTCACGGCTGACCCCGCCTTTGGGCCCCCGTTGTCGGGCCGAGCCCGGCTGCCCTACCCCAGGTACGGGTCGCGCCACTCCGTGGCCGGGACGAAGGCCTCCTCGATCGTTCTCGGGCTGATCCAGCGGAGGAGGATGGCTCGAGCCGGCCTTCTCGTTCGTGCCGCTCATCCGCGCGCCGCCGAACGGCTGCTGGCCGACGACCGCGCCGGCCAGCGTTCGCCTGGCAAGAAGAGCTTGGATCTCTCGCTGGCACGCGCCTCGCTTGGCAGGTGCAGGCGTACTCCATTGGGTACGCGGGGGCCTCGTGATCGCATTCGCGTCTCTGTGGGTCGGGTTCGTGATCGGAATCGTCAACGTGCAGCTGATCGCCTCGGAAGGTGTGAGCCGGGTCGAGCTCATCCTCGACGGCCGACCTGTCGCCGAGCTCCGTGCCCCCTTCGCGGCGCCGCTCGATCTGGGGTGCGACCCCTCTCCGCACGAGCTCGTGGCGGTCGCCTTCGACGCGAAAGGGAAGGAGCTCGACAGGGCGCGGCAGTGGCTCAACCGCCCGCGCCCGACGGCGGAAGCGAGCCTCGTCCTCGAAGGGGGACACGGGGGAAGCGGCCGGGTCGCGCGGCTCACATGGCGCGCTCTCGCGCGGGAGGCGCCGACCTCGGTCGCGGCGACGTTCGATGGCACGCCGATCCCGGTGAGCGACCCCGCTCGCATCGAGCTGCCGCCCCACGAGCCGGCCCAGATCCACTTCCTGAAGACGGTCCTGGAATTCGGGACAGGCGTCTCCGCAACCGCGGAGCTGATCTTCGGCGGCTCGAAGACGGTCGAGGAATACACGGAGCTGACGGCGATGGCTGTCGAGCTGGAGCGGAAGGCGTCGCTCCCTCCCGTCGAGACGATGGCCGGATGGTTCGAGGAGAACGGGGTTCCGCTCGAGGTCGCGGCCGTGGACGCCGGGGGTGTCGACATCGTCTTCGTCGCGGAAGGGAGCGCCCGGAAGGAGCTCAAGCAGGCGTTCCGGCGGGAATCCCTCAACGATGCAGAGACTGCCGCCAATCTCCGGAACGGCGCACGATTTCTGCGGGAGGACCTCCGCTACCGCTTCCTCTGGCCTGTGGGACGGCTGACCGCGCAGACGGAGATGGTCGCGAATGTCTACCAATCGACGCCGTGGCTCTCGCGGAAGAGAAGCAGCATCGGCCGCGCTGCGGGCTGGCTCCTCGACTGGCCCGGCTGGAGCCGGGACGGGCAACGGCTCGCGGACGCCGTCGCCGTGGCGGGCCTCACGGCCGCCGAGGCGAACCGGAGGCGGGCGGTCGTCCTCCTCCTCGGTCCCGCGGCGAAGGACGGGAGCCTGCTGACTCCCGATGAGGCGATGAGCTTCCTCCGGCGTCTGGGCGTCCCGCTCGCGGTCTGGTCGATCGGAAAGCGCTCACCCGAGACGTCGCGGTGGAATGCCAGGACCCTGATTTCCGCGTACGAGCACCGGGAGTTCGACGACGCCATGCGCGCCCTCCTGGAAAGTGTCGACCGCCAGAGGATCGTCTGGCTCGAGGGCGCGCACATGCCTCACGAGGTCGAGACCTCGCGCTTCGCGCACGGGATTCGGCGGGTGCAATGAGCGTGGCTCGGGATGAACACCGTGCGTGCGGGCGCCGACGGCTCGCGCGCCGCAATCGAACGGAGGGGACCGCGTGATCTCGTTCGCCACTCTCTGCTTTGGTGTCGTCTACGGGGTCCTCAACGTCGAGATTCGAGCGTCGGACGATGTCGCCAGGGTCGACCTCGTGCTCGACGGCAGGCCGGTCGCCGAGCTGAGGGCTCCGTTCGCCGCGCCCGTCGACCTCGGTTGGCAACCCGCGCCTCACCAGCTCGTCGCCATCGGATACGACGAGAGGGGCAAGGAGCTGGGCCGCGCGAAGCAGTGGATCAACAGGCCACGGGGGAACGCGGAGGTCCATCTGCTCGTGGAGCCCGAGGGCACGGAGCGAGGTCGCCTCGCCCGCCTGACGTGGAGCTGCCCGACATCGGGCGCGGCCGGGCCCGTCGAGGTGACCCTCGACGGCCGGAAGCTCCCGGTTTCGGACCCCTCCCGAATCGAGATTCCCGTCAGGGACGCGAGCCGGGCGCAAATTCTCCGCGCCCGCGTGGAGTGTGGCGGGAACGTCACCGCCATGACCGAGACCGTCATCGGCGGGGATCGTCCGTCGACCGGATCGCCACAGGTGACGGCCGTTCCCGTCCACCTCGAGAAGGGGACGAAGCTCCCGTCGCCGGAGGGGCTCACGGGCTGGCTCGAGAGGGATGGAGTCGGCCTCCGGGTCGCCGCCGTCGAGGAGGGAGGGTTCGACGTCGTCTTCGTCTGCGAGGGGGGCGCGTTCGAGGAGCTGACGCGACTCTTCGAAAGGCGCGGCGCCCCGGTTCGCGACTCCTCCGAAGACGACCTCCGGTTTCGATTCCTCGTACCTGTCGGCCGGACGGTCGACGATCCGACGGTCGATTCGAGCTCCTATGCGGCGACCGCCTGGTTCCAGCGAAGGTGGGACGCCATTGGCCCGACGCTCACGAACGGTCTCCAGCTCAAGCCCTGGCCACGGACGGAGCAGCGAATCGCGGACGCGGTTGCCGCGGCCGGGCTCGCGGCCGCCGCACGGGAGCGCCGGAGGGCCGTCGTCCTGCTTCTCGGGCCGGGCGCCCGGGACGGAGGCGATCTGAACTCCGGCGAGGCAAGGCAATTCCTCATGGATCTTCGCGTTCCCATCTTCGTCTGGTCGATCGGCAAGGCGCCATCGCCGGAGACGGGGACGTGGGATGCGACGTCGACGATCACGACCGCGGCACAGTTCGACGTCGCCGTCACCCGCCTTCGCGCGGAGCTCCGGCGGCAACGGATCCTCTGGGTCGAGGGAGCCCACCTGCCGCAGGTCATCACGCTGACGCCTCGCGCGAAGGGCGTCCGTCTCGCGCGCTGAGCGCCCTCGCTGGGCACATCCCGAAGATGCCGATCGAGACAGTGATCGTCTCGGAATCCGCCCCGCTCTGGCGCGAGGAGACGAGACTTCAGGGGCCGGCCAAGAGCAGGTGTCAGGCGTGAAATCGTGTATTGTCGGTGACAATACACGATTTCACGCCTGACACCACGACCCGTGACACCACGACCCGCGTTTCGGCGCCCGCGAGGCCAGGTCCGGGCGACGTCGGCAGGGAAGACGAGAGTCACCGACGGAACGGGCGGCGCGGCGCCTCCTGCTGCTACCCCAGGTACGGGTAGCGCCACTCCGTCGCCGGGACGAAGGTCTCCTTGATCGTCCGCGGGCTGATCCAGCGGAGGAGGTTCAGGCTCGAGCCCGCCTTGTCGTTCGTGCCGCTCATCCGCGCGCCGCCGAACGGCTGCTGGCCGACGACCGCGCCGGTCGGCTTGTCGTTGATGTAGAAGTTGCCGGCCGCGTGACGCAGGTGGTGGACCATGACGTGGAGGGCGTAGCGGTCCTGGCTGAAGACGGCGCCGGTGAGGGCGTACGGGCTCGTCGCGTCGACGACGTCGAGCATCTCCTCCCACTTCGCCTCGTCGTAGACGTGGATCGTGAGGATCGGCCCGAAGAGCTCGTGGCACATCGTGTGGTACGAGGGGTCGAGCGCCTGGATGATCGTGGGGCGGACGAACCAGCCGACGGAGGAGTCGTACGTCCCGCCGGCGACGATCTTCGCGTCCTTCGACGCCTTCGCCGCCTCGATCGCTTCCCTGTGGTCCTTGAACGCGGCCTCGTCGATCACCGCGCCCATGAAGTTCGTGAAGTCGCGCGGGTCGCCCACCTTCAGCCCCTCGACCTCGGCGACGAGCTCGTCCTGGATCTTCGCCCAGAGGTTCGAGGGGACGTAGGCGCGGGAGGCCGCGCTGCACTTCTGTCCCTGGTACTCGAAGGCGCCGCGGAGGATCGCCGTCGTGAGCGCCTTCGGGTCGGCGCTCGGGTGGGCGAAGATGAAGTCCTTGCCGCCCGTCTCGCCGACGAGGCGCGGGTAGGAGCGGTACTTCTCGAGGTTCTGCCCCACCGTCCGCCACATCCCGTTGAAGACGCCCGTCGACCCGGTGAAGTGGATGCCGGCGAGGTCCGGGTGGTTGAGGACGACGTCGCCGATGGCGCGGCCGCTGCCGGGGATCATGTTGATGACGCCCTCGGGCATCCCCGCGTCGCGGTAGAGGCGGGTGAGCCAGTACGCGCTGTAGAGCGCGGTCGTCGCCGGCTTCCAGAGGACCGTGTTCCCGCAAAGGGCGGGCGCCGCCGCGAGGTTGCTCGCGATGGCCGTGAAGTTGAACGGCGAGACGGAGAAGACGAACCCCTCGAGCGGCCGGTGCTCCATCCGGTTCCACATGCCGGGGCCGCTCTCGGGCTGCTCGGTCAGGATCTCGGCGTAGTAGTGCGCGTTGAACCGGAAGAAGTCGATCGTCTCGGCGGCGCTGTCGATCTCGGCCTGGTGGCACGTCTTGCTCTGACCGAGGACCGTCGCGGCGTTCAGGACGTCGCGATACGGCCCGGCGAGGAGGTCGGCCGCCTTCAGGAAGATGGCGACCCGCTCCTCCCACGGCATCCGCGACCAGAAGTCCTTCGCGCGGTCGGCGGCCGCGACGGCGAGCGCGACTTCCTCGGGGCCGGCGAGGTGGACGTCGGCCAGGACGTGGCCGTGGTCGTGCGGCATCACCGCCTTCGCGAGCTTCCCCGTCCGGATCTCCTTCCCGCCGATGACGAGGGGGATCTCGATCCGCTCCGAGGCCATCTCGGCGAGCTTCTTCTGGAGGCTCGCGCGCTCGGGGCTGCCGGGCGCGTAGTCCTTCACCGGCTCGTTCTTCGGGACCGGGACTCTGTAGATGCCGAGCGACATGGGGCCTCCTTGCCGGCGGCGCCGGCGCGGTACGGGGTCAGATCTCGAGCGTGATCCCCTGGGCGAGCTCGAGGCGGCCGGAGAAGTTGAGGGCGTTCGTCTGGCGGCGCATGTAGGCCTTCCAGGCGTCCGAGCCGCTCTCGCGCCCGCCGCCCGTCTCCTTCTCGCCGCCGAAGGCGCCGCCGATCTCGGCGCCGCTCGTCCCGGTGTTGACGTTCGCGATGCCGCAGTCGCTCCCCTCGGCCGAGAGGAAGAGCTCCGTCTCGCGGTAGTCGTTCGTGATGATCGCGCTCGAGAGCCCCTGCGGGACCGAGTTCTGCATCGCGATCGCTTCCTCGATCGTCCCGTACTTCATGAGGTAGAGGATCGGCGCGAAGGTCTCCTCCTTCACGATCGGGAGGTCGCTCGACGCCTCGACGAGGCACGGCGTGACGTAGCAGCCGCCCTCCTTCTCGAGCGGCTCGCCGCCCCGGAGCACCGTCGCCCCCTGCCCCTTCGCCGTCTCGATCGCCTTCCGCATCGTGGCGACGGCGTCCCGGTCGACGAGCGGGCCCATGAGCGTGTCGTAGGCGAGCGGGTCGCCGATCGTCGTCTCGGCGTAGAGGGCCGACAGGCGCTCCACGAACCTCTCGTAGACCGACTCGTGGAGGATGACGCGCCGGGTCGACGTGCAGCGCTGGCCCGACGTGCCGATCGCCCCGAAGTAGACCGCGCGGATCGCGATGTCGAGGTCGGCCTTCTCGCTCACGATGACGGCGTTGTTCCCGCCGAGCTCGAGGATGAGCCGCCCGAAGCGCTCCTGGACGAGCTTGCCGACGTGGCGGCCGCCCGGGACGGAGCCGGTGTAGGAGACGAGCGCGACGCGCGGGTCGGTGTTGATGAGGTCGCCGATGTCGCTCCCGCGGCCGATCGTGAGCGAGCAGATCGCGGGGTCGTAGCCGAAGCGCTCGAGGGCGCGCCGGGCGATCTTCGTGACGGCGATCGCCGTGAGGGGCGTCTTGCTGGAGGGCTTCCAGAGGACCGTGTCGCCCGCGACGAGCGCGAGCGCGGCGTTCCAGCTCCAGACGGCGACGGGGAAGTTGAACGCCGTGATGACGCCGACGACGCCGAGCGGGTGCCACTGCTCCTGGAGCCGGTGCTGACGCCGCTCGCTCGGCATCGTGAGGCCGTAGAGCTGGCGGGAAAGGCCGACCGCGAAGTCGCAGATGTCGATCATCTCCTGCACTTCGCCGAGCGACTCGCGGAGGGTCTTCCCCATCTCGAGGGAGACGAGGCGCGCGAGAGGCTCCTTCTGGGCGCGGAGCTCCTCGCCGATCGCCTTGACGACCTCGCCGCGCTTCGGCGCGGGGACGGTGCGCCACGACGCGAAGGCCGCGTGGGTCTTCGCGAGGATCCCGTCGAACTCCTCCTTCGTCACGTTGACGACGGAGGCGAGGGGCGAGCCGTCGATCGGCGAGACGACCTGCTGGACCTTGCCGCTGCCGACCCACGCGCCCGAGAAGCCCCCCGGGTTCCTCTCCTCGATCCCGAGCGCGCGAAGGATCTCCACGTCCGTCTCCGTCTTCAGCGACATCGTCCTACCTCCGGGGGAGGTTATGCGACAGAATTTCAAAGAAATGAAGCTCATTGTCTTCATCTCTCAAATCGATATCATTCATGCATGTCAACGCTCGACCTCTCGCAGCTCCGCGCCTTCCACGCCGTCGCCAGGGCGGGCGGCTTCTCGGCCGCGGCCGCGCGCCTCAACCTGACGCAGAGCGCCGTCAGCCACGCCGTCGGAAAGCTCGAGCGCTCGGCGAAGGTGCGGCTCTTCGACCGGCGCGGGCGGAAGGTCGTGCCGACGCCCGAAGGAGCGATCCTGCGCGAGGCGTGCGAGCGGGTCTTCGCGACGCTCGAAGCGGCCGAGGAGGAGCTCCAGCGCGAGCGGAGCCGCGCCGAGGGGCGAATCCGCCTCGGCGCGACGGTGGAGTTCGGGACGAGCGTCCTGATGCGCCACATCCGCCCCTTCCTCGAGGCGAACCCCGGGATCGAGATGGACTTCCACCTCTCGCACGACCTCCTGACGCCGCTCCTGCGCGACGACGTCGACCTCGCGATCGACTGCGTCGCGCACGCGACGCCCGAGCTCGAGAGGACGCCGCTCTTCCGGGAGACGTACATGGTCGCCTGCGCGCCCGACTACCTCGCGGCGCAGCGGATCGCCGAGCCGGCGGACCTCGCCCGCTGCGCCGTCCTCTCGATCGACAAGGAGGGGCGCTGGTGGGAGCGCTTCCTCGGCGCGTTCCCGAAGAGCCGCCGCCCGTCCTTCGGCCGCGTCGTCGCCATCAACCACATCCGCGGCCTCATCACCGCGGCCGCGAGCGGCCTCGGCGTCCTCCTCGCACCGAGCTACAGCGTGAAGGGAGAGCTCGACCGCGGCGCCCTCGTCCCGCTCTTCCCCGCGTTCCGTCCCCTCGAGGACCGCTTCGCCCTCTACCAGAAGGCGGGCAAGGCGCGCCTCGCCAAGCACCGCCTCCTGACGGAGTACCTCGAGCGGCTGAC
>ENA-UPTA01000697-UPTA01000697.1-activated-sludge-metagenome-genome-assembly--contig:-NODE-697-length-39154-cov-57.816364_pt1 | contig 39154 bp, 24 predicted proteins | sample MGYA00238184_ERZ773361 | MGnify/ENA primary metagenome ERZ773361 (study PRJEB29100, sample SAMN05720205) | activated sludge metagenome | isolation source: anaerobic digester from wastewater... | reverse complement strand
TGGCTTTTAGCTTGGAATCAATGCTTGCTTCCCGGTCGAGCCGGTGATCGAGATGAAGATCGAGATGAATGCGCCTGGCTCCCATCTCGACCAGTACCTGGTCGCAAGCACAAACTAAATTCAGAATGGACTCAAGATCAGGTGCCTCAACTGTGGTCGACATGGCTCCAACTTCATAATTGAGTCCGGAGTTTTCGATAACCTTGATAACTTCTCTGACATAGCGGCTGACGGAGGGGCCTTCCGATGTGGGAAAAATGGAGAATTCGGCAATAATCATTTTATCCTCAGGTAATTAAATCTGGTTCTTTTTTATTATATCCCAGATGTGAAAAAAATAAAGTGAAAATGGTCAAAATGGGGTCGGGCCAGCGGATTATATTTATTTTCAACAAGATACTAACAACCAGAAAATGTCAGCTTTTTATCTGCCAGCCAAAGAGTCAGATTACTCAGGCTGGCAGGTGGGATTTCAATGATATAAATTATCAAGCCGATAGGTTAAGATAAATAAAACCATAAGTAAGAAAGAAACCTTTATTCTGGCCAAAGCCCAAAGACTATTATAATGATGGCAGAAAGTAAAAGATATGCAGCTTGACAGAGAAAGAAAATTTATCCTGCTGGCTTCGACTCTGGCGTCCTTTCTGACTCCTTTTATGAGTTCGGCTACTAATTTAGCTCTGCCCACCATAGCTCAAACTTTTAAACTGAGCACGATCACTCTTGGCTGGACGGTTTCAGCTTTCCTTTTGATGACAGCTGTCTTTCTTGTTCCGATGGGCAAGCTGGCCGATATGATAGGAAGACGGCGGGTTTTTATCACCGGGATCAGCATTTTTTCGGCCGGTAGCCTGGCCAGCGCTCTGGCCTTCTCCGGTGCTTCCCTGATTGCTTTCAGGCTGGTTCAGGGGCTGGGCGGAGCTATGATATTTTCGACCAGTATCGCTCTTCTGACTGCCTCCTTCCCACCAGAATGGCGCGGGCAAGTTCTAGGCATTAATACGGCGGCTACTTATACCGGCCTGTCTCTGGGTCCGGTTATCGGTGGATTTCTGGTTGAACATTCTGGCTGGCGGAGTATTTTCTTTGTGACCTGCGGGCTGGGCTTGCTGGCTCTTTTTTCTGTCCTCAAAGCCTATGATAAGGATGGCCCATCTTCTCCGAGCCAGATGGTCAGGCAACTCGATAAATTTGATATTAAAGGAACCATAATTTATAGCTCAGGTCTGGTCTGCTTCATGCTGGGGTTTTCCAGGTTACCCACTCGCTATGGCTTTTTTCTGGCCACAGCCGGACTAATCCTTTTAGTTATCTTTTTTCTAATAGAAAATAGAACTACGCACCCTGTTTTTGAGACCAGGTTGTTCAGGGAAAATCGGGTCTTTGCTTTTTCCAACCTGGCCGCTCTCATTAATTACAGCTCAACCTTTGCTGTCGGCTATTTGTTAAGCCTTTATCTTCAATATATCCATAACTTTTCGCCACGAACGGCTGGCCTGATACTCATTTCACAGCCAGTGTTCCAGGCCTTGGTCTCGCCTCTTTCTGGTCGGGCTTCCGACCGAATTGATCCAAGGCTGCTGGCTTCAGGTGGCCTGGGATTGACGGCGGCTGGCCTGCTTGTCCTATCTTTAATCAGGCCAGAAACCGGGCTAACCTGGATTATACCCGGACTGGTTTTACTGGGTATTGGCTTTGGGCTATTCTCTTCTCCCAATACCAATGCGGTCATGAGCTCGGTCGGCCCGAAGGATTATGGCCTGGCTTCGGCTACTCTGGCTACAATGAGAATGGTTGGGCAGATGTTCAGCCTCGGCCTGACCATGATGATTATGTCGGTCGTGATGGGCAACGTAAAAATCACTCCTGATAAATTCGATTTGTTTATGAGGAGCTTTCGCCTGACTTTTGAGGTTTTTGCTGTGCTCAATTTTTTAGGGATTTTTGCCTCTTTAGCTCGAGGTCGCCGGCCTGATCTTAATAAATAAATTGGAATAGCCAATAATTTTGACGGGAGAGAAATCCGATGTATGAGAAAAAATCCGACCATGTTATCTCACGCCGGGCTTTTATCGGCAGGCTGGCCAGGCATTTTATAATGGCTATCTTGATGATACTGGTAGCTCTGTCGATCGGGATTTCTGGCTATCACTGGCTGGGAGGCTTTAGCTGGATAGATTCTCTTCTCGAGGCCTCGATGATTCTGGGAGGAATGGGACCGTCCAATCCTCTGACCTCTCAATCTGCCAAGATATTTGCTTCAGCCTATGCCTTGTTCAGCGGGCTGGCCTTTATTGCCATGATGGGTATTATCCTGGCCCCGGTGGCTCATAGAATTCTTCATACTTTTCATGCCGACTAAAAACTGAAACAGAGGAAAGGCCCTCTTGATCAAATTTCAGTCTTATTTGTTTTTGGCCTCATTTAGAACGTCATACATAATCCTGCCCCCAACTATGGTCAGAAGCGGGCAGGTCTCCTTGATTTTATTAGCCGGTATCTCAAATATATTCTGAGAGAGAAGAACGAGATCGGCCAGTTTGCCTGGCTCAATCGAGCCCCGGCTGTTCTCTTCATTGAGGGCAAAAGCCCCGCCCAGAGTATAAGCATAAATGGCCTGCTCGAGGGTTATTCTCTCGCCCGGCAGCCATCCTCCCTGGGGTTTCCCTTCCCAGTCTTCTCTGGTGACGGCCATCTGAATTCCGGGCCAGGGATTTATGGTCACTACCGGCCAGTCACTGCCGAAGGCCAGGTGACCGCCAGCTTTGAGGACAGAGTTCCAGGCAAAGGCTCTCTGCTCGCGCTCCGGTCCGGCCTTTTTTATCCAGGCTGACATCCAGGCCGGTTCGGGGTTGGCGTGAAGCGGCTGGAAACTGGCTACGATAAAAGGCTGACCGAACCGTTTGATATCATCAGCGGCGATGCATTCGGCATGCTCAACTTTATGACGAAGCTCGGGATGGCCGCTTTCTCTGGCCGCCAGCTCATAAGCCTCAAGCGCCAGGCGAATGGCCCGGTCACCTATGGCGTGAGTCGAAACCTGCATTCCCCGTCGGCTGAACTCTAAGACGGCTTTTTTAAAATCTTCTGGTTCCCAGAAAAGTTTGCCCAGGTTATCACCCTGATCCTGGTATGGATCAAGCATGGCTCCTGTTCCAGAATCAATTACTCCATCCAGCATAAGTTTTACCCCGCGGACCGCCAGCCAGTTATCATGGTGCTTAGCGCTGGTGCGGACATAAGCCTCAAAATCTGCTTCCTTCGGACCAGGCTCATCAATCCACATGGCGACGACCAGCCTCAGGGTCTGGGAGCCTTCCTGATTGATCTGCTCAAAAAGTTCCAGTTCTTCGAATTCTCCGCCCAGTCCATGGGCACAGGTGAGTCCCCAGCGGGCGGCCTCTTTCATTCCGGCTCGCAGAGCCGCCAGTTTTTCTTCCTTGGTCGGCTCTGGAATCAAGCGGCTGACCAGAGAGCTGGCTCCTTCCAGCAGAGCTCCTGTTGGTTCGCCTTGACTATCCCGGACTATTTTGCCATCAACCGGATCGGGTGTCTTTTTAGTAATGCCGGCCAGGGTCAGGGCTTTAGAATTGACCCAGCTGGTGTGGCCATCGGCACATCGCATGACGGCTGGGCGGTCAGGCACAACTTCATCCAGGTATCTTTTATGGGGCATATTGTCGGGAAAAGCCGAATACATCCAGCCTCGCCCCTGAACCCATTTTTGCTCAGGATGAGCAGCAGCAAACCGCCGTATTCTATCCTGAATTTCTTCAACGGTTCTGGTGTCAGATAGATCTACCCTGGTCAAATTAAGTGAACCGCTGAGAAAATGGACATGACTGTCCTGGATACCCGGCAGAAGAAGCTTTCCCCCGGCCTTAATTACTCTGGTTTGTTTCCCGGTGAATTTTTTAGCCTCCCGGGCTGAGCCAACAAAAACAATTTTATCGCCTTTGATAGCCACCGCCTCGGCCCAGGGTTGAGCGGGATTGACGGTATAAACCCTGGCCTCGGTCACCAGCCAATCAGCGGCTTCTGGTTTCGGACCGCAGGAGATGAGCAGAACAAAAATGGCTAAAAAAACTGAAGCCAGTCCAAAAATACTCTTTTTCTCTTTGAATTCTCTGATTATCACCTTTTTTATCTCCTTGAAAGATGTATCATATCATAACCGGTCTAGAATGGGGTCGGGCCAGCCGATCTATATAAATATCAACAAGATAGCTGCGCGTCAGCCGGGTTGGATAATCGGCCTAGAATAAAGCGCACGAGCCTGTTCGTTTTTCAAGTTGTCCCTCGTAAAAGTAAACGAGAACAGATAAACTTGAGGGGATTCCAGGCATAGACCTTTTAATTACCGTTTAATTACCGTGTCAGGTTGTCGTTTTGTCCACTCAAAAATTTTATGGCTTTTTATTGACCTCAAGCGGCAATTCAGGTAGCCTGTAAAGAAAAACAGGAGGACATCATGGGTAAATCTCCTTTAAACCGCCGCGAATTTCTAAAAGCTGGATTAACCGGCCTGGCCTCGACGAGTGCAGCTGCGGTGCTTCTGGCTGATGAGTTAAAGAACAAGAAAAGCCAAACGGATAAAGCAGCAGTCAGCACCAATCAGGACAAACTGCCCCAGCCGCCAGGTGGACGGCGTGAGGGCTTCATTTACCGGACTTTAGGCAGAACGGGAATTGTCCTACCGGTGGTTTGCATGGGAGTTATGAATACTGACAGTTATGAACTGGTCAGAGCAGCTCTGGACGCTGGAATGGTGCATCTGGACACGGCCCATAATTATCTTCGCGGCCGCAGCGAGGAGGTCATCGGACAGGTGATCAAAGGACGCCCGCGCGACAGCTTCGTGGTTGCCACCAAGGTTCCTCCAGGAGAAGGTTTCAATGAGAAGCTCAATTTGAGCCTCAAGCGACTGGGACTTGATTATGTTGATATTCTGTATCTCCATAATTTGACCAAACGCGAGGTTGTCCTGGCGCCGGAAAATATGGCAATGATTGAGGCGGTTAAAAAAGCCGGCAAAGCTCGCTTTATCGGGGTGACCACTCATGCTAACGAACCAGAAGTGATTCGAGCTGCCGCCGAAGCCAAAATTTACGATGTGGTCTTAAGCGGCTATAATTTCAGAAAAGACTATATCAAAGAACTGGATGCAGCTATTGAGGAAGCCACTTCCGCTGGCCTGGGAATCATCGCTATGAAAACTCTGGCCGGTGGTTTCTGGGACAAACAGAGAACTCAGCCAATCAATACTAAAGCTGCTTTGAAATGGGCTATGAATAATGCCAAAATCACCACTTCTGTTCCTGGTATGACGACTTTTGATCAGCTGAAGAGCAATCTAGAAGTGGTAAAAGATTTAAAGTTAACCGAACAAGAGCTTCAGGATCTAAAACTTGGACAAACAGCCAATATGTCCGGTCTTTATTGCCAGGGCTGTCAGCGCTGTCTGCCTCAATGCCCGAAATCACTGCCGATTCCTGATATGATGAGAGCTTATATGTATGCCTATGGCTATCGAAATCTCCAGGCTGCCCACGAAGTTGTCACCGAGTTAAATCTGCCCGACAATCCCTGCGCCGGCTGCGATGAGTGTTCGGTTAGCTGCGCTTTCAGGTTTAATGTCAGAGAAAGGCTGGTTGACGTCAACCGGCTGAAAGCAGTTCCTGGCGACTTTTTTGCTTGAGCTCTTAATGCCTGCTGGCAGCAGTCTAAATAAGTTTAACTTCCAATCTTCATGCTGCTCGATATCTGCTCTATCCTTTTTACCTTTTTAATAGATGGTGATCTTAGGCTGGCTTTTTAATTCTCAGGTAATTTTTGTTCCTATTAGTGTCTAATCTTGCGCTTTTTTCTGGCATTTTGACCGTCAAAAAAGTAAGATTTATTCTAATGATCATTCTGGCTGGCAGTGAAATTATTCATGTCTCTTGCCAGATAAAATCAAAGGAGAAAAAGTGTGAAACGAAAAACAGCCTTCTCTCTGATGCTTCTTTTAATTCTTATGAACGGTTTGGGCTTTCTGGCCTCTGGTCAGGGCCTTTTTACGCCGGCTTTGCCTTCCGGATTAAAAGTTTATCCAGCTGATAGATATTTTGAAGTCTTGCCCAGGATAGTCCTGGCTGATACAGAGACTACCATCAGAATCATCTCCCGTTATGAAATTTTTCCTATACCTGATTGCACTTACCGGCTGACTTATACCCCGGTTGGCCGCTATGCAGTCAAAAGTGGCTGGGTCAAGGCGGCAGCTGAGCCAATAGTTCCTCGGAATAATGTCTTTGAAATTAAAATGCTCTTTGAATCCGAGCAAGAGCATATCTTTAGAATTGAAGAAGTCAAGGCTGATGGTAAAGCCCGAGAAGTTGGAACCTTTCATATTTATTCTTTGAAGCCCGATCTCTTTGCTCTCCGTCCCTACAAAGGTGATATCCATATGCACAGCTATCGTTCTGATGGTTTAGAGGCTCCTGGTTATGTGATTGGGGCTGGCCGCCGGGCCGGCCTGGATTTTATGGCTCTAACCGACCACTACAATTATGCTGCTTCCCTCGAAGTGATAGAGCTGTTCAGGAATCTCCCCGTTGATTTAAAAATATTTCCCGGAGAGGAGGTTCACCCACCTGACAATCCAGTTCATTTTGTTAGCTTCGGAGCCAGGGAAGGGATAACGGAGCTTTATCGAGCTGATCAGACAGTCTACCGGCAGGAAGTTCAGAGTATCATGAATAAGCTGGGCAATTTGCCGCCAGGTGTCGATCGGTTTCAGTATGCCTCTTCCATCTGGACCTTTGAGAAAATAAGAGAAAGGGATGGCCTGGGAATTTTTGCCCACCCTTACTGGCAGCCTGGTAACGCCAATTATATTTCTTATGCTCTGGTCGATCATATTTTTGAGACAGGAATTTTTGATGCTCTGGAACTCGTCAGTGGCTTTGACTGGCAAGCTCTGCAGGAAGTTGATGTTAACAACCTCCAGCTGGCTAAATACCTGGAGGCTAAAGCTAAGGGCCAGAAGATCCCGGTGGTCGGAATCAGCGATAGCCATACCTGCGAACAAAGCGACATGTTCGGACGCTATTATACAATCTGTTTTGCTCCCTCGGCTGAACTTCCAGAGTTGATCAAAGCTATTAAAGACGAAAGATCGGTAGCGGTAGAAACTGTGGCCGGTCATCTGCCACGCCCTTTTGGACCTTTTCGCCTGGTAGCCTTCACCCATTTTTTGCTGAGATATGTTCTGCCTCTTCACGACGAAATGTGCTTTGAGGAGGGCCGGTTGATGGTTGACTACGCTGGTGGTAATAAGGGAGTAGTTGAAGAGCTAAAACTTCTGCAGGGGCAGGTAAAAAAATATTATGACCGGATCTGGGCCAATCCAACCGGAGGCGCGGCCACTGTTCGGCCCGAAAAATAATCTAAGAAAAAAGATTTCTGTCCACAGTGAAAATGAAAAGCTGACCGGCTAATATTGTTTCTATGATTTAAGAGGTTATAACGGCCGTCGTGCTTTGAGACAATATCTTTGTCCCTCATAACAGACAGATAATAGCTATCTGGACGGATTGAGAGCCGAATTAAATTTAGGGATAACCTATCTGGATCTAATTGATTTTAAAGCTTTTTCCAGGGCCAGTGCATTGCCAAACGAATCATGGAAATCAATTAACGGGCTAACCTGGCCGCTGACCACCTGCCCGAAATGCTCTACCATTAGTTGGTATTGATCAACCGGTGGGAAATTAAAACTGGTCAATTTTTCACCCTGCCTCAGAATAATTTCTGTTGGAGAATCTTTAGCTGAAAAAACCCGGTTTAAGAAAAGACTGCCTTCCCGGCCCGAAATCTTCAGGCTGCTCTGAAATTCAAGCTCAAAACTCGAGGCCAGAAGAGAGTGGCGACTGTCGGAAAACTGACAGAGCAAAGAAGTGGTTAAATCTATTCCTGTCCTTTCGTCCAGATGGGAGGCTGTTCGAATTTCCAGTGGTTCGGCTTTAAAAACCAGCCGGGCGACATTGACCGTATAGCAGCCAACATCATATAAAGCTCCTCCGCCCATTTGAGGTGCCCAGCGGTAATTGTCTCGTTCACGGTTAAAGACAAAAGTAAAGGCCGACTGGACTAGACGCGATTCCCCGATGGCTCCAGACTCTAAAAGCTCGGTAGCTTTAGCCAGTCGGGGATGAAAGCGGTACATAAAAGCTTCCATCAGCTGGCGCTTATTAGCTCGAGCTTCGTCAAACATTTCCATGGCCTGGCTGGCAGTCAGAGCCAGAGGTTTTTCACACAGCACATGCTTCCCAGCCCTGAGGGCTTTGATCGTCCATTCAAAATGGAGATGATTGGGAAGTGGAATATAAACTGCTTCAATTTCTTTGTCAGCCAGAAGATCTTCATAAGAACCATAACTTTTTGGCAGACTAAACTTTTCTGCCCAGTCTCTGGCTTTGGTGGCTGAACGTGAGGCAATAGCCAGAAGCTCTGTTCCGCTGGCATTTTTTAAAGCAGGAATGAGTGATTTTTCGGCGATAGCCGCACACCCCAGGATACCCCATCTAATTTTTTCAGATGATTTCCAGGTCATCTTTGCCTCTTTTTGCCTTCCCGGCCTGAAAGTTTTTAATTAAATGTACAACCTTCTTCAGGCAGAGACCACCTCCATTCTATTTAATTTTTTATCTTCTCTCAAGTTATGAATGAACCCGGCTGATTAACATAGCGGGCAGAATCGGTCTCCATATTTCAAGATAAGATTGGCCATAAATTTTTGTTGAGAATGTGTGGAGAGATATCAGAAACCTATAAGTCTATTATTCAGTTCAAGCGGACTGCATTTTTTTCAAAAAGGCTGGATCAACATCACAGCCCAGTCCGGGTGCTTCTGGCAGGTGTATAGTTCCCTTCTCGACTTTCATCCCGCCGATGACCGGGTCAACAGTATGCTCGGAGTTGCCATCAAGGTCAGCAAAAACGATATTTTTCTGACTGGCCACCAGATGGGCAGCAGCCGTCAGAGCCAGCCTGGTTTCTATCATACAGCCCACCATACATTGTATATTGGCAGCAGCTGCCACATGGGCAATTTTCAAGGAGTTAAGCAGGCCTCCAGCCTTCATCAGCTTGATGTTAAAATACTCGCAGGCTTCTTCTTTGATAAGTCTAATGCTGTCTGGCGGCAGAAAGAGCGATTCATCGGCCATGATTGGAACGGGTGATTGCTCCCGGACGGCTTTCAGGCCAGCCAGATCAGAGGCCAAAACCGGCTGCTCGGCAAACTGAACTTTAAATGGCTCCATGCGGCGCAGAGCTGATATAGCCTGAGGAACAGACCAGCCCTGATTGGCGTCGATTCTGAGCGGAATATCCGGGCCAATTGCCTCTCTGACCATCTTCACCCGCCTGACATCAAGATCTGGATCTTCGCCCACTTTTATTTTTATCTGACGGTAACCCTGGGCCAGGCTGTCTTTGACGCTTTCTGCCATTTTTTCCGGTGTATTAAGACCGGTGGTCATATCAGTTTCGAAGCTCGAGCGGTAACCACCCAGCAGTTTATACAGTGGCAGGCCAGCTGCTTTTCCCAGCAAATCATAGAGGGCCATATCGTAAGCGGCGACCGCACTCGGGTTGGAATGGATGATATTACCAATCTGTTCGATCAAGCCTTCTATGGTCAGCACCTCTTTCCCCATTAGAATTTCTCTAATCGCCCGAGCGGCGGCAATATTGCCCGCCTGGGTTTCACCGGTTATTGGTGGAAAAGGACAGGCTTCACCCAGTCCATAGAGCCCGCTATCAGTTGTGATTTTGACCAGAACATCGTTGGCCGCATACATGGTACCAATGGCAATCCGGAAGGGTGAAATAAGAGGAACATCAAAAGCCCAGATGTCGATTTTCTTAATTTTCATCTTCCTGACTTCTTCCCTGGCTTGAGCCATTTTAGCCTCGGCCAGAACAGGCTTTTTGAGCAGGGCGGTTGAAGCCAGACCAAAGCTAAAATATTTTAAAAATTGCTGGCGGGTAATTTTCATGAGGGCCTCCTTTTAAGTTAAACTATATTAAAAAGGGTATATATTTTGAAATAAAGCTCCCGGGTCAGTAATCTCAACGGCCAAATCTGCCTCAGACTTATGACATTTAACACCGTGATTTTAAGAAAAAATAAGCTAAAGCTCAAATAAAAAGTTTCGAACTCGAATTTGGTTTAAAAGAGCTTAATCCTTACCGCACTGGCTTGTCGAAAGCAGATTGGTTATTTAAAAAGTTTTTCTCTGATGACAAGCCAGTTGAATTAGAAGCTAGAAATTCTTGCTAATAAAGCCTGAAACCAGTTCGCCCCTTAAAGGTAAGGTCTTATGTTTGGCCAGCTGTAAAAGAATCAATTGGGGATAACTCAAACCGGAAGCTACCCTTGAGGGAAATTTTAATTTTGACTTTCTGGAAACTGACGTCTTAAAATGTCAGTATCTAAAACAGGAAGGAAGGGGGATTCCCATGAAAAAATTGCTTAGCTGGACCTTAATGATTGTGCTGGCAGCTGGATTTTTTGCCTGCAAAAAAGAACAGCCCCGGCCGCAAGTCTCCATGGATAAGGAATGGTATAAATACATCAGTGCTCATACCTCCGGAACTATTCCCCGGAAAGCCCGCCTCCGGGTGGTTTTTGTCCAGCCAATTGGGCGGCCTGGAGAAACGCCTCCGCCCGTGCTGGAAATCTCGCCAGCCGTAGAAGGAAAGCTGCAATGGGCTGGAAACCGGGAACTGGTCTTTGTTCCGGCCACTGAACTCAAACCTGATACTGAGTACAGGGCTATTTTGCATGTTGACAAAATTATGAAACTGCCCAAACAGTTTTCTGAATTCTCTTTCACTTTCCGGACGATTAAGCCCCTGATGGAAATAATGATCGATGGGCTTTATACTGATGAGCCGTCGCAGCCAGAAGTTCAAACCCTTAAAGGGCGGCTGCAGACCTCCGACATGGAAGAAGCTTCCAGGGTAGAAAAAGTCCTTCTGGCTGAACAGGCCGGAACTAAACTGCCCATCACCTGGAGCCACTCAGGCGATGGGATCGAACATGATTTCAGGGTAAATGGAATCATCAGGGGGGAGTCGCCATCTGTGGTCAGGCTGGCCTGGGATGGAAGCCCCTTGCGGATAAAAGAAAAAGGAGAGCGAGAAATAGAAGTTCCGCCTCTATCGCGCTTCGAACTGCTTAGTGTGACGGCAGTGCGGGAGGAATCACCCCACATCCTTTTGCGTTTTTCTGATCCTCTTGATCCGAATCAGGACTTAACAGGTTTGCTTCAGATCGGAGAACTGCCTTTAACCTGGGAAATAGTACAGAATACGATCAGAGTCTATAGCCCGAAAGGTTTCCGGGAAACAGTGGTCTTGAAAATCTATCCAGGAATAAAAAGCCTTCAGAAGAGAACCCTGGATGAAGAAAAAAGTTTTGAGTTAGATTTTGGCTTTCCCCCTCCCCAGGTCCGGTTTGTTGGCCGGGGTATCATCTTGCCCAGAAAAGATCGCCTGACTGTGCCCATTGAGGCCATTAATCTCAAGTCAATCCAGGTCACAGCCTTTCAGATTTTCCCTGATAATATTGCTCAGTTTCTTCAGGTCAACGAACTCACCGGCTCCAGAGAACTGGCCAGAGTCGGCCGCTATCTGTGGCGCAAAACCATTAATCTTTCTGATGACCCGGAAGTCACTTCTAACTGGGCTCGCTATGACCTTGACGTTACCCCGCTCTTTCTTGAAGAGAATGGAAGCATTTACCGGCTGATTCTGTCGTTTAACCGCGGTAATACCACCTATCCCTGTCCCGAGGCAACTTCGCCCCCGGCTTTAGAGCCACCTCTAAGAAATGAGACAGGTGAATCTCCAGGGGATTACTACTGGGATGAATCCTATCGTTATCCTTATCTTCAGAACGGCTGGTCCAATCGAAATGACCCCTGCCATGACGCCTATTATAATCCAAACTATAATCGGAATGCTGTCGTTGCCAGAAACCTCCTCTGCTCAAACCTGGGATTGGTCGCCAAGATGGAAAAAGACAACAACCTCCATCTGGTGGTAACTGACCTCAGGACAGCTCAGCCTCAGGCTGGAGTCAGGTTAGAAGTCTATAACTACCAGCAACAACTGCTGGCCAATTCGGCCAGTGACAGTAATGGCTTTGCTACTTTCCAGTTAAAAGAGAGGCCTTTCCTGGTCATAGCCAGGGCTGGCCGCGATCTGGGATATCTGCGGTTGAGCGAAGGCTCGGCTTTAAACCTCAGTCATTTTGACATAGGCGGGGAAACGGTCAAAAAAGGAATAAAAGGATTCATCTATGGGGAGCGCGGGGTCTGGCGGCCTGGTGATACTATTTATCTGACTTTTGTCCTGTTTGACCGAGAAAAACGGCTGCCAGCTAACTATCCGGTAACTATGGAATTGTATTCGCCACAGGGACAGCTGGTTAGGACTCTGAAACCAACCAGATCCCTGGGTTCATTCCACGCTTTTCAAGTAGAAACGGAGGAAAAAGCTCAAACTGGTTCCTGGCAGGCTAAGGTGCTGGTTGGAGGTTTGACCTTCTCCCGAACAGTCAGAATTGAGACTGTGGTCCCCAACCGCTTAAAAATCGAGTTAAAAATGCCGGTCAATATACTAACCAGAAAAGATTTACCCATTCAGGCTACGATTAACTCCCAGTGGCTGCATGGAGCCCCCGCTGCTAACCTGAAATATGACATCACCGTTAGCCTTTCACCAAAGCCGGTGGTTTTCAACAAGTTTCAGGGCTTTAGCTTTGATGATCCTTCTAAAGAATTTGCCTCAGGTGAAGTTCTTCAGTATAAAGGCACGCTGGATAATCAGGGTAAGGACCTGGCCAGGCTTGATTTTGAAATTGATTCAACGACTCCAGGCGGGTTAGAGGCCAGATTTGTGACCAGAGTTTTTGAAGAGTCAGGTGATTTCAGCCTGGACTCTTTCAGTCAGCTTTTGCATCCTTATGATTATTACGTCGGCTTGAGGCTGCCTGAAGCCAGAAGAGGCTATGGCTACCTCGAAACCGATAAAGAACAGCTGGTTAGCCTGGCGACAGTTGATGCCTTTGGCCAACCCGTTTCCCACCAGAAGCTAAAAATCTCTCTATACAAAATTGACTGGCGGTGGTGGTGGGAAAAGGAAGGTACTTCGCTGGCTGATTATTTATCACGGAGTTATGCTCGCCCTATAACCAGCGACACTTTAATCACTGATGAGAAGGGCCAGGCTTCCTGGAAATTCCAGATCAAATATCCCGATTGGGGCAGATTCTTTATCCGGGTAGAAGATCTGCAGGGCGGGCATTCAGCCGGACAGATCGTCTATGTAGACTGGCCAGACTGGATAGGCCGCTCCAGAGCCACCGGAAGTGAGGAAGCCTCCAGGCTGACCCTGTCAGCGGATAAAGAGAAATATCTGGTTGGTGAAAAAGCGGTCATCTACCTGCCGGAAGCTGTTCAGGGGCGGGCTCTGGTTTCAGTTGAATCGGCTTCATCGGTGCTTCAGAAGATGTGGGTTTCCACTCAGAAAGGAGAGAACCGTTTTGAGGTCCAGCTCACTGAAAAAATGACGCCAAATGTCTATGTTCACGTCAGCCTGATTCAGCCCCACAGTGGCAAAGTCAGTGATGCTCCGATCAGGATGTATGGAGTGATTCCGCTCATGGTAGAAAATTCGGAGACCAAACTCGAACCGGTTCTTAGCCTGCCGGAAGAAATCAAGCCGCTGGAAAAATTCAAAATTAAAGTTGGAGAGAAAAGCAGCCGGCGGATGTTCTATACTCTGATGGTAGTCGATGAAGGGCTGCTCTCTCTGACTCATTATCAGGTTCCAGACCTGAGGGCAGAATTCTATAAGCGGGAGGCCCTGGGAGTATCTACCTGGGATGTGTTTGACCAGGTGGCTGAAGCTTACGGGGCGGAATTGAACCGCATCTTAGCTCTGGGCGGTGATGAATATAAGAAAGCGGCTGAAGAAGCCCGCAAACCAAGGAGATTTCCACCGGTGGTTATTTTTGCTGGACCTTTTGAACTCAAGCCGGGCGAAACGGCCAGCCACGAGTTTCTGATGCCTCAATATTTTGGTGCGGTCAGAGTTATGGCGGTCGCTGGCCAGGAAGGAGCTTTCGGCTCAGCTGAAAAATCAGTCCCGGTGAGGCGTGACTTGATGGCTCTGCCCACCCTGCCCAGAATCGTCAGGTCTGGAGAACAGATCAGTTTGCCCGTCACTGTTTTTGTGACCAATCCCAGTCTTAAAGAAGTGGAAGTTTCCCTGCAGGCCAATGAGTTTTTTGAGATTATTGGTTCAAAAAAGAAAACTCTCGCTTTCAGCCAGCCCGGAGACCAGATAGTCAATTTTGAATTGAAAACAGCCGAATCTATTGGCCAGGGTCAGGTCAGTTTTCAGGTTAAGGGTGGTTCAGAAACAATTTCTGATCAGGTTTTTATAGAAGTCCTCAGTTCCAATCCTTTACTGACGCGGGCTGCTTCTTTTGAGGTAAAACCTGGTCAGGATCTGAAGGAGAAGGTCGTGCCCTTCGGACTTAAAGGCACCAACCAGGTGACGGTGGAAGTTTCCAGCCTGCCGGCCCTGCAATTAGAAAAAAGATTGGATTTTTTGATCGGCTATCCTCATGGCTGTCTGGAACAAACCCTCTCCATCGCCTTTCCCCAGCTGTATCTAAAAAATCTGGTCAGATTGACTTCGAAGGAAACCAAAGACATCGAGGACTACGTCCGGGCGGCGGTCACTAAGATGAGCTATTTCCAGCTGCCCAACGGAGCTTTTAGTTACTGGCCTGGTGACCAGACTGCCCATGACTGGACCTCAGTCTATGCTGGCTGGTTTCTGCTGGAAGCAAAAAGGGCCGGCTACTATGTACCTGAGGCCATGCTCAACTCCTGGAAAGAAAACCAGAAAATGCTGGCCAACAGCTGGACGACTGGAACCCTTCTTAACCAGTTAACTCAGGCTTTCCGCCTGTTTACCTTAGCTGAGGCCAGGGAGACAGACCTTGGAGCCATGAACCGGCTCAGGGAAAGAACGGATTTAAGCCAGTTGTCAGGAGTTCTTCTGGCTGCAGCTTTTCACCTGAGCGGACAACCAGAGGCGGCTGCCGAACTGGTTAAAAAGGTCAAACTGGAATTTGGTAAATATCGGGATTCCGCTGTGACCTTTGGCTCGGAACTCAGAGACAAAGCTCTGGCTGCCCATTGTTTGAGTCTGATGGACATGAAAGAAAAGGCTAAGCCGCTCATCAAAGAAATCGCTGAAGTCACTTCTTCTGACCTCTGGCTTTCCACCAACGAAACAGCCACGGTTCTTCTGGCTTTATCCAGCTTTTACGGGACAGCCGGCAGCGAACCTTATACCTTTACCCTGGCCTGGGATGATAGGAACCCAGAAAAAGTTGAGTCTTTGGTCTTGCTGGAAAAAAGAACCTACGAGAATTTTCCGGTAGAAGGCCGTAATTTATCGCTGACCAATAGCTCTAAAAATCCACTCTATGTGACAATTTATACTAAGGGAATTCCGGCTGCCGGCCAGGAAGAAACTTTTGCCCGGGGCCTGGAGGTTAAGGTCATTTACCGTGATCTGAAAATGAGCCCGGTTGAGATCAGCTCTATTACTCAAGGCTCTGACCTTCTGGTTGATGTTCAGATAAGAAATAACACGGTTCGCCAGCTCCAGAACCTGGTCTTAACCCATCTGGTCGCTTCTGGCTTTCAGATTCAGAATCCTCTCTTCAGCAGTGACAACAAGCTGGTTAAAAATTATGATTACCAGGATGTCCGGGACGATAGGATCTACACTTATTTCAACCTTGATCCTGGTGAGTTGAAGACCTTTTTAGTGACTTTGAATGCTTCCTTCCTGGGCCAATTCTACCAGCCGGGAATAATGGTTGAAGCTATGTATGATGATTCAGTTCAGGCTAATACCACTGGCCAGTGGGTCAAGATAGTTAGATAGAGAAGCAAGAGGAGGCGACTTTTAAAAACATCTAAGGTTACAGAATAGGGCGGCTTCTCCCTGATAGATAATTACTTTGTCAGTGATGAAAAGTTAAAATGAAGATGGCAAGACTGAGAAAACAAAAAGCAAGGCGGTTCGGGCCGCCAAAAAAGAAGCTGTGGCTGGTCATTGGTGGTTTATTTTTGTTGACGCTCCTGCTCCTCCGGTTCTGGCCGTTGGGCCCGGTCTTTAAAGAACCGCTTTCTCCTGTGCTTTTCTCAGAGGATGGGCAGCTCCTGGGAGCCAGGCTGGCGGCTGATGGCCAGTGGCGGTTTCCCCGCAGAGAAAAAATCCCTGAGAAATATTTTAAGGCAGTCCTGCAGTTTGAAGACCAGCGATTCTATCTTCACCCCGGTGTTGATCCGTTAGCAGTGGCCAGAGCCCTCTGGCAGAATTTGAGGGCCGGTGAAGTCAAGAGTGGGGCCAGTACCATCACGATGCAACTGGCCCGTTTAGTTGAGAAAAACCGCCGCCGGAGTCTTGAGCAAAAGATAAGAGAAGCGATCCTGGCTCTGAGGCTGGAGTTCCACTTTAGCAAAAAAGAGATTCTATCGCTTTTTGCTGATCAGGCGCCATTTGGCCGGAACATCGTCGGGATAAATGCTGCTTCCTGGTTTTATTTTGGACGCAGCCCGGAAGATTTAAGCTGGGCTGAAGCCAGCTTTTTAGCGGTTTTACCAAAAAATCCCTCGCTGGCCGCTGAAATCGGCGGACCGGAGAAACTGAAGTTAAAGAGAGACCGCCTGCTGTGGAAATTATGGCAGCATCAATACCTGTCGAAACTTGAATACCAGCTGGCTCTGAGCGAACCGGTTCCTGCCAACCTTAAACCAGTTCCTAAAGAGTGCCAGCATCTTCTGCAAACACTGGCTAATGATCCTGCCCGGAATACGCCTTTCAATTCTTTCATCAATTATGATCTACAGCGGAGATTGAATCTGGCAGCTGAAGCTTATGGAGGAAAGCTGCTCAATCGTGGCCTCAGAAACCTGGCGGTTGTGATCATTGATAACAGAAAGGGAGCAGTGTCAGCTTATGTCGGCAATGTTGGCTCAGGGCGGAGCTTTGATAGTGCTCAGTATGTGGATGCGGCCCAGAGTCCGAGGAGTACGGGCAGCATCCTTAAGCCTTTCCTCTATGGACTAATGCTCCAGGAAGGCGGATTAAACCCGGAGATGCTAGTTCCAGATATTCCAACCAGATATGAAGGTTTCAGACCCAGGAATTTTGACCGCCAGTTCAGAGGAGCGGTGCCGGCCAGGACAGCCTTAGCCTGGTCGCTAAATGTGCCGGCGGTCAGGTTGTTGAACCAGTATGGAATTGCTAAATTCAAAAACAAACTGTCACGCTGGGGAATGAACACGCTTTTCAGACCGGCCGAAGACTACGGCTTGAGCCTGATTCTGGGAGGGGCTGAAGGAAAGCTTCTGGAAATAACTTCGATGTATGCCGAAATGGGCCAGCGAGCGATGGGGCTTAAAGGTGACGGTTTGAAAACCAGGCTGCTGCGGGGTGAGAAAAAAATTCCGTCTGGCTTGAATGACCTTAGCCCGGGAGCTGCCTACCTGACTCTGCTGGCTTTGACTGAAGTCAACCGGCCGGATGAGGAAGGTTTCTGGCGGAATTTCAGCTCGGCCCGCTGGGTAGCCTGGAAAACAGGGACAAGTTTCGGCTTAAAGGATGCCTGGGCAGTAGGGGTGACTCCGAATTATACCATAGGAGTCTGGGCGGGGAATGCCGATGGCGAAGGCCGGCCGGAGATAACCGGGCTGAGTGCGGCTGCTCCTTTCCTATTTGAGGTGCTTGGCTTGCTGAGTACAGGCGGAGAGATAACGGCGCCGCCAGGATCATTAAGGAGGATAGACGTCTGCCAGGATTCGGGTTATCTGGCCACTGAATTGTGCCCAAAAAAGTCTGTCTGGGTCCCGGTGGAAAGTCATTTTGACCAGACCTGTCTTTATCATCAATTAGTTCACCTTGACCCGACAGGAAAGTACAGAGTGGATAGCCGGTTTGAATCAGTCGCCAGCATGAAACACGAGAGCTGGTTTGTCTTACCTCCGGTCCAGGAATATTATTATCGAACCTGGCATCCTGACTACCGGCCGTTACCGCCTTTAAGACCGGGGAAAAACAATCAGGTTGATGTGGCTGACGGGTCTAGAATAATGAACCTGGTGTATCCTGAACCAGGCACAGCTGTGTTTATTCCAGTTGATCTTGACGGACAACCTCAAGAAGTCGTTTTTGAAGCTATCCATCGGCAAAAGGAAGCAGTCATTCACTGGCATCTGGACGAAGATTACCTGACGACTACCAGGCATTTTCATAAAATAGTTTTAAATCCGCTGGCTGGCGAACACCGGCTGGTTCTGGTTGATGGAGAAGGGCGGCGGCTGGTCAGGCAGTTTAAAGTCATGGGAAAATCTGAGGTTAAGTAAAGCCAGTTAAATAATTTCGAGGTGACTTGTTTCAAGCTGTAATTATTTTTTAAATCTGTTAAAATCCTGAAATAAGAATTTAAGTCAGGAAGAAGGTTGGTTCTGGCTGATCTAAATGGAAACTGAAACAGAAAAAACAGAGTGGTTAAAAAAATGGCTGATTGCTGGACGCCCCTGGTCTCTACCGGCCTCGGTCATTCCGGTAATTTTTGGTTCATCTCTGGCTGCTACTGTTGGCTGGGTAAAACTTCACATAGGCTTGCTTCTGTTATCACTGCTGGCCATGATTTTCCTCCACATGGCGGCTAATATGTTGTCGGATGTGGTGGACTGGCGGCGGGGTCTTGACCGCGAGATGACGCCAGCCAGTGGAGCCATAGCCCGTGGCTTACTGACACCTGGACAGGTCTTTAGAGGCTCTATGGTTTTTTTTGCCATTGGTTCGGCTCTGGGGCTAATTCTGGTTTATCTCTGTGGAAAACTTGTTTTATACACGGGTCTCCTTGGTATCGGTCTGGGTGTAGCCTATCCGTGGCTTAAGAAAGAGGCCCTGGGCGATGTGGCCGTTTTTATCGACTTTGGTTTGCTTGGGTCCTTTGGTGGTTGGGTGGTTCAAACCGGTCAATTTTCCTGGCTGCCTGTCATCTGGGCGATTCCGCAAGGCCTGCTTATTGTGGCCATACTTCATGCCAATAACTGGCGTGATATCCTGACTGACCGGGAAAAGAAAATTTCAACTGTTGCTAATAATCTTGGCGGCCGGGGCTCGCGTCGGTACTATGGTCTGCTGCTTTTTGGCTCAATGGCTCTGCTGGCGACTTTTGTCCTTGTACCCCGCCTTTTTGGCCTTGATTTCCCATCCTTGCCTCTTTCTATTCTGATTGTAATCCTCTGCTGGCCGCAGGCCCGGCGGTTATGGAAGATGGCGAGCAGCAGTACCAGCCCAAGCGAGAGACAGGCAGCTGAACTGGCTGATTGCCTGGACCTCGACGGAGCAACTGCCCGTTATAGCCTGATTTTTGGCCTGCTGACCGTTGGTGGCCTCTGGCTTGATTATCTGATTGAATTTTTAAAAAAATAGCAAAAACTGATCATTACCATGGTCCTGGCCGAATATACATATTTCAGAAAGCAATTTTATAATTGCATAAAAGCTAATGATGACAGAAAATAAGTCTATAATTGTCATTTGAAGCCAGAATGGCTGAAAAAAAACTGATCAGAATGGAAAAGAAGCTTCTTACCCAAAGTCAGCTCTACTGGTTGACTATCCTCTCCGCCGTTGTCTTCCCGCTTGTTTTCTCAGGCTGGAGGCCGGCAATTATCGATTTCTGGTCGGTATTTTCGGCGGTTTTACTGATTTTTTTAATGGTGGCTTTATGGCTTGATCCGGGCTTTAGTCAGTTGATAGCTGGCGATGCTGTCACTCTGGGCTGGAGGAAAGTGGCTATCGGCCTCGCTTCAGCCGTTTTTTTATATGCCCTGTTTTATGCTGGAAACCTGTTGCTACCGAAGCTTTTAATAGGAAGCTCTGGCCAGGTGGCCAGCATCTATGCTCTGAAATCCGGCCAGAGTCAGTGGCGACTGGGAATTTTTCTGGCTCTTATTATAGGCCCCGGAGAAGAACTCTGGTGGCGTGGATTCTTGCAGCGCCACTGGACCCGGCGTCTGGGAAGCTGGCCCGGTTATTGGCTGGTGGCCGGCTTGTATGCAGCTGTTCATCTTACATCCAGAAATCCAGTCCTGGTCCTGGCTGCTCTGGTCTGTGGTCTGGTCTGGGGCTATCAATATTTGAAATTTAAATCAGTCCTGGCCAACATTATTAGCCACGTTCTCTTTGATCTGGCCGTCTTTCTCTTCCTGCCTTTTTAAATGGGGTCGGGCCAGCCGATTTTCTTTATAATCAAATACTTAGCTTGTTCATCTTATAGAGGCGTAAGTCCCGCCTCAATCTGACCAGCGCTCAGAGGAGACCAGTTCCTTCAAGCTCTTTCTCCTTTTGGGACGAGGACTATCTGCCGGATAACCAAGAGGCGTCAAGGCCACAGGCTCGGTATCTTCAGGTAAACCCAGAATTTCCCTGGCTGCCTGCGGGTCGAAGGCACCGATCCAGCAGGTCCCAAGCCCCTCATTGGTCGCGGCCAAAATGAGGTGATCCATGGCAATGGCCGTATCAACTTCGGCATAATTTTTACCATCCCTTCGCTTCCAGGCTCTGGCCGGAACGGCTACCAGGCAAATAACAAGTGGGGCCTGAACAAACCAATCGCGGCTATAGATGCGTCTGAGCTCTGCTTCTCTGCCCCTGGTCGAGATGACGATGATTTTATAAGGCTGTAAATTAGAAGCCGACGGTGCCAGCCGGACTGCTTCCAGTATCCGGTTCAATTTATCTTCCGGGATGGGGTCGGGCCGGTAGGAACGAACACTGTAGCGCTGCCTAATAACCTCGTTAAACTCCATTGTTCCTCCTCCTTTTTATTCTGTTCTCTGATTGTTAGATTTTATGTATTTCATGTTCAGGTTTTCTCTTTCCTGGTTATCCAATTAACCAGCTAAAATCCACTAAGATGAATAATAAAATTTTAATTCTTTATTATTCTATCATCAAAGACTATTGATGTTTTGACTGGCCGCTTATTTTAAATTCTGGCCGGCGCCGGGTTGCCTTGGCTGTACCAATCAGGTCCATTTAGGTCCATCCTTTTCCGGGCTGCTTAATAAAGCTGGTCTCTCCTATTTTTTTTCAGGCCAGATGTCTTTGATAGTGAAATCCACCCAGTAGAGGTCAGTCACATTGGGAGCAGTCAGGATAATTTCCCGCCCGATTTCGGCCGGCGGGTCGGCCAGTTTTTCCCACCAGCGGCGATCAGACGGATAACCAAACTGAAAGCCAACTGGAGCAGGATAAAACCATCTGGCCCAGCGAGCAAATTCCAGGCTGATTTGATCCATAGATTCAAAAATCTGGCTGTCATCGATAAAGACCAGGCCGTCTCTGTAAGCCGGTGGCAGCTTGGCTTGTTCCCAGTGTTTAAGGAAAAGGAGATAGGAAGGATTCCAGCGGCGCAGATGCTGTAGCCAGTCCCGTGCCTGTTCATCTGTTACCGCCACTCCTTCGTTGTCTTTTTCACTCCAGCGATGCCATTCGACATCCACCCCAAAGCCTATGACACAGGGATGGTGGTGATAGCGCTCCATGACCAGATCGATTAAAGTCGGAAGATCAGCCATAGCCGGCTCAACCTGGAGCCAGACCTGATAACCAGCCTGATCAAAAGCTTGAAGGTAAGATTCATTAGCATCTTCCGCAGCAAAAACAATATTTTCATCCTGTGGCCTGAAATTGGCTGGTCTGGGAAATGTTAGCTTGGTCCTGGTGGCATAAATCTCCTGGCCAGGAATTTTTTTGACTCTGTCCATGGTGCTAACCAGCCAGATCAGAGCCGGACGACTGCCAGGAAAGCGGCGGGACATATCCCCGGCTGAATTCAGCCAGTAGCTGACCCCCGGAAAAGCGGGCTTGGGTCCGTAAGGTGAAGCTCGTAAACCAGCTCGCACCACACTGTTTTTCTCCAGTCTTTTCTTTTGCTGTACTTCCTGATGGTGGATGAATTCAGCTACCTGCTGTTGAATAATTTTCTGCTTTTCTTTTGAGCCGGCTAAACTTTCCCAGTTCCAGAAAATGACGCCAGCTGCCGGAGGTTTCAGAGCAGCCTGAAGATCCGCCTCAAACTCTTCCAGACTGAGCTCCTCTGGCAGATAAGCTTCCTTGACCTGGACACTGGGCAGGACCGGATCAGGAACCGATGATTGAATATCAACTACGACTGAACTGATCCACTCGGGCGGCCTTTTTAACATGGGAGCATAAGTCATAGGTGAAAGATAATCCACGTATCTTGACAGGCTCTTTAAATCCTGGCCAGCGACAGAGATCCGTCCTCGGTTAAAATCATCTTCTCTCCAGGGAACCAGATGAAGGTTGAGCAGGATGAAATGGTCGATCTGCCGGGCTGCTCTGGAAAGGTCTTCAACCATGGAAGTAATCTGCCGGCTTCTCCAGCCTGTCCATTCATCCCGGTGATTGGCCAGTAGCCAGCGCGGAATATCGGGATAACCTTTGATAGCCGGTGGGATGACAATGCCCGTTTCTTTCTGAAAAGTTTTTAAACACTCGGAACAGAAGCAGGTGGTTTTGAGGAGATCTGGAGCTGACTCCGGATAGACCTTTTCCCAGAAAACGAAATGACGGATAAAATCAAGACTCAGGCCGTCTGGCTTCAATTCCGAGACCATCTTTTTTACCGACTCGATTAGTTCCTGGCGATAGATCTGGTTGCCAGGGCAGACAAATTCCAGCCAGTCATCTTTAGCCGGCCGTCCCTCTCCTGTGATGGCCGCTATCTCGGGCCTGCTTTTCAATTTTTCCGGGTTATGAAAGACCGGAATGATGAGAAATATTTTAAAGCCGGCCTGACGGCAGAGTTTTAACCAATCGCTTTTTAAGGCCAGTTCGGGGCCGACAAACAGAGTGTTAATGCCAAGTTTTTTCCAGCTGTCAAAAGCCTGAGCACTCTTATCTGGCTCCTGATAAATCTTCAGGCCGATGATGTTCCGGTGGCCGGCGTCGGGTGGCGATGGCTTAACAGCGGCTGAGACCAGGAAAAGCAGCAGGCTGATCAGAATTATCAGGCCGCAAATCGTAATTCCTCGAGGTCTGGTTTTTGGCTCCATCCTCCTTCTCCTTTTTAAATGGGGTCGGGCCAGCGGATCTTATTTTATATCAATATCTTGCCTTTAACCAGAAAAGTTTTGTCCCGCCTGAACAGGTTATGATACTCCATTCAAATCAGGCTGTTTTGCCGGGCCTGAGTGATGATTTATCATTTAGGGCCTTGAAGTGAGATGAGCATTACTTTTTCTCCGTCTATCATTTTATCGATTATGGTCTTTTATCAATTAGTGCGCCAAAGATTAGAAAGATTAGCCATACATAACATAATAAGTATTAGTGATGATAAATAGACCAGGAGGAGAAAGCCTTGCCCAGGGCCAAACGATTTTTTCTTCCAGGTTATATCTGGCACATAACGAACCGCTGCGTGAACAAGGAATTTCTTCTAAATGATGACTACTATAAGCAACGGGTTGTGCGCTGGATGTCGGACGCTATCGGGAGATATAAAATTTGCATTCTTAATTACGCCATAACTTCGAATCATATTCATCTTCTATTGTTAGATGAGGACCAAGGCTGTTCTGGTGGTCTTGATAAGCCAGGCCGGCCAGCCCACTCTATTCCACAGGCGATGAGATTGATCCTCGGGCGTGTTGCTCAGGAATATAATGTCGGGCAAAAAAGAGTCGGTCCTTTATGGCAAGACAGATATCATGCCACAGCCATAGAGTCCGGCTATCATCTTTTGAACTGCATGGTCTATATAGATTTGAACATGGTCAGAGCTGGTGTGGTTCGTCATCCAGAGCATTATCTTTACTGCGGCTACCAGGAAATTGTCAGGCGGAACAAAGCCCTTAAAGTGATCAATCGTGAAAGACTGGCGGCAGCCATAGGTGTTACCTCCGACAATTTGAGTGAGGCCTATCGGCAGTCTGTCGACGACATCTTGGACCGAAAAGGGAAAGCTTTAACCAGGGATGAAAAATGGACCGCCAGCCTGGCTGTTGGAAATTATCAATTTGTCGAAACTTTCAAAATAAAGTCAGGCATAAAGACCTTCAAGCGTCATATTCTTGATGAGGAGGATGCCTTTGTTTTAAGGGATAATCTGGCCAGGTATGGATAAAGCAATTGATCAGAGGCAACCAATCAAAACGGTTATTGTCTTATTGTCGCTTTACCGGCCCAATTTTTAAAGCCATCGTAGATCTTGGGATAATTATCGGAAGCCTGGTTTTGAGCTGACCTTAATAGTTAGGCATTAGCAGTGGCGGCTCGCCTTTCAGATACTATCTGTCATTTTTAGTTAAAGCACTAACTATTTGATTATAAATAAAATGCGCTGGCCCGACCCCATTTGGAAGACGGCTATTGTTTGTTATAGAATAAAAAAGCTTAAAATCAAGTTCGAGGGCTGAAAATGGACAGGCAGCATGAGTACCAGACAGATTATGAAATTATGAGTTTTAATGTCGATTATCAAAATCGGGCGCACCTATCAGCTTTGATGAATTATCTTCAAGACGCCGCCCGGCTTCATTCTATTGCAGAAAAGTTTTCTGTTTTTGATCTTCAGGCAAAGGGTGTCACCTGGGTAATTTCCCGTTACCATCTTCAGGTCCAGCGCTATCCAGAAATGGGAGAAATAATCGCGGTTAAAACCTGGGCCTCTGGCAAGCACAGCTTTTATGCCTTGCGGGAATTTGAAATCTCCGACGCCCGACAAAAAAGAATTCTGGCGGCCACCAGCTCCTGGATGATCATTGATTTAAAAGATCGTCGGCCGGTGAAAATTAACGATTTCTTTCCAGATGAGTTGATCTTAAACAAAAGGCTTATAGAAGATGATTTTCCGGTCTTACCAGTTGTCGAGCGGCTCAACTTCAAAAGTAACTTTAAGGCTTGGTTTGAAGATCTCGATTTTAACCGTCATGTCAACAACGTGGCTTATTCGCGCTGGGCGGTCGAGAGCCTGCCACCCGAGGTTCTTTTTTCTCGTCGACCGGTAGAAATAGAAATCAACTATCGGTCAGAAGTTTTTTATGGAGACACGATTGAAGTCATCACCCAGAGGCCTCTTAATGAAAATGAAGAGTGGATTCAGCAGATATTTAATCTATCGACAGGTAAAGAGGTAGCCAGACTGCGCTCTGCCTGGAGATAGTTGAAGAAGGTTAAAAAAGGTTATAATCAGATGATGCCGGCAGGGATCAGGGATAATGGGCACTTCTGTTCATCATCTCCTCTCGACGTAAGCTAATCATAATGATAAAGTTGAACCAGGACATAAGAATAGATAAAACATCATGAGGACAAAAAGCAGCCAGCAGCCAGATCAGGGACAGAGGCGAGGCAGGCCTTCAGTTGAGAAGAGTCGGCTCGGCCGTTTGAGGCGCCCTTCGTCAGCCGGTCAGTGGGGGCTCGTTTTGATGGGAGGCGGGGCGCGCGGACTGGCTCATATTGGCGTGCTGAAAGCTCTGCTTGAAAATGACCTGACCCCACCCATCATTACGGGCACCTCCATGGGAGCTATCGTCGGGGGGCTGTTTTCAGCTGGCTATTTACCTGCCGAAATTGAAGCTATTGCTCAGGAGCTCGGTTCGAGTGAGCTAGCCAGATTGAGGCAGAGCAAACTTCCTATCCCTGATAAACTTGTAGATTATTTTATCTTCGAATCATATCAGAAAAAATTGTTCAAACGCTTTGGCCAGGAAAAAGGTGATGTACTGGAAAAATCGCTTCGCCATCTACTGGGTGATGTCTGCCTGGAGGACCTGACGATTCGATTTGGCTGCAACGCTGTTGATCTGGTCAGCGGCCGCCAGGTCTGGTTCACCTCCGGGCCTCTTTATCGGGCATTAAGAGCCAGCGCCGCTTACCCTTTGCTCATCGAGCCAGCTCGTTGGGAGAGGTCATTTTTAGTGGATGGTGGATTGCTTAACAATGTTCCGATTGATCTGGCCCGCGAGCTGGGGGCGACTAAGGTCATAGTTCCAGATGTTCACCGCCCACTCAGAAGGCTGCCGAGAGCGAAACTTAAATCAAATCTACCCCTGGTTTTCCGCCTGATTCAAATCGTCCTGGCTGATTCGACTGAAAGTCAGCTGCCAGCCGCTGACCTGCTGATCCAGATCAATCCATCTGTTGATACCTTTGATTTTACCCGAACTAAATACCTGGTGAATTTTGGTCAGAAGGTTACCCAGTCCAGCATCAAAGCTATAAGAAAGATCATCTCTTGATCTGTTTCGATTAGGTTAAGAGATTAGCTCCCGGGAAGTTAAAATATCTAAGTAGCCATCGAAGCAGGCAACAATTTTTTCAGATGGGAAGTTTGAATAGACTGGAGAGCAGAACTGTTTCCCCTGTAAGGCCGGAGGAAATAAGAAGAAAAGCCGCCGTAAAAATGCTAAAATAACATATAAATAAAATAAAAAAGGAAATTCGGGTCAGGAGTGTAGAAAGTGAAGCAGGTTAGAGAGTCAGGACTTATTGACCATCGCCTTTTTAACACAGAAAGGTGTCTGAGGCTTTTAATAGTTTTGCTTCTGGTCATTAATTTAACAGGGAGTGGACTATCTTTGGCCGGTCAGCCGGGTGGGTTATCTGGCACAAATTTAACAGTCGCTCAGAAATCAGCCAAGAAAAAGGAGCCTGCTCCCAAGCTGCCTGAGAAGTATAAAAAGTGGTTAGAACAGGAAGTGGTTTATATTATTACACCGACCGAAAGAGAAATATTCCTGAAGTTAAAAACTGACCGTGAACGGGATCTTTTTATTGAGGCTTTCTGGAAACACCGCGATCCCGTACCGGAAACTGAAGAAAATGAATTTAAAATTGAGCATTACAAGAGAATTGAATATACCAATAAATATTTTGGACGAGAGGCGGCTAAGCCCGGCTGGATGACTGACCGGGGACGGATATATATCATTCTTGGTCCTCCTAATGACATCCAGCACATAGATGGCAAATCAGAAATCTACAACTGCGAGATCTGGTTCTACCAGGGAAAGGAGGAAATGGGCCTGCCTCCGGGTTTTAACCTTCTTTTCTTTCAGGAAAAAGGGACTGGAGAGATGCGTCTTTACAGCCCGACCAGCGATGGCCCACAGGCTCTGCTGACCAGCTTCTGGGGAGATCCTGCTGACTATACAACTGCCTACAGCAATTTGAGGGAGGTGGATCCCAGTCTGGCCGATGTTTCCATATCGCTGATTCCTGGGGAGGAGAATGTAGGCATGGGTCGGCCTTCTCTTTCCTCTGATCTGCTTCTTCGCCAGATAGACCAGACTCCGCAAAGGATGGTTGAAGATAGATATGCCAGGAAATTTTTCGAGTATAAAGACATCGTTGATGTTGATTATTCTGTCAATTATATTGATAGTGATTCTCTGGTCAGGGTCTTAAAGGACCCGTCTGGCCTCTATTTTATTCATTATGATATCGAACCGAGCAGATTGTCTGTCAATCAGTATGATAATCAATATGCTACCAATTTCAGGGTCAATGGTCTGCTGAGCACCACTGACGGAAAAATGGTTTACCAGTTTGAAAAGACTTTTCCGGTAAAATTAACTTCTGCTCAGTTTAAGGAAAGGCAGCATCTGCCTCTGGCTATTTATGACGTTTTGCCCTGTGTTCCAGGCGAATATAAATTATCTGTCCTGGTAAAGAATGAGGCTTCGAAAGAATTTACCAGTCTCGAACAGACTATCCGGATTCCAGAAAAAGTCCAGATAGAAATGTCCACACCTATCCTGGCTTACCGGGTTTCTCCTTCTGAATCGACTGAAGGCAAGATCAAGGCCTTTCTGTTTGGAGGTCAGCAACTTTATCTTCAGGCCAGTCGGGTTTTTACTGCCAGTGACCAGCTGGTGGTGGGTCTTCAGATTTTTGGCTTGACGCCCGAGCTAAAAAATAGAGCCACTCTTAGATATCAGTTTTTTAAGGAGTTAGAGCTCTTTAAAGAAGAAACCTACCCGGCCTCAGAACTGGGTACCTTGCCTGATCTCATCAAAGTATTTTCGTTGTCAGATTTTTCTCCTGCTCACTATTTTCTCAATGTAACCTTGCTGATTGATGGCCAGGAAAAGTTAACTGCCAAAGATGAATTTGATCTGACCTATCTTGAAACTTTGCCTCGCCCCTGGGTTCTATCTCGAGTTCTCCCTCCAACCAATGATCCCTATTATGGCTGGATAATCGGTAATCAGCTTTACAATCTTGGCCGCCTGGCTGAGGCCAGGACTGTTCTGGAAGCGGCCATGACCAAAGCTCCCGGGAATCAGGATCTGGCTATGGAACTGGCCAGAGTTTATGTTGGTCTTAAAGATTATGAGCAGGCAGCGCGAATTCTCGACACTTTTGTTTCGGCTGAACAGGGTGTCCGCTACGAGACTTATTTTGTCGCCGCTCAGGCCTTTTTCAATATCGGTCAGTATGAAAAGGCCCTGGCTATCCTTGACAAAGCTGTTGCCCAGCATGGAAGTGATATTCAGCTTCTTGATCTAATCGGGGATTGCTATTTTAAACTGGGCAAAAAAGAAGAGGCCCTGGCCGTGTGGCAAAAGTCGCTTGAGATTAATCCCGACCAACCCGAGTTGAAAAAGAAAATTCAAGCGGTCAGATAAAGACCGGCTGTTGATTTAGTTTTTAAGCGGAATGGCGGCCAGGAAGAGGGAAAACTCTGGCTGCCTATTAGGTCAGATAGCCAGTCATCCAATCAATTAAAATTATGATTTGTGCTGAGCGGGAAAATCTGATATTTTTTTAAACTTAATATCAGCGCCTGTTTGGTTTACTTAAGAAAAGATTGCATTCATATTTTTTTTATAAGGAGCTCGAGAATGGTAATAGATGAAAAAAAACCAGAAGATTATCAGGGCCGGCCGGTCAGATTTTTTCAGCTGGAAAATGATGAAGGCCTCAAAGCTTCTCTGATGAGTTATGGAGCGACGCTGGTTTCTCTTTATGTTCCTGACAGACAGGGAAGGATCGGGGATGTGGTTTTGGGTTTTGATTCTCTCTCTGGCTATCTGGGACCAAATCCCTATATGGGAGCAACGATCGGACGATATGCTAATAGAATTGCCGGGGGCCGTTTTGTTCTTGACGGCCGCGAATATCAGCTGGCAAAGAATGATGGCCCGAACCACCTTCATGGTGGAATAAGAGGATTCGACAAGGTCATCTGGCAAGCTGAACCATTCACTCAGCCCTCAGGGGTAGGTGTCAGATTTAGCTATCTCAGTCCTGACGGAGAAGAAGGTTATCCAGGCAACCTTTCCTGCCAGGTCACCTATCTTTTAGCTAATAATAGTCAGCTTGAGATTTCTTACCAGGCAACAGTAGACAGGCCAACTCACCTCAATCTGACCAATCACAGCTACTTTAATTTATCAGCCGGGGCCAGGAATAATATTCTCGACCACGAACTTCAAATTCTGGCCTCAGCCTTTACCCCGGTCGATAAGACACTTATCCCTACCGGGGAGATAAAGTCGGTGGCTGGTACTCCTTTTGACTTCCGTCAGCCTGTAAGAATAGGCGAAAGAATAAATCAGGTAGATGGTGGCTATGATCACAATTTTGTGCTGGACAATAAGGGAGAACTGGCTTTAGTGGCCAGAGTCTTTGAGCCTGATTCAGGCCGGCAGCTTGATCTCCTAACCACGGAGCCCGGCCTTCAATTTTATTCGGGCAATTTCCTGGACGGAACTATAATAGGCAAGAGTGGAAAAACCTATGGGCCAAGGTCAGCTTTCAGCTTGGAATCACAGCATTTTCCTGATTCACCCAATCAGCCTCATTTTCCTTCGACTGTCCTCAGGCCGGGCCAGGTATTCCGAAGCAAGACAATTTTCCGGTTTTCAACCCGGTGAGACACGCATCTGAGCCAGACGTTAGGGCCTAAAAGCTAGAATCCATCCAATCTAACCAGCAGAAAGAGAAAGACAGGCTGGGGATCAGTCAGATGAGCATCTTGAGGGCAGTGGGAATGATCCGGATAGTGGTTCTCTAAAAGACAAAAAAGGAATAAAGGCAATTAACTCTGATAAAGGAGTCAGTGATCAGTCAGATAGAAAACAATAGATGCTAACGATGAAATAATAATTGCAATGAAGATAAAAAATGTATTGACAGGGCATCTGATATGTGATATATCAGATGTAGGATGGCGGCAGGACAGAGAAATATGACTAAAACCAGCCCGGACGCTCAACATGAAGGAAAAAGCGTTTTAAAGGAAGCTTATTATCTGGAGTCAAGAGAAAAGAAAGAAGAGCCTCGATGAAAGGTATGATTTTCGACATCAAGCATTATGCCATTCACGATGGACCGGGGATCAGGATAACGGTCTTTTTTAAGGGGTGTCCGCTGCACTGTCGTTGGTGTCATAATCCTGAAGGTATTTCCCTTCATAGGGAGTTGATGCTTATGCCCAATCGCTGTGCCCGCTGTGGTGACTGCGTCCGGAGCTGTAAATTTGGTGCTTTAGCTCAAAAAGAGGATGGAGAAGTGGTAGCAGATCGCTCACTTTGTACGCTCTGTGGTGATTGTGAGCGGATCTGCCAGCGAGAAGCTATCGCTCTGGTTGGCAGGGAAATGACTGTTGAAGATATCCTGGCTGAGGTCGAAAAGGATCGGATCTTTTTTGATCAATCAGGAGGCGGGGTGACCCTGACCGGTGGTGAACCTCTTTTCCAGGCAGAACTGGCCGAAGCTCTGATTGACCGGTTGCACCAGGTCGGTATTCATGTTGCGCTTGATACTTCCGGCTATGCGCCGCCAGAGACTTTTCTTCGCCTGGCTGGGAAATCTGATCTGGTTCTGTATGATTTAAAACTAATGGATGATAGCCAGCATAAAAAATTTACCGGCGTTTCCAACCAGCTCATTCTCAGTAATCTTAAGGCTCTGGACAAAACCGGTAAGCCTATCTGGATACGATTCCCGCTTATTCCCGGGGTCAATGATAGTCACGAAAACCTTAAAGCCCTGGCCGATTTTTTGCTGGAATTAAAATCAGTTAAGAAGCTAAATGTGCTGCCTTACCATAAAGGTGGCGTGGAAAAGGTTCGCCGTCTTAACCAGGACGACCAGTTTGAAATATTTGAGCCTCCGTCTCAAGCCATGATTGATAGTATCATAAATTATTTCAGAGACCGGGGCCTGGTTGTTAAACAGGGAGGGTAAAAATGAATGAACGAATTAAAAAATTGAGAGAAGATTCGCTGGAGGCCAGACCAACTGTTTCTTCTGAAAGAGCCAAAATCGTTACCGACGCTTATCGTCGGCCAGATGTGGAGCGAGCTCCAATTCCGATTCAGCGGGCACTGGTTTTCAAAGATTTAATGCAGAAAAAAGCCATCTTTATTGACGATGGCGAGCTAATAGTTGGAGAGCGAGGTCCGGCTCATAAAGCCACCCCGACCTATCCAGAGGTTTGCTGCCATAGCCTGGAAGATCTGGAGATTCTAAACTCCAGGCCAAAAACCAGTTACGCTGTCGATGAAGAGACACTCCAGCTTTATCACGATGAAATCATTCCTTTCTGGCGTGGCCGGTCAATGCGTGATCGCTTGCTGGCGGCCATGACGCCGGAATGGAAGGATGCCTATGAAGCTGGTATTTTCACTGAATTTATGGAACAGAGGACACCAGGTCATACTGTTCTTGGTGATAAAATCTATACAAAGGGACTGCTGGACATTAAAAAGGACATAGAAGAATCGCTGGCCAGGCTTGATTTCTATCATGATCCCGAGGCACTGGACAAACAGTACGAGCTGGAAGCGATGGCTATTGCCGCTGACGCCCTGATTCTCTATGCCCGGCGTCATGCTGAGCTGGCCAGGTCAATGGCAGCGGAAGAAAAGAATCCCCAGCGAAAAAAAGAACTGGAAAAAATTGCTGCGGTCTGTGACCGGGTTCCAGCCCACCCTCCCCGCGATTTCTGGGAAGCTCTGCAGTATTACTGGTTTGTTCATGTTGGTGTGACCACTGAATATAACACCTGGGATTCCTTTAATCCTGGTCGGCTGGATCAGAATCTATACCCCTTTTATAAAAAAGGGCTGGAAGAGGGGACATTGACCAGGGACCTGGCGAGAGAATTGCTCCAAGCTTTCTGGGTTAAATTTAATAATCAGCCAGCACCACCTAAAGTCGGTGTCACGGCTGAGGAAAGTGGCACTTACACTGATTTTGCTTTGATCAATGTGGGCGGCTTGAAGCCGGATGGTAGTGACGGTGCCAATGAGCTTTCTTATTTGATTTTAGATGTGATTGAAGAGATGAGGCTTCTTCAGCCGAGTTCTATGGTTCAGGTCAGTGCCAAAAATCCTGATTCACTGTTGCTCAGAGCGTTGAAAATTATCAGGACAGGTTTTGGCCAGCCATCGATTTTTAATACCGATGCGATTGTCCAGGAGTTGATGAGACAGGGGAAAGCAGTCGAAGATGCACGCAAAGGTGGATCGAGCGGCTGTGTTGAAGCTGGCGCTTTTGGCCGGGAGGCTTATATTCTGACCGGCTATTTTAATATGCCCAAGGTTCTCGAGATTACACTTAATAACGGAGTCGACCCCAGGACAGGTAAAAAGATCGGCCTGGAGACCGGCGATCCGCGGAATTTTGGCAGCTTTGAAGAGCTGATGTCAGCCTTTGAAAAACAGATGAAACACTTTATTGACATTAAAATCCGCGGCAACAATGTGGTGGAAAAGCTTTTTGCCACCTACCTGCCGTCGCCTTTTCTATCGCTGTTTATCGATGACTGCGTGGCCAAAGGTAAGGACTATCATAATGGTGGTGCTCGCTATAACACCAGATACATTCAGGGCGTTGGCCTGGGCACCATTACCGACATGCTGACCTCACTCAAATATAATGTCTTTGACCAGAAAATAGTAACCATGGATGAAATGCTGCAGGCTCTCAGTCAGAATTTCAAGGGTTATGAGCGGCTCAGAGACCATCTGCTTAATAAGACTCCCAAGTTTGGCAACGATGATGATTATGCTGATGAGCAGGCCAGGCGTGTTTTCGACCTCTATTTTAATCTGATTGATAATCGGCCGACGGTCTGCGGTGGGAAGTACAGAATTAACCTGCTGCCGACTACTGTTCACGTTTATTTTGGTAAGGTAACCGGAGCGACTCCTGATGGGCGCCTGGCTGGAGAACCGGTTTCAGAAGGAATTTCGCCTGTCCAGGGCATGGATAGAAAAGGCCCGACGGCCGTCATTAAATCAGAAGGGAAACTCGACCACATCAAAACCGGTGGAACACTTCTCAATCAGAAATTTACCCCGCAGCTTCTGGCTGACGATGAAGGGCTGGAAAAGCTTAAAGACTTAATCAGATCTTACTTCAAGCTAATGGGACACCATATCCAGTTCAATGTCGTTACAGCTGAAACACTGCGCGATGCTCAGAAACACCCGGAGAAATACCGCGACCTGATTGTCAGGGTGGCTGGCTACAGCGATTATTTTGTGGACTGTGCCAAAGAGCTCCAGGATGAAATCATCCGCCGCACCGAGCATCAGAGCTTTTAATTGGGGTCGGGCCAGCCGATTTTATTTATTATCAACAAGATAGCCTGGGTGGCAGCCGTGGCCCGGTTAAAGCTGGCTATTCTTAGTACTGACGAAAAGAGCAATTTTAATTCAGGGCTAATCCCAATATTAGAATCATTATAACTTTAGACTGATTATAAAACAGTAGCCCGGCTCTTTTCGCTTCCTACCCCTTTATTGTTTCCTTTTTTAAGACTGGCCAGGAGCAAATAAAAAGGAAACAGGCAAAATCAATCAGTCTGGCTAATTTGATTTTTTTGCTTTATTGCGTATGTTAAAATCTGTTCACCGTCAAAATTCAGGAGGAAGAAATGTTTACACCGGAACTATTGCAAAAAGGACTGACCTGGCTGCTGACCACCGGTCTTAAGATCCTTTTAATTGTTGTCGTAGTTATGATCTTGACTCGTATTTCACGAGGATTGACCGGGCGCCTGGAAAAGGTCTTTCTCAAGGGAAGGGAAGATGAGGAATCGCTCAAAAGAGCCAAAACCCTGTCGGGCATGATCAGACAGTTTCTTAATAGCCTCATTGTGATCATTGCGGTCATGACCATTCTGGCCGCCCTGGATATTCAGATCGGGCCTTTACTGGCCACGGCCGGCGTAGCCGGGCTGGCCATCAGCTTTGCCGCCCAGTCGCTCATTAAAGATGTCATCAATGGCTTTTTTATCATCCTCTGGGATCAAATAAGAGTGGGGGATGTCATTGAAGTTGCCAGTCACAGCGGTGTGGTTGAATCGCTGAATCTGAAGATGACTGTTCTGCGGAGTTTAGATGGTAATGTCCATTATATTCCCAATCATATGATTGATACTGTCACCAACATGACTAAAGAATATTCACAATTTGTCTTTGATATCGGCGTCAGTTATTTTGAAGATGTGGACGAAGTCATTAAGACTTTAAAAGAAGTTGATGAGGAACTCCGGTCAGATGCGCAATTCGCTGAAAATATTGTCTCGCCACTGGAAATTCTGGGCCTCGACCGCTTTGAAGATTCAGCAGTGATAGTCAGGGCGCGGACAACGACCAAACCCAGCAAGCAGTGGGAGGTGGGCCGCGAATTTAACCGCCGGTTAAAGAAAACTTTTGACCGGAAGGGCATAAGTATTCCTTTTCCTCACCTGACCCTGTTCCCTGGCCAGAACAAACAGGGCGAGACGCCTCCTCTCAAAGTTAAGCTGGTTGAAGACAAAGAAGTCATGACTGGAGAAGTTAAAAACTGATGCGTTCCTATTTTGACTCAGAGATAAGAAACTCAATCAGCCTGAAGGAGGCTATCCCGGCTATCGAAGAGTCTCTGGCAGCTTACAGCTCGGGCCGGGCGATTTTGCCCGGTGTCATTAACCTTGATTTGTCGGAGTTTGAAGGTGAAGTCCACGTGAAAGCTGCTTACCTTCTGGGCGATGATTATTATGTTATAAAAGTTGCTTCTGGCTTTTATAAAAATCCTCTTCATGGCTTGCCAGCTGGTGACGGCCTCATGCTGGTTTATAAAGCCCGAACAGGCGAACTGGCCGCTATCCTTTTTGACCGCGGCTATCTGACTGATTTAAGGACAGCTGCCGCCGGGGCAGTAGCTGCCAAATATCTGGCCCGAGCTGACCTCAGGCATGTAGCCGTTATAGGTTCTGGTCTTCAAGCCCGTCTCCAGCTTCTGGCCCTGGCTGAAGTGCGCGCCTTTTCCGAGGTTTCAGTCTGGAGTCGCAGACCGGAGAACGCTGAGCGATATGTAAGAGAAATGACTGCGGTTTTCCCTGAGGTCAAATTTTATCCGTCTCCGACACCGGAGGAGGCGGTAAGAGAAGCAGACCTGATTATCACCGCCACAGCCAGCCGCCAGCCGCTCGTCAAAGCTGAGTGGCTGAAACCGGGAGTTCAGATCACAGCCATGGGCTCTGACGGACCTGAAAAACAGGAACTCTATCCCGAGGTCTTAGCCCGGGCTGACTTTGTTTTTTGCGATTCGATTGATCAATGCCGCCGCTTAGGAGAAGTTCACCACGCTCTTCAAGTCGGAGTGATTTCTGAAGACAAAATCAGTGGAGAAATCGGAGAGCTGGTTCTTGGCAGAAAAGTCGGAAGACGCTCAGCCGAGGATATCACCGTGGCTGACCTGACCGGGCTCGGTGTCCAGGATGCAGCTATTGCTGGCTTGTTTCTGAGCCTGGCCGGAGAAAAAGCTGGAGGATAAAGAACAATAGCAAGGTGGATATTTTTCGGTGGGACTTTCTACCCGAATCAAGGCTAACTTTTGTCCGGTTCGATAAGGTTATGTTGTCTGTTAAGTCTTTCCCGGTCACTTTGATTGTCGGTCGGAAGAAGTCCATCAGGTAAAACCTGTTCTTAGGTCAGGATAATTCTCACTTCCAGCCCGGGTGCCAGAGCGAGTCACGACAGCAGCTTCAAGACAGGTCCAAAAAGATGGAGGGAGGCCTTGACCGCCGAGCTTCATGTTTTATAAACTAAAGTTTTGTCCAGGTAAAATTTTGTTAAGGAAGATATCAGAGCTATATTAATCAAGATAATTGTGTTGATAAAAATCGGAGATTAAAGCCTGACAAAAATATATCACGGACAGGTGTCATTATTTTCGGTCTTATGGAGAAACAGGAGGTTATGTTGAAAAAAGTATTAAAGGTCAAAAATATTCTGGCTGCTTTTAGCCTGGTCTTAATTTTCTGGGGGTTATCTTTATCAGTTCGAGCTGATGAGGGCATGTGGCCGCTCAGTGAAATTCAGAAGCTTAATTTACGCGAAAAAGGCCTGAGGATGGACCCCTCCCTTATTTATGACCCGGCCAGACAAAGTTTGCTCTATGCTGTTGTTCAGCTGGGCGCTACTGGCTCATTCATTTCTGAAGAGGGACTGATTATCACCAACCACCATGTGGCTTTTGGCTCTGTTCAGGCCGCCAGCACTCCCGAAAAAGATTATCTTAAAAACGGCTTTCTGGCCAGAACCAGAGCTGAAGAAATCCCAGCAGCAGGCCGGAGTGCGCGAATCACTGAATCATTTAAGGATGTTTCGGCTGAAGTTCTATCTGTGGTCAAAAAGAAAATGAATCCGGCGGAGAGAACTCTGGCTGTGGAGAGAAAAATTAAGCAATTGGTCGCCGCCGCCGAAAAGGCCAACCCGGGCAAACGGGCCGAAGTAGCTGAAATGTTTCCAGGCAAATCTTACTGGCTGTTTCTTTACACTGATCTCCGGGACATCCGGCTGGTCTATGTACCCCCGCTGGCCGTTGGCAATTTTGGCGGGGAAGACGATAACTGGATGTGGCCTCGCCATACCGGTGATTTTACCCTCATGCGGGCCTATGTCGCCCCGGACGGGAAGCCGGCGGAATACAGCCCGAATAATGTGCCCTTTCGTCCCAGGACTTATTTAAAGGTAAATCCAACCGGGGTCAAGGAAGGAGATTTTGTTTTTCTGCTCGGCTACCCGGGGCGTACTTACCGCCACTTGCCAGCCAGCTACATTGCCTTTGAACAGAAGGTCAGGATGCCAGCTGTAGCTGATTGGTACGAATGGCAGATCCGCTTGATGGAAGAGATGAGTAAAACCAGCCGTGAGGTGGCTCTGAAGCACGATTCAAGGATTAAAGGCCTGGCCAACACCATGAAAAATTATCGTGGCAAACTGGCCGGTCTCAGACGTTTGAATTATTTAGCCCAAAAGCAGCAGGAGGAAGAAGCCCTGAAGGCTTTCATCCAGGCTGATCCAAAGCGTCAGGCTGCTTATGGTGAGGTCCTGCCATCTCTTGAAAAAATCTACAAAGATATGGAACTGAACTATCCCAGAAGCTTTGTCCTGGATAATCTCAGACGCTCGGTCATTTTATTCCAAAATGCTATGACTGTGGTGGAAGCCGCCCACGAGCGACAGAAACCAGACCTGGAAAGAAATGCTGCCTATATGGACAGGAATTTTAACCGGATAAAGCAGCGGCTGCCACTGACCATGAGGACAAGTTTCTACCTGCCAACTGATCTGGCCATTTTTAAGGAACTTCTAAAAAAAGCTGGGGATCTTCCTGATCATCAAAAAATCGATGCACTCAGCCAGTTACTCTCAAGTGGAAGTAATCTGGATGAAATTGCTAATGACCTCTTTCGAAAAACTAGAATGCAGGATGTAGAATTTATCAATACTCTCTGGGACAGGAAGCCAGCTGACCTGAAGCAGATTGATGATTCGATGCTGAAGTTGGCCCTGAGCCTTTATCCTGAATACCTGGAAATGGAAGAAACCAACCGGGCGAGAAAAGGCCAGCTGGATGAACTGCAGGCTAAGCTGGTTGATATCCGGCAGGAGTTTCTCGGCCAGCAGTTTATACCGGATGCCAACGGTACTCTTCGTCTGACCTATGGCCGGGTGGAAGGTTATGAGCCCAGGGATGCTGTCATCTATAAACCCTTTACCACTGTCCAGGGAGTGGTCGAAAAAACTACCGGTCGTGAACCTTATGATACACCGCCTGCTCTTCTTGAGCTGATCAAGCAGAAAAAATTCGGCCGATTTACTAATCCTGAACTCAAAACAGTTTCAGTCTGCTTGCTTTATAGCACCGATACGACTGGCGGCAACTCCGGTAGCCCGATTATCAATGCCGATGGCGAACTGGTTGGAGTCAACTTTGACCGGACGTGGGAAGCAACCATCAATGACTTTACCTGGAGTCATGATTTCAGCCGGTCGATCGGGGTGGATATCAGATATGCTCTGTGGATACTTCAGGAGCTGGGTGGTGCCGGCTACCTGCTGGGCGAGATGGGGATAGAGTAAATCGAAGAGGAATAGGGTCCTGTCAGGGCGCGCCCCCGTGGGGAACCCCTTCCGCTGCGGGCGGAGCGGAGACACACCCTGCCACCCTGCTTTAATCTAAGTGTCGAATCAGAGAGAAGAAGAAAGCCTTGCTTGAGTTTTTAAAACAATTAAGGACTTAGCGAGGTAGTTAGGAAGGTCTGGCTTTAGAAGCTATGGCTTTATCGGGTTGTGTTTTTTAGGTGGAAGAGGAATAGGGTCCTGTCAGGGCGCGCCCCCGTCCGTCCTCGCTCCACCCATCCCCCCGTGGGGAACCCCTTCCGCTGCGGGCGGAGCGGAGACACACCCTGCCACCCTATCCTATTTAATCTGAAGATTTTTTGTAATTTTTAGGATAGTGCTTTAAAATACTAACGTCGGGACAAAAAATTTGGAAAACAAAGAAGGAGGGGGTAAGAAAATGAAAAAAATAAGTTATCTCAGCCTGGCTATCATTTTGTGCCTGGGCCTGGCCAGCCCATTATTTTTGGTCTTAGAAGCGGTAGCCCAGGAACAACAGGAACAGCAGGCCAACCAGCTCCCAATTTCCTGGGAGAACT
>ENA-UPTA01000694-UPTA01000694.1-activated-sludge-metagenome-genome-assembly--contig:-NODE-694-length-39225-cov-27.748277_pt1 | contig 39225 bp, 33 predicted proteins | sample MGYA00238184_ERZ773361 | MGnify/ENA primary metagenome ERZ773361 (study PRJEB29100, sample SAMN05720205) | activated sludge metagenome | isolation source: anaerobic digester from wastewater... | reverse complement strand
TATTCCAATATTCCTTTCATGGCGCCTTCGGCAGCTTGTTTCATGGCGGCGTTTACATCGTCTTTATTTACGGGTTGGTTCATCTCGCAGGTCAGGTCCACCACCGATCCGTCAGGAGTAGGCACACGCATTGATAATCCATCGAGTTTACCGGCAAGTTCGGGTACTACCAGGCCAATGGCCTTAGCGGCTCCGGTACTGGTAGGAATGATCGACATGGCGGCAGCCCGGGCGCGGCGCAGGTCTTTGTGCGGTGCGTCCAGAATTATCTGGTCGTTCGTATAAGAGTGGATGGTGTTGATGAGCCCGTGTTTGATGCCAAAACTATCGTTCAGCACTTTAGCAATGGGCGCCAGGCAGTTGGTAGTACAGGAAGCGTTGGAGACAAAACGGTGTTCGGGTTTCAGTTGTTCCCCGTTGACGCCCAGCACTATGGTGATGTCCACATCCTGAGCCGAGTTGGCAGGTACCGACAACACTACTTTGCGGGCTCCGGCCTGTGAATGTTTTTCGAGTTTCTCGCGGGTGCGGAAAATACCCGTACATTCTGCCACAACGTCTACTCCAAGATCTTTCCATGGGAGCGATGCTGGGTCTTTTTCAGCATACACCCTGTATTTTTTCCCGTCGACAATAATATGATCGTCGCCCACGCTAACTTCGCCGGGGAATTTTCCATGTACCGAATCGTATTTTAATAAATGGGCAAGAGTTTTTGCATCTGTCAGGTCGTTCAGGGCCACAACCTCAATATTTTCCATTTTTAAAAGAGCTTTAAATGTGAGCCTGCCGATACGGCCAAAGCCATTAATAGCAATTTTTACAGTTGACATATTTTTTTTATTTAAAATTTATGCAAAAATATAACTAAAATAGAAGCTTTCAAAATAAAAAAAGAGGCCTTAACCTCTTTTTTTATCTGTTGACAAATCATTACCTGTACAAGGTTACGATACCTTTGGTTTTGTGCCGTATCCTTTTGGTATCCATCAGGTGGATGATATACACATAAGTGCCGGTGGCAACGGGCTTATCCTGATAAGTGCCTTTCCAGCATTCATTGATGTCGATGGATTGATAAACCAGTTTTCCCCAGCGGTCGTATATGAATATTTCAAAATTTTCTTCGAGTATACCAAAGCCATTTATACAAAATTGTTCGTTTTTGGGGTCATCATTGGGTGTAAATGCATTGGGAAGATACAGTCCATAGGTGGGTTCGATGCGGATAACCTTTAATGTGCTATCGACACATCCGTGATCAGTGGTAACTTTTAATGTTACCAGATAACTCCCGGTATCTTCCATTAATGAGAAGTTGTAATACGGATTACCGATTGAATACGAGTGATAAGGGTTTTGAGCCGTGGAGTTGTTACCATCGCCAAAATCCCAATACCACTGATCCAGTATGCCATGCGAATGATCGAAGAAATGAAATTCGGGGTTGGTTACTAAGGCAGCGTTTTCGGGGGCGGTGGAGAAAATAGCCACCGGCCGCGGATACACCGTGATATAGTCCGACAACGTAAGGGTTCCTACCAGATGCCCGGGATTGGTAATGGTCAGTGTTACGGAGTAGGTTCCCGGCTCATCGTAATACCCTACAGGATTTTTCTCATGTGAAAATGTTCCGTTACCAAATTCCCACAGATAAACCGCATCGGCATGTACCTGGGTGGACTGATCCGTAAATTGAACCGTCAATGGAACACAACCCGATCTGGGTTCGCCGGCGAAGCCCACAATAGGATAAATAGGGAGCACAGTAACGGTAACGGAAGCAAAGTTCTGACAGCCATTGGCATCCGTAACAGTAACCATATAAGTCGTTGTTGTTTCCGGTGTAAGAACAGGGCAGGCTGAGGTGTTTTGGCCGTTAAGTGATGGGTCGGGAGGGCTGGCCGACCACAAATAGGATGTTCCGCCCGAAGCGCAGATGGTTGTGGTTTCCCCGTTATAAATAGTAGAGGGAGTAGCCGTGGCCGTAACCGTGGGAAGTGGGTTTACCACCACGGTGACAGAATCAGTGCCGTTACAGATATTATAAACTGTTACATAATACTGGGTGGTAGTGGTGGGCGATACAGAAATCGATGCCGTGGTTGCTCCGGTGCTCCACAAATAGGAGGTGCCTCCACTGGAACTCAGATTAGCCGGTTGGCCGACACATATCGTATCGTTGGGACCGGCATCAACATTGGCCGAGCCAATGGTTATGCTAACGCTTTCGGTGGCAGAATCATCGCATATATCGGTAACCGTACAAGAATAAGTTGTTGATTGCGGAGGCAGCACCACGGCAGAGGAATCGGTGCCTGCGCCGTTATCCCAGACATAAGTATAGGGCTGAAAACCTCCGGTGGGATTTACCCAGATAGTGGTTGAATCGCCGCACAGTGTGGTGTCGCTCGACGAAACTAAGGCTACCGGGGAGTTATCAATAATATTGATAGTAACATCAGAGCCGCTTCCGCAAACCACCGTCTGAACATGGAAAACAACGGTTTCTGTTCCTTCGGTCAGGCCGTCGGTTAAAGGATGAATAACCACTGCCACAGAATCCTGGCCTGCAGGAACAACAACATTATTGGGGATATTAGTATAATCAACGCCATTGGTGGCCGTCCCCGTAATGGTAAATGGGATTGTATAAGGAGTAGCGGCCGGACTGGAAAGCTTAAAGCTAATATAGCCGTCGCTGCACCCTTCCACGGCATTATTGCCTGCTCCGGGCACCGAAAAATGAGATGAAACGGTAACACCATAAGCCGACAAACTGTTGGCCTTGAGAAACACTCCCGAGTCATAGGAACTGTCGCCGCAATCTCCAATGGCAATTTTCAGGTGGTATGTCTGGCATGGCTGTACCAGTATCCAGGCCGTATATACCTTGGTCAGCCTGTCGTATTGAAAATAGGTCCCGCTGGCATTCGACCATGAGTAAGTTGCTCCGGCATTGCACACGTTATTGATGGTTACATAATTTGCCGGATTGTTTGGCATCTTTGCGATATTTACCGAACTATTGGAAAAAGGGCCTGAAATACCCGGACCGCTGACGAAAAATCCAAAAACATCGTTATAGCTCGAATTGCAAAATTCATCAAACTCTTCAGAGCCAAACACATACTGAAATTTTATAGTATCGGCTATTGGAATAAAGTCAAATTCAAGTACGGCTTTGTCATACACCGTATTTGAAGGCACCAGTGCCTGCAGGTCGGGATCGCTGCCAGTTGCAGAGCCGGTTCCGGAACTTCCGGTATTATTCGGCCCAATCGCATTGGAACCCTGCCCTGATGTGATGATAATTCCCTGTGCAAAGCCTAATTGCGTAGCTGCAACACCAGCGGCGTTAAAACTACCTATCATGTTGGAGCTGATATTGGCAGCAGAACCATTAAAAAGTCCGTTGCTCACGGTAACACCGGTTCCAACCAACACATTCTGAACTAATTGTATCGGAGTCATGCCCAACGCTGTGCCCTGCACCACCGTTAGTTGCGCAGGTAACCTTAAGGATATCAAAAATCCTCCCGCCAAAAAAACGCCCAACCAAAACTTAAAGAAAATATTTCTAAACATATGCCATATATTACTTTTAAAAAAACCAAGCCATATATAATCAGTATCTTATATATGCAAAGTTATAAAGAATTATCGATGTATACGTGATTGCCTCCCAAAAAGTTATTTCTTATTAAAAAAATGATTAATCCAAATTATAACAGATTGTTTATTTTTATAACGGATTTAGAGGAAAAATAATTGGGGACAGCGCACATTACCGGCAAAAAATCTTTTGGCAGGTCATCATTTCAAAGGTTTTTAAAAAAGAAATGGTGGGTATTTTTTGCATTAGCATTCATAATTTTTTTTTGGTTTTCATTACCCCGTCCCCTATTCAGGGATCCTTGCTGCACTGTGATGGATGATTGCCAGGGTGTATTGCTGGGAGCCCGCATAGCTGCCGACCACCAATGGCGTTTTCCTGCGGGGAAGACAGTGCCGGAAAAATTTCAGAAGGCGGTAATAATGTTTGAGGATCGTTTTTTTTATTATCACAACGGGCTCAATCCCTGGGCTATGGCCAGAGCTGCTTACCAGGATATCAAAGCCGGAAAAATTGTAAGCGGTGGCAGCACCATCACCATGCAGGTAATACGGCTTTCAAGAAAAGGCAGGCCACGCACTGTTTTTGAAAAAATAGCAGAAGCTTTTCTGGCGGTAAGGCTTGAACTGACTTACAGCAAAGAGGAAATACTTGCTCTATATGCAGCCAATGCGCCTTTTGGTGGCAATGTAGTGGGTATTGATGCAGCTTCCTGGCGTTATTTTGGCAAAAATGCCGCACAGTTGTCATGGGCAGAAGCAGCCACGCTCGCGGTATTGCCTAACAGTCCTGCGCTGATTTACCCCGGAAAAAGCCATGATAAACTGCTGAAGAAAAGAAACAAAATTCTAAATAAACTCTATAAAAATAATTATATCAGCCAGGAAGAATTCCTGCTTGCACAAAACGAACCCCTGCCAGGGAAGCCTTATCCCTTGCCGCAGGCAGCAACACACCTCCTCGACCGCTCCATAAAAGAAGGTTATTCCGGTAAAAGAATAAAAACAACTCTGGATATCGGCCTGCAAACCAGAGTTCTATCCATCATCGAACGATACCACGAAAAATATAGTGCTAATAAAGTCAATAATGCCGCAGTACTTGTGGTTGAGGTTGAAACGGGCAACGTATTGGCATATGTGGGAAATACCACCGAAACAAACCATGACGGTAATGGTTGCCAGGTGGACATCATTACCTCTCCAAGAAGCACGGGCAGCATCCTTAAGCCTTTTTTATATGCGGCTATGATCAACGACGGGCAATTGCTGCCTGCTGCACTGGTGCCGGATATACCTGTTCAGTTGGGCGGCTTTATTCCTGAAAACTACAGCCTGACATACGATGGTGCAGTGCCTGCAAAAAGAGCGTTGTCGCGTTCACTCAACGTGCCGGCTGTCAAGATGTTGCAGGCATACGGTATCAACCGTTTTAATTATGTTCTAAAAAAAATAGGACTAACCACCCTACACAAACCTCCCTCTCACTATGGGTTGGCAATTATTTTGGGCGGAGCCGAAGCCAACCTGTGGGATATGACAGGCGCATACGCCAGTATGGCGCGCACGCTCAATCATTATCAGCCTTATGATTCCCGCTACGATAAAGGAGACTTTCGCCCGCCGGTTTATATTTTTCAGGATGCAAAAAAGAAAAGCCCGGGCACCGAAAAATCTTCTGTACTAAGTGCTTCATCCATCTGGTTTACCTTTGAGGCCATGAATGAAGTTTCCCGGCCTGATGAAGATATGGAATGGCAACAGTTTTCTTCGTCGGCTAAAATAGCCTGGAAGACCGGCACCAGTTACGGAAGCCGCGACGCATGGGCAATAGGCGTAAACCCCCGGTATGTAGTGGCTGTTTGGACAGGAAATTCTGACGGCGAAGGGCGACCGGGAATGACCGGCCTGACTTATGCGGCACCCATTATGTTTGAAGTGTTTAAATCTTTGAAGCCGGAGGGTTGGTTCTATGCGCCATACGATGACATGATCCGCCTGCCTGTATGCAGGCACAGCGGATTTAAAGCAACAGCGGTTTGCGAAGAGGTTGATACGGTGTGGGTGCAGAAAAATGGCGCCAAAAGCCCCAATTGCCCGTACCATCAAATAATAAAACTTGATGCCAGCGGGCGGTGGCGCGTAAACAGCGAGTGCGAACCGGTAGCTGCAATCCGTTTTCAAAAATGGTTTGTGCTGCCACCCGTGATGGAGTATTTTTACAAGTCAAAAAACCCATTTTACCGCGTTTTGCCACCCTTCCGCGACGATTGTGTGCCGCAGGAATCGGGTGCCGGGCCGGATATGATCTACCCTAAAAACAACAGTCGCATCTATATTCCTGTGGACCTTAACGGGGAACGTGAAAAGGTAGTTTTTAAAGCGGCTCACAATATAACAGGGATAAAACTCCATTGGTACCTTGATAATACTTTCATTGGCAGTACCAGCGATTTTCATCAGATGGCGCTTGCGCCCGAAGCCGGCAAGCACAAACTAACCCTGGTGGATCAGAAAGGACAGCACCTGACGGTGAATTTTGAAATCATCGAAAAACAAAGACAGAACAAACCCTGATTATCCCAATTTACGCATTAAATACTTCTATTACGTAGCAATAGGGCAGACCAATCATTACTGTCTAATATTCAATAACATATTTATAATCATTAATGCGTAATCGACATAGAAAATGTTACCGACAAGTCGGTAACATTTTCTATGTCGGGATTACCCAGATGCAACACACAATCCCGCCCACTGCTCAATAGTTCACTACGTTCCTATTGTGCAATCTGGGATTATCTGACCAGCGAAATATTGCCTTTCTTACGAATTTCAGTGCCATCAGCCCAGGTCACGATAAGCCGGTACACATAAACATCGGAAGGCATTTTTTTTCCTTTGAATGTTCCGTCCCACCCTATTGAAATATCTTTAGATTCAAAGACTTCTTCGCCCCAACGGTCGAAAATAATCCAGTCAATAAAAATATCTTTACCGTGAACAAAAACCACATCATTGATACCATCGCCGTTGGGCGAAAATACATTAGGCACATAAACAACCGGGTCTATACAGTCTGCTAAAATATTAAATTCAATGGTTTCAGAAGCAGAACACTGGCGGGCATCGCTCACCGTTACCGAGTACGTTCCGTTGGTAAGATCACTGAGGGCTGACAGGCTGTCGCCGGTATTCCACCAATAAACATAGGGAGGGGTCCCGTCATTCACCGTAAGAGTTATGGATCCGTTATTCATGCCGGGGCATCCCGGTGGTATGGTGTCCACAGTAATTACAGGTACCGGATGCACTGCGATGGTCACGGTACTGGTATCATAACATCCGCTTGACGATCCCGTAACCGTATAAGTGGTAGTGGAAGTCGGTCCGGCTATTACAGTATCCCCTGAACTAATGTTTAATGACTCCTGCGGAGCCCAGGTATAGGCAGACATGCCCGTTGCAACCAGCATAACGGACTGTCCTTCGCAAACAGCCGTGTCATTGGTCAGGATATCAACAGCGGCAGGTACAAAATTCACAGTTATCGAATCCCTGGCAAGGCAGGGAGCAATACAGGCTTCCACCCAATAAGTTCCAGGGGCGGTAACCGTTATTGACGGTCCGGTGGTGCTGTCGGACCACAGGTACGAATTTGCCGGACCAACAGATAAAGTAAGGCTTTGTCCTGCACACAGCGTGGTATCATTACCGAGGTCAACATCAGGTGCGGTACAGACGGTCATTTCGAAGAAATTGGGCAGCCCCGACTGAGAAATACCAGTAGATAAAAGAATCTGATTGTCCACATAATTACAGAAATAGCCCTGAGTATTGGGATTATTGATTACGCCGAGGTAGGGCACACCATATTTGGCGGCATAAATTTTACCATCGGGACCTAAGAGCAGGGCACAGGTGGGTCCCGGAGGGCTGGCTATCAGGGTAGTAGAGGCAATGATCAGGCTGTCGCTGCCGGCATTCATGTTTACCTGATACAGGTCGCAAGCCGTGAGACCACTGAAATAAAACAGGTTGTCGTCGGAAGAAAACTCCAATCCATAAGAAACAAGACTGGTTGGAAAAGTAATCGGATTAGAAATCACCCCGGAGGTTTTATCAAAATCAAAAATTTCGAGTTGGTGGGGAAACCAAACCGACATGGCCAGCTTATCGCCATGATGGTTAGGCTTTAGATAACCCTGACTTGCAAAGATATCCGGGTGAGTAACACCCACCGTGCTTAACACAGGAACAGGATTAATGCCGCCAGCAGTCAGCAGGTAGGCAAAAAAAACATTGTTTGATGGTTCATGGCCGAGTATCCAGAAATCGGTACCATTGGCTGCGCGCACAGCAGTGACACGTTCTTCCGAGACAGGATGCAGCATAAAGTTTTTGGTTGCCGTTACATCGCCATGGCCTCCGTCGAGAGAGAGGTCAACAATGGAATATCTTATGGCGCCGGTATCATTATACCAGGGAGTGGTGAAAATATAATACTTATTGGAATCGCCGGGCATGGGTACGATCAACGACGACTGGGCAGCATTCTGATGCCCCAATAGCCCACTGCCATTTGGCATCAGCGCATGATTGCCGTTCCAGACACTTACTCCATCCGTGTAAAAAAGAAGGTTGCCATAATAATCGCATATTGAAGCACATCCTTCAATCGAATATACATTCCCCGCCACGGTTACGGGTGTGCATGAATTGAAGTCAAGACCGGCACCTTCACCGAAAAACCATTGGTTATAATAACCCTGACCATATACGGAATTTGTAACACAAAATCCTAATAAAAGAAAGATATTTTTACAAAGAGATTGCAGTTTTTTTATGGTCATAACAAAATAATTAGTGAAAACAATTACCAACAATTTGTGCTTCCTAAATTTATTTCTTGTGATAGAGGATCACTCATTGCTTATTTATTCAGTTTTTTTTGCGAAAAAACAGTTTTGAGCAAATGTATAAAATATCCTGTAAAAAACACTATGTTTTTTTATCTGTGCAACAAAGATTTTACGCTCTGCGGCCATAAGGCTGATGCGTGCTGGGCGGTATTACAGGGAGCCAGAAAAATAAAAAAATTGAAACGATATGATATCCCCGGATCATAATTGTTCCCTGCATATTTTGTCATCAGGCTGCTAAGTAATATTTTTGCACCCAATTAATAAATTTTTTATGTCGAGAAAAACTGTTTTAACCTTAATTGGAATTTTAATAATCACTACGGTATTTGGACAAACAGATTCGTCGTTGGTTTATTTCACTAAAGACATCAGTGCTGAAGGCATGCTGAAAGTTTTTTCTTTTATTGAGAAAGAAGTCAGCGGCAAGGTAGCTTTTAAAGTGCATTTTGGCGAAGAAGGGAATCAGAACTACCTGCCTGCCGGAATGATGAAGCCCCTGGTAAAGAAGCTGGATGCCACCCTGGTTGAAACCAATGTGCTGTATGTCAGCAAGAGGCACTACACCAAGTCGCACATACAATTGGCCAAAGATCATGGCTTTACCTATGCCCCGATTGATATTCTTGATTCGGAAAAAGATACGGGTATCGTTACCGGAACAAAACATTTTGATACCATATACACCGGGTCGCATTTTTTTAATTATGATACGTATGTAATATGCTCCCACTTTAAAGGTCACGGAAGCGCTGGATTTGGCGGGGCCATCAAAAATGTCAGTATGGGATTGGCCGCTATTCAGGGCAAAAGAGCTTTACATGCCAATGATGTTCCTGCCACTCATCCTAACAAGTGCATCCAGTGCGGGGCATGCCTTAAAGAGTGTCCGTCGGGGGCAATTACACTAAATCCGTTGACTATTGACAGAAGCAAGTGTATTGGATGCGGAAAATGCATCAGCACATGTCCGGTACAATCATTTTCGGCTCCACGCGGATCAGCAAAAGAAATTGTTTTTCTGGAGCATCTTGTAGAATATGCCAAAGTGTTTACCGGACAAAAAAAGATGGTTTATATCAATGTACTGGCTAATATTTCAAAATCTTGCGACTGCGCAGGTACTGCCCCCAAGCCATTCCTTGTGGATATCGGGATTTTGGCTTCTACGGATATAGTAGCTATTGAAAAAGCCAGCCACGACATGGTGGATAACGCTTGCCAATGTGATGATGCTTTTGTAAAAGCCGGTAATCCCAGTGGAAAACACCAGATCGATTACGCCGCCGAACTCAAAATGGGAAATCCGGTATATAAGCTGATAACTGTTGATAAATAAGAGTGTAACACTCCTTTTTATTCTTTATCCTTCGAATCGATAATTATTGTAACGGGCCCGTCGTTTTCAAGTTCCACTTGCATATAGGCGCCAAATTCGCCACTGGTAATACTTTTATTTATTTCGGTTTCCATTTGCCGGATAAACTTTTCGTATAGAGGGATGGCTGTCTCGGGTTTTGCTGCACGGATATATGATGGACGGTTGCCCTTTTTTGTGCTGGCATGCAAGGTAAATTGACTAATAACCATTACTTCTCCTGAAATATCTGTGACTGAAAGGTTCATTACCCCCTGGTTGTCGTTGAAAATTCGCAAACGGGCAACTTTCCCGCAGAGCCATTCGATATCTTCATCCCAATCGGAATCTTCTATGCCGAGCAAAACAAGCAAACCCTTGCCGATGCTTTTTCTTTGGGTGTTGTTTATTAAAACCGAAGCCTCATTAACGCGTTGAACAACCACCCTCATCTTTATTACGTATTAAATCAGAAAAATTCATTTTTTTCGGGGTATCTTTATTTCCAGACCAAGACAGTTTACCTGCCTGACATTTCATTTCAGATTCGGTAACAATTTACCGATCGGCCATTAACAATCTTATTTCTCTGTTTTACCGCCACCGGCACAAAGTATTGGTATGTGGTATTCATTCAAAAGCAGGTTTTCTTTGTCGGAGTCTGCAAAATAGTAATATTCTTTGGATGGCACCGACATGGTGCATATAAGGTCGGCACCGACAGATTGTGCGTATTTCAACGTTTGCTTTGCATATCCCAGGGAGTAAACATTTTGATCTTCCTTCACACGAACCAACTGGATGCCTCTTGATTCAAAACGGCGAACTGCGTTTTCGATATTGTTTATCAGGCTGTCTGGCCAGTCAAAGCCATTCTTGCGTGTAGAGTACAGATGAACCTCGGCGTCGAAAACAACGGCAAAAAACAATACGGCCTCCACCGCATCATTGAAAGTATCGTGGCTGCCCACCGGTAAAACAATTTTTTTGAAAGATTTTATTGCCTGCGATTTTTCCTGTACTACCAACAAGGGTATGCAAATTTTTTCTGCCAGTTTAAGAATGTTTGCACCGAACAGCATTTGTTTGATTCCTTTGATGCCGTGTGTTCCTATAACCATTAGGTCATAATTGCGTTCGCATGCCTCATAAGGAATAATGTCAAAAATAGATCCTTCGCGAACCAAAATATCACAACGGATACCGCTATGGGAATAAATATTTTCCGCTTCTGCCAACAGTTTTTTCGTCACCTCTTCTTTGGATTCTGCTTTTTCGGTAAGCACGTGCAGCAGTGTCAGGCCGAAATTGGTTTTCAGCGCAATAGCAACGGCCTGCTTTATTGCCTGGCCTGCAATTGGAGTTAAATCGGTAGGTACAATTATTTTATTTTTCATTTTCTTATTATCAACATTGTTATTAGCAAACTTACGGAATATTCATGAAATAAATATTCACAAAAAAATAAAAAGTATTTATCATGCAACTAAAATTTTACAAAGAGTTTTGCCATATTGCTACATTTCCGATTTCTCCCGGATAATTAATTAACATTCGCCTAAAATTAAAAATTGAAGGTAGAAATATTTTTATCAGGTAAATGGGAAAATACAAATAATAAATACGGTATATTTCAAATTAACAATAGTATATTGGTAAAAATTGTAATATTGCAGACTTTTTTCAGACTTTTTTAAATTTAAAACAAATTCGAAAGGTCAAAAAACCAAATTAATCAATAAAAACCAAGATATGAAAAAAACACAGACTAGTTTTAAAAACAAGGCAGCCCTGATTTCGATTATCCGCAATACATTAGTAGGCGGAATAATTGTTTGTTGTGTCGCTGCCGGAAATGCGCAGGTTACTACAACACGCGCCAGTGAAGGACTTTCTGAGCAGAAAGCAACCCCAAAGAATCAATCCGTCAGCACCAGGCCTGATATCACTTTGCAAAGGATACAACCGGAAGCAACCCGGGAAAAAATGGGCGAACACGCTCCGGATTTTAACGATGAAAATTTCCAGACCAAAAAGGCGGAATGGATAAAAAATTATCCTGAAGAATACGAAGCATTTCTGAAAAAAACTGCAACTTCCGGAGCTCGGAAAGTTCAAACACCACAAGCTGTAAAACCCCATCAAAAAATTGCAGAACATGCTCCTTTTCTTGACGATCCTGATTATGCAGCCAAAAAAGCCGAATGGATGAAAAATTATCAGCAGGAGTACGAACAGGTAATGCAAGAAGGCCAGCATTCCAAAATAAAATAATAACCAAGAGGTTCATGTCTAACCAACGATAATAAAACCGACAATGAAAAAAACCATACGCATAATTATTTCGGCCGTTTATCTTTTTTCGGCAATTGTTTTGTCTGATAAAATTCAGGCACAACCTTACACACAGAACAAAACCATAAGTGCTCAAAAAGATGTTTTAAAATCATCAGCCACCAATGACTTTTTAAATAATAAGCCTGCATCCCATACTATTACGTCAGAACCCCGTGGGCAACTTTCTTTTGCGGATCGCAACTGGCGCGGCGAAGGGCGGTATGCTGCCTTTACACCAGAACAGGAAGACCTTTCCAAACGCGACGAAAACTCCAAACATTTTTTGAAAGCTGACGGCACGCTCACCGCGGTTATTTCGCAGGGGCCTGTACATTACAAGGATAATGCCGGCAACTGGCAGGATATCAGAACGGATATCCGGCCAAATACTTCTGGAAAAATGACTGATTATCCATACGCTGTAACCGAAAACAAACATCAGGTTTATATTCCGCAAACCCTTGATGAAGGATACTTAGTGCAATTTACCAACGGTGGAGTCAAGATGGGGATGCAGGGTGAAGTGCGCTTGCTTTCGGCAGATTACACTCCCTTGAAATCCCTTACCCGTGCTTCGGCCAACGGCACCATCAACGATAACACCATGAAATATACTGGCACATATCCTTTTGGATACGATGAGTTGACTTTAGGCTGGATGGGTGTCGAACACGATATTATTTTAAACGAAAAACCTGCACTGCTCGACAATGCTCCTGCAGGATCCATAATTGCTTTTCGCGAATTTGTAAAACTGCCGGAAAATTGGAAAATAATCAACAAAAAAGAAATTATCAGCACAGATTGCGGTCAGGTAGCAGAAAACAGAGGTCTGGTCATTATCGATGACCAGGGAACTATTGCAGGAGAAATTCTGACTCCTTATATTCACGAAATGAACCAGCGCCTGATTCCGGGAAATGATCCGGTAAAAGGCCCGGGCATCGAAAACAGGGAAGAAAGCACTACGGGTACGTTTCGTATTGAAGCCGGAAACGGTGGTTATTATATCGAAACCTGTGTCGCTGCCTCATGGCTAAACAGTCCCGACAGGATTTATCCCGTAGTGATTGACCCCACTATCAATTGTTATCCTCAACAGACCGGTAGTTTATACACCGGATGGAATTATAATGCCTCGCATTGTTTTATCGGGTTCCTCGTTATGGGGGATTATCTTTTCTGGGTTTCTAATTATCCTTCCGGATGTAATCCTATTGACTCGGCAAAATACAACTCCAAAGGATACATGTATTTTAACACCGCCAGTATAACAGACGGATCGACAATAAACTCCGTCGTGCTGAACTACAATGTTCAATCAAAAAGTTCCGGAACACCCTACTATCGCATCAGGAGCATGGCCACACTGGCCACCTCGTGTTCAGCGCGCTGGACCAACGAGACCACCGGAACTATTTATCAAACCTATACCTCACTGACCACCACAGGCTGGAAACAGCACACTCTGGGGGCCACCGCTAACAGCGACCTGGCCAGCCGGTTGACCTCAAATTATTTCGGGGTGGCTTTTGACGAATACGAAACTGCCGGCTGTTACTGGGTAAAAACTTATGGTTATACCTCGGAATACCGGCCATACATAACCGTTGATTACTGTACCACGCCTGGCACACCTGCCAGTGCATCGGGAGCATCCACCGGCCCTACTACCGCCACACTTTCATGGTCAGCCGGCACCCCGGCAGGCAGTCCCACGGTAACTTATTACTGGGTTGTGGGAACATCGCCAACGGTAACTTATGGAAATGGCATCGACCAGGGAACAGCCACATCATCAACAGTCACAACGACCCTGTTATCGTGCGGAACAACCTATTATCTCAGAGTTTATGCTTCCACAAGTTGTAACAACACTTCTTCCGGATATGTTACTTCCGCAGCATTTACAACATCTCCTTGTGAAATGACAGTACCTGCCAGCGGAAACAACAGTTATACCGCATGTTCGGGACATTTATACGACAATGGCGGATCTGCAAGTGATTATGCCAACAGCAGCACCGGATATACAGTAATTAATCCCTCTATCGCAGGTAATATGGTTACCATATCGGGAACATTAACCTGTGAGGGCGGCTGGGATTATCTTACCATCTATGATGGGGCCGGCACCGGCGGTTCTATCTTATGGGGAGGCGGTCCTCATGGGTCAGGAACAAGCTGTGCAACGTTTACTGTTCCGGCAACTACATCCACCACCGGACCTCTTACTGTAGCGTTTTATTCAGATATGTCCAATGCCTGTGGAGGCTTTGACCTTACCATATCCTGTGCTGCAGGATGTACTCCTGCAATAAACGAAGATTGTTCCAGTGCCATCAGCATATCTTCTACGACAACACCATACAATACCAGCGGCACACTTGGCTGTACTGATGATTGCAGCGGCCAGGGATATTTTGATGTTTTTTATTCTTTCACTCCGGCCTATTCCGGCTCTTACACTGCCGATATGGGATTAAGCGACGGAGATACCTATATGAGGGTTTTCTCCGGGTCATGCTGCGGCACCCTGGTAGCTTCTGATGATGATAGTTATGGTGGCCTCGATCCTTCAATAACCTTAAATCTGATTGGCGGAACTACCTATTATTTTGAATGTGGAAGCTATAGCAACTCAGGAATGGAACATTCTGCATATAACTTCAATTTGGTTAGAAACTGTACGCCTCCGGTGAATGAAACCTGCGCTGCGGCAAAAGAAATTACGTTCACAGAAATTCAAAACGGGTATTTTGAATTCGGGAACCTTGGCTGTACCGATGATTGTGCAGGAACCCCCAGCCATGACGTATTTTTCCGCTACGACTGTACCTGTACCGGCTCCTATACTTTTGATATGGGATACAGTGATGGTGATACCTACATGAAAATATACTCCGGATCGTGTTGCGGAACAATGATTGCTTCAGACGATGACAGCTATGGTGATTGGGATCCGCTGATTACTCTTACCCTCACAGCGGGTAATTCTTACTGGATTGAATGTGGATCGTGGTCCAGCGGAGATTACATGTTAGGCACAGAATATATCTTTTATGCCAGTACTACTTGTGGCAATTCGCCTAACGATTTGTGCAGCGTAATATCTCCTTCGCCTCTCTCCGTGGGATCTTTACTGACATTTAATGCCGATAACCAGTGTGCCACTACCGATTGCAGCCTGTTAGACTGGGCCACCACCTGGCATGCATTTACCACCACAGAATGTGCCGATGTTGTCATTGATTTTTGTGGTACTACTCCATCACGAAATGTTGGCATTGTATTAACACAGCAGTGTCCCTGTTCCAGTTTGATATATGCCTCAAACTTTGAAGATGTCACCTGCCCTGATGGCAACTATACTATATATTTTAACGATCTGCCGGCAGGAACTTATTATTATCCTGTTTTATCTGATTATCCCGACGTGGGTCCGTATACCATGCATGTAACGGCCAATCCCGCTGTAGAAGTCCCGGTATCCGTTGCGGCTAATCCGTCGGTGATTACCAGCGGAAACTCTTCTGTTCTGACGGCTACTGCCGGCAGTGGTGGAGACCAGGTACAGTGGTTCACCGGTGGCTGCGGAACGACTCCCGCCGGAACAGGGACCTCGCTGACTGTTTTTCCTACAGTAACCACTACTTATTATGTGAGAACTTATAATTCAACATCGGGATGCAGCGGGCCCTGCGTCACAGTAACGGTTACCGTTAATCTTGGGGGCCATAATATTTCAGGAAAAACACGTTATCTTAATAAGGCAACAGCCGGCAACCCGGCACCGGCGCTTCCTACTTACAATGCAGCCATATATAACATCAATAAGGTAATAGCCGTGTTGAAAAACTATCCCGCCGGAACCGAAGTGGCAAGAGACACTTCAAATGCTGCCGGGGTTTATCAGTTTTCAAATATCCCCAACGGAAATTATATTTTATCTTATGATAAATACGTTGCAGATACGATGCAGTCAGCCAATGATATATCGGCTGTTGATGTGGCTTTGTTAAAGTATCTTATCGGTTTTGATACGCTGGTCAATCCTTCACGGAGTTTTTCATTAAAACACAAGAAAGCGGCTAATGTGGATAACAGCAGCGTTATCAATGCTGTTGATATCGCAAGGATAAAGGCCAAAATCGGTGCGCCTTACAATCCTGCATCCAATTTCCCCAAGGGCAACTGGGTAGCTTTTGATACATTAATAACAATGGCAGGCGCCGACCTCAATATTGTTCTGAAAACCGTCAACTACGGAGATTATGACGCGTCAAGTACAAAGTACCGGGATTCAACAGCGACCTGGGGAACATCAAAATCTGTCCAAGACAACATCATCGCTTATTCTGAAGAGGCCATAACCACAAACAATGCCGGTTATTTTGCAATTCCGTTACGAATAAGCAACAAAATGAACGAATTGTCGGCTCTGGGATTAGAATTGTCTTATCCTGATAATGATTATGAGCTAGTAAGCGCCTTTATGCCAAGGACAGTTAAAAAAGACGGCATGGCAAAGATCAACCCCACTCTGGAAGAAATCATTGCCAATGATAAGGATTTGATGGTAACAGATTACGAAGGCATAATCAGGGTGGTTTTTGCTACGACTAACCATTTTGATGTGGCCGCCAACGACGAGTTAATTACGTTTGTGTTCAGGCCGTTGCGTTCAATGGATGCGGGAGTGGTTAATTTTACCCTGAACGGTACCGGTGTTATTGCCGACCAGTATGGTGTGGAAAATGAGGACGCCTTCCTGATAATGCCCAAAGTATATGTTCAGGGTAATAATTCAGAGGCAGGCTTTGAGTTTACCGGATATCCAAATCCTTTCAGCGGTAACGCCATCCTTACTTACACGCTGCCCGAAAATGGCAATGTAAACATCAGGGTATACAACGCAATTGGTGATTTGGTGAAAGAACTGATAAATGAACCACAGACCAACGGGAAACATTCAGTGGAATTCTTTGCCGAAACATTACCCGCCGGCATGTACACGTTTAAACTGGACTTTACAGGTCGCGATACCGCCAAATGCCTTATTTTAAAAATGGTACACTAGAACCATATTATTTCTTATCAAAGAGATTGCCCATAGCACGGGCAATCTCTTTTTTTTTACCCGGTTTTGATTTTGTAGCAAAAAATAATTTACCTGATTCAATTTTCTCATTTGTTCTGTTTATTTTTGATTTCAAAAGAACATAAGCTATACTCATGGCGAAGCGTCAAAAAAATAAACAAAACCAAAATATCAGGCAGGTCAATAAACAGGCACCCTCTGGCGGAATCGCCAAGCCTGTGAGCAATGATTTCTTCCCAATCAAAAATGTGCTGATTATTTATATGATTATTGCATTTGTATGCGTCGGGGTTTATTTTAGGGCATTATCTTACGACTATACCAATAACGACGATGATGTTATCGTGTTGAACAACCATCAGTTTCTGAAGGATGTTTCCAATATTCCTGAAGCGATAGTGATGGATGCCTGGTTCAGGCATAAGGAAATTGAATTATACCGGCCGCTTCAAAATGTTTCCTTCATACTGGATGCCCAGGCTGGCAGCGACATTGTTTTTTCAACACATCTTACTAATCTTGTTATTCATATCCTTACCTGCCTGGCAGTGTTTTACCTCCTGACGCTTTTGGGCCTTAACCGTAAATACGCATTTTTTGGAGCTTTGATTTATGCGGTTCATTACCTGTTTCTTCACGCAGTATTATGGATACCGGCAAGAGGTGATTTACTCCTGACTCTGTTTGCATTGCTGACTATGATAACTTTTCTTTTACAGGTGCGGACTGATAAATGGCATTTTTATGCATTAAACGTGTTGGCGTTTAGCTTTGCCTTGTTTTCCAAGGAAACGGCCATCATGCTGCCATTGATTTTTGCAATATATCTGTTTATTTTTAACAGAAAAAAGTTATTTACCAGGAAAAATGGAATTGTACTGGCCTGCTACATAATCATATTCATTGTTTATTACTTTTTAAGGGATATGTCCATTGCCAAAGGAGAACAGCAAGTCAGTGTCAAAAGTTTTTTTCTGAATATCCAAACCATTCCTGAAACCATAGCCAAATTATTTGTACCAATAAATTTCTGCACCATGGTTGCTTATAATCTTTGGGCAACCTTACTGGGATTATTTATTTTGGCGGGTTTCATTGTATTATTTACAGTTAAAAAAGAATTATTCAGCAAGCTTATAATGTTTGCCCTTGTCTGGTTTGTGTTTTTTCTGGTACCTGGAATGATGTACCGTCCCGAATTTGCACCCCATACTTATGATTATCTTGATCACAGGGCCTATCTGCCGGCTCTTGGAGCGGTAATCATAATTTTAAGTCTCCTGCAAAATTGGGAACAGAAATTCAAATCCCAATTTTCAAAAAATATATTGACTATTGGTTTTGTAATATTCCTTCTTTATCTGGCAGGGTTAAATTTATTACTCAACAGTATTTATAAAAATCCAACAAACTATTCGGAATCAGCCATTCTTCATAATGATCATTCTGCACTGGCTTACTTTATTCATGCAGCAGAAATGAAAAAGATCAATGAGCCTGTAAAAGCCATTGAGGATTATAACAATGCTATAAAATATTATCCCAAATTCATTGATGCCCATTACAATAGAGCTATAATTCTTTATGAACAGAAACAGTATGAGGCCGCCCTGAAAGATTTGGATATGGTAATTGCCACGAAACCTGATTATGGGTACGGTGTTTATGGAATGCGAGGTATAGTGAGATCGGCCCTGGGAGATTATGATGGTGCGGAAAAAGATTTAAATACGGCTTTGACAATAAATCCTGACTATACCGAAGGCTATAAAAATATGGAAATACTTCAGCAACAGAAAAAAAACCGCCCTGCGGCACTGATCGAATCCGAAAAATTTAATGCTCTGGGGATAGAACTTGCCAAAGCCGGTAAATATAAAGAAGCGTTGGTGTTTTTTGAAAAGGCCCATGCCAAAGACCCAACTTCCAGCCAGGTTCTTTATAATCTGGGCAACTGCCTGCATGCCATGGGCGATAGCAGGGCAGCCTGTGAAAAATGGAATATCGCGGCAACACAGGGCAACCAGGGTGCTCAGGCAATGATAACACAATTCTGCAAATAACCGTGTCCTTCTGGCAATCGGGAATTATTCCCATTCATTGATATCGATGTCTTCTCCGTAGAATATGCTGAGGTAGTTTTTATACCGCGACTGGCTGACGGTTCCTTCTTCGAGGGCTTTTTTTACGGCACATCCCGGCTCGTTGATATGTGTGCAGTTATAATATTTACATCCGGCCAGCAGCTTAAAAAATTCAGGAAAATAGTGTGTCAGGTCTTCCCTTTTAAAATCGATAAGGCCAAATTCTTTGATGCCCGGGGTGTCGATGATGTATCCCCCGCTTTGCAGGCAGAGCATCTCGGTGAATGTGGTGGTATGTTTGCCTTTCAGAAACATTTCGGAAATAGCGCCGGTTTTGAGGTTTTTGGTCGGATCAACGGCATTGATCAGGGCGCTTTTGCCCACGCCTGAATGTCCCGAAAAAAGATTAATGGTGCCTTTCAGCAAATCACGCAACACATCAATATTATCGCCACGAAGCGCCGATACTTCTATGCATGGATATCCGGCTCCGGCATATATTTTTACTAAATCCCGGTGTTGTTGCCTGAGGGTGTCATCATATAGGTCTATTTTGTTAAAAATCAGGGTGGCAGGGATATGGTAGGCTTCTGCTGTAATAAGAAAACGGTCGATAAAACCGGTGGACGTGCGTGGCTGTGCCAGGGTTACCACAAGGTAGGCCATATCAATATTGGCCGCAATGATATGTACCTGTTTCGACAGTTTTTTTGATTTGCGAATAATATAGTTTTTCCGTGGCAGGATATTATCAATAATGCCAACCTCTTCGGTTCCGGAAAGATAAAACTCCACATGATCACCAACCGTCAATGGATTGGTGGCTTTCAACCCCCTGATGCGGTATTGGCCTTTCAGCTTACATAGATATTCTTTAGCCTCGCTGCTCCTTACGGTGTGCCAGCTACCGGTTGATTTAATGACAATTCCTTTTAATGTTGTCATTTAAAATTGTAATGTTTTCTGACAGGCTTTGTTACATTCCACACACATCGTAATCCTTTTTTAAAGGTCACAAAATCGCCGGCACTAATGGTATATTTGTTGTCCGCGGTTTCAACCGTTATTTCACCCTCCAGAATCAGGCATTCCTCCTCGCTGTCGTAATACCAGTCGAAACGCGAAATTTCTTTTGTCCAGACAGGCCAGGACCGAATATTTCTTTTTTGTATTTCTTCTTCTGAAAGTTGTTGGATGGTTATTTGTTGCATGAATTTCAGATGGTTACATAATTTAGGATCAACAAAAAGGTCGTTATTGATTTTTCAATAGTATTTCGTATCTTTGCACCAAAATTAATAAAATTAACATTATGAAAAAATCATTACTTTATTTTGTGTTTTCAGTTTTGTTTGTCTTTATGACAGGCTTTGCCTTCGGCCAGTGTACTCCCGATCCTACCGTTACCGATCCTGAAGGTGATGGCAGAATGGATCCCGATACTATCGAAGCTACGGTAAATGTTCCTACGAACGTTACCGCCACTATTATTTGTCCCGATACCGCTTCTGTAGGCGTTGCAGGACACATTAACCTCCACCACATAAAAGTAAAAAGCCTGCTTAACCAACCCGCATGGTTGTCGTATGTGTGCAATCCCTCCAATTGTGAATTTCCTGCCGGAGAAGCCAAATGCGTGTTGGTTACCGGAACTCCTCCTGCCGGAACAACTCCTGGATACTACCTGATAGACGTTATCGTTGATGTTTATTCTCAGCCCATTGTCCCGGGAGGTCAGCCTATTTTAGCCGTGTCGGATTTTAACAGCGGTATGCAGTTGGTTGTGTGGGTGCACGAAGAAGGCTACAACGTGGCAGAATTTGAACACAAAGGCTTTGGCCTGCTTGCTCCTCAGCCCAATCCCTTCAGGTCAACTACTAAACTCGGCTGTTTCACCGAAAAAGCACAAACCGTTTCATTAAGAATTTTTGATATGGTTGGAAAAGAAGTGTATAATGAAAAACTCAATACTTCAGCCGGTGAAAACTATTTTGTATTTGATGGCAGCAACCTGAATGACGGCGTGTATTTTTATACAGTAATCGACGCTCAAAATCGCGTAATTACCAAAAAAATGATCAAATCAAGATAGTTGTACAAAACACTCAAAAAAAGCGGCCCAGACGGAGCCGCTTTTTTTATGGGTATAATACCGAATGTATGCTGTTGAACTATTTCAAGCCCTTGACATTCGGTTTGCCAGCAATAAAATCTTTGAGGTAATGTGGCTCGAAATAGGCCACATTTTCAAAATCCTGAGCATAAAATTTCGCGAGGGCGGGCAGAACCATATTCCTGGCCGAAACTTCGTAATGGTCAAGAAAGCTTATCATGGGGTTGCCTTCAAACAGATGCCTGCACTTGTCCATGCCATTGCCAAAAAGTATCAACGGCTGATCGGGCGGCACCTCCGTAAAAGTATGAGCATCGAAAATTTTTGCTGAAGGCGGCTGCACTTCCTGCATCATGTTATTATATATGGCACAATAAACCTCCATACGCCGGGCATCGAGCATAGGACAAAGCCAAACGACTTTTTGACCAATATCTTTTTTTTCTAAGGCGCCGTAAGCCATGGCAGCTAATGTGCCCACGCTTATCAGGGGCTTGTCTAAAGCATAACACAAGCCCTTGGCGACAGAAACGCCAATGCGCAAACCGGTATAGGAGCCAGGCCCCGAACTGACACTCACGGCATCCAGAGCTGCAGGAGATGTGCCGGCATCGGACAACACATCCCGTACAAAAATGGTGAGCATTTCAGAATGTGCATTGTGCTTTCCGGTCTCTTTTAAACCAATAATTTCTTCCTTGTCTGACAAAGCGACAGAACAAATATTCGTCGCAGTTTCAATATGTAGAATTAATGCCACAGGAGTCTGCCGTTATTTTTTCTCTTCTTTAAACAACTCTTTTTTATCCACTTTTTTCACCGCGGCGTCGTCCTTAAGGGTTTTTGTGATCGCTGTATAGGGCGATGTAATTACTTCGTCATTCTCTTTCAGGCCGGTAACAATTTGTATATACATATTGTCCTGTATTCCTGAAGTTACTTTTACCATTTTCGCCTTACCGTCGGTGAATAAAAAAACATATTCCTGCTGTTTTGTAGAATGTTCTGTCTTCTTATCCTTTTCCCCGGAGTCATCATTTTCCTCGTCTGTTTTTTTACCCGCAGTAAAAACCCTGCCACTGGTATCTTCCCTGGTAGTAACAGCCTGTATGGGCAACGACAGCACATTGTGTACAGTTTCGGTTTGTATGTCAACAGTGGCCGACATTCCCGGCCTGAAAGGCGAAAGATTGGGGTGTTCGGGGCGTACCAGGTCCAGGTAGCTTTCGCGCAGGATGCGGATTTTTACTGTAAAATTGGTTACCTGGTCCACTGTAATGGTGCCGGTGCTTTCGGCAGTGTTGGCTATTTCGGTAACGATACCTTTAAATTTCCGGTTCTGATAAGCATCCACCTCAATGATGGCGGTATCTCCAAGGCTAACCCGGACAATGTCGTTTTCGTTTACTTCCACGCTAACCTCCATCTCATTCAGGTTGGCAATGCGCATAATTTCCGTGCCGGCAAATTGGGTGGTACCCACCACGCGTTCGCCCAGTTCGATGTTCAGCTTTGAAATAGTACCGTCCACAGGCGCATAAATATTTGTTTTCGCCAGGTTTTCGCGGGCTTCCTTTACCGTAGCATTGGTGCTCTGTACGTTGTACTGTGCGGCTTTGTACAATTCTTCTGCCGCGGTAACTTCCTCCTGCGCCACGTCAAAAGTTGTTTTGGCTGCATCAAACTCTGCCTGCGAAATAACTTTTTGTTTGAACAGAGTTTCATTGCGTTCGTAAGTAAGCCGGGCATTGAGAAATTGCGATTTTACCTGTGCCAGTCTGGCTTTGGCGTTGGCCTCGCTGGCTTTCTGCGAATTAAGCGCCGCCTGCATCTGCTCATAATTGGATTCGTAGATATCGGGTTTTATCTTTGCCAGCAAATCGCCTTTAGATACTTTGTCGCCCTCTTTTACCAGAAGTTCCACCACTTCGCCCGAGACATCAGGCGAAAGTTTTACTTCCACTTCCGGCTGTATTTTGCCGCTAGCCGAAACAGACTCAACGATGGTCCTCTTGATGACTTTTTCCGTAGCCACATTAATAGCATTGCTTTTTCCGATGCAGCCTGTTTTTTTGCCCACAGCCAACAGGATAATGATGACTACCGCGCCAATTAATGAAAAACGTATGATCTTCTTTTTCTTCATAGAAAAATATTATTTAAGGGTAAGGGGTTTCCCCTGATAAAAGTCTATCACTTTTATCCTGAAAACATATTCATATTTTGCCTTTAGCATTTCCGAGTTTGCGGCAGCGAGTTTGTTTTTAGCATCGTTGTAATCCAGAGTGTTTACCATCCCTGCATCAAATTTTTGCTGTGTATAATTAAATGATTCGCTGAGTGCTTCAACTGATTTGAGGCTGGCGTGGTACTTGTTGAGAGCGCCGCGGGCATCGGCATAGGCCTGTTGAATGGTTTTAAACAACTGGTTTTTTGTATTCTGAAGCGAGAGTTCAGCGCTGCTTACAGCAATTTTGGATGTGCCTATCATCGTATTGGTTTGCCATTTGTTAAAAATGGGAATGTTGAGCGATAAGCCCACAGAGCTGTTCAGATTGTTTTCGAGCTGGTCCCAGAACTTAACTTTTTCATAGGTATAATCAAAAGTAGGTCCGTAAACCAGTTCTCCCGATTCAGTGGCCCCGATAGTTTCATAGCCCGACAGGCTGATGTCCGCAATGCTTTTGCTGGCGCCTGAATACCCTGTGCCGTACGAGCCGCTGAGCATGAGCGACGGACTCATCATGCCCCGTGAAATCTGCAAACCCTTTTTGGCGCTTTGTACTTTCATTTCCGCACTTTTGACATCGGGTTGAATAGAGCAGGCCTTTTCATAAATCTCCTCTACCTGCTGTGATAACAAACTTGTCTCAGGCACCGAAAATACAGGCTTTTCAATATCAAAGCCCTGGGTGGTTTGCAAATCTAAAAACTGTACCAGCGACAGGTACGACAAGTCAAGTTGGTTTTGTGCCGTCACCACCTGCAACTCATCGGCAACAGCCTGTGCCTCCATCTGCAACACGGTTCCCTTGGCTACGGTGCCGACATCGAACAGGGCTTCGGTGCGTTTCAACTGCTGCCGGGATAACTCAAGCTGGTTTTTTGAAGTCTCCAGCAGTTCCAGGTTGTATAATATCTGAAGGTAGGCCGTAGCAATTGTCAGCGAAATATCGTTTTTCATTTTTTCAAGGTCATAGCTGCTCGCAAGAAAATCATATTGTTTTTGCTTTAATCCGTTTAACAAACGCAGCCCGCTAAACAACACCACATTAGAACTCAGGTAGAAATTATTTGATTGAACGGTTTGTGACGCAAAAGTGTTGGTGTACATATCCACGGTTTGGCCATTATTGTACACATGATTAGCCGTGGCATTCACCGATGGGAACAACTCGGCTATGCTTTGGTTGTACTGAAGCTTCGACAAAGCGGCATTCAGCTGTTGCTGCTTCACCTGGATATTATTTTCCAGCGCATGCGAAATACAATCCTCTAAAGTCCAAATCTTTTGTGAAAACACATGGGAACAACACCACAAAAAGAGCAAAAAAACCGCGGTAAAAAACTTTTTCATACAAATCCCAATAAGTTACAAAGATAAAACCTTTTTAGGAAGCATTGAAAAAGCTTGTGCCAAATTATTTGTTATGAAGTCATGCCAAAAGAATATTGTGACTATTTTTGTATAATATCAAAAACCTATGAAAAAACTAATTACCGGCCTGCTGTTGCTCTTTTATATTGCCACGGCTTCCTATGCCGCCGCGCCGGCAAAAGCAATAAGCGACACTATCGACGTCCTTAATTACTGTATTAATGTTAATTTGTCGCATATATCCACTAAAAGCCTGTCGGGCTCTGCCACCCTTGAGTTTATACCGCGGCACGACAATGTATCTCAGGTAAAACTTTATTTACTGAAACTGAATGTTGACTCCATATTTTACGAAAACAACCTCCTGACAACTTTCTCCTATAACGATACTATTATTGAAATAAACCTGCCCCAACCAATCCATCTGAACGATACTGTTTCCCTGACGGTGTTCTATCACGGCATGCCGCAAACCGATGCATCGGGCTGGGGTGGATTTTATTTCAGCGCCGACAGTTCTTTTGCCTTCAACCTTGGCGTGGGCTTTGCCGCAGTTCCACACAACTACGGCAGAGTTTGGTTCCCATGTATTGATGATTTTGTTGACAGGGCCACCTACGATTGTTTCATCACAGTAAAAAACGATAAAAAAGCCATCTGCGGCGGCACCCTGATGTCGGTTATTGATAATGGCAACAACAGCAGCACCTATCACTGGAGAATGCATAATACCATCCCCACCTACCTGGCTTCGGTTGCTGTTGGCAATTATGTGGCTGTCAACGACACGTTTCACGGCATGTCAGGCCCTGTGCCGATAAACATCTACGTCAGGCCCCAGGATACCAATGCCGCTAAAGGATCCTTCATTAACCTGAAACAAATTCTGGCGATCTTCGAAACACGTTTCGGCCCGTATCGCTGGGAACGTGTTGGCTATGTGGGAGTGCCTTTTAACAGCGGGGCGATGGAACATTCCACCAATATTGCTTATCCGCTTGCCTGCATTACAGGCAATCTGGCCTATGAATCGTTGTATGCCCACGAATTGTCGCATCAGTGGTTTGGGGATTTGACAACGTGCAGCACCGCCGCCGACATGTGGATCAACGAGGGCTGGGCCACTTACTGCGAATCGGTTTACCAGGAGTTGTTATATGGCAGCGAAGCCTACAGGCTCAACGTCAGTGAAAATCATTATAATGTGTTGTTTTCGGCCCACGAAGAAGATGACGGATACCGCGCCCTGTATGGAATACCTGACGAATACACCTATGGCACAACAGTGTATGACAAAGGCGCCGACGTGGTACATACCCTCAGAAACTATCTTGGCGACAGCGTGTTTTTTGCCGTCATCACTTCCCTGCTGGACGATTACCGTTTCAGGGATATCTCCTCCGCCGGCCTGCGCGATTATCTAAGCGTTCACACCGGCATCAATATGGACGATTTTTTTCAGACATGGGTCTTCAGCCCGGGATTCCCGCATTTTGCGGTGGATTCATTTAAAGTACTGCAAACCAGCCCGGAGGTATTGGTGAAGGTGTGGGTACGCCAGAAACTAAACCATGCTCCGGCTTTCGCCAATTCAAACAAGATAGAACTGACCTTCGGTAAAAACGACTGGACATTTTTTTCGGATACCCTGCATTTTTCGGGAGAAACTGGAACCAAAGAATTTGTGTTGCCCTTTGTGCCTGATTTTGTAATGATGGACTACCATGAAAAAATTTCGGATGCCATTACCGATATGACCAAAGTGATTAAGACGACGGGGCCGTACGACCTTACCCGTGCCTTATGCCGGGTGGATGTAACAAATATCAGTGATTCGGTGTTGTTGCGCGTGGAACACAACTGGGTAGCCACCGACACCCTGAAAACTCCCAGGCCTGATATTCTCCGCCTGTCGGATTATCACTACTGGAAAGTGGATGGTATTTTTCCCGGTGATTTTGTTGCCCGGGCACGTTTCAAATACAACCGTTCGGTAAGCGCCGACGTTGGCAATACCGACAGCGGCCTGTTGCCGGTAGCAGCTTCTACCGACTCCCTGCTCCTGCTGTACCGGCCTGACGTCTCTTCCGATTGGAGTATTGCCCATTTTACACATTTGGGACCTGCCTCTGTTGGGTTTCTGATAGTGGACACCCTCCGCAGGGGCGAATATACTTTTGCCGTTGGCACACCCTATTTTGCCGCCATTAATAAAATCCCTCAGGAAAATGGCCTGAATGTATTTCCCAATCCTTCAAATAAAACCTTCACCTTTTCGTTTGGTATAACAGAAGATGCGGCAATAATGATTTATGATGCATCGGGCAAAGAGGTGTGTATGATCAGAATTGAGAAAAATGAAAAACAGGCCGTTTGGGATGCGGGCAATTGTGAGCCGGGAACGTATTATGCCCATCTGATTTCCTGGAAAGGAAAGAAAAAATCAGGTGATAAAAAATTACTGTTAGTGAAATAACAACATGAATAAAGTCTGCGGATTTCTGTTGGGATTGTTTTTGACGACACTGGGATTTGCCCAGGGCATATATCATATAAAACCTGAGAATGCCGACTGCAAAAAACCTGTGGAAATCAAAGATACCATTTTTGGTCCTACCAATCCCCCCTCGGGACATGGAGAGTTGATGGAAATCAGCGGCGCAAAAAACAGTTTGTACGAATTTGAAAAAGAACATAACACCTGCTGGTATTTTTTTAAGGCAAAATACGATGCCGTGCTGGAAATGGAGATAATTCCCGTAAATATCAGGGATGATTATGATTTTATTCTTTACAGGTATAGCGGCCGTAACTTTTGCCTGGATGTGAGCGACAAAAAAATAATTCCGGTACGCAGTTGCATCTCGCGTAATGATAAAGCCCTGAAAAGCAGGACTGGCTTGTCGAATGAGGCCCCTGAAGAGTACATTCATTCGGGCCCGGGTGCCTCGTTCAGTAAGAGTTTGCGGGTCAAAAAAGGAGAAATCTATTACCTGGTGGTGGATAATGTGTATCCCCAGGGCGGCGGTCACACCGTGATACTGCACTATTCGGGCTATGACAAAAAAGCAGAACCCGTAAAACCACCAGAAAAAACCGCAAACAAAACAAAGACCAAACCGCCTCAGAATACGACACCGAAAAATGTCGCCGTTACTATTAATACCATTGATAAAGACAGCAAAAAGGCCGTAGCTTCCAACATCAAGGTTTATTATAAGGACAAGCCTGCCCTTCCTCCTGCCGCTGCTTCCGACAGTGTAATAACATACGTTGCCGAACTGGCTCCGTCAACCGCCTATAACATCAAGACCGAAGCCATTAATTATTTTGACAATGCTACCAGTATCAAGACCAACGCCGACGGACAGTCCATGAGTGTAACCATCGAATTGACCAGGATAAAAACAGGACAAAATGTGGTGTTTGAAAACATCTTATTCTACGGCAATACAGCCGAGATCCTGCCCGAATCGAAACCGGCCCTGGAAGCTATTTATTCCACTATGAAAAGGTATCCCGCCCTGCACATCGAAATACAGGGGCACGTGAATTGTCCGACTACCTGGGAAGAATGCAGCAAAATGAAGGAACACAACATGCAATTATCGGTAAACCGTGCGAAAGCCATTTACGACTACCTTGAAGACGGCGGCATTGACCCGCAAAAAATGACTTTCAAAGGGTTTGGCGAAACAAAAATGATATATCCTGACGCCCGCAGCGAAGATAAAATGAAAAAAAACCGCCGGGTGGAAATTTTGGTTACCGCCGTAGAATAATCCCCGGTTTTCATATTTCCTGTAAGCTGTTACCTGTTTTGCTTTTCTCAAAGAACCTTATTTTGTTTTTCAGATGAATCGCACGGGCACCGGCATCAATCCCTCCTTCTGAAACAATCAGGATTTCAAATATTTCCGGCATTTTCCCTTTATTCTTATAATAATCATTAACTTCACGGAGAACGAGATTAACCTTATCAGATTTAACCCCCTCGCGGGCGCCGTCAACATCAATCCAGGCAAATTCTTTCAGTTGCTTTGATATCATTCCTGTAAGCATCAACATAGGCCCGGCAAGTGAAACACCTGCGCTGAACAACACAGCCGCCAGTCTGATATCACTATGCATCAGCGGGGCAGATGCGACCATCGCCAGCCCGCTTAGCACAATGCTACCCATACACAACCTTGAAATGTACAATATCTTTTTATTATACCTTTCGGCAATAATCACGATATTTTCTGTAACAAAATCACGGCTGTTCTTTTTCCTGAATATCGGGATGAACTTTTCATAGCCCAGTTCCTTCCTTGCATAACTGATGATTTCTTTTTCCATTTTAATTCGTCTTGTCACTTTTCTTCCTTTGATTTGTTACAAAAATATTTTTCTCAAACGCAGTCAATTTGCGTTTTAAATATTTATTATATATTTGCATTATTATGTCGCTGGGAAAAGAAGCTTATATCCGTTACAAGGTCATAAACGAATGCCTCACCAACCGTTTTGCAACCTATCCTACCATCTTTGACATTATTGATGCCTGCGAAAATAAACTAGGAAAAACTTTTTCGGTTTCGGCTATTCAAAAAGACATCAAAGCCATGAAAGAAGATGAGGCACTGGGTTTTCTGGCTCCAATAAAGTTCAGCAGGCAGTACAACGGTTATTACTATGCCCACCCTGATTATTCTATCAACAGCATCCCGTTGAACAGTTCGGAACTTGAAGCCCTCGAAGCCGTGTCGGATGTATTACAGACATTTGCCGGCAACCGTATCAGCGAAAATTTCAACCTGGCAGTTGAAAAGATTTTTACCACACTCAAAGAGAAGAAATGTCAGATCGGCAAAAAACAGCGGTACATTCAGACAGACACTAACCAACGGCAGAAAGGTTTTGAAAACTTTGAACGCCTGTTTCACGCCATCAGCAATAAGATACCTGTGTGTTTTGTACATTATTCCTATAATAAAAGATGTTTTAACTCGGTGGTTACTCATCCTTTTCTGTTAAAGGAATTCCAGAACCGCTGGTATCTGGTGGCCTACTCCGAACAGCATAAATGCCTGCGCACCTTCGGTCTCGACCGCATACGCGACCCTTTGTTGCTTGACAAGCCCTTTCATCATGTGGACGACAAGGTAGTGGATGCCTATTTTGTACATATTTACGGCACCTACCCATGGACGGGATGCAAGCGGCAAAAAATCTTTTTTTATGCAAGCGCTTTAATGTCGGAATACATTAGGGCCAACCCGGTGCACGAATCGCAAAAAGAGCATGAAATACAACCGGACGGAGGTGTGATTTTTGTGGTTGAGCTGATCCCTTCGCAGGAGTTGGTCAATTTCTTTAAACAATTCAGTCCGGATGTGGTTGTGCTGAAACCAGCCGAGATGGTAAATGCCGTAGAAAGCGCCCTGAAAACGGCTTTTTTTCGTTACAGAAAGAATCATCATGAAACCCAAACTCTATAACCTGCCCGTGTATGATGCCAACCCGGGACGCCCGCAAATGCTCCGGGTAATACGCTGCGAGAAGTTTACCCGCATTGATTTCGGTCATCAGGCCGACTCGTATTATGTCAGGGGCGGATGGGTGAATATTTTTCCGAAAACATTTATCCGTATCCGTGGCGGCAAAGAAAAGCTGCATATGCTCAAAGCCGAAAACATACCGCTTGGACCCGACAAGCACCATTTTCTGAGCACCGCCGACAACTTGTTTTTCTCGTTGTATTTTCCTCCGCTCCCCGACCGGTCTTTAACTTTCGACCTCATAGAAGGTGAGCCGGTAACGCCCACCTTATTTAATTATTATGGCGTTCGCATCCAGGCCAACAAAGCAATACCATTATCAGACAAACTCTGAATATCAGGTCCATTTAATCCTTAATTATCTTTTTAATTATAATTGCGTTATCGGTTTTTATTCTAATAAAGTAAACGCCGCAATCTAATTTAGCCAGATTTAAAGTTGTCCTTGAGTCTTGTGTCTTTTTACTCATCATCACTTGTCCCCAAGGGTTTATAATTTCAACGTCTGCACCTTTTAAACATTCAAGTTGGACAATATCATTAAAGGGGTTGGGAGAAATTACAACATCAATCCTATCGTTTTCTCCAAATTCATTGTTTGTGATAATACCGCCATTAATCGTTTTCAAAATAGTCCCTGAATTTCCGACAGCGTAACCTATATTTGAATTTGCAAAGCAAACTGAATTCAAGTGATTGCTTGTATTGCTTACCTGAGAATCCCAATTATTACCGCCATCGGTAGTTTTCAGTATGGTGCCATTACTTCCCACGGCATACCCCAGAACGCCTGAAGTAAAAAATACAGAGGTCAGGTCGACATTTGATGAACAATATTGCGTTATCCACCCATCTCCCCCATTATTGGTTTTTAATAATGAATTATTCACTCCAACTGTATAGCCGGTATCCGCATTTATTAAATGAACAGAATAAAGCGAACTTCCAATCGGATATTTTGGTGACCAGGTGGTTCCCCCATTGGTAGTCTTCAAAACTAAAGGATAAAAATTATACGGATTATAGAAATATCCTGCGGCTAAACCAAAACTGGAATTATCAAAATGAACGGAGTTAAGAACAGTTATTTGTCCATAAGAAGCCGAAAAAGGAAGCCATGTAGTGCCTCCATTAGTGGTTTTTAAAACATAGCCATTATCCCCTTTTTTACCAGCAATAAAGCCTGTATCCGCACTTATAAAACAAACCGAATTAAAATCGTAGGTTGTGTCTGTCGTTAATAAAAGCCAATTATTGCCGCCATCCATAGTTTTAAATATTCTACCGTATTGTCCAACAATATAACCTACATTGTTATCGGCAAAACAAATTGATTTTAAGTTGTATGAAGTTAAACTGGGCTGAACCGACCAATCGTTGCCTCCATTGATGGTTTTGACTATTGTGCCCATAGCTCCGACAGCGTAACCCGTATCGGGACTAACAAAACAAACAGACGATAAATGGTTGGTGGTATTACTTGTTTGATTAATCCATTGTGCGTTAGAATTTTTAATAACACATAATGCAACTGCCAACAGGATGATCTTTTTCATATTTCTTTTTTGGTTACTCTCTTTCTTTTCGTTTTCATCTTTGCACATAACAGTCCTCAACTTTGAATTATAAGTAGGCAGAAGCCGATATTTTTTTCGAAACGAAAGTTTGATCCAGTTATAACCCCTTCAAAACTTTGAACTTATATGCATATTAACATATACACATTCCCGATAGGAACTGCACACACACTTGAGACCGTACTTCATGAGAATTTTTGAAAAACAAAATTACTTTTTTTATAAAAAAAGTAAACAAGAATTTTTTTCAACCGCACGCTATCAGGCTAAAAAACTAGTATTACTCATTTCCGGGGTAATCTGGTTACCCTAACCAATGGTACTTGCTGACTGAATTGGCTATCGGAAGTAGTGTCTTTGGCGTTTTCTCTTAATCGCAAATTATTATTTTTTTTATGGCAATGATTCTATTGTTTGATGTCAGATGCAAGAAATAAATACCATTCTGCAAATTGTCTCTGTTAACAGTTATTTTGTCATTTGTGATATTTTTAATCGTTGCCAGCTCTTGTCCAATAATGTTGTGAATACTTATCTGCGCATCATCTAATGTTTTACTTAACTGAATTACCGTTGAATTATTAAACGGATTTGGAAATACAGTTACTGAACATTCCGGTTGGTATTCTTCGACATGATAAAAACAAAAACTATTATCAGCATTATAGGTTGCACCATAAATAGAGCCGTTATAGCAGTTTATTGTTGAATCATAAACAATCGTGCCGGTACCTTCATCCAATGTCCAGTAACCTACCAAACCATTTTCTGCAGCAGGGCTCAGTCTTAAACACATTTTTTGTTGAATCTCCGATTGAGTAAGAGCCCGGTTCCAAAAACGAATTTCATCAATTGCTCCGTTAAAAAAGCGATCATTTAAATCTCCCCAGCATCCTACAGTTGTAATTTCTGTACGATTATCAGTAGGGGAGGTATATCCATATGTGCTGGTTTGCTTTTGACCATCTACGTACATTTCCATTCCTGCTGATGGATTGATCACACATGCTAAATGGTGCCATACACCCGCCTGCCAGGTACTGCTATTCGAATAAACATTATGTGGATTGCCACTCACTCCGAACACTATTCTCCCCTCACACCCTGCCCAGTCATTAGGGCCAATAAAAATGGAAATCTCACCGACTTCGCCTGTGGCATTTGTATTCCGGTCAATCAAAGTTGCTGCTTCACTGAGCGTATTACTGGTAATAGTTATTGCAGGTTTAAACCAGCATTCAATTGTTCGTAGATTATTACCAGCTGTGGTACCTAAGTTGACATAGTTACTTGTCCCGTTGAAATTAAGAACATAATTGTTTTGAGCGTCTGCCCATGCAATTATCAGGCATGCTATCAAAGTTAATAGTAAATTTTTTTTCATAATGATGCATTTTTATTTGTAATAAAAGAACTTTTTATGACAAGATAATATATGATACCAAATTGAAATATCAGCTATTTGGCATAAATGTTACGATGGAACGATAATAACACAGAGAAATATTTTTGCCTCCCCCCCTGTTGGCACTTAAAAAAACACCCGCTGCAATTGATTGATTTACAGCGGGTTTTGAATCTTATTTGTTGTCCTGTCAGGGGTGCAAACAAATCACACATCGCCCATTTACCGCAGCTTGCAGCCTTAGAAAAAATCCACTGTACTAACATTTGTACTAACATTTTTTATTTGCCTGAAGATACTTTATTTTTGACATTTTGTGATTGGGGGTATATTTGTGCTATTTTCATAATTTCAGTTAACAACCCAATTTCGTTAGATTTTGATATTTGTTTGAAAGATTTATCATACCATTTTTTATAGTTATCTCTTTCTTTATCTTGTAAAATTTTACCAATTATAAAATTTGCCATACCTACTGATAGATTGCGCATTTTACATTTAGTTAATAACACATCCTTTTTATATTCAAGTATTTTTTTTTCGAACTGAATAGATTGATAAATTTGCCATCCTATTAATACCGTGATCAAAATTCCCAATACAGATATTAGTAAACTTGGCATAATATTATCAATTTTAGAAAAACAACAATAGAAAATTAGAATAAATAAATTAATAACTGATAATGAGATAGATAGATTCGAGATTATTTTACTTGTCTTCATTTCATGTTTTCCTTTCTAATAAAATTTCTAAGTGCTATAATTAATTTTTTTTCTTCATTGCTTACACTCTCTTTATAATCGCTATTCTCCGATAGCCAGTAAACCGGATCAACCTCTAATATTTCCGACATTTCTATTAGTTTATTATATTGGATTGTCCCGTTTTTCATGCCCTGGACTAAACCCCCTTTAGACATCTTCATTTTTATCGCTAACTCATCTTGAGTTAATTTTTTTTCTTTAAGCAGAAAAACCAACTTTGTGAATATCATACCTTTATATTTAGATTGTTTACAAATTACACATTATTCAATTTTAAACTTGCTTTTTGAATACTTTTAAATATATATTTGCACGTTTAAAATTACGTAATCAATTACGAAAAAGCAAATAAAAAGTTACACGCCCCATGTTAAAGCAAGAAATCATATTTAAGATCAGGCACAGCCGCGAGGCCATTACAAGGCTTATGTTAGTACATAATAAAAGCGAACGTACTATTATGAACTGGTTAGCCTCAAACGATCCGAAATTAACCACGATTAACAGCCTGTCGGCAATTAGTATTGCCTTGCAAATTCCGGTTAATATGCTTACTGCTGACAATAGTCCATTATCATAATAATAAAATCCCCCCGCCAAATGAACCCCGCCGAGATCGCCACAAAATCAGATATAGAGGATTTAAAGGAATTAATACAAAAATTAATTCAGACCTATGAAATCCGGCTGGACGCCGCCGCGGCCTCACAGGTTTATACGGTCAATCAATTAGTAAAATCCGGCACGTTGGGCGGATACGACAAAATCAAAACATTGATCCGTACCGGCAAACTCCACACCACGCCCGGCGGGCAAATCAGCCAAAAGGCCATCAACGACTATTTAAAAAACAAGTAATATTTATTCACTTAAAATTTAATTCTATGAACGCAAACAGCCCTGAATACCTATCTATACGAGCCGCAATAAGCCGCATTAACAAACGGTTTTACGAGGAAAGAGCCATCACGGTCGAAATAATAGGAAATGAAATTGTAGTCCATTTTAATACAATGGTTGTTAACGATGTACTGTTATTCGTTATTTTAAAGGAATTGAAGCGTTTATCCCTTGAATCTTATATATATACGGATATAAATTATTGTCAAATTATATGCGCATTTAACCCATTAGATAAAGAAAAACTCCCTTTTTAATTATTAACCTAAAAACAAAAATTTTATGAACACTATTATTTTACGCCGCGTAAACATTGGCAACGACGCCATCACCAAAGAGATCGAGGGAAAAAAAGTTGTTGAATTTTCCGCCGCAGACAACCGCCGGATCGTCGACAGCAAAGGCAACAAAACCGAGATAGTAACATGGTTTCGTTGTTCTTTTTGGACAAGTTCAAATATTGAGAATTTTCTAAAAAAGGGAGCGACAATAAACATTGTCGGGACATTAAACGCCGGGGCATATATGACAAAGGAAAACAAACCTGCGGCAGACCTTAAGATTACCGTTAAAGAATTGGATCTGCTGGACAAGCGCGAAGGGAGAGAAGACAACGGCGAACAGGGAAGATTTGACAGCGATCAATATAACGCACCTGCCCGCCCGTCTAAAAAAGACGACGGCGACGATTTGCCATTTTAAGATATTCCACAGGCTCCGCCGGGGGGCGTCCTGTGGCTTCATGGTCATTCTGAAAAAAGCAGAAGACAGCGGAACCGGCGGGCGTTTTCCTTTAAAAAGGATTGCCCGCCGCTATACGCACCCAACCCCCCCGTAAAAAAACGCTTTTTCAGTTAGCGACCATAAGAAAAAAAAACCCATCACACAAAATTAAGTTTATGATTGATTTCAGGATTTTTGAAAATTTCAGCTTATTTGGGAATGAAATTTCCGTAACATGGGCTAACACCGTTACCGGCAAAAAATCAGACGCCGGTTTTTTTTATGCCACTAATATGGAGTTAGCCATAAACAAACTTAAACAGATCATAAAAACGCAGTTAGCCGTGTCAATAGTCAGCATATCCAACGAAAGAAAAAACGCCTATCAATATTCTTGGACACCCAAGACACAAGAAGAATATAAACGCAAAGAGGCATATATAAAGTTATGCGAAAAATGCGAATTATTCGCAAAAGAATGTTATCAGCGAGGATTTAACGACCTCATGGAAAAAACTAATGAGTTCGCCGATAGCACATTAAAAAAGTTGATCCCCTGTACCAGTTCAAAAAAATATGAAAGTATTTTTGATAAGGTAACAAAGATTAGAGATTTCAGCGCGGCGGCACCTGCTAAATTAGCGGGATATATATCCCCGGCGCCCGCAAAAAATTAAAAAATTTAATTAACGGATTTTCAGCCGTTTACCCCTTACTTGATAATATTACGAACATCTGGAATTTTAAAACAAGCCCATGACACCCGAAACAATATCCGTCAATTTACAACGATTACAAGCAAACCGGGCCTATTCATCAAAACTATCATGGAAACGCAAGGAAACGGCAGAATTGAGGCGGCAGATAAAGGAATTTTTAGAAGTTAACTTTGAAATTGAACTTCCGGCCACAAAAGCACAGTTCACCAGTTTAACATGGTCAAACGAACGATTTAATGAGATTGCACAGGACTATGGCGAACTTATTAACGAATATTATATTTTAGGAAATTACGGCCAATCCGTCGGAAGTTTGTTTACAAACGCCGCCGGGACACAAAGCGAAGTTTTCACCAACGCACATTTTTACAGTAAAAACCGTCTCGATCCTGTTTGGAACTGGAAAAAATCTAAATTGATCCGGTCCGTCTATTATCATTTTTTAAAAGACACAAAGATATACGAGCAATATACCCCGGTACATATTACGCTAACATTACCCCACCCAGGCGGCCTGTATAATGGAAAAAGGTTTTATCTTAAAGAACTGATATCTAATTTTAACCTGATCAGGAAACAAGACTTTTGGAAAAAACAAGTATATGCAGGTGAATACGGGGCCGAGGTCAGCGGATCAGAAAAAAATGGACTACACATACACATTCACTCACTCACTTTTTTAAAGGGCCAAAGTATTAACAAATTCAGGGATGATTTAAAAAAGGCATGGGAAGGACAAACCGGGGCCAGTCAGATATGGGTAGAAAGTTTGTATATCTATAAAAAGGATGCGGCTGGGCGTTATATAGTAGAACTCAAAGAGCGCAAAAATTTACAGGCCCATGAAACGCCAGACAATACGACAACAAAAACGCCAGCGGGGTTGGTGGCCGTCCGCAAAAAATATTATTTACAAGACGAAATTAGAGAGATAAATTTTAATGAATACTTGAATGAAGAGGAACGCGGGGCGGCTATATTAGAGCTCCACACACGCGCAATCCTGGAGACAATAAAGTATCATTTCAAAAATGACAGTTTAAAGCTGGACGCGCAAAATTTTAACATTTTCCTGATTAATGAAATTTTACAGAACACCAAAAACAAACGACTGTACAGCCGATTTGGTGCATTTTACAAATGTAAAGAATTGAATTTTAACAAACTGGATCAGGCAGGTGACAGCGAACAGTTATGTGAGGCGAATAATGACACCGTAATAAATCCATATACATTAGAGGAAACTCCGATCACTGAAACGGATGTAGTAATTTTTTATCCTGAAAAAATTAACTACAAAGGAAAAAAGAGCCGGGAACCGGACACGCCGCGGAGGATTGATCACACCATTTTTGAACATATCGAGGGCAGGACGATCAAAGAAATAATGAGGGATATTATTATACAAAAATTTAAAAAAAGATGTAAAACGATGAGGACTTGAAAATTAGTGAATGATAACGGTAAGGAGGTATGGGCAGTTGGGGGCTTAAATGCTCCACCATATCAATTAAGTACAAACTTTATAAAATGCACAAATGATGAATGATTTACAAAACCCCCAATTGCCTATGACCGCTTGTTACGCGCTGCCATTATTAACTCACGGTTCTTTATTTTCGGGAATCGGAGGTTTTGAGGAAGGAGCTGAAAGAGCTGGAATAAAAACACTTTGGAACTGTGAATTTGAAACTTTTCAAAGAAGTATTTTAACTAAACACTATAAAGACAATGAACAATATACAGACGTGCGAACAGCAAACATATCCACGAAAGTTGACATCATTAGTGGAGGATTTCCATGTCAAGACATTAGCGTTGCGGGAAAAATGGAAGGTATCAAAGGAGAACGCTCTGGGTTATGGAGTGAAATGTTTAGAATTACACGGGACATTAGACCTAAATACGTCATCATTGAAAACTCGCCAGCTCTGCTTATTCGAGGATTTGAGCGGGTGTTATGCGACCTTTCCGAAATCGGGTATAGCACAGAATGGCAGTGTATTTCAAACTCAGCTTTTGGATACCCACACAAAAGAGAAAGATTGTATGCTATTGCCTACGCCAACGAAAAGCGATTACAAAGCGACATTTGCACAAATAGAGGCTTTGAGTCGATATTTAGAAAGTGGACACCAAATCAGAATGATGGATATACTTTGTCAAAAAGGATTCACGAAATCGGACCGAGTGAAGTTATTCGAAATGGTAATGGGTTTCAATTCTGGACACACAGAGTTGGTTCAGTCGGGAACTCAGTAAATCCAACAATAGCACATTACTTATTCGAATGTATCAAAAAACACGCTGCCGCCTCTTTTGGTTGCGCATAACGAAAAAATTAAAAATCGTTACTATGTGTTTAATTTTTCGTTATCATTTGCAGGGCATATTCTTTATATAAGCTCAGTAGCGTTTCGTTATAAATCAAATAAAATCAATTGGTTATAATTTTGTTCTT
>ENA-UPTA01000686-UPTA01000686.1-activated-sludge-metagenome-genome-assembly--contig:-NODE-686-length-39373-cov-95.626558_pt1 | contig 39373 bp, 32 predicted proteins | sample MGYA00238184_ERZ773361 | MGnify/ENA primary metagenome ERZ773361 (study PRJEB29100, sample SAMN05720205) | activated sludge metagenome | isolation source: anaerobic digester from wastewater... | reverse complement strand
TAGAGGTACTTATTATGAGTTGGCAAATAAAAACGACCGCTAAACGACCGAAACGGTTGACAAACGACCGCTAAATAACCGAAAAGTACCGGGAGTTATTATGAATTACACAAAAAAAGAATTGGCTCAATTAACTCATAATTGGCTCAATCCCTTAATGCTGAAAGCCCGCATTGCCAGCAAAACCGGTAATATTGAGTCCAATAAATGTCCGGCAATTGCAGATAAACTACCGGTATTGCAGATAAACTACCGGAACAACCGGATGATAAAGAAATCGCGTTTATAAGAATAAAGCAAAAGGAACAACGATCGGGTAATAGTTGGGCAAATTGGGCAATTAGTAGTCATTTGTTAGTGAATATAGTCGATTATAATAGAAATACAAAACTAACTCGGTAGCATCCCAAAAAGTGTGTAAAGGTATCTTTCTATCAATACATAAGGTAATCATCTCCCGTTTTTTGTTTGTAAAGGAAGAAAGCGAAGCGGAGGCGTAGCCTGAGCTTCACTTCCTTTACTCTGGCCATCCCTGTTCACATCAACTACAATCAGGGGGCAAACAATTGAACAGCTGGTTTTTATCCATCAGCCTGGCATAACTAAAGCCTTCATGTTCAGGTATCCCAAGCAATCTCCACCTTCTTGAAACCAATTTTACCTTACCGTATAACCAATCAAAAACTGTTAGCTAAATTTGTGCAGGTTGCAGCAAACGAACAGCATGATGAAAAAAATCCACATTTTGGTAATAGCCGCCCTGCTCCCATCTTTTATTCAAGCACAAAGCGATACGGTTTTCAACCGCACCGATGAGCAGGGATTGAAGCAGGGCCTCTGGCGAAAATACTACTCCACCGGGGTAAAAGCATACGAGGGTTGGTTTAAGGATAACAAGCCCACCGGAGAGTTTAAGCGATTCCACGAAAATGGAAGTTTGAAGGTGATACTCAGCTACCGACAGGATAGTACGGCCTGGGCTGTGTTTTTCAGCCCTAAGGGGAACAAAATCGCCGAGGGGAAATTCGTTGGACAACAGAAGGATAGCCTTTGGCGCTACTACAACCCGGATGGCACCATAAACTACGACGAGTACTACCAAAACGGCCTAAAAAACGGACGTTGCAGGCAGTACTATCCGGATGGTAAGCTGCTTGAATCTGCCCCATTCACCAACGGTAAGCTTCATGGAGCTGTTATCCAGTTCTTTCCTGAAGGCTTAAATAAGTCGGTAGTCAACTTCAACAATGGAATTCAGGATGGCGACCTGAAGGTCTTTTACCCTTCCGGGAGAAAACGTTTGGAGGGAAAATATGCCAATGGGCTGAAAGAAGGGGAATGGATATTCTACGGAGAAAACGGTAAAATCACCCAGCGGATAAGGTATGTTAAGGGTGTCCCCGAAAACTACAACGAGCTTCTCGAAAGGGAAACCCATTTGCTGGACTCGCTCATGCAGAATGCGGGTAGGATAAAAGAACCCGATTTTGATGAAATGTCATACGGATCTAACTACCCCTAATCCAACTACCCATGAAGTACAGCTTTCGAATACTACTAATCATCCAGCTGGTTGGTTTATCCAGCGCAGCAAAACCTCAAAGCAAGTACTTTATTGGCTTCACCGATAAGGCCAACTCCCCATACACCATTTCGAACCCCGAACAGTTCCTATCTATAAGGTCTATTGAGCGTAGAACAAGGCAAAATTTGGCATTAACAGAATCCGATTTACCCGTTAACCCCAGCTACCTTGATACGCTTGCAAATATGGGTATTACAATTCATTTCCCGCTTCGGTGGATGAACGGGGTTGTGGCTACAATTTCAACTCCCGACCAGCTGACGCAAATTCAGAATATTCCCTTTGTCTCCGGAATTAAAGAGATATATACACCAACCAAGGAGCATAAAAGCTCGAAATTCACAATAGAAGAACCACAATCCCAACCATTTTCTAAACCTGACAAGGACGCACCAAACTACGGGATATCGGCCACACAGGTAAATATGCTCAACGGACAGACTTTACACAGTAATGGATTTTTGGGAGATGGGTTTGAGATTGCCGTACTTGACGCCGGGTTTTACAACGTTGACTCACATCCGGTTTTCGACAGCCTTTGGATGAACAAACGGATACTGGGAACAAAAGATTTTGTTAATCCCACCTCTAACATCTATAACGAACATGCTCATGGTATGATGGTGCTGTCCATCATGGGGGGATATGCCAATGGACAGCTTGTTGGCACAGCACCTCACGCCCGCTACTGGCTCATCAGGACTGAGGATGCCAGCTCCGAACAGCTGGTTGAAGAGTACAACTGGGCGGCAGGCGCTGAGTTTGCCGATAGCGCAGGTGCCGACATCATTAACACCTCCCTGGGATACACCACTTTTGATGTGCCTTCTCAAAGCCATACCTACAGCAACCTTGACGGGCAAACGACAGTGATTACCCAGGCAGCTAACATGGCGGCATCAAAGGGTATGCTGGTGGTGGTGAGTGCCGGGAACGATGGTACATCTCCATGGTACTACATTTCAGCACCAGCCGACTCGCCCAAGGTGCTAACCGTTGGTGCAGTGGATGGCAATAGGAACAAGGCTGCTTTCAGCTCCTTTGGCCCAACAGCCGATGAACGTGTAAAGCCAGACTTATGCGCAATGGGTGTTGGAACGATTATTGCTACTACCGATGGGCTGGTGGGCAGCGGAAACGGCACGTCCTTTTCCGCTCCACTAATCTCGGGCATGATGGCTTGCCTATGGCAGGCAAAACCTAACCTAACAGTCAGCGAGCTAATGGAATCGGTAGTTTCAGCCTCAAGTTCATTCAATTCCCCTAATAATGAAATCGGGTACGGCATTCCTGACTTTGCCCTGGCCATGCCGGTTGGAACCTACAGCTACAAACCAAACATCAGAATCATTCCAAATCCGTTTAGCAGCCAAGTGCAAATATATCTTCCGCTGGAGATTGACGAAGCTGTAAGCTGCCAGCTGCTAACCCCGAGCGGCCTAACGCTCTATATGTGTAGGCAGATTACCGAAAATGGGGTTTTACGTATTAACATTCCGGAGGGCCTACCAAAAGGCCTCTATATTTTCCATATCGCTGCCGGTAACCAAGCGTTCAATTTGAAAGCTATTAAAGACTAACCCCGATGAGCAACGGCAGTACCCGCTTAACCCTTCTGGAGCTAAACCTGCTGGTAAAAGAGACTTTGGCCAAGTCGCTTGCCGGCAGCTACTGGGTGGTTGGCGAAATTAGCGAGATTACCGAACATCCATCCGGCCACTGCTACATGGAACTTGTGCAAAAGGGAGATGACACGGATACCATAAGAGCAAAAGCAAGGGCAAACATTTGGGGCTACACCTACCGAATGCTGAAACCCTACTTTGAGTCAACCACCAATCGGCCACTTTCCAGGGGAATGAAAATTCTGGTCAACGCACAGGTTGTATTCCATGAGTACTACGGCTACAGCCTAACCGTACTCGACATTGAACCTGAATACACGTTGGGCGATATCGAGCTGAAACGTCGTGAGGTTATTGCCAGGTTGATATCCGATGGCGTGATGAACATGAACAAGGAGCTGGAGCTGGACATGCTTCCCCAACGGGTTGCGGTGATCTCATCGGCAAATGCTGCGGGGTTTCAGGATTTTGTAAAACAACTTACCCATAACCCCCATGGCTACGCCTTTACCTACGAGTTATTTCCAGCACTAATGCAAGGCGATGAAGCAGAGCTGTCTATCATAAACGCCCTGGGCAAAATTTACGACAAGCTGGCCTGCTTCGACCTCGTAACCATTGTTCGCGGTGGTGGTGCTCAAACCGACCTCTCATGCTTCGATTCGTATGCTCTTGCCTCAAACATTGCCCAGTTTCCCATTCCGGTTATCACAGGAATTGGGCACGATAGGGACGTTACGGTTGCCGACATGGTTTCCCACACATCACTTAAAACACCTACCGCTGTGGCAGAATTCCTTATTGATAAATTCCGTGATGCTGAAGCTGTTGCAAACAACCTTGCCGGGAGTGTTTCCCAACTCGCAGGAAAATTACTTGCCGACATGAAGGAAAGCCTAACCAGCAATCAAGTAGAGCTACAAGCTATTCTAAACCAAAAAGTCGCCCAAAACAAGCTATACCTTCAACAGCTAACCAGCTCACTACCTCATATGGCAAAACTAGTTCAGGTGCTGCATGCTGATGAGCTTAAAAGTTTGAATATAAGGCTTTCGATTCCCATTTCCAGAATAAAGGCCAACTATGTTAAGCTAAACGCTTATGCTGGTTTGCTCAAAAGCATGCCGCATAAGCTACTGCAAAACGAAAAAATAAAAATTGAGCACCACTTTAGCACACTGAAGAACCTGCACCCCGACAGCATCCTTCATCGCGGCTTTACGATAACCTATTCCAACGGGAAAATTGTAAAAAATCTGAACAATTTAAACGTCAACGATGTGATTACCACTCAATTTTGGAATGGGAGCATAGAAAGTAACATTACAAAAATAAAAGCAAGCAAAAAGTTGCTTGCTAACAATAAAAAATAGTAAATTTAGAATTTGATGTTTAAAGCAGACAACCATCCAACAAAGCTCTGGCACTTGAAAAAAATTCGACATATACTATTACTTGCTTCGGTTTTTTCTTTTCATACCGGCAACATCCTCCTTGCACAAAACAGCTCTTCTGTGCATCTGCTTGACAGCCTACTTACCGAGGCCAAACAAACAACCGGCATTAGGAAGATAACCGCTCTTGATAAAATTTCAAGGTACTACTGGGAGAAAAATCCTGACTCATCGCTATACTACTCCAACCTGGCCTTGGTTGAAGCCCAACGAGACAAAAGCAACGAAGCGCTGGGCGATGCATACAACAGTATGGGTAATGCTTACTCATCAAAGCATGAGAACGAAACGGCCATTACCTACTACCTTAAATCGAAAGACTACCGTGAGAAGAGCGGTGACTGGACAAAGGTAGGCCACTCATATAGCAACCTCGGACTATCGCTACGAGATCTCAAGCGATACAGCGAGTCCATCAGCAGCTACAGGCAGGCAGCAAAATATTACAATGATGCTAAGAATTACCTCTTTGAGGGAATTTCATACCTTGACATAGCCCAGGTTTACCGCCAGCTCAACGACCTTAACAGGGCTCTTGAAAACGCCATTTTGGCAATAAATATTTTTCTGGAGCATGACATCACTCAACCCCTGGCCCGATGCTACAACTTTATTGGAAACCTGCATAAAGACCTTAAGAATTTCGATTTGGCAGAGGATTACTATCTTAAAGCTTATGAAATTTGGTCAAAAGCGAATAACCTATCCGGTATTTCATCTGCTTTAAACAACCTGGGAATAATTTACGACGAGAAGGGGAACTACGAAAAGGCCCTTGAAAACTACAACCGCTCGCTGGATATTGCCATACAACTTAACGATTCTATAGGTATTTCTACAGCCTACAACAATATTGGGTTTATATACGTGAAGCTCAACCAGCTGGAGCGAGGCATCAACGCCTACCTGAAATCTATGGCTATATCAAGGCAAATAGGCGAAATTGAGTCGTACCTTAATACTTGCAATAATGTTGCCTCGGTTTACCTTAAAGCAGGAATGCTAGACAAGTGTGAGGAGTACCTGAATATAGTTCTTGGCAATCTTAAAAGTATAACCGAGCTGGCCTACATTCAGGAAACCTACCAGCTGCTCAGTGAGCTGTATGCCAAGCGTGGAAACTACAAAAAGGCATTCGAGTTTAAGTCGCTGCAGCTGGCATACAACGACAGCATATACAACCAGCAACAGGTCCGAAACATACTCGAAACTCAAACCAGGTTCGAAACTGAAGCAAAGGAACGTGAGATACAACTCTTAAAAAAGGACAACGAAATAAAGCAGCTTGAGTTTGAGAAGCAGCGAAATTTTCAAAACATTCTAACGTTCATCACCATCCTACTGGCCATAGCAATTGCGGTTACCATATACATTTCACGCATCATCAGAAAAAAGAACTTGCTGCTTGCCGAAAAGAACAGGGCGCTGGAAGAAGCGAATAAAAAAATGGCCGAAACAGAAGTTAACTTAAGGGAGCTAAATGCCACCAAGGACAAGCTATTCTCTATAATCGCTCATGACCTGAAAAATCCCTTCAATGCGCTGCTGGGATTTAGCGATATCCTTGAGCGCAACTACAACTTCCTCTCCGATGAGGAGCGTATTGAGTACATTGGAGTTATAAATGATTCCACCCAATCGCTTTATAAGCTGCTTGATAACCTGCTGCAATGGACCAGAACTCAGACCGGAACAATAACCTACATACCCGAAAACTTCAAGCTTCTTCCTCTCGTTAAGCAGGAGATAACCAACGTCAACCTGAACTCCGAGAAGAAAAAAATCAGCATTACCGTTAACATTGACGAGAACATTAGCGTGTTTGCCGATAAGAACACAACCGCTACTATAATCCGCAACCTGCTTAGCAACGCCATTAAGTTCACCGATTTGGGTGGCCACATAGAGATAGCCGCACGCTATAAGGATCAAATGGTTGAAACATCTGTAAGCGATTCGGGAATTGGAATAAACGATAATGACCTTGACAGGATTTTCATGCTTGATGGCTCATTCACAACAAAAGGAACATCCAACGAATCGGGTACCGGTTTGGGACTACTGCTTTGTAAGGAGTTTGTTGAAAAAAACAACGGTAAAATCTGGGTGGAAAGTGAAAAGGGAAAGGGCAGCACCTTTTTCTTCACCCTTCCAGCAAAATAAGCTCACGCACACCCCTCCTAATTTTATCATAATTTTTTAATCAGCCAACCCATTTCTAGTCCAGTATAATTTTGTATTTTTTACCGATTTTTCTGAACACAAAACATGAAGCTGGTTATTCAAAAATGGGGTGTAGCCCTACTGCTTACCGCTTACAGCCTTATAGCTGCTCAGGCAGGTTCACCAAGCAGCAGTAAGGTGGATAGCCTATACCAAAGAGTGCTGGCAATAGCCGACGAAAATCCACAGGAAGCCAGCAGGCTTGCCAACCTGTGCAGGCAGGAATCATCTAAATCAGGAAATAGTCGTGATAAAGCGCTATCGCTCATGGCAAATGCCCAGGCCTTAATTGCCATGTCGCTTTGGAACAACGCCAGCGAGAAAATTGATTCGGCTTCGCTTTTTGTCCAAAAACTCAACGATTTGAATCTCGAAGCCGATTTAGTAGATCTTAGAAGCAACCTGGAGGTTAAGGTTTCGGGCAGCGATGCCGCTCTCAAAATGCTACAAAAAGCATACAGCCAAGCTATCAAAAGTAAAAGGCCTGACCTGGGTGTAAAGTTTCTCCTGCTCCAGGCCGGGCTTTACCAGCAAAAGGGAAACCTGGCAGAGGCAAACAGGATGAGGGAAATTGCCCTTGACCAATCTAGTAAAGCTGGTTGCAAAAAGTGTCAGGCTGAATGCCAGCAAAACATCGCAAGCTCATACTGGCAACAAGGACGCTTCAACGAAGCACTCGAGAGCTACTTTAAATCGCTGATTCTCTTCGAGGATATCAACGATACTATCGGGATGCTAGCCGCCCTGAAGGGTGTAGGCATATCCTACCGCGATCTTGGCCAGTTTGAGAAATCGCTTACCTACCTCAACAGAGCCTTAAAACTGTCGGATAGTAGTAACAACTATACGGAAGAGGCAGCCATACTCAACATTATTGGAAGTCTGTATTTTAAATTCAACCAGGTTGACGACGCACTAAAGCAATACGAACAAAGCCTGCAAATAAGGAAAAAACTGGGATTACTTCGGTCGGCCATTTCAACGCATAGCAATATGGCCCGTGCCTACTTGCAAAAATCAATGTACAAACAGGCCATCGAACACCTCAATGAAGCTTTGGCCCTTCAGGAACAAGTTGTTGACCCGCTGGCAGAGGCATCAACCCTAACAGAAATAGGTAACCTTAACCTGCAGCAGGGCAATATAGCCGAAGCGCTGCGTCACTACCTAATGGCGTTAAAACTTCGGCAAACCTACGGGCAGGATGAGGATATTGCCAAATCGCTCACCAGCATTGGCCTTACCTACCGAAGGTTGGGAATGTATAAAAGCGCCCTTAAATACCTTGAACAGGCAAGGGAAATAATTCAGGACATGAAGGGTAGCATGAATGATGCTGCATACATCCTACAAAACCTGGGGCATATCTACCTTGACCTCAACTCCCCCGACAAGGCAATTGCCACATATAAGGAAGCCCTGACTCTTAAAGAAAAAAGCGGCGATAGCATAGGCGCTGCTAAAATTTTAAAGAACATTGCCCAGGCCCAGCTTAAAAGCAGCCAACCCGACCAAGCTCGTACATCAATTTCACAAGCCCTCAAGTTGGTAACCCGAACACATAGCACCAGCGATATTGCAGATCTATACAACGAGCTGGGTAATGTTGAACGACAGGCTAAAAATCCTGGCATGGCAATCAAGCATTACCACACAGCCATTGAAAACTATAAAGCTCTTAATAACAACGAGGGAGTTGCCCTTTGCCTAAGAAAAATCGGAGAAATTCAGGTTGGGCAAAAACAGCTGGATGAGGCAAGAAAAAACATCAACAGCTCAATTGAAATTGGGAAACAATCAGACAACAAATACCTTCTATCATACGGCTATCTAGCTCAAAGTGAGCTATACCGCGCACAAGGCCTTTTCGATAAAGCCCTGGAAAGCTACATAAAGCATATAGGCATTCGCGACAGCCTAGAGAGCGTTAAAAGAAACGAGGCGAACCTAGAGGCTCAGATAGACCTGGAGCTCGACCAAACAAAAACCGAGATTAAGGTTATGGAAGCAGAGGTGGAAGCGCTCAGACAGAAGACTGCTCTGGATAAAGCCATAATCGAGAAGCAAAGATTATTCCGCAACTCGCTAATTGCCATAATCCTACTTGTCGTAACTGCGGCCAGCATAGCTTTCTACAGCCTTATTCAGAAACGGCGTTATGCCAAGCTACTTGAGGAGAAAATTGAGGAAATCAGGCTGGTAAACGAAAGGCTCAACCAGTCTGAGAGCGAGCTGCGTCAAACCATTAAAACTAAGGATAAGCTATTTTCAATCATTGCCCATGACTTGCGGAGCCCATTTACCGCCTTAGTTGGACTATCGGAGGTAATGGCAACAAACCTGGAGAGCCTTTCGCCCGATGAGATTCGTGAGTTCAGCCACCACATCCACCGCTCGGCAACCGAGGTGCTCAACCTGACTGAGAACCTTCTAAGCTGGGCAAGAAGCCAAACCGGAAAAATTGAGCTCTCGCCAAAACCAATTAATCTCAAGGACCTTATCAACCAGGTTTTTTCGGTAGCTGCGATTCCTGCACAGGAAAAGAAAATCAAACTTCGGGAAAGCATTCCCGCCAACCTAACGGTTTTTGCCGATTTCGATACCCTCCAAACCGTTATCAGGAATTTGGTGAGCAACGCCATTAAATTCACCCCGCAGGGTGGATCAATCGGAATATCAGCAAAAAATTCAAGTAACAGCATGGTTGAAATCGCTATTACCGATACAGGCGTTGGCATTGATCCTGAGAATCAGGCCAAACTTTTCAGGGTTGACGGGTTCACCACCAAGGGTACTAATCAGGAAAACGGAACAGGATTGGGGCTAATACTCTGTAAGGAATTCGTTGAGTTGAACCATGGAACTATTGAGGTAAGCAGCACACCGGGACTTGGAACAACATTCACCATTTCATTACCCTCAAATAATTAGAACTATGACCAAAAAGCCACAAAGGTATATTGATGCCATTAACGAAATTGAGCAAATCATCACAGAAATTGAAAACAACGAGCTGGACGTGGACGACCTGACCGAAAAGATAAGAAGGGCCTCTGAGCTGCTCAAATTCTGCAAAACCAAGCTCCGGGCTACCGAGGAGGAAATACAAAAAATCATAAGCGATTTTGAAGAGGATAGCTAAAAGAGCTGCCCAAGCCTCATTCGCCCTTTATGACTGTTGGACAATGTGTACCCCTTCATCAACATCTACAAATAGTTCTATCAAAAAATTGTTAATGATATTTTTACCCTTCTCTCTGTCCTAAACTACTCCTATAAACTTCCAGGCAAAACCCTGAAGAATATTTCAAAAATTTAACTTTATTTGCATATAGGTTGAATAGAGCATTATGGCTTACAGCATAGTTGCAATTTGTGGGTCTGAAAGGCTCTCCCGTGAAATTAAGAGCATCGTGGGAATTGCCGAATTTGATTTTGATTTGCACTTCGTTACCGACGACACGAATATCATCACCAACCTAACGCAGCTCAACCCCGATATTGTTCTTTTTGATGTTTCCTATTCGGAGTATGCAGCGCCAGATCTGCTCACCATTATTAAAAACGATATAAAAACCGAATCGGTACCCATACTGGCCATAGCCGATTTCTTACAACCTGAGAGAATCCAAGCCCTTTTCATTGCCGGTGCAGACGACTTTATTAGCCAGCCTCTTGCTGCTGCTGAGCTTATTCAACGGACCATGATAGGCATTCAACGGGGAAGAATGCTGAAAAAACTAAAAGAGCAATCCCGGCAGTTCAACAGCATTACTGATGCCATTAGCAAGGCTGGTAACTCCATGATTGTTATCAACCACCTGGGTAAAATTACCTGGGTTAACGAAGGGTTTAAACGGCTATACGAATGCCCGCTCGACTACTTTGTATCCATTTTCGGTGACAACCTATTTGATTCCTCAACAAACCCGGTTACACGAGAGGCACTTGACAAATGCCGGAAAAATGGCGAGTATGTTGTTTATGAGAGCAAATGGGTTACCCCTCAGGGCAAGGAGAAATTCATTCAAACATCGCTTACGCCGATTTTTGATAGCCTCCAGAACTTAAGCCAAATAATCGCCATCGAAACCGACATCTCCGACCTGAAAGCCATTGAAAAAGACCTGGAGGAAAAGCATGAACACCTGCTTACCATCACCGAAAACCTGGAGAGCGTTAACGCCGTGCTGGCAGAGCATCAGGAAAGAATTCAGAAACAAGCCCTACAGCTCGAGGAGGAGAAACAAAAATCTGAAAATTTACTGAAAAACATCCTTCCATGGGAGGTTGCATATGCCCTTCAGAAAAAGGGATCATACAAACCCAAGAAGTTCAAGGAGGTTTCGGTAATGTTCACCGATTTTGTTGGGTTCTCAAAAATCAGCAGCAACTATGGTGATATAGACGAGTTCCTCAGTGTTTTGGGTGGTTTCTTTGAGGTATTCGACGAGATAACCTCCCAGCGTTTCATCGAGAAAATTAAAACAATTGGCGATAGCTATATGTGTGTAGGAGGACTCCCCAGAGTAAACCGTAGCCACCCATTCGACACTGTACTTGCTGCCATTGAGATTCAGCGATTTATTCATGATAAGGCTGTACAGGCTGCAATGGAAGGTAAACCGGTATGGAACCTCCGTATTGGCATTCACACCGGAAGTGTAATTGCAGGAGTAATCGGAAAACGCAAATTCGCCTATGATATTTGGGGCGACACGGTGAACATAGCCAGCCGAATGGAGACTGCCAGCGAACCCGGAAAAGTTAATATTTCGCAAACCACATATTCCTACATTAAGGATTACTTCGTTTGCACTTCGCGGGGAAAGGTTCCCGCAAAAAACCTGGGTGAAATTGAAATGTACTTTGTGGAGCGCATAAAACCCGAGTACTCCGAGGATGAACTTGGGCTAATACCCAACTCCTCCTTCAGGAAAATAGTGGCCTCCTTCTAACCTTCAGCAAAGGCCTTACTTCCGCTTCATCCCATTGGAGAGTGAAAAACTAAAGGGAAGCAGCTGCTCTACATCCTCAACCCTGACAATTTCGTTACTCCCAACCATTAGAATGGCAAACGGTTTCCCTGAAACTACCCTGTACTCGCTCATAACCTGCCGGCATGCTCCGCATGGGGTTACTGGATTCTCCGTAAGTCCATCTCCCGAACTTGCCACAACAGCCATTGAAACTACAGGAATTCCCGGATATCGAGCACCGGCATAGAACAACGCAACCCTCTCTGCACATAGCCCCGAAGGGTAAGCACCATTCTCCTGGTTGCTGCCCGTGATAATCTCCCCATTCTCAAGTAGCACGGCTGCCCCTACCCGAAAGTGTGAGTAGGGTGAGTAGCTCGACGACAGGGCAGCAACAGCCCTGTCAACCAGTTCTCTTTCGTTGGGAGCTAACTCTTCTTTGCCCCTCAACCGGTTATACCGAAATTGAAAGCTATTACTTTCGCTCATGGAATGCAAATTATTAGAAAACCTACATTTACCCCACAAATGTAGAATAAAAAACTATTGACTATTTACTTTAAAAGGAAAACTAAACATGCCTGGAGAAAATTGTACACAATCGCCTTAGCATTAAGCAGTCAAGTATCAAAATCCCCCATCAGCTCCAGGAATTTAGAGTTTCATTTTGCCCGGTTTTATCATATTCTCAGGTGCTAAAATCCGATCGAGCTGCTCCCGTGTAAGCAACCCTTTTTCCAGCACCAGCTGGTAAACACTTCGGTTAGATGAAAGCGCTTCTTTTGCAAGCTGGGTAGAGGCCTCATAGCCAATATAGGGGTTAAGAGCAGTAACCAACCCAATACTGTTGTGAACCATGCTCCTGCACCGTTCCTCGTTGGCAGTAATCCCATCTATACAGCGATATTTTAGCGTATTCATACCATTTTTCAGCATTTCGACCGATTCAAAAATGCTGTGCACGATGACCGGTTCAAAAACATTCAGCTCGAGTTGTCCGCCCTCGGCAGCCATGGTAACGGTTAAATCATTGCCTATCACCCTAAAAGCAATCTGATTAACCACTTCGGGAATGACGGGGTTAACTTTTCCGGGCATAATAGACGAACCGGGTTGCATGGGGGGAAGGTTAATCTCGCTTAACCCGGTTCTTGGTCCCGATGATAACAGCCGAAGATCGTTACAAATTTTTGAAAGCTTAACAGCCAGCCTTTTCACAGCAGAGGAGTACATCACAAATGCACCTGTATCCTGAGTTGCCTCAACCAGGTTTGCGGCCAAAACCAGCTCCAGCCCCGTAATGCTCCTAAGGTGCTTCAGCACTTTTTGCGGGTACTCCGGATCGGAGTTAATGCCGGTGCCAATAGCAGTTGCGCCCATGTTTATTTCAAGAAATAGCTTTGCGTTCTGTGTTAGCCGTTCAATTTCCTCCCCCAGGGTTACGGCATAGGCTTCGAATTCCTGCCCTAAAGTCATGGGGACAGCATCCTGAAGCTGGGTTCGCCCCATTTTGATGACGTGGGCAAACTCTTGTCCCTTCTTACGGAACGACTCGATGAGGGATTCAAGCACTTTAATCAGCTTGGCGTTGGAGCGCACTATAGCCAGCTTAACCGCCGTGGGGTAGGCATCGTTGGTTGACTGCGACAGGTTAACATGATTCAACGGGTGGCAATGCTGGTACTCACCTTTGGAGTAGCCCATTAATTCGAGTGCCCTGTTGGCAATCACCTCGTTAGCATTCATATTGGTTGATGTGCCCGCCCCTCCCTGTATCATATCAACCACAAAATGATTGTGCAGCTTACCGTTAGTAATTTCCTTACAGGCAGCAACAATGGCATCCCTAACCTTTTCGTCAATAAGTCCCAGCTCAAAGTTGGCCTCGGCAGCAGCCTGTTTAACATTGGCCAGAGAATCAATCAGATCAGGGTAAAAGTTCAGGGTTACCCCCGAAATGTTAAAGTTTTCGAGGGCACGAAGGGTTTGCACTCCATAGTAAAACTCCGCAGGGACATCCCGTTCGCCTAGCAGGTCATGCTCAACCCTGGTGCTGCCCGATTCATACTGCGAAGCTGCATCTACCATCCGGTTGTTGGCATTGTGCATACGACGTTGTATTACACGCGTTATGTTGATGAGAATTTTCAACCCGATTTCCGCATGCTGGCTAAGCACATTATCCTTCAGCACGAATACTTTTGTTGGTTTTAGCGCCCTGGCTGAGGTGGAGTGAGGCGAATTGCTTGCCCAAGAACCCTCGCCAAGAAAATCGCCGGGGGTAAAGTAGGTAAGTTTAAGCTCCACCCCAAAGGGGTTGCTCCTAAAAAGCTCCACTTCGCCCTCATAAATTACCATGATCCCCACCCGCTGGCTATTCTCCCTAAACAGCAATTCGCCAGGCTTAAACTCAATCACCTCCATCATGTTAACTAAGCTTTCAAGTTCCTTTTCGTTAAGGCCCCGGAAAAGCTCAATCTTTTTTAAAAATTCTATCATCTGGTTGGTATTCATTGTGCTATAATTTAAAATTTACAAAGGTGTTTTACCACGAATTAGTGCAATTTACTAAATGTTAGCTAATAAAACAGGAAAAGCAGAAATTCGTTCAGCTGAATTATACTGCAAAAGCCATTAATACCCGTTGTACTTAATGAGAAACGGATATTTTTCTACCTTATAGGAGGAAAAAAGGCATCCCTTACGGGACGCCTTTAGCAAGCACTCACCAACCAACTAACCATTAATCGATAAGACCATAACCAACCTTTTGTTCTAAAGAAGAGATTTGTGCCTGCTCTGTGATGGCCTGCTCGTTGAAATAGGAAAGTATCCGGTCGAGCATAATGGCCTTTGATGAGCCTGTAGCCGTGTACTTGTAAAGATTAGATGCCAACAGCCGTATTTGGTTTTGGTTGGCAATTAGCACCTGAACCGGGTCAATCGTATCAATTTTCAGCTTCCCCTCCAGCTTTCTTAACTCCTCAATGTTTGAAACAATGCACCTGTTTAGCTCCATGTACGACTTAAATGCGGGAGTGTTTCTTCGTGAGATTATTGCTATAACCTGCATGCTATCGGGGTCAATAACCGGCGAACCGCTATTTCCAAAGCAAGTAAGCCCATCCAGTTCAAGACATCTAATCCCATTTTTACTTGAAAATGCCGAAGAAATAACAGCGGATTTTATCGACAGGTTGTTTTCACCAAAGTTGAAACCCAATGTAGCCACTTGTTTTCCAATTTGAAAATTTCTACACTCGCACAGGGTTAAACCGGGTATTTTTTCAAATTCAGAAAAATTTATGTTGAAAACTGCGTAATCGGACTGGTTATTGGTGTAGCCAATTCGTAAATCGTTAATAAATTCGTTGTAGCCAATCCTCATGGTTGCCGTTGGAGTATTGGCATCGCCTTCAACAAAGGAAATCTCCACCTTTTGGGCATTGTTTATGTAAAATGCGTACTCGCTGGTTATCAACGAACTGTTAACCTTGAATCCGGAAAGAGAATCAATAACCATTCCCCTTTCATTAATGAAGTGAAGGCTACAAACTGATGCGTGGCATTGTTCCCATACTTGTGATAGCATAACCGTAAGTTTTTTTAGTCTGTTAACATCAAAGTGTTAGCGCCTTAATAAGCGCATATACAAAAAGCAGGGTTACCAAAAAAAAGATGGTAAACACCCCGGCATCATCCTTAAACTTCAGCGATATTTTCTCCCTTATGGAATTTTCCTTCTTCATAACTTATCTTTGCTTAAACACTAACCCTGGTTTACTCCCCGCAAGTACATTTCATTTTGATTGGTTTGCTTACCCCCACTTATTACATATGAAATGTTTGCCAGTTCAAATTTACCCCATTTCAGATTACCAGGAAAAGTGTCAAAGCTGTCAAGTTTTAGAAATTTCCAGATTTGCTATCTAAACAATCACATATCTTTGCATAGTTAACGGTATTTATACATTTCAGTTAGCTTAATAAACATAGTACCATACCATGGTTGAGCTGCTGACTCAGGAGGTTGAAAGTAGGTTTGGCAGGAAAATAAGCTGCCAGAAAGACTGTATCTCCCTCTCTATCAGTATAATGGATACATGTAGGGAGTATCTGAGCCCGGCAACCCTACGAAGGCTGTTCGGTCTTTTAGCTACGAATTCTAATCCATCGCATGTAACCCTTGATATTCTCTCGCGATATGCAGGATATACGGGTTGGGATGATTTTGTCAGTCACAAAAAGAGCAAAATTCCTGAAGGAATCATTCGGTCAGCTGATGAAGATTGGGAGCAAGCCGCTGAACATGCCAAAGCGGTCAGCAGTAAAACACTCAACCATATCATGCATTTATCAGGCATTAGGTTTGAAGAGACAGTCCACCGACGGCAGGTGGAAGAGCGCCTTGACCAATTTTTGAACAGCAACAACCCTGCTACTGCTATTATAGCTCCCGGAGGCTACGGTAAATCAATCCTGCTCGCCCATTGGTACCAGATACACAGAGATTTAAAGGCTAACATGAACGACGTATTCCTACTGGCACCGGCGACCATGCTCGACCATTACGCAAGCTCCAACACTTTTATCGGCCATTGGCTGGCACAGCTTCTTGGGCAAAAATCGTTAGAAAGCCTACTTGTAAAAGATCTTCCTGGTAGAATAGTCTTCATCTTTGATGCTCTGGACGAGGTAGTGTCGGTAGGAGCCAAGTTCAACAAGATACTCGAAGCTCTTGCCGACCTGGCTGAGGCTTTCGCCCAAACAAACAGGTTTAAGCTGGTTATTTCGACCCGACTGTCAACTTGGACTCAGCTAAAGCCATACATTACGCACCCACTGCTTTGGTATTTCTCCGATTCTGAGCTGCTAACCCACGAAGGAGCCAATATTCCTCCGCTTTCGCCCGACGAAGTTCAGCAAATCCTTGACCAAACCATAAACCTAAGATTCAACCAGCGTTTGCTTATTTTTGAACTTCATCCCGATTTAAGGCAAACGCTTAGCTATCCTTACTTTCTTCAGCTGTTTATTCAGGTTTACACCCCTGAGAAGCAGAATTTGCTCAATAACCAGCACGAAATACTCTTAGAGTTTCTTAAGAGTAAAATTTACTTTTCTACACTGCCCGACGAAAAAGTTGATATCCTAACGGAAATAATCAGGCTGGGCAATGGCCATCGTGTTTTGAAGGAAGACATTAAGCGAAGCTACCCTATACATCTTAAACTTTCGGGTAACTACTTTACAGCATACCATGAACTCCTGTCCTACGGCATTATCACCGAAGAACAGGTTGTTGAATCAACCGGCCGGTATTTTAAGTACGTTCGCATCACAAGCCCTCAACTAACAGGGCTGCTTATTGTCCAGGATATTGTTAACTCAACCGGAGGCATCACTGAAGAAACCTTTCGGCAGGTAGAAGAAAAATTTGCAGGTACCGAGCTCTACCCTCTCGTGCAGGGAACTCTCTACTACACCGGCAGCAGAGACCGAAACGAAAAAGTTCTCGTAAAATTTTTTGAACTTTGTCCAAACGCCTACACCCATGGCCAGCTATTAAGGGAGATCTGCGCTACGCTCAGGAATAGCAGCTACCTATTGAACGTCCTCATGCCCGAATATACCAAAACACGATTAGGGCGGCAGCTCCTGGTGGAGCAAAACATTGACCTAAACCACCTTAACGGTTATTTTACCACTGTGCTTAAGCACTATTTGTCCAACACTACCGACATTTCCGAACTCTTTTTTGCCCAAACTCTTCTTGCATTCAATGGGTTCATAACCCTAAACGGAATGCTAGCACAACCTAACCACGAGGCAACACGTAATGTTAAGCCACCCGCAGATGTTTCACCGCTAGTGGCAGGAGCGTGGTTTTCAAACCAGCTCTTTGCCGAAATAATCATGGGCAATGGCAATAATACCACCCCGATAGTTGAACGCGCCACTTCATACTACAGAAAATTTACCTCTTATGCCGAGCGGGCAGAATTTTCGGAACTTATTGTTCCAACCCTGCTTCTCCTAGGGCAACACCCGGCAGTTGAGAACTATCTTGAAGACATCAGCTCCATTGCAGGATCGCATTACCAGGTTGTTAACTACTTCAACAGAAAACTCTTTGAAATACTCAGCGGTAAAAACCACTTCTCAGCCGAAGAAGACTGCCAAATTCAGCAAATATACCAACAGCTCAACCCTATTCGAAGCTTCCCGCAAGTAATTGCAGGCGAAGTTGGTAGGGCTGCCAGCTACTTTCATACCCAAAACCTTACTATGGCCCATCAGTGCATCAGGAATGCCATTGAGCTGAGCGGGATTGCAGGCTACAAACTTGTTGAAATGAAGCTGATGAATGGCTTAGCCCGAGTGCTTTCGGAAATGAGAGAGGAAAAACAGGCGATGTTATGCAGGGAATACGCTGAAACACTCTGGAAATGCTCAGGGTTTACCTCCCCGAATGGTATAGGTTGACGTGGTAATCAACAAGAGAGCTGATTGGGTAGCGAACGTATTTGTAAACCTTAAACCCATGCTGACTAGCCACCCTATCGAGAATGCTGCTAAACAAACACCCTACTGATCCGGTTACACCAATTTTAATGCTTCGTATATTGGGATAGCAGCTCAGGTGCAGCTGGTACATCTCCTCAAACGATCGGGTTATTAAATCCGATATGTATGGGTTTTCTACATTATTGAGCAGAAAAGGAACAAACGAAGCTAAATAGGCCGAAGGCTTAGGGCTATCGTAAATCATATTTAAAACATGTGCTAAATCCATGTCATAAATAGAAGACAACCTTTTTCCCAAAACACTGTCCATGCGGCCATAAAAAAAATCCCTGAGCAGCAGCCTTCCCATGTGTGCTCCGCTACCCTCATCACCCAGGATGAAGCCAAGCGATGGCGTTTTAGCCTCCAGCTTAGCTCCGTCGTAGTACGAGATGTTTGACCCAGTCCCCAGTATTACTATGATACCCTGATCGTTGTGAAGTAGCGCATGGGCGGCACCCAGCGCATCGGACCAAGCAAATATTTCTGCTGCAGGAAAAAAGGAGTGAAGGTAGCTCTCAACTCTGCTGCCGCGCTCCTGGGTTCCGCACCCGGCACCGTAGAAAAAAACTTTAGAAACCTCATTAGGATTCAATTCTTTAGGAAATCCATGCGTCAAGGCGTCGTTAAAATCCAGCTCGGTGTTAAAGTAGGGACTAAGGCCAACGGTTTCAAACGATGCTGAAGAAAAATCTTCCATAATAATTCGCCAGTCGGTTTTTGTGGCCCCGCTATCGGCAACAACAATCATTTTATCTGTGAATTAGAATTAATACCATAAAAAATCAGCTAGGGGCAAGACCCGAGTATGACTTCCTGACCCGTTTTAGCTCAAGCAAATTCATAGGATTTAAGGTGATACCCTCAACATCCTTAGAAATAAATCGTACCACCTTATCGTAGTACAGGGGTATAACAGCAGCATTGGCAATTACTAAGGAATCCATTGCCCGGTAGTATGGCAAGCGATTATCATACAAGGGTTCAGCTAATGCTTTACGATAAAGTTGATCGTATTCCGATGAAGAAAAATGGGTGTAATTAGGTCCAAGGGGTGAAAAATTGCTACTCACAAAAAGGGCCAGGTAGTTTTCGGGGTCGGCATAATCGGCAACCCAAGAGGCTCTAAACAGGGATAGTTTGGAATTAGCCATCATGTCACGGTAGGCAGCCCCCGGGAGCACATCAATCCTAATATCAAAGCCAACCTCGCCAAGCTGGTGCTGGATAAACTCACACACGTCAAGGTAATCGTCTGTTGTTGAAATGGTAATTGGTGGGAGCCCATTTCCGTTGGGATAGCCAGCTTCGGCTAGTAGCTGCCTTGATTTATCGGGGTTGTAGTAAAAACCCTCTGTTGAAGTTTCAAAACCGGGCATAGCAGGAGGTACAATCCCCCTGGTTGCCGGAAATCCTAAATTTCCCCGGAGGTAAAGCATCATGGCATTCCTGTCAAAGCCATAACCTAAAGCTTTTCTAACCCGTAAATCGTGCAGCGCACTATTTTCTAGGCTCTCCAGCCCAATGGAGTCGAGGAGCACTCCCAGATACTCTGTATTCAGATAGGGGCCGGTGAGCATTAGTACCTTTTCCCTATACTTCGGATTAAGGTTGCCGGTTCGGGTTAGCAGCTCGTCCTTTGAGGAGGCATGAACGCCGGAAAGCATATCGATGTTTCCGCTAATAAACTCTATAAATTCTGACTGTTTATCCACCACAAAAGTTACCACTACCGATTCCAGGTAAGGTAGTCGTTTCCCTTCATTGTCAAGCTCAAAGTAGTGGGCATTACGACGAAGCACCAATTTTTCACCATCGCGCCAGTACTTCATGTAGAAAGGGCCTGTTCCAACAGGCCTTCGGCCAAATTCACCACCATAATGATCAATGGCCTCATGAGGAACAACAAAGCAGTAGGGCATGCTCACCAAGCCCAGAAATGCAGGAAAAGGTTTGGAAAGCCTGATTATCAGTATGGTATCATTTAAAGCCTTACACCCATTGGTAAATCCCGCAAAGTTCCGGTCGAGCATCGATAGCACCCACGATCCGGGAGAAGCAAGTTTAGGGTTAAGTAACCGACTAAAGGAGTAAACAAAGTCAGAAGCGGTTACCCTCCTTCCCAAACCATTTGGAAAAACCTCAGAATCATGAAAGTAAACATCGTCCCTGAGTAAAAAGGTGTACTGCAACCCATCATCTGAAACATGCCATTGCTTTGCAACGCAGGGTTCAACAGCTAGCGAGTCAGAAAGCTGCACAAGCCCGTTGAACAGCTGGGTTACCGGCCAAATTAGCGCAAGATTTCTGGCAAATGCAGGATCGAGAGTGGATATCCCTTTACTCTCGTTATACCTAAAAACCTGTTGCTCGGAGGTGACGTTACGTTCCTTGCTACCGCACGCATAGCAAATAACAGAAAAAGTTAACGCGTATAGGAAGGAGTTGCGCCTCATCAACAGGTATGTTTAGCAAATTCAAACCTACATAATTTTTAGAAACCCTACAAACAGGAAGTCGAAGAGAAATCAACCCGGAAACTTTTAAATGTTGAATAAGGAAATTTTACGCTTAATCCATACAACAAAGTAAACTTGTGCCCGCAGAATCGTAAATTGAGAAGGACAATGTTACTTTTACCCGTTTAAATACCAAAGATATTATGAGAGCTGCCGCAATAGATATTAAGCTATTAAAATAAGAACGGAGCGGCTTAAAAGCAGCTCCGTTCCTAAACCTAAAACTAACCTAAACCTTAACCAACTATTAACCCTAAAACTTGTACCTAAAACCAATACTAATAACGTAAAATGGTTAATGATGTTTCACAAATTTCAGACCAAAAATATGATATAAAACATTTGTTTTGGAATGGTTGATTTATCTGACATATAGAAGGTTATATTATTGAGCTGGTTTAATTTTAATCAATTTTAACACTTAGCTGCTTAAGGATTCTTAATGCCCCCGAGAGGGCAATTTTTTCAGCTGCAGGTGGTAATCCCAAGGTTTCTCTAGTCCTATTTACCTTGTCGATTGAAAAATTTGAATCGTCCATACCGTATAACAACCGGTATGCGATAGCAAATTTCAGGTTGGCCGACCGGCACCGCACGGTATTCAACGAGTATCTGGCAGGATGAATATGAACGTAACGCCGGTTAACCATACCCAATCTTAAAATCCATGCTGACCCGTCGCTCAGGTACATGTTCTGGTACCCGCTCTTGGAAACACCAAGCCATCGGGAAAAGCTATCATAGCCCAATGCGTCAAAGCTTACAAGCTGCTGGATAACCTCTTCGGCAATAACCATTGGGGTTAACTCTCCGATGTATAAATCAACCAGTGTACCTCCAACGCCTGCTGCAACTTCGTTGATGAGAGAAGTTGTTTCGCTGCCTACCTCAATGCTTAAAATGGCATCGTGGATATAGTTCAAGTGGTGCTTCCATGTGCTGAAAACTAATGGTTCCGGCAGGTCGGTATTAAACGAAATGTCTAGCTTGCCAGTTTGGTGGTCGTTCATGGCATAGCAATTATCACAATTATAGGGCATTCCTTCAAAAATATAACAAACATAAGATCTTCTATAGACCATTTAACCCGAGCGACGAATTTCGCCCCAACTACGAGGAATGTTTTTTTGAAGTTAATTTACGTAATTACCACTATATTCATGCAAAAATTTACTAAACCTACTCGTATATGTACCCGATTTTGTCAAAATCACCACTTTTCATGGGGGTTAGCCCCGTAGAGATTGAAAACATGATAAGCCAAACCCCACATGTGGTGAAAAATTTTAGTAAAGGGCAGCTGGTAGCCCAGCGGAACGATGAGGTGAAAAGCCTTACCATATTGGTTGAGGGAAGTGTCAAGGGTGAAATGGCCGATTTTTCGGGTAAAATACTGAAAATTGAGGAGATGCAGGCACCAAAGCCCATTGCACACGCCTTTATTTTTGGCGAACATAACCAGTATCCTGTTGATGTGGTTGCGCTCGACGATTGCCGCATACTCTACATTCCTAAAGCCGATTTCCTAGCGCTCATGCAGCGCAACGCCACAGTCCTTATAAACTACTTGAATTCCATATCAAACAGAACTCAATTTCTCTCCAATAGGCTTTGGTTCCTGTCCTTCAAAACCATTAAAGAAAAAATTGCACATTACTTGCTAAATCTTTCCTACGGTGGGGCTAACGCCACCCTGATACTCCCCAAATCACAACAGGAGCTGGCAGAATTTTTTGGGGTAACCCGACCAGCCCTTGCCCGTGTTTTCTCCGATTTGGAGGTCGAAGGTATTATAAGCATAAAACGACGCGAGGTGGTTATTAGGGATAGGAACAAGCTGATAGAAATTGCCAGCTAACTTTTGGAAGACTTGAAATTCAACTATTTACACCCGGCCAGCTCCTGTTAAAAATGGACAAGCCATTTAGATGTCTAGTATTCTGCAACGAAATAGACTACCTGAATAACTAAAGGCCGACTCTGGCTAGTTTTAGCACTAGCACCAAACCCCTACCCCAAGCATTGCTTTGGGGATTTACTGGCTCTTTCAGTACTTTTTAAAGTGCTCGTTAAATGCCTTAATGCTAAAACTGCCACTAACGTTATCCTCAAGGCTAAAAACTTTATAAAACGATGGATTATCCTTAACCGGGGGGATGTAGTCAAATTCATAGTAAGCGTTCAGCTTGAATTCCTTGCCCCCGACCTCAGGAGGTGGAACTTTAACACACTTGCACTTATTCATATCTAATTCAGGTTGGTTATACTTTCTAAAATTCAGACAACTGTATTCAAGTACTTGTAGGACAGTATTTTATATAGCAACTTGGCTGCAAGAAAGTCTGAAGATTTATCAAGGGGGTTTGGACAAAGCTCAACAATATCGAATCCTACAAGGTTTCTTGATTCAATCACTTTTCTTAAAAATGTCAAAGTGGGGTACCAGAGCAAACCTCCCGGTTCTGGTGTTCCGGTGCTAGGAAAAATGGAAGGATCAAATCCATCCAAATCAAATGTAATGTAAACATTTGGGGTTATAAGATCGATGGCTTCATCCATCCAGCTATTGTTGGCGACAAGCTGATGAGCCCAGAAAACACGATGAGGATCTATGTTGGTTTTTTCGGAGCTATCCATGCTACGAATGCCAACCTGAACCACAGGACACAGCTCCTTAACCCTGGCCATTACACATGCATGGTTATACGGGCTACCCTCATAGCTGCTGCGCATATCGGCATGTGCATCAATTTGAAGAACGGTGAGGTGGTCATAGGTGCGGGCATGAGCCTGAACAGCACCAATGCTAACAGAATGCTCACCCCCAATGGTTGCAACAAGCTTACCGTCGTTGATTAATTTTAGTGTTCGGCTGCGAACCGCACTAACCATTTGATCGGGGCTGCTGAAATCGCCCTCCATGATTTCATCTGTAAAAATGCCTATCCTATATACCTCGGAGTTGGTTTCAATGTCGTAAACCTCCATGTTTGCGGAAGCTTCGAGAAGTGCATAGGGTCCCTTGTCGGCGCCCTTTACCCATGTGCTGGTGCCATCGTAAGCCACAGGTAGAACGGCTACCTTTGATGTACTGTAGTTTGTAAATGCCTCTGGTAGTCCGCCGTATCCAATCATCATAAAACCTTAAAAAACTTTGCAAAATTACTAAATTTTTGGAGAATTTAACATTGAATTTTTCATGATAATGGCCAATAACCAACTGCCCGAAACAGCTAGGGTTTTCATCATACAAAAAAAACTGGCCTCCCCGCTTGGGAGAAGCCAGCATTTTACCTTCAATTCTTATTTTTAATTGGCTTAGTTCATTTGTTGGCATGAACCCATGGGTTTATTCTTTCCCATTCCCTGATGCATCCCAGCACCCATGCCCTTTTGATGCATTCTATTACCCATCCCCTGATGGGCGTTAAAGAAAACTTTTTGCTCATCGGTAAGTAACGCTGAAACATCGGCCCTATGAGCAGCACGACTCTTCATAAGTTGCCCTTTAATGCTAACAATTTCATCAATAGTTTTGTTGATGGCATTCAAATCTGGCTTTTCGGCCGATTCCAGTGTTTTCAGATGGGCATACTTCTCAGCCAGCTGATTACGAAGTGGGGTAACGGCTTTGATGTGGGCTACCCGAAGATCGTAAATCTTTTTTTGTTGATCGGGAGTAAGGTTAGGGATGTTGCAGCTTTGTAGGCTATCAGGATTCATTTTGGGTGCTCCCATTCCCATGCCCATACCCTTACCGCAATTCTGCGCATTGGCTGTAAATCCGGCTGCCATAATGGCACCAAGCAGTAAAATACTCAATCGTTTCATAGTTTTGCAAGTTTAAGTTAAAATTTAGAAATTATTCTGATTTTGGTGGCCCCTGGGGGGCATACCACGCATGCGATCATTACTGTTATTTCGGTTCATTTGTTGGTGACGCCGGTTGATTTGACGTGCCATCCGGCAGAACTGTTGTTGTTGACCAGGGTTGCAAAGTGCCCTTACTTCCATTAGATGTCTTACCGATAGCTCCTTAAGCTGTCGTTGCAGGTTGGCATACCTGTCAATGAGCATATTCAGCTTAAGGGTATCAACTTCGGCCCGGGTAATTTCGTTATTAATTTCACCCGAAACCAGCCGAATCTGTGTTGCCAGCGAGTCAAACTTGAAATGAAATCCTTCCCCAAGCCTGATGAACTGCTCGTTTTGTATGGGTGAAAAATTTAGCGATCGGGAAATAAATGCTGCCTGATGCTCAAACCTGTTGGCGGGCGGAGGTAGCTTTGAGGCTTGTTTGCTCCTGTAGTAGCCATACCCCAAACCTCCCAGAATTGAAAGGAGCAGCAGTGAAAGAATGACTACGACAATTACCAGTATTCTGTTTTTCGTTAAAAAGTTCATGGTGGCTTACTTATTTAGTGAGGTATCAACCTCTTCAACCTCAAAATTGTACGGATTGCTATCCGAGAAATTACTATAATCGTTGGCAAGAATTGTAGCAATCTCAGGCTGTGCCAACGATGACCCTGAGCTAACAAATTGTATCCCGACAAATAGTCCAACAGCCACAGCAGCAGCGGCTAGCGATACTGCCAGTATGTAGCTCTTTTGTGTAAAAATGGTCGTTGGTTTCTCCCGCTTTTCAGTCAGCTTTGCCAAAACTTTTGCGGCAAAGTAAGGATTTGGAGCATACTCGCCCAAATCTCCTTCCACTTGCTTGTATATTGGTTTTAGTAGCTGTAGCTCATCCCGGCAGCTGCTGCATGAACCAACATGCTCCTCGAAGGCGTTGATAATGCTCTTGTCAATTGTGCCATCAAGGTAGTTCAGCATATTTTGCTGTGCCAGCTTACAGTTCATTTTCATAATTTTATAATTAGACAAGTTGTAGTATGATTTCTTGCGATGATTTTCAAATATTTTTCCCCTTGAGCAACATTTTTCGAAGGTTCTCTTTAGCCCTGAACAGTAACGATTCAACCGAAGATACAGAAACTCCCATAACTTCGGCAATTTCCTTATACGACAATTCCTGATACCTGCTTAGAATTAGGGCTACCCGTTGATTTTCGGCCAGCTTGTTAATGGCCAGCTTCAGCTGCTTGCTTCTTTCAGCATCCAGCATTGCCTGCTCTCCCTCCGGGGAAACGGCTTGTCCAAGAGCCAACGAGTTGCTATCCTTATTCCAAAAATACAGGTTGTTCAGCAGCACCTCGCGTTTACGCCGGCGAACAAAATTTAACGATTTATTAACCGCTATTCGGTATATCCAGGTTGAAAGTTTCGACTCGTTACGAAAGCCGGGTAGGGACTCAAAGAGCTCGATGAAAACATCCTGTGCTAAATCCTCGGCATCGGCGTAGGATTGAACAAACCCCCGGCAGGTTGTAACCACCATTTTTTGGTACCGCTCCACCAGCTGGGCAAAAGCCTTGTGGTCGTTACTCTCAATAACCCTGCCTACCAAATCCTTGTCGTCCATCAGCTACGAATGTAATGTATTTTTGACAACTCAACCTGCCATTTCTTGCGGTGCAATCTACTTTTACTAAAAAATCGAATTTAACAATCCCAATCGTATTAAACTCCACCATTACGTTATACATTTGTAAAAAAAAATGAGTATCCGCCTAAAAATACTTTCGGGGTTTATAATCCTGGCTTCGCTGCTGATTATTTCAGGGCTAATTTCGATTTATGAGCTAACCAAGCTAGGCAACTCGGTAAATAAACTTTTAAGGGATAACTACTTAAGCATTGACTATGCCCGGCAAATGTCGCATAGCCTGGAAAAACAAAATAGTGCCATTCTGCTTGCCGTTGCAGGCGATAAGGGTAGCGCTTCAGACCTTTTTGGCATTTCTGTGAAGGAATTTAAGGAAAATTTTGAAAAGGCTGCAACCAACCTAACCCAACCCGATGAAAAAACGCTTACCGACTCTATTTCGCTAGTCTTTAACAGCTACAGGCAGGCTACAGAATCATTTATTGCATCGTCTAACGCCTCACTGAACGAATACATTACAACTATAAGACCAATGATGGAAACCATACAGAACAGTGTGGACAACCTCCTGCTAATAAACCAGCAAGCCCTAACCGAAACAGCTGCCATTCTTAAAAATAGCCCTTACCGGACAATCATGCCTGGATTGATAGTGATTATCACCAGCGTAGTGTTCTCCATGCTATTTTACTACATGATTTCCTACTACTTTGTTAAGCCAGTAATCGGGATAACGAAGGGGATTAATGATTTCATAAAGTATAAACGTCCATTTGAGGTTGCTGTTGATACCAAGGATGAGGTAAACGAGCTGAAGGAAGCTGTCAAGAATCTTACCACCCTAAAAAATACACCCAGGTAATAGATGAGACTTCATGTTCTTTCCCGCTACATTGGATTTGTTCTCCTGCTAAACGCAGCTTTCATCCTGTTTTCACTTCTACTATCCATCCATTACCACGATAGTGGTTTTTACCCGCTACTCTTCACCCTGCTGCTAACCACCCTATGGGCGGTTTTCCCCATGATATTTGTTCCAAAGACACAGAGCCTTTCCAACAAGGAAGGCTACCTGGTTGTTGTGCTCAGCTGGATTATATCATGTTTCATTGGAATGCTTCCGCTTCTACTTTACGGTGGTGAATTTACGGTGGTGAAGGCATTCTTCGAGAGCGTTTCGGGCTACACCACAACCGGAGCTTCCATCATAAAAGATGTGGAAGCCCTGCCCAAAAGCCTGCTATTCTGGCGCTCCTCCATGCACTGGATTGGAGGTATTGGCATTGTTGTTTTCATGCTGGTTATTCTCCCCTCGCTGGGTAAAGCCCAGCTGACCCTATCCAGAATGGAAATCTCACCACTTGCCCAGGAAAACTTCAGATTCCGAACACGCAAGATGCTAAACGTCATCCTCTACGTGTACATCGGGCTAACCCTTTGCGATATCATCCTGTTAAGAATTTTTGGCATGAACCTGTTTGATGCGGTAACCCATGCCTTTGCTACCATTGCCACAGGGGGGTTTTCAACAAAAAACACCAGCATTGCATGGTTTAACAGCGTGCCTATTGAGATGGTAACCATGTTCTTCATGTTTGTTTCGGGTATTCATTTTGGGCTTCTATACTCAACTTTTACCTTTAAGAAAAGCAATGTTTTCCGCTCCCCCATTGTTAAATACTACTTTTGGGTAACCATAGCCGGAATAGTTGCAGTTGCCATCAACCTTCATGGATCAACCTACGATACATGGGGCGAATGCTTTAGGTTTGCCTCTTTTCAGGTAATTTCCCTCTCCACCACCACGGGTTTTGCCAATGCCGATTCATCTATTTGGCCACCCCTATCTATTGTCATCATCATATTTTTTACCATTCAATGCGCCTGCGCAGGTTCAACAGCCGGAGGTTTAAAGGTTGACAGGGTTGTTATTTTCTTTAAAGCGCTCAAAAGCCAAGTGCTAAAAATAGAGCACCCCCAGGCTGTTATCCCCGTTAGGGTAGGCAACAGAAATATTTCTGACGAGGTGGTTGGCTCAGTAACCCTGTTTATTGTTTTCTACATCCTGATTTTGCTGGCGAGCACCATGCTGCTGGCTGCAATGGGGGTTGACCTGCTTACAGGGTTTTCTGCTTCGGTAACCACCATGGGTAATGCCGGCCCAGGTTTTGGACTGGTTGGATCAATGTCCAACTTTTCTACCATCCCCGAACCAGGCCTTGTGGTTCTTTCACTTGACATGCTGCTGGGAAGGCTCGAAATTTTCGGCTTCATCCTGCTTTTTCTGGTTAGGTCGTGGCGGTAGCCTCATATTTACCTTCTAAGCTATAATGGCATTCTACACATTTTCGGTGCATGATAGCAAGATTCTAGCAGCACTTTAAGAAGTAGTTATTCGCCCTTGTGTAGCTTACAAGAGAACTAACACCCTTACAACTTTTCTCGCCTATCGGCTTGTTGATGTAGCTTTGCCTTCCACCCGTTCGAACAAATACTTTATATTTAAAGGAAGTGTGTGTAATTCCGCATAAAGCATAGAGGAGCTGCTACAAAAAATTAAAGAATATTTAACAAATATTAAAAAAACTTTTATTGTTTAAAAAGTTTTTTGTAATAACATTGCGGTCAAATTAAAGGAGGGTAAAACCGAAAAATGATAGTAAAGGAACAAATAGTAAACCAGGCTATGCTTCTATTCCGGCAAATGGGCATAAGAAGTGTAACCATGGATATGATTGCCGAGCAAACAGGAATATCGAAGCGTACGCTTTACGAGAATTTCTCGAACAAGGACGAGCTGGTTGAAGCCTGCGTGATGCAGGAAATTGAAAGCCGAAAGGAACAAGCCAAGCGAATTTTAGAGGGAAGTTCACACATCATTGAAACCTACATCCTCTTTATGTGGGACCATATCAACCGGCTGCGTGGGACAAGCCCCTTGTTTATTAAGGACATACAAAAACTTTACCCTCAAAGCATCTGCAAGCAGACAAACGAATTCAACAACCGAATGAGGGAGAACATGAAGCAGTTCATCATCATGGGGATTAAGGATGGGGTGTTCCGCAAGGAGATAAACCCCGACATTGCCTCCATCCTGATTTTTGAACAGATAAAAGTGCTGCATGTTGAAGGCGGATTTGAAACATCGCCACTTTCCATGTTTTCTCCTGCCGAAGTTTTCGAACATATTTCTATAAATTTTATTCGGGGTATCTCAACCAGCAAGGGGCTTGAACTGGTAGATTTTTACTACTCAAAACATAAAATGGTCTAACACTTAAAAATCCTAATATGTACCTTATGCGAAAAACAATCTTTCACGTGTTATATGGATTAGGAGTGGCAATGGCAGTATCGCTCACTCCATTGTCCGGGTATGGGCAAACCGATACCCTTAAGCTCACCGTAAAGGATGCTGTAAACATGGCCATCCAGCAAAATCTGATGCAAAAGGTGTCGGAGCTGGAGCTAAAGAAAAAGGAGGAAAAAGTTGGCGAGTACTATGCCGCCCTTTACCCCAACATAAAAGCTACCGGCAGCTACAGCAGGTACCTTGAACTACCTGTAATTTTTATTCCTGAGGGTACGTTTGGCCCTGGAAGCGGCGGAGCCATGAAAATTGGCTATGACAACAGCTACTCGGGAGGTTTTTCGGCCACCCTTCCTATTTTCATGATGAATATATACCAGTCCATCCGGATGGGGAAAACCGATGTGGAAATCTCTGCTGAAAAAATGCGGGAAAACCAGATCAACCTGACAGCTAGTGTAAAAAATACGTTCTACAACCTCCTGCTACTGGAGCAAAGCTACCAGGTTATCGAAATGAGCTACCAAAATGCCCAGGCCAACCTGGAAAATATTCAAAAACTAAATGCCAGCGGAATGGTTTCCGACTACGATGCCATTCGAATCAAAGTTCAGGTTGACAACCTATATCCCACCCTTATGCAGACAAAAAACACCTATAACAACCTGCTTAACATTTTTAAGGTGCTCCTCAACGTTAACGACACCATCCCTGTAACCCTCGACCATAGCGAGCTAAGCACGGTTACCCTTGAGGAAATTGCTTCCCCAACGGAAGTTTGGCAGCAGGACAACACCACACTTAGGCAGCTGGAGCTTTCACGTAAAATGATTGGCATTCAGGAAAAAATGGTAAGAAGCAGCAGCCTGCCCTCGCTGGTGGCTATGGGGAACTACCAGTACCAGGCCCAGGCCAACGATTTTAAGTTTAACGATTATCGCTGGGTACCCACATCGCTTGTTGGACTTCAGCTTAATATCCCCATTTTTAGCGGGTTTGCCGTTCGCAAGCAGCTAAATCAGGTTAAAATTAGCGCCCAGCAGCTCGACATGCAGATGGAGTTTACCCGCAGCAACCTTTCCGCCCAGGTTCAAAACTCCGTTAATGCAATTAACACTGCCATAAAAAAAGTAGAATCGGCTCAGGGGAATGTTACCCTTGCCCAAAAGGGTTACGCTATAGCTCAAACCCGTTACAACACCGGACAGGCAACCCTGCTTGAACTCAACGACGCCGATAATGCCATGATGCAGGCTAGGCTCAACCTTATACAGGCTCAATTCGAGTATCTAAATGCCCGAAACGAGTACGAAAAAATTACAGGACAATCCGCTTTACCATCACCAGCTAACTAATCAACAAAAAAAATAAACTTCAGACTATGAAAACAGCAAGAACATTACTAATACTTTCATTTTCAGCGCTTATAGCCTCGTGCACCGGAAACAAAACCGAGGTTACCGGTGAAACAAAACAGGCCGAGGTAAGAGTATCAACACAACCTGTTGAAATTCAGAAGGTAGAACACCAGCTGCGACTCCCGGCAACCGTTCAAGCCTATAAGGAAAATCATCTGGCACCCGCCACCGCCGGAAGGGTGGAAAAAGTTCTGGTTGACGTAGGTGATAGGGTAAGAGCCGGACAGGTAGTGGCCATTCTCGATAGGACAAGCTACCAGCAGGCTAAAATCCAGTTCGACAAGCTTAGCATTGATATGGCCCGCATGGACTCCCTTCTGAAGGTTGGAGCAGTTCCTCAACAGCAGTACGATCAGGTTAAGATGCAGTACGACATCGCCAAAACCAACCTGCAATTTCTTGACGATAACACCACCCTGAAATCACCCATAGACGGCGTTATCACCGGGAAGTACATCAACGACGGGGAAATGTTTGCCATGACTCCGGTAGCCGGCATAGGAAAGGCAGCTATTGTTTCCATCATGCAGCTCGACAGGCTTAAGCTGCTGGTTGGCGTTTCGTCAAGCTACCTAAGCAAGATAGAGCTAAGCTCCTCGGTACTGATTACCACCGAGGTTTTCCCTGGCGAAAAGTTCAACGGTAAAATTGAAAAGATATACCCCACCATTGATAACCTCACCAAAACTTTTACCATTGAGGTGGTTGTACCCAACCGTTCGAACATGCTCCGTCCGGGTATGTTTGCCACGGCATTCATCACCATTGGAAGCGGCAACTCTATACTAATTCCCGGATATGTTATACAGAAACAATCGGGAACCAACGAGCGCTACGTATTCACCTACTCAGATGGAAAAGCTGTTCGGAAAGTTATTGAAGTGGGTGAAGTTTTCGACGATAAAATTGAGATTACCAGCGGGCTTAACCCAGGCGATGAGCTCATAGTAGTTGGACAGGCCAACCTGATGGATGGACAAGCGGTAACAAAAATTTAGTACCAACCTTTTTTTATCAGCTAATTAAAACACGCATTATGAGTTTATATAGCACAGCAGTTAATAAACCGGTTAGTACTATAATGATTTTTATTGCCATTATAGTGCTGGGAATATTCTCTATCACCTACATTCCCGTTGACTTGATGCCCGATATGGACATCCCCATGATAAGCGTTATCACCACCTACCCTGGCGCTAACGCCGAAGATATCGAGATCAACGTTACCAAACCCATGGAGAACCAGCTTAACTCTCTCCAGAATCTCAAGAAGCTAACCTCGTCGAGCAAGGACAACGTGTCGTATGTTGCCTGTGAGTTCGAGTATGGCATAAATATGGATGAAGCCAGCAACAACGTTAGGGATGCTGTCAGCCTTGCCGAAAATGCGCTTCCTGACGATTGTGAAAAACCCATGATTCTGAAATTCAACTCGTCCATGGTGCCGGTGCTCATCTACGGGATTAAAGCCGACAAGAGCTACGCAGCGCTGGAGAAAATAGTTGACGAAAGAATAGTTGAACGGCTAAGCCGAATTGACGGGGTGGGAACAGTAACCATTATGGGTAAGCCCATAAGAATTATCAATGTTGCGGTTGATCCCCGTAAGCTCGACTCCTACAACCTCAGCCTCGAACAGGTTGGAGCAGCCATTGGAGCCGAAAACATGATGCTTCCTGCCGGACGTATTGAAGTTGGAAAAATGGAGTTTCCTGTTAGGACCAATGGCGATTTCAGCAGCAGCGATGTGGTAAAGGACCTGGTTATCTCCAACAATGCCGGAAAGGTTGTTTACCTTAAAGATGTGGCCACTGTTAAGGATACCCTAAAGAAAATTCTGGTTGACGAAACAATAGACGGCCAGAAGGGTGTCAGGCTAATGGTTCAGAAGCAAAGCGGCGCCAACACGGTAAAAATTGCCAAGATGGTTCGCAGCCGCATGGAGGAGATTAAAACGGAACTGCCATCTGACGTCCAGATAGTTAAAATCATGGACTCATCCGAATTCATCCAGGGCTCTATTAACAACCTTTCCGAAACCCTAATTTATGCCTTTATATTTGTAGTTCTCGTTGTAATCCTGTCGCTTGGGCAGTGGCGCTCAACCTTTATTATTCTGACCACACTCCCCGTTTCGCTGATAAGCGGTTTCATATACCTTTACGCCACCGGCAACTCCATCAACATAATCTCACTATCAGCCATGTCTATTGCAATTGGGATGGTAGTGGACGACGCCATTGTGGTGCTTGAAAACATTACCAAGCATATTGAACGGGGAAGTACACCGAGGGAGGCATCTATATTTGCAACACGTGAAGTTGGACTTGCCGTTATCGCCTCCACCCTGGTTATTATAGCGGTTTTCTTCCCTCTGACGCTAGTTGGCGGGCTTACAGGTGTTTTCTTTAGACAGCTGGGATGGATTGTAACTATTACCATCACCGTTTCGGTAATCGCTGCGCTTTCCCTTACCCCAATGCTCTCGTCAAGAATGCTTAAGAGCAAAAGCCACTACAAGCACAAACGCAACAGCTTTGTCAAAATTGTAAACAAATTTTGGGGATTCTTTGACGAGATATACGGTCGCACCCTGAAAGCTATTTTGAACCACAAGACTCTAACCCTGACTGGTGCTTTCATAATATTTGTGGGTAGTCTATTCCTAATGAAGTTCATCGGCACCGAGTTCACCCCCTCACAGGATAACGCCCGAATAAGCGTTTACATGGAGGTTCCCCAGGGGTTGAGAATTGACGAAACAAAGAAGCTGGCACGCGATTTTGAGAAAAAGATAAAGGCAAAATATCCTGAAATTGAGCTTATTTCAACCAGCATAGGTGCCGACGAGGGGGGATCGCTGATGAGCATCTTCCAGAAATCAGCCTCGTACATCATCAACTATACGTTGAGCTTGAGCAGCATTGATAACCGAACCCGAACAATCTTTGAAATTGCCGATAGCATGAGGCGTGATGTTGCCGCCTACCCACAGATTACCACCTCATACGTGGATGCAGGTGGCACCCGAAACGCAGGTCGCTCAGCAATGGGTATGGGCGGTGGCAATAATGTTGAGGTTAAAATACTTGGCTACGACATTAGCCAAACCAACCAGATTGCCGAAGAAATTGCCACTACGCTTAAAAATGAGAAGGGGTTCAAGGATGTTTCCATAAGCCGTGACCAGGATCGTATGGAGCTTCAGGTTATTCCCGATCGAGAAAAACTTGCCCAGCTTGGGCTGAACACTACAATGCTGGCCAGCGCCGTCCGTAACAGGGTTTATGGTTTTACCGCAACCAAATACCGTGAGGAGGGAACAGAGTACGATGTAATTGTTAAGTACGACGATGATAACCTAACCTCAATAAGCGACCTGGAAAACATTACCTTTAAGGGACCTCAGGGAAACCTGGTAAGGGTGAGCGATGTGGCGCAAGTTAGACAGGTTTACACTACCCCCAACATTGACCACGAGAACAAGACGAGAATTGTAAAGGTTTCCAGCTCACTTACCGGAATTGACCTGGGGAAAGCTACGGGCATTATAAACGCCAAACTTTCCACCATGACCGTTCCCCAAAATGTGCTGGTTGAAATTGGCGGAGCAGCACAGGACATGATGGATACATTCTACGATTTAGCCCTGCTGTTTGTGCTAATCATGCTGCTAACCTACATTGTGATGGCCACCCAATTTGAATCGCTTCGCGAACCCTTTATTATCATGTTCTCCGTACCGTTTGCCATAACCGGTGTGCTGATTGCACTCTTTATCACCGGCACCACCCTTAACATGGTTTCCGGAATTGCACTCGTAATGCTTGTGGGTATAGCCGTTAAGAACTCGATTGTGCTGGTTGACTTCACCAACCTGCTGGTTGACAGGGGTTACTCCATCAGCCGTGCGGTTGTGGAAGGTGGAAAATCCAGGTTGCGCCCAATTCTGATGACCTCGGCTACAACGCTTCTGGGTATGCTCCCAATGGCACTGCTTAAGGGAGAAGGATCGGAAATCTGGAGACCGCTGGGTATTGCAATTATTGGTGGACTTTTATTCTCCATGCTCATCTCCCTGATTATCGTTCCGGTTATCTACACCCTGTTTGCAAATGCCAGAATTAAGAGGGAACGAAAATCACTTCAGGAAGCTAACATGTAATTGTAAACACCTTCGGGAGGAGTAGCCAAAAGGGCTATTCCCAATGGCACTCCTCCTAAAACTGAACATAAAACCGAAAATAATGAAAGCAGTTTTTATAGCCTACAACCAGGCACTTAGCGACAGAATGGACAACGCCCTCAAGGTGGCCGGAATTAAGGGATTCAGCAAATGGACAGAGATGCTTGGGGTGGGCAGCAATACCGGCGAACCCCATCTGGGAACCCACACCTGGCCATCAATGAATTCTGGAATTCTCACCATTGTTGAGGATGAGAAAGTTGACCCTTTGCTCAACTACATCAGGCAAGTTAACAAGATTGCCGAAGAGCAGGGAATACACGCCTTTGTTTGGGACATCGAAAGGATGATGTAAAAACTCCATCTACCGGTAAGAAAGCAAGGGCTACACCGAACGGTGTAGCCCTTTGTTTTAAAATTAAACCATAGTATTCGGGAAGCAATAAAGTCAGGCTTTCATAATTTTGAAGTGTAAACTTTTAAAAAGATGAAAAACCTAAGCTTTACACACTTTTTGGGATACTACCGGTGGAAAAACTACCCAACGACAAAAAGCGCCTGGTGAAAGAGTTCCTGGCATCCTTCCTCTTTCAGGACAACGTGCAGCAGCAACTCGCCCCCTAAAACGCACAAAACCCGCCTGTTTATGGGGCGGGTTTCGCTTTTCCTATGTTTACCCAAGGCAAAGCCTTGCTTTATACTCGGACGGCGGTGCAACCGCCGCCCAACGGCGATTAATCTAGCCTCGGTTCAACAGGGGATTATTCCAAATTTACCTTATTAATGATTGTTTTTGTATTCATGTACCTAAATTTTCGATTTTAATAAGGAACCATTTCCCTGATATCCTTTTAAAAAAATATCTTTCATCCATTCCGGTAAAACCTTTCCATCTAAAGACCCTTTCATCAGTTTCCCTTAACTTACAATCGAAATTATCATATATCATGGGATATGCTTCAGAACATTTTAGTAAAACGTTGTGCAATCGCGTAATTTTATAATCTTGTAATAATAGGTTGCAGGTATCAATATTAAAGGTTTCTCTATTTAAATACTCATATTGTAAAGGAAATTGTACCCGACTTAACTGGAAAGTACTATCATTAGAAAACTTCTTAAGAAAATCGTCGAAATTTTCGGGTTGAGCACAAGCTTGTTGTCCAATCAAAGCAACAATAAACAAAAGATTTTTTAGAAAACCACTTTTCATATTTTACAGTATTATGTCCAACCTATTTTCACGTGCCCAATCTTGAAATTTTTTCCAGACCTCAACAAGTAACTGTCTGTCAGACATATTATCATAATCCTTATTAGCACTCGATCTCTCGTCGATCATTTTTTGTGGATCCTTGAGCTCTACATTATCAGTAACATCCACTTTATTTTGATCACCAACAACAGGATTTATGTCTTCCCATTTACCATCTACTAGTTTTTGAATTTCATAATGTAAGTGGGGAGCTTCTGATCTACCCGTTGATCCTACTTTTCCTATATCATCTCCTTCGTTTATTTTTTGACCATTCTTAACAAGAGCTTTCCCTTCCATGTGCATGTAGCGCGTTCGGATATCTCCATTTGTTATAATGACATAATTACCCATGGTTTCATGGTTTTGTCCCGTTTCTACTATACCAGTATGTGTTGCTTGTATATTACCTCCTGAAATTTGGCCCGAAGAACCAAGATGGGCGATATCAACAGCACCATGATAGTTTCCACTCGCATTTCTATACATTCCGCTTACTATAACACGATTTGCGTCATTGTAAACTTTCAAAATAGGCCATGGGATAAAACCGTCAATATCAATAAAACGAATGGGATTGTTAAAGGTATAAGAATAAGGACTCCAACCTCTCATCTTTTCCGATAAAGGATCAATCACATGCCACCTCCCCAACTGCGGATCATACATCCTAGCCCCGTAATCGTACCATCCCAGCCTCACCCCGCCGGCAAAGGTTTCGTCCTGCAGCTCCTTGCCGTTGTAGAGGTAGCGGTTGGTATTGCTTATGGCCAGCGGGGTGTGCTCCAGCCCGAAGGCGTAGTAGTCCGTGGCCTGCAGCACCGCGCCGTTGCTACCGAACACCACGCGCGTGCTGCCCAGGTGGTCCTTCAGGAAGTACTCGTGGCTGAGCCCCTGGCCGGTGGCGCGCACCACCCCCTCGGGGTGCAGGATGTAGTCCAGGGACCCATCACCCCTGTACACGCACGCCCCCGCGTAGTAGCTCTCCACCGTTGTTCCCCTGAGCATGGCCAGCTTGCTTCCGGTTGCGCTGTAAATGTACGAAATATTTTTGGTTCACCTTTCGGTGCGGCTGAAAGCTACGCTCAACGTAGCTACTTTATCCTGCACCGGCGGTCAGGAAGTCACCGTTTAGATACGACGTAAGCACAGCCTACGTCGAGCAAGGGCTCTCCGAAGGTAAATCCGCGTGAGCGGGTGTGGGTCTAAAACCACAGGCTAAGCCTGTATAAATAGAACGACGGCGGTAGAACCGCCGCCGAACGCGTTTCGTTCATTACTCATTACAACCTCGGATCAACGAGGATTACCTTACTGAACATTTCGGCCGGAAGCTTGAACATCCTATTTTAATTAGAAAAAAAGCATAAAAAAACCCGGACTTGCCGGGCTTTAAAAACTATTATTCATCTGCTAAGTATAACATTATATTTTTCTACAACAGGTATTTCAAAATAATCCAAGTAAACTGGATATTTAAAACGATAATTAAAAATGCAATTTGTTGTATCTTTTATTGCAATCTTATTCTTATCGAAAATCTCATAGTTTTTCTTAATTAACTTACCGTCTTCAACTGCAAATATTTCTTTTTCCGTTACTACTCCATCGGAACAGTTACTATTAAAAAATGATGATTTTCGAATAAACAACTTTAGTTTCCCTCTTTGGTTAAATACATAAACGTATTCATTATTCCAATCACCGGATTCACTATAGGGCTCCTCTATGTATATTTTCTCTTCTGAAGTGACAACAACCTTAATAAAAGTCATATAGCTTTCATCCAATTTTGTAATATCAACTACCTGCTTATAGGTTTCATTTTCTAGTTTGATAAAAAGCTTCACATTTTGGTCAGACATTGAATGTAAAATACTATCTGTGATATTTTTATATGCCTGCCAATCTATGGTTTGTTTGTGCCCATTTTCACTTTTACAACCTACAAAAATAAAAAGCGATATTAATCCACTTATTACAAATCTCTTAATATTAGTATGCTTATTCATCTTTTTTATTAATTGTAATAGTTTCAGTACGTTTAATTAAACTTTCATCTACATTCTCTTTATTATCACCATCCATTTGAGTTTGATTTGCATCACGTATGGTTTCGAAGTTTGAATCAGTACCTCTTTTATCCATATGTATCTTGTCAGGGTCTGTAAAATCACCACCCCAACGCCAGCTCTTGCCTTTTACTTCTTTGATAAATTTGTGGCCTTTTGTAACAGTGCTATTACAGGCATCTACCCCATCACTTGTTTTATCATTTTTATATAAATTAAAATCAAGGGCCAATCCAGCATTATGAGCACTTTTACTTTTCGCTGCAGGTGTAGTAGAATTTGCACTTGTTAACCCATCTTGCTTTTTATTTGTTCTAAAAGAACTATTCAGGTGTATGGGTACTTCATTTGTAGCAGCATATTCTAAAATTGCTTTAGTATCATCGAATATTGTGTGGTCAATATACAGGGTTGATTCTCCTTTAATGTATCCGGATTTATCGTCAATAGTCACTTTGATTATTGAATCACCTTTGAAATCAATATTTGAAATAGGATTATTGCCAGCGTATTGATATGGTGTTAAATAATAATATTTCTCAGCGAATCTGTCTTTAGTTGTAAATCTACCTAACTGTGGGTCATAAAACCTAGCCCCGTAGTCGTACCAGCCCAGCTTCACCCCGCCGGCAAAGGTTTCGTCCTGCAGCTCCTTGCCGTTGTAGAGG
>ENA-UPTA01000685-UPTA01000685.1-activated-sludge-metagenome-genome-assembly--contig:-NODE-685-length-39425-cov-8.547523_pt1 | contig 39425 bp, 71 predicted proteins | sample MGYA00238184_ERZ773361 | MGnify/ENA primary metagenome ERZ773361 (study PRJEB29100, sample SAMN05720205) | activated sludge metagenome | isolation source: anaerobic digester from wastewater... | reverse complement strand
CCTTATGGAACTACAAGTATTGATTGGGATAATATTATACCAATGGATAAACTTTGGAAACAATATAGTAGAATAATGACTGATAATTGTGCCGTTGTTTTGTTTGGAAGTGAGCCGTTTTCATCATTAGTAAGAACAAGCAATTTGAAAATGTATAAATATGATTGGAAGTGGGAAAAAGCAAAAGCAACATTACACGCTTTATGTAAAAAAAGACCGATGAAATCAGATGAAGATATTATGGTGTTTTATAACCAACAACCAATTTACAACCCACAAATGACAATTGGTAAAAAATACAAAGGCAGAAACAATACTAAAAACCATAAGGAATTAAAAGGCGAATGGTTAATAGGGCAAGGTAGTAGGACTGATAACGAAGGAACAAGATACCCACGAACAAATATCTATTTTCCAAATGAAAACAAAGCAGGACAACACCCAACACAAAAACCTTTGGAACTTATGAAATACTTAATTAAAACCTACTCAAACGAAAACGATATGGTATTGGATAACACAATGGGAAGCGGAACGACTTGTTTAGCAGCCAAAGAACTGAACCGCAAATTTATCGGTATTGAAAAAGAAGCTAATTATTATGAGATTGCCTGTCGGAGGTGCGGTTTTTAGCATTACCGCTAACGGCTACGTATAACAACAGTGCGATAAATTAGTAATAACTTAAATTAAGAGATATGACACCAATAGAAGTTTTAAAAATGCTGAAAGGCAAAATAGATGCAGCAGGATTGAATAAGTGCAACTACGCTATTGAAACAAGTGATATAGAAGCGATAAACCAAGCATTGTTGTTATACGATGTTGTAGGGCAAAGCAAACAGTTAGTTTGCGACTGTTCGACCTGCGGGACATTTGATAAATGCGATTGTGATAATTGTTTGCAGTATGACAGATGGAGACCAAAAGCAAACTAATTGCCTACAACGGTGGGTGTATGAGAAGGTTTGCTTATATAAAACTTTCAAATTTACCACTACTGTTGATAGCAAACTTTCTTATACACCTTGTTATATGCAGTGCGGTTTTAACCACTATACCTACGAAGCACCGAACATTTTTGTTTTATTTTTGTGTGATGGAAAATTAAAATTTGAATATTTATATATAAAGTAAAATATATGGAGAAAGATATGAAACTACGCAAATTTATAGCAACTACTATTAGAGAATTTCTAAATGAAGATGTTGGTGAATACAGCAACAAATTAGATTATGGTTATAAGTTTGATAAAAGTAAATTAGATGATTTTATTAAAAATGCTCGTAAATGGAGTGAAAAGGATTTTGTTGAAGAATATGTTTATTTGAATGATATAAATTTAATTAAAGATTATGGTAGAATAAATAAAGGTGATGAAATTATTATAGGGAGAGAAGTAAAAGATGATAACGGTAAAAATGTATATAGAAATAGTATTCAATTATACGCTCCTTATAAAACTGTTGTTGCTGATAAAGATTATGGTAGTAATCATTGGGCATTTATTTTAGATAATACAAAAGAATTACAGGATGAAGCAAAACTATTATATAAACAAAATAAACTGAATAAAAAACCTCAATTTAACAAAAACGAAAAAACTATAAAAGGTTATCATGCTTCACCATACAAATTTAAACAATTTAGATATGGTGAAAATAAAACAAGTGGTCAAATTGGTGCTGAAAGCGGATTTTTCTTTTTTAAAGATATGAAATTTGCTAAATATTATGCTTCTGTAATAAAAGACAACAATGATGTTGCTTACATATATGAATGTGATATAAAACTTGGTAATACAATAACTGAAAAAGGTGAAAATATTGGAACTAATTGGGGTAGAGCTGGTTGGTTAGAAACTATGAGTAATGAAGGATATGATACTGTTATTATTGAAGATGCTGATACTGGATATGGTATAACAGATGAGATTGTGGTATTTGATGATGATAATATTAAAATAAATAAAATAATTCAAATTTAATTCGTATATTTTTGCGGTGGGAAAAAATAAAACAAAAAGAATGTTATGATGAAACTTAATACGAAGCGATAACGTAGCATTGCATATAACGTTTTGCGTATATGAGAAGTGGCACTTGTAGGATGTTGAAATTAAGCACAAATGCTTCTGTGCCATTTCTTATATACGATGTTAGCAGTAGTACGGATTTAAACCACAAATGCTCAATCGAAGAACTGAACCTTTTTCTTTTCTTTTTTGTGCGGTGGCAAATATTAATTTGAAAAATTAAAAATATGTTTAGTTATTACGGGAGTAAAAGCAAATTGGTAAATTATTACCCAAAACCAACAAAGGATTTAATTATAGAACCTTTTGCTGGTAGTGCGAGGTACGCACTAAAATATTGTGATAGAGATGTTTTACTTGTTGACAAGTATGATACCATTGTAAATATTTGGAAGTACGTTCAAAATGCAAGTAGAAATGATATTTTAAAAATGCACCTGCTTGTACCAAAAGAAAAACAAAGTTTGGATGAGTTTAATTTTGACTGTATAGAACAAAAACAATTACTTGGTTTTATGATAAAAGCTGGAAGTAGCAGACCTGCATTAACACCAAGTAAAATGAGGTTAAAAGATGATTATATAAATACCCAAATAAAACAAGTTGCAGAGATAACAAGTAGAATAAAGCATTGGAAGATTATTTGCGGAAGCTATGATGAAATTGAGAACCACGATGCAACTTGGTTTATTGACCCACCGTACCAATTTGGTGGTGAACATTACAAAGAAAGCAGTTTAAATATTAATTTCTCAAACTTAAAAGAATGGATATTAAATAGGAACGGAGAAATAATTGTTTGCGAAAATACAAAAGCAGATTGGATGGAATTTAAACCATTAAAGAAGATACAAGGAGCAAGCAATACGAACACCACCGAAGCTGTTTTTTTAAAGGGGTGGGAAGAAAAAAAAGAAAAAAATATGCCTGATTAACTTTAATTGGTAGAGTGCCACACTTGTAATGTGGAAGTTGGGGGTTCGAGTCCCTCATCAGGCTCAAAAACGCCAATATCGCATAGTGGTCGATTGCACCGCTTTCGTAAAGCGGAGAGTTTGCGAACTCCACGTGGGTTCGAATCCCACTATTGGCTCAATAGCATTTTATCGACTATTTATAATAAAATAACTACATTAACTTTAACAACATGGAAAGCGATGAAGGTTCTAAACAGAGAAAAAACAGCAACTTTATTTCTGTTCTTGGGAACATTTTTCAACCCTTTAGGATACGATGCTCTACTGAAATGGTTAATGGATACGACAGGCAGTTATTGGTTTTCAATTTCAATTTTTTACCTATTGTCGCTATCCTGCTTTATCTTATACTTTGTATTTGCTAAGATAAATCCATTAAAATTATTAAAATTTAAAAGGAATAGTTGATATTCCTTAATTTAACGGTGTACCACAACAGTCTTCTAAACTGTAGACGTGTAATTGGAGTCAATGTGAGTTCGAATCTCATCACCGTTACTACTCGAACTTAGATTATCATAAAAATATACTTATAATCCAAGTTCGATTTGAATATTTAAAGTATTTATTATAAAAATATTTATGAAATACATTAAAGAAGAGTTAGAAGAATTAGTTTTAAATCAAAAAAAATCCTATATTGAAATAGGTAAAATATATGGTGTATCTGATACTTATATAAAAAAAATATGTAAAAAAATGGGAATTGTTTTACCAATTAGAGCTAAATTTCCAGATAATTATGTGCCACATAATAAAAAAGATATTGAAAATCATTGTAAATTCTGCGGTAATGTTATTACTAAAACTGCATGGAATAAAATTTTTTGTAATAAATTTTGTGCTTGTGAATATAGAAAAAAAACTACCATTGAAAATTATTTAAATAATCAGAATGAATATGATGGCGATATAAAAAACATGAAATTTATTAAACCTTATTTATTGAAACAACAAAATTGTAAATGTGGTATTTGTGGGATTAATAATATTTGGAATAATAAATCAATAATTTTTATTTTAGACCATATTGATGGCGATGCATCGAATAATAAAATTAATAATTTAAGATTAATATGCCCCAATTGTGATAGTCAATTAGATACATATAAATCAAAAAATAAAAATTCTGCAAGGAAAAATAGATATTTGAAAAATTATAAAAATAAAACGCTCCCATAGTCCAACGGATAGGGCAAGTGTTTCCTAAACATTAAATCAGGGTTCGATTCCCTGTGGAAGTACAATTGTAACAATTTGAATTCAATTTCGTATAATTAATAAAAAATGTTATGGGAATCGATTTTAAAAAAATGACAAAAGAAAAGTATGATAACGTACTTAATGCCAGAAATTTGATAAATGAAGCAAAACGTGAATTGGCATTACTTGAAGTTGATATTAATGGTGAAGGTGATATCAAAGAACTTGATGATTTAAAAGAACAAATTAAAAATATAAGAAGTATTATTAATCAATATGATGATGATTTAAAGCAATACGAATTTTAAATTATCCCCGTAGTTTAACGGATAGAATGATTGGTTTCTACCCAATTGGTGCGAGTTCGATTCTTGTCGGGGATACTATATAGTGTATGTGAATAATATACTTTTCGAAAGAATTAAGTATTCATATGAAAGCATCTATATGGATAAAAATAAATTAAAAGAATATTGTGATATATGCGCCAGTATCACGCCACGCTACGAACGTGGAGAAGTGTAATTGGAATCATGGGGGTTCGAATCCCTTCTGGCGTACAAAAAACTAACATTATGAAAATGTTAATTTGTCATAGTCAGGTACTGCTTACTGACTGTGATTATGAACAAAGAAAAACAGAAAGCAACCAAAAGTTATGCGCTATTGGTTGGTGGAAATCACCCTTACAAGTGGTGAAATCCTTGAGTTCTGTGTTAAAGTACTTACATTATTTGATGCTTATGAAAAAGCAGATGTTTATGCGGTGTTGACAGAGAATGAAGTACTTAAAAATTACTTGAAAAAGTTTAGGCTTATGCCTTAAAAATGCAGGGGAAACCCTGCAAATGCAGTAGTAGTTCAATTGGTAGAATGCCACCTTGCCAAGGTGGATGTTTGCGGGTTCGAGACCCGCCTACTGCTCCAATGTGTGGTAATACATGGCAAGACCCACCCCGCTACAAATTTATTATAATAGTATTTATTATTTTAATGATGCCATATGTGGGAATATGAATTAAAAATTATTTACTTTAAATTATATAGTGAATTACTAATTCAACTCAATGATGAAGGTAAAAAAGGATGGGAAGTTATTAATTATGACGAAGAAAAACCCACCAAATTTGGTGCTAATTATAAAGCAATAATATTATTTAAAAGACATATAAATGAGACTAATAGATGATGTTGAAAAAATTATAGCCAATTACGAACTAAAACCAATTGAAATTCCTACTGGCTTTAAAAATCTTTATGAATATGAAGAACAAAACCCACAAGATGTTACATATTACTATGCAATAGAAAAAAATGACAACTATTTTATAGAAAAATATGTTGATTATGTACCTAATGGTTGGTATGGCTTTAGTATTGGTGTACCAATTATTCCAGTGTGGATGGATATTATCGATGAAGTATTAGAACTTTGTGTGAAAAATGACCCCGAATTTCAAATTCATCAAATAAAATTAAAATTTGGTGGCATTCGTTTTTACACTCATAGTAATATTATTGAAGATATTACTGATATTGGACTATTGATTGAATATAAATTACATGACAATGCATTAATTTATTAATATGAAAATAATAAGTACAGAATTTCCAGACGTTTATATATTTGAACCTGATGTCTATCGAGATACAAGAGGTTATTTTTATGAAAAATTCAATAGTAAAAAACTTAAAGATACAATTGGAGATTTTCAAATAATACAAGGAAATCAATCTAAATCAAAACGTGGTGTTATCAGAGGATTACATTTTCAAAAACCACCATACGCTCAAGCCAAAATTGTTGAAGTAACTAAAGGTTTTGTTCTTGATATTATTGTTGATATAAGAACAGATTCACCAACATTTGGTCAATATCTTTCTATTGAATTGAGTGGAACTAATAAAAAAATATTATTTGTACCAAGAGGATTTGCACATGGCTTTATTACATTAAGTAATAATGCTCTTTTTCAATATTATGTAGATAATTATTATTCTCCAAATCATGAAGGTGGTATTAAATTTGACGATACTTATTTAAATATTGATTGGAAATTAAAAAAACATCTAATTGTTAGTGAAAAAGACCGTAAACTATCAGGATTTAAAGAACAATCATTTTTCACAAAAGCAGAATTTCTAGCATTAAAATAATTTTTCATGTTTTTGTAACATTATTTATTTAATTTCGTATAATAAATAAAAAATGTATCATGGAAAAAAAGAAGTTAAGGGTAGAAATAACAGAAATGTTTATGGCTAAGGCCGATTGGAGTAGATGTTTTCACGGTACTATCAAAAGAGCAAAAACCAATGAAGGTATTCCAGTTGTCTATGGTAAAATTCTCGTTAAAAACGATATCCATAATGGTTTTGTATATGCTAAAGCAAAAGACCAATGGGATTTAGGTGATAAATTGGATGAATTAGTTATTATGGTGCTTGATAAAGGACTTCACAACGATTCGGGAAAGTTCTTTAAAAGATATGGTTTTGAATATCATTTAAACTAGATGCATGATTTTCAACTCTTGAAGCGAACATACCCTGTTTCACAATTTGAAAGAATTTGCGATGGTTATGATTATATTCAAAAAAATAGTACTGAGGAAGAAAGAAAAGAATGGGATATTAATTTAAATCAACTGCAAAGAGTTATCAAAGAAGGTGAAAAATACATTTATCAGGTTGCAAAAGAAGGAAAAGAGTTTAAAGTCATGTGTTTGTGTTTTAAAAATTATGAAATTATCAGGAAAAAGATATTTAAACTTGATGATGAATAACACGTCTCCGTAGCAGAACGGTTGACCAACTGCTATAATAATATTTCACAAAATTACACAAAAATTAAATTTAACACTTAATAATTAAAACTATGACAGACAATAAATGGTTAATGTTTAAGAATTACATGCACAATGAACTTGGTATAACGAAGGAAGATATTCGCCAATGGATTGAAGTTGCAGTAGAAAATGAAGCAGAACGATTAGTTAAGCATGAATTTAATAATTTCGATGTACATAAAGTAGTACAACGCATTATTACCGATGATAATCTGTTTGGTTCAAAACATTTGAAACAAGAAATTTCACAAGAATTAGCAAGACAGATTTTAAGTAAAATTAAATTTGAATAATATGAAAGTTAAGTAGATTAACATCAAACCTCCATAATTATGCGATACGCAAAATGTGAAACAAAATGTTACTTACTAAACATAACAATAACAATTTAAATTATCATAATTATGGAAACAACAGTAAAAACAACACAAAAAATTGATGTTCTTAAATTAAAATCAGATATTAAAGAACTCGCAGAAAAACAAAAATTCTACAGAAATCAAAGAAAAACCGAACATATTGTCGGTGAAAGAAAAATGTCAGCAAGTGATGCTGCAAATGCTCATCGTGAAAATAAACAAAAATTACGTATTTTATATGCAGCATATGGTATCGCTAGAGGTAAAAGTTTTTCTCAAATTGAGAGTCATTATCCTAAAGAGAATCATCCACTCAATAATTTCAAATATGAAATTGATAAGTTGATTAAAAAATATGAACTTCAGAAAAATAAATAAAAAAGGGGAGATTACTCCTCTTTTTCTTGCATTTTTCTTATAGATTGCTTATTTTTACGCAAAATAATATTATTAAATAATAATTTCATTATGCCAGAACGTGATAACAATACTCCAGAAATTACTATTTTACCTGAAGTAAAGAATTTCAATCCAAAATCAATAACTGAAGAAATTGAAACTGAAGTTCAAGAAGAACTTAAAGCAGAAACAATTAGTGGTAAACCAATTTCTGAAGAATCTAGTGAACTTACTGAAGAAGAAAAACGTAAACTGTTAATTAAGTCACTTAAAGAATCAAAAAAAACGTATAAACCAAAAAAGCATTTTGGTGTTGCGTATAAAAAAGAACGTAAACGTAAAAATAAACAAGCAAAAAAAAGTCGTAGAGCAAATCGTAATTAATTATGGGATACTCAGAACACTCTAAAGCACCCAAATCGATTATTGATGCTTTTAATGAAAAAAAATATACTGCATCTAGTAATTATATGCAGGTTGTACCGAATAGCCATTTCTGGACTGATTTAAATCAATTAGTTGCAGCATTTGATGTTAATTCACCAGATAAAGAATATCTACTAATTGGTCTTAATAATACCATAAAAAGGAGGTATAAATTAAAATCAATGAAAGAAATTGATACAAAAGCACTTGATTCATTAGTATTTACTTCAATTGAAAAAATTGTTGAATATGTAAAGAGCGAAATTTATAATGAAAAAAATTTTTACGTTATGCTCAATGCCACCATCACGCTTGGTTATAATTTAACTAATGAATTAAAAATGTTAAGACCTGAAATATATAAACGTATTGATGGTGAAAGAGATTATCAAGATATTCGTTGGCATGGTTGCGTTCCTGATGAAGAAAAAGCAATTGCAGAATGGTTAAATTATATTGAATATCATCTTGAAAAAGCAAAAGAAAGAATATATCATCTTAAACCAGAAGAAGCACTTGCTGAATTACGAAAAATTGCAGCATTAGCAGTACGTGCTATGGAAATTCATGGCTGTCCTGAAAGAATTATGGTAGAAAATTCAACACATTTAATTAATCGTACTGATACTCCGCTTAATATTAAAACAACAACAGATGGTATTAAACCAAATCCTGATGGTTGTTGTGGGATATATGATGAAAATGATAACAAGTAATGGAAAACATTGATTTAAACAATACTTATTGGGACAGAATTAGAGGTTTTGTTTCTGAACTTCGTGTTGATGCTCGTTGGGTATTAAGAAATAATGATGATGATAAATCATACGGTTCATTAAGAATTGTTTCACATCCTGATTTACCACCGGGTCATCTTCGTGCATTTTTCACATACGTATCTTCAATTCGTAAAAAAACTCAAGCAGAAAAAATGAGAACCACTGAAGACTATCAAATGGAAATTACTGAACTTGAAATATATTCAATTGATGATGATACTAAAACTGAAACAATGAAATATGAAGCACCGTTTAAAGAACTTGAAAACATGTTTGGCGTAAAAATATTTGAATAATGGAAAAAAATAGATTAGATAATCCATTTAATGCTTTTGTTATTAATAAAGAATTGATAATCAATCAAGATACGTGGACTAAGTTAATTAATAGTTTAAGTCAAGATTATATAATTGAATGTATTTCAGATACAATTCAAGATTGTCAAATTAATTTACCATATAGAAAACTTGAATATGATGATATGGTAAAAGATTATCGGGCATTAAAAAATCTGGACACGTCTAAATTAATTATTGATGGTGCATGGTATAATAAATTTGAATATAAATATCATTTCCTTGATAAATATATTGGATTATCTAATGTTGGAAATATTGGTAGTGATTATTTTCATCAAATTGAACGTTGGAAATGTGATGCTACTGGTTATCCTTCACCACAAAAAACATGGGAAACTGAAAGATTTAGATTAACACTACTTAAAGCGTTATTTTCATTAAAAGTTAAAGAAGTTAATCCACAAGTATTTCGTAGTATTATTTCTTTACGTAAATATATTGCTGCGCAATTTAGACCAAGTGCTGCTAAAGCAATTTATGATTATTTTAAGGCAGAGACTGTTTTAGATTTTAGTATGGGTTGGGGTGATAGAATACTTGGTGCACATACAAGTGATTATGTAAATAAATATGTCGGATTTGACCCAAATCATAATTTATTGGCTGGATATGTTGAACAAATTAAAGAATATGGTAAAATTGATAAACCTAAAAAATATTTAATATTTTCACATCGTGCTGAAGATAGTACAATTGAACTTCAAGATGAATTTGATTTAATATTTACAAGTCCACCCTATTTTGATAAGGAAAAATATAATCAAAGTGAATTACAATCGTATAAAATGTATAAAGAATTTGATTCTTGGATGCAAAATTTTCTATTCAAAACAATCGAATTGAGAACAAAAAATCTTAAAAGCGGTGGATATTTGGTAATAAATATTAGTGATATTTATACTAGAAAAAAATTATACAAGATTTGTGATGGTATGAATGACTATATCGCATCAACAGGACAATTTGAATATGTTGGTGCTATTGGCTTAAGAATGCCGAAAAGACCAATGAGCATTTCATCAGATACTGTAGGTGTTTTTGCTGAACCAATTTGGATACATCGTAAAAAATAAAAATTTCTATTTAGCGATTATTCATATTTAAATTCATCAAATAGTATATGAAAGAAAAAAATTTTGTTAGAGTTTGTTCCAAATGTGGTAACGATATTTTTCACACAACAAAGAAAAATAGAAATCGTGCGGATAAATCAAAAAAAGTTTGTAATTGTTGTGCACAAAAATTAGTATAATGTGGTAGTAAAAACGATATGTTTGGAAAAAAACATCGTGAAGAAACTAAATTAATTATAAAAGAAAAAAAATTACAGTTAATTTCTGATGAAACTCGTGATAAAATGTCTATAATTGCAAAACAAAGACTTGAAGAATATAATTATTGGTTAGGAAGAAAACATACCGATGAATCACGAAATAAAATGAGAATAACTGCTGCTAATAGAATACATAATAATAAATGGCATCCATCTTTTAATATTACAGCATGCGAAATTATATGAGTACGAAAAAAAACAATGATGAAAATTTAGTGAAGAATGTTATCATGGAAAAACAAGACGAAAAAAAAGAAAAAGATTTCACTGCAACCACTGGTAAAGGTGGCGGATTGAGATTTAACAAAGGTAAACTAAGATATGATTTGGTTGAACCTCATGCATTTAGAGACTTTGTTCAAGTACTTACTGATGGTGCTAACAAATATTTTGACCGTAATTGGGAAAATGGACTGTCATGGACTTCAGTAATTGCATCTCTTAAAAGACATATACAAGCAATTGAAATGGGTGAAGATTATGACCCTGAAAGCGGAAGACTACACATTGCTCATGCAGCATGTAATGTACATTTTTTAAATGCATTCTACCATATATTTCCACAGGGTGATGATAGACCAAAAAGATTCTTAAAACAACCTCATATTGGTATTGATATTGATGGTGTTCTTGCTGATTTCACGGGTTCTTGGAGTAAATTATATCCAGAAGTTAGTGCAACACCAACATCATGGTATTTTGATAGAAAAGTAGGTTCGAGATTTGAAAAAATGAAAAAAAATGGTAAATTGGATGAATTTTATTTAAGTCTTGAGCCATTAATGAAACCAGAAGATATGCCATTTGAGCCACATTGCTATATTACATCAAGACCAGTATCGAAAGAAATTACCGAGCAATGGCTTGACAAAAATGGTTTTCCTGCAAAAAAAGTTATAAGTCTTGATATTCGTCAAAGTAAAGTAAACGTTGCTAAAGAAGCTGGTGTTGAAATATTTATTGATGATTCGTATGAAAACTTTATTGACCTCAATAATCATGGTGTATTTACATATTTATATACAGCACCTTGGAATATAAGATATAATATTGGTCATATGCGTCTTAATTCATTGAAAGATTTACCGTTATTGAAATAATAATTATTTTTGTTTTTTCACTGTTTTATTTGACTATATACTGACTATTAGTATTTATAGTTGGTATTATAATCACATGTTTTAAGTAAAATATAATGAGCAATATTATTTCTGATATTATTGAAGATGTTGACGTTAAAGTAAAGCCAAATAAAAGACAATTCTATATTAAATGGATTGTTAGGATAACCATATCGTTAATTATTCTTGCATTTACAATTGGTCAAATAAAAGTAAAATATTTAAATAGAATTGATGCAATTGAAAACGGTCAAGCAGAAAATGAAAAAACAATTACAGAATTAAAAAAACAAGTTTCTGATGGATTTACTAATGTAAATCTTAGAATTGATAAAATATATGATGATGGTTATGTTGCGTTTATAGATTATCAACGATTTAATAATAAACAACTTGAATTAATTATTGATTATGGTACAAAAAATAAAGAATTGTTAAAGAAGATGTTAGAAATTAATTCAATTGAAAGAGAAAAAATTGTTGAAAGTGGTATTGAACAGGCAAAAAAAAATCTACAGTCATATAAAAATTTTGTTGGAATATTTCGCTATAACGAATTATCAACACAAATTAATGTAAATGGAATTGATACTATTTTTTCTATATTAGGCGCAACACAAGAATATATCAACGAAATAAAAAATAAAAATTATAATGTCGGTGAAGTAAAAAATAGTAATAAATACCCGGGATTATATGATTTTAAATATCAAAATAAAAATAGATATGAGAATACATCCCCAAAAGTACACTAAAGAAGAATTTGTTGATTTTTTAAAAAGAAATAATGTTAATGATACTATAATTAATAAATTTTCAAAACTACCAAAAACTGTTAAATATGGGGGAAATAAATATGAAATATATATTAATTCAACTTGGTATAATATTGGTAAAACATATTATAACTTTGAATTAAACTATTATTCAGAAGAACTGATTGAATTTTTATTTGGTTCTAAAGTATTTGGTGATGTTGAATTAAGTATCAATAATATTTTGTATGAATTAACAAACGCAAAATTAATTAATGCATGTTAATAATGAAACTTTGTATAATTTCTGATAGTCATAATAAATATAAACAATTGGTATTACCCGATGCTGATGTAATAATACATTGTGGTGATATGACTTCTGTTGGTAAAGAACATGAAATTCATAATTTTTTTAAATGGTTCTCAAATTTAAACCAATATAAACATAAAATTTGTATTGCTGGAAATCACGATTGGTTATTTGAATTAAATAGACAATTAGTACTTTTGCATAAACCTGATAATATCATTTATTTAGAAGATGGTGAAGTTGTTATCGATAGTATTAAATTTTATGGAACACCAGTTCAAAAACCATTCAATGATTGGGCATTTAATCGTTCAGAAGCAAAACTTGCACAACATTGGGCAGCAATACCTGATGATGTTGATGTATTAATTACTCATAGTCCACCTTACATGATTTTGGATTGGGTTGATTGGAGTAAAAGCCATGAAGGTTCACCAAGTTTATATAAAGAAGTGGTTGAACGTATAAGACCTAAAATTCATTGTTTCGGTCATATACATGGTGGATATGGTAAAAAAGAAATCGATAATATTCTATTCATCAATGCAAGTAATTTAAATGAAGATTATGATTGTGTGAATGAACCAGTAATCGTTGAAATTTAAAGCCAGATTTTTCTGGTTTTTTTTGTATTTATAAAAAACGATATTGTTATGAATAAACTTTATAAAATCATAAGAGAAGAATTTGTTAAATTCATTAAAGAATACTACGAAGATGAATACGATACGGAGTATGAAATTAAACAGAATATATTTAATGACTTTCTTTATAAAAACACACCTGATTTTACAAAACACATTCCTTGGCAAGTAATTAAATTTCCGAGATTAAAGAAAATTTGGGAAGATTATATGCGTACTGGTGTTGTACGTGATACTCGTGGTTTGAAAGATATTAAAGATATTATGATTGATAATACAATAAAAATTGGTATTCTCACGGCACTTGCTGGACATACACAATGGGGTGATGAAGAAGCGTTTGAGGAAAATATCGGATATTGGGTAGACCAGCAAATAAATTGTTTATTTCCACAAAAAAAAGAAGATAGAAGTCAACTTGAAATACCGTTTAATAATCCAAAACAAGGTTATGTAAAAAAAGAACCTGCACCAGAACCAGAACCGTGTGAAGTACAAATTCACCCTTTTGCTCAACAATTATATGATAATTATGCAGACGAAGATTTAACAAAAGAAAAATTCCGTGAATTACTTTATGAAGAAATGAAAGGTAAATTTTTTGATAATTATATGGATGACTCTGAACATAAAATGGGTGGCTTTATTAGCGATTATGGCTTACGTCCATTGCAAATATTACTCGGTCAATTAATGAGTAGCACCGAACCCGAAAACGATATTCCAATTATTGATAAAATGCTTAACGTAATTCATCAACGTTCAGATATCGCAAGTTGGTTTGTGGAAGGTGGTTCACATGCATTAAATCAATTAAGTGGTTATGGTGATGAAGAAGGTGAAAGTGTTATATCTGGTAAATATAAAATAAGTGATTATTACTAATATTTTTAAATAAAATCCGACTTTTGCTTAATAACTCTCTATTTATGGTAAAAATTATATTATCATAAATATTATATTTATATGAATATCAACGAATTGTTTGAAAAAATTCAAGATAGATTTATACCTGAAGAATTAAACGGTGAATTTACATTACATGGTAATTGCATTATATGGGAATATAACCTTGATGACGATAGTGAAGAAATCGAAATACCCAATTTTGAAGATGCGGATTATGAATTTGATTTTGAATCAACCAGTCCTGAAGAATTACTACAGGAAGCATATAATAAAGATAAAGAAGTGATTGATAGTCTTTTGGATGAACTGGAAGAAACAGATAATTGGTCATTTTCAGAACCAGACGTTATCAAAAATACAATTACATATAAAATTTTCTAAAAATTACGTAACTATTTGGATTTCTTTTCGTATTTTTGTTGAAAAAGAAATCTTATGGGTGGAAAAGCACTTAACAAATACGGTGTCTTTACAGAAAGAAAGAATACCGCAGAATTCTTGAAACTTGGAAAATCAATTCAAGACACGCTTCAATTTCATTTTATGAAGCAGGGTGTTGATATTGAAACCGCCATTGTTGTTTGTTATCGAACAAAAGCAGACCACGGTGATTTGGACTTGTTGATAAAAGTAAAACACGAAATGAATATCGATTATAGAAACTTGATTCAACTCATGTTTCTTCCAAAAGCAATTAATGCTAATGGTGGAGTATACTCATTCGATTATCAAGGTTTTCAAGTGGATTTTATTCCAATTCCAGAAGCAAAATGGGATACTGCATTAGTTTACTTCTCATATGACCCACTTGGAAATATCATGGGTAAAACATATCATAAATTTAATTTATCGTATGGATGGGAAGGTTTGTACTACAAATTTAGAAATTTTAATGGTGTAAACTCTCAAGACATTCTAATCTCCAATGACATCAAAAAAATTTTTGATTTTGGTGGATATGATTATGAAAGATACTTGAAAGGTTTTGATACTCTTGAAGATATTTTCAAATTTTGCATTGCTGGTAAATATTTTGATTCAGAAATGTTTAAAATGGAAAATCTTAAGGCAATTGATAAAAAAAGAAACCGTAAGAGGGGTTCATACCAATTATTTTTGAATTACTTGAAAGATAATGAAATTAATGTTTCATATCAGTTTAATCAGGATAAAACTGACTATATTCCTATGATTGATAAATTCTTTCCTGATGCACATCTTGTTGAACAACTTGAAGTGTTAAAGAAAGAAGATGCTATGAAAAAGGCAATATCACAGAAATTTAATGGTGATATTGTAATGTCATGGCTTCCAAATCTTCAGGGAAAACAATTGGGTGCTGCAATGGCAAAGTTTAAAGAATCACTTGGTGATAATTACGATAATTTTGTCATGAACAGTAATTATGAAACAATCCATAATTATTTTATGGATGTATACAATGACTGAAATAAGTAAAAACAAGAAGCATAACAATATCCTTAAAATTGGAAGTAAAAACCTAAGTTTCGAAAACTGGAAGGTTTATCATTCAAGTGGAAGACATATGTTCACTTGTGGTGAAAAAAAAGCACAGTGGTATCTTGAAAGAGAACTTGCTGTACAAATCGGTGATAAGGAGATTAGGTTTACTTTTGACCCAAAAGGAATAGGTTTTGAAGACAATGAAGAATTTGGCCGTGGTATTCGTGAAAATCGTTGTGTTGTTAGTGGTGTAGAAGATGGTTTACAACGGCATCATATTGTCCCGTATTGCTATAGAATGTATTTTCCAGAAGCATTTAAGTCAAAAAACCATCATGATGTGGTTCTAATAAACCACGAGATTCATGGCGAGTATGAACAAATGGCAAATACGTTCAAAGATGAAATTGCTAGGATTTATGGCGTTAAAACAATAAACCAACTTAATATTGAATATACAACAAAATTAAGAGAATTGGGTAAAAAAAATTCAATACTCATGAATGCAATTCATTCAATATTTAAGTGTTATAATAGAATGCCAGATGAAACCAAATTTGAAAAACTTCAATTTATTTCCAATGAAATTGGTGTATCTTTTGATTTTATAAGACAATTAACTTATATTCAACTATATAAATTATATCTTATTGTCAAAGAAGTACATAATGTTGAAATCGAAAACTTTAAAAAAGAATATCGTGAATATTATGACCACGGATATCGTGTAGTGCAAAAACTCGATACTGAAGAAAAAATTGAAGACTTTGTAAAACTTTGGAGAACTCATTTCATCAAAACAATGAATCCAAAATATATGCCTCACGGTTGGTCAATTGATTTCAGAATTAAAACAAAATTATAAAATCCTTGCATTTTTAATTATTATTTATTATACTTGCCTATTAAATTCATAATTATGAAACTATACAAAGCATTAAAACTGCGTAAGACTTTAATTGGTGAAATTACCAAACTAAAGCAGCAGATAAAAGAAAAGAATTCATACCTTGAAGGTTCTCTCAATGCTGAAAAGTTCAATGTTGAGGTTTTGTATGATGAACTCCTTAAGAAAATCGATGAACTTACTGGATTGAAATTTGCTATTAATATAGCAAATGTTGAAATTCAAAATAAAATCTATGTGCTTTCTGAATATAAAGCATTAATTGCATTTTGGAATGAAGTTAGTGTTGTTGAAGGAGCACAAATACACGGATTTTCAGAAACTACAGTTAGAAACTATAAAGTTCAGATTGACGAGAATAAACGAAACGAAATTATTAAAGAATTTCAAAAAAGAGTAGATGCCCTGCAAGAAGAAATTGATGTATATAACTATACGACAGATATTGCATGGGACGAACCCGAATATAAATAATATCAATAAAAACAGAAGTGTGTTGTTGAGTAGTTAATGATATTTGAGTATTTTTATGCAACTTGGTGAAAGATAGCGATATCGAATGTTTATTTTTTTCTGAATTCATCAAGTCAAGAATAAAAAATAAAGAATCAAGACTCATATAAATTGTATTCTTTTATCATTACGAAAAACACACACTTTTTCTTTAAAATTTTATGAAGGATTTAACACCACAATTTGATTTTGACGATATACTTATCGTTCCTACTGTTAATTCAGATATATCGAGTAGATATAAAGATATCACATTACCTGAAAAACTACCATTGTTTACCGCACCAATGGATACGGTTGTTGATAAAAATAATATGCGAATTTTCATAAAAAATAAAATTAATGTTTGTCTACCAAGAACTATTGGTTATTATGACTTTCTTTCTCGTGAAATTCTAACTGGACAAACAATCGATGATAATATTTTCATTAGTCTTGGATTTCAAGATATTGAAACGGAAATTCATGGTAATAATTTTAAAATTTTTCCAAAAAATGCGCATATTTTAATTGATGTTGCTAATGGTCACATGACAAAAATTCTTGAATATGCAACGCACATAAAAAAGCATAGACCTGATATTATTATAATGGTTGGAAATATTGCAAATCCTGACACATACAATTGGTATGCAGAAAGTCAATGCGTTGATTATATTCGTGTTGGTATTGGTAATGGTGGTGGATGTCTTACCACCAAACAATCTGGTGTTGGATATCCAATGGCATCGCTAATCCATTATACATATAAGGTCAAACTAAGATTTAAAACATCTCATCCTGAACTAAAAGCACCTGCTATTATTGCAGATGGTGGAATGAAAGATTACTCCGATATTATTAAAGCACTTGCACTGGGTGCTGATTATGTAATGATTGGTTCAATATTTAATAAAGCAATCGAAAGTTGTTCACCCAACTATTTATATGGGATTAAAATAAATCCAAAACTTGCTAAAATGCTGTTTAAAAAAGGATACCCAATAAAAAAATATTTTAGGGGTATGAGTACTAAGGAAGCACAAAAAGCAATGGGTAAAACTAATTTTAAAACCAGTGAAGGTGTTGTCAGATATAGAAAAGTGGAATACTATTTGCAAGGTTGGGTTGAGAATTTTGAGCATTATTTGCGTAACGCAATGAGTTATAGTGATGCTAAAACATTAAATGATTTTATTGGTAAAGCAGAAGTTTGCCAGATTACAAAAAATGCGTATGACAGATTTAACAAATAGAACTGTTGAAGAAGTAAATGTATTAATTCAAAAATATGCACAAGTATTAGAAGTATCCGAAGTTAAAAACATTTTAGATGCACAAATATTAGTTATTATTATTGATGTGGCAATTCAATATATTAATCAAAATTATTCAGATTTGCATAAAGATTGGAAAACGTGGTGCATTATGGTTTTAAAGAAACTGATGAAAAAAATTAGCACTGAAGAAGATGTAAAAAAATGTGTTGATGATTTTATTACTTACTATAAATCAGAATATCATAATTATATTAATAATTTAGGAATATTTGCCAGTGAATTTGATAGGGATGAAGGATTTATAAATGTTTTTGTAAATAAAAAAATCGGTGGTCATTAACCACCGATTTTCATTTTAATATTTTAATAATCTGATTGATTGGTTATTTGATTTCTCCATGCTATATACCTTGACTTTTCTGCTTCTAATTTTTCAATTTTTTCATCACACACCTTTAATTTTTCCATATTAGCGATTTTCTTTGAAAGTTGATTAATCTTATGAGTCAGGATTTCAAGATGTCTGTCCTTAGTCTTAGTCATGACAATTAAATTTTAGTTAATATTATTTTAACATAAATACTAAAAAACTTGTATTTTAAATAGATTTTTCATATATTTGACTGACATAAATTTAGTATGGAAGTATATATTAGGTATAGAAGAATAAAAAAAACCATCGATGAAGATAAGTTCGATGAGTTTTTTGAAAATTTAATCAAAGATGGTTGGGAAATAGTTTATTATCAAGAAGATAAGCCAATCATTGAGAGAAAATCAGTTACTGCAGAATCAGTAATTGAATTCATTAAAATTCCAGTTACATTAGTGGTTGGAAGAAAACAAAACAATGTATTATGAGTAAAAATGCAGGATATTTAGTAGAAACTAAATCAGGTAAAAGGGGAAGAACGTATCATCATGAAGGTCTTGTTAATAAAAAAATGGTTGTACATATTGAAAACGATGAAGGTAAAGAACTTAAAATGTTATGCGACCCCAAGACCGTAAAAATAATTGGATTTGCTAATTGATTAATGCATGGAAAATCTTGAATTAAATCATACATACTTGCTTAAGTATCTTAAGTATGAAACAATAAGCATATTACAATCAGTAACAGTTTTAATGATTACTGATAAAGCCTATTATCTTCGTTGGAATAGAGGCATAAACAGCAGTGATGATTGGGTTGAAAAAACATATGTGAATATAAACTATAGTATTTTTGAAGATATTTCAGATATCATCGCAAGTCAAAAAATCGATGAAGACAAAACATTAACCAAAACCGAATGGATTCAATGTCATTTATGTAATGGATTTGGAACAATACCTGACAAAGAATCCACCACAGGTACTAAACCATGTCCACTTTGTCACGGAAGCAAAGTAACTCCTAAAATAACAGAATTTTCATAATTATTAAAGTTGATATTAATAGAGAAAAAGTAATTATTATACTTGAATGGCGTAAAAATAAATTCGGAAAATCTAAATACTGGACTGACTACCCAAACTTGAGAGTTTATAAAAGTTTAGGTATGTCATTAGATTCAGATGATATTAGAAGATTCGGACAATTCAACAAAGGAACTATTAGTATTTTTTTGGTCATAAAATGACTGTAAGAACATTATGTACTGTTGTTCTTCATGAATACAAGCACTATCTTCTTAACAACAATGAATGAAATGAAATCTATGAAATTTTAGTTGAATTAGATTTTGATGATGATAAATTAACATATATTCATCCACACGAAAAATTAACAAAACAATTTGAAAAAGATTGGAGTGATATTTGTTTCAATGAATTAAAGTCAAAATTATATAAAAAAATAAGAAAAAACGCTAATTTTTTCTTATTTTTTCTAATTTCTCCCCAATTATCAAGACTTATAATTTATCGAACTCAGGTATCCAATGTTTTGGCATTCTCTTAAACTTTAGTGTTTTTGCATCCGATTCTTCAACACTAACATTATGTCTTCCACCAGTATATGGACGAACTTCATATTTCCAGTTTTTACGAAATTTACTTGGTTCGAAAATACCAATATCGTTTTTCCAAAAAAGCCAATATCCTCTACTTTGTTCACGACTCCACATTGAAACATAACAGAAATAATGAGTATAATTTTTCTCTAAATATTCTTTTACTTCACCCACATAACCCTCAAGAATAAAATTTCCAAAATTCTTTGAATATACAAAACACCAAGTACGAGCACCTTTATACCAATTTGGTTTTCCAAATGCATCAACTTTAATTATTGGATATTTTTTAATCAAAGGTAGTTTATCTTTTCTTTTCTGCTTTTTATCGACAATTTTCAGTGCTTTATCCCGATAGTATTGATATTCGGGAGTATCTGTAATACATTTCTTTTCTTCAGGAGTGGGGTCTATTCTGAACCTAAATCCCAATTTGCTTTGAAACAACTCCCAAGCAAGATTCTCGACTTCAATTTTTTTCTGGTCTTCCATTGTTTTTTGTTTAAAAGTTTAGGAAGGTACTAAGGCATAATCGGGTGGTTAAGCGTTTTATTATATACCCAGACCCTAGTACCTTCGGGTTAGTTATGCATCCTATATTGTGAACCACGTGTCCTGTGTTATTTGAGTGTTTACCTATCTCTGTTGCAGTTTATTTTTATTTGACAATAACACAAGAACCCTAAACAATACTTTAAAAAAATTGATGCAAATTATCACATCGTTTCTACATGCAATTATACGAATAAAAATTTTAAATGTTACACTTTTTTAAATGAATATTGAAAAATCTGTTTTCAGGATAACATGTATGTTGATATTCTTTGATTTGAACATCAAAATTTAAATCAGCATTGAAAAATAATGTCCCAACATTTATTGGTAAATCATTAGGATAATCGGTTGCTATTTCAAAATATACAGTATCCTTTTCAACATATTTATGTAGTACACAAAAATTATTTTCAGTATTCATTAAATCTAAAGCAAGTGACATTTCCTCATACAATTGGATTTCTTCTTTTCTTGCACCATTCCTAATCACAGAATCAATTATTGAAACATCATCATTATTAATTTTAAACATAAAAATTTATTATTAATGCCGCTAATTTAATAAATTTAAACTATAAATGCAAGTATTTAATTCACTATTCATAACAATTAATCCATCAAATAGTATTTATGTGAAACATTAATGTTATGCTATCATACAATACACACGGAAAAGAAGTAGATGATATTATTAATATTATTAACACAGGAAAATTTTATTCAATAACGTTCATTAAAAGAAATACTGATGCTGAAATAAGGTATTTAAATGGACATAAAGCAATTTATAGAAAACCAGATGGTAATGAAGTAGAAGTACCAATTGTTAGAAAACCATCATATAATAGAATTGAAAAAAATCTACTATTGGTTTGGGATAGAAATGCTGCAGACCCAAAAACAGGTGTTAAAGGAGCATACCGTAGTGTTGGACTTGAAAATATACTTTATGTTAAATCAGGTTCACAAATTCTTGACTTTACAAAAGAGAATGATATATTGAATAGATTTAAAAATATTGATGAAAATAAACTGGCTGAAATTCGTAGAAATATGAAAATCGAAAAATAACTGATTTATTTAACTCTTAATAATTATGATTGAATTTTATCATGTACTCATAAAAAATAATGGTGAAATAATCCACGATATTTTTGCAACATCACATAAAGACTTAATTAATAAGTATTTTACCCTCGAAGAAGCACAAAAAAGGAATTTCTTCAGAGCAATGTATTCACCTAAAGAGAATTGTAGACTTGATGACATTGATAATTACCAACTAATTGTTAGCGAATCATATGTTCCTAACTGGTTTTGTGGCGATGTTGCTGAAACTGCAATGGAAAATCTTCAAAAAATTATCGAATCTATGATAATTCGAGGAAGAAAAACAATACTGTTACATGAAGGTGCTATTTTAGTCGGAAATGCAATTATTGACGAACTTAAACATAGTATTATATTTGCAATGTATGATAATGCAAAAATAAAAGTTCTTGATAATAATTCACAAGTTATTATAATGACCGATGATTGTATTATTGAAGAAATGAGAGATAGTACAAAAATTGAAGAAATGAGTGCATTTGCCAAAGTACTTGAAATGTTCGACTATTCAAAAATATTGAAAATGAATGGTAGAGCAAAGGTTGGTATAATGAATGAACATTCACGAATCGCAATACTTAAAGGTGATGCTAATATTGCAGAGATGCATGATACTTCACAAGCAGATAGATTAAAGCATATGAGTAGCGTAAATGAAATGCGTGGTCATTCAGTAATTGAAGAAATGTGGGATTGGACTATTGTTGAAAAAATGTTCGACCAATCAAGAATTAATTACATGAACCAAGACAGTAAAGTACTTGAAATGTATGGTGATTCAACAATAGAATTAATGCGTGATAATGCAATTGTTGAAAAATTATGTGAAAATAGTTTGGTTCAAAAACTCGAACAAGCAGCACAAATATTAAGAAAAAAACTTGAATAATGGGAATGTTTGATAGAAAATCGATAAGAAAAATTATCGATAGCGAAGAAGCATATGCAATACTCGATAATTCCAAAGCAAATGGTGGTACATGGTGCGCTGGCGGTTGTGCAATACTTGCATATGCATTAAATATTGCTTACGGATTACCAGTATACATAATATATAATCACACTTTAAATTATGCAGAACATTTTGGTGTTAAAACACCAAATAATACATATGTTGATTGCGATGGTGAACAAAGAGAATGGCTTCGTAATTTTAGAAGAAAAGATTTTTATCTACATCCAGAACAAAAATTGAGTATTATGCCATATTCTAACAAAATTAATATTCCTGATATTGTTATCGATATGGAAGCCAGCCAAAAATTAGCAAAACTATTAAAACCAGAACCAACAATAAAACCAATACACACGCTTCACGAAGGATTGTTTTATTAATTATTCAAAAAATCATTGCATTATAAAAAATTTTAACTATATTTGTTCACTGATTATAATCAATGCTAATGAATTTAGAACAGGTTGATTTTCAGGAACACACCCATTTGTGAAGATGGATTTGAAGCATTTAATGGTCGTGCTAGTGAAATGTGGGAGTATAGATGAGTTGCTTATATTCACGCAAATATTGAAATGAACATTCCCGCTATAATGATTAAAGGAAAAGTTTATGAAAGTCTTGATAATGTATGCTATAGAACACTTAAAGAACTACAGAAAAAAATGAACGAGAGTGAAGAAGGTATTGTTAAAGCAGAAATGCATAAATCAATGCATGATGATAATCCACACCTTGTTGACTGGAATCAATATAATCTCGATGAACTTGCAAACTATTTAAGCAATAAATACATGTTCTCAAGTAGCGGTGAAGCATTAGCAATACATAAATTAATTGAATTTTACGAAAAAAATAAATAACATAAATATTATGACAGTACAAGAACTTTACGATTACATTACAAAAAACATGACACCCGAACAAGCACTAAAAAAATTACTTGAAGGAACACTCATCGAATACCAACAATTAAAATTCAGTGAGGAAGGAAAAGAAATTCATCCAGCAATGCTTATTGCTATGGCAAGTATGGAAATGAATTGGATGATAGTAATTCCAAATGATGATGATGATGAACTTAATGGTATGATTGTTGGAACAGAAGATTATATAAAATCAGTACTAGGCGAACCCGAACATAAATGTAATTGTGAAGGTGGCTGCAATAACATGAATTAAAACAAAATAAATATATGGAATTTTTAAAATTTATACTAAGTGATTTTTGGATATTCTTGGGTTTTATTATAGTACTTGGAACGGTATTGGATTTTATTCTAAAAATGTATAATAGAACTATGAGACATTGGAATATTAGAAAACATGGTTATCCACCACAACATTGCGATGCCGATGGAGATTTTATTGTCAAAAGATGATAATTAATAACTTTATTTAATAAATTATTAACAATGGCAGAAGTGAGACGCAAAGTAATACCAATTGAAATTGATTTTAAATGTCCTAAATGCGGAACTGGTTACCTAAGAAGTGAAAATATAGTATTAACAACTAATCCGCCAATGTTTCCACACAAATGTAATAATCCTGCATGTGATTATGAAGAAACATTTACTGGCATTCAATACCCTTACACAGAATACGAATATATAGAAGAATAGTATAAAAATAGTTAAACTCGACCCTGAATATTCAATGGTAGAATACTACCATGACTACCTTGATAATATATTCTATTTTCTATACGATTATCCGCCTTTCTTATTTACAAAAAAAATGCGTAACTAAGGAAGGTTTGGAAATCAGAATGCCATACTATGTAACTCAACGTGAATTTAATGAGTTGAGTCCTAAAGCAAAAAAGTTAACAAACAAATTAAACTGAAATAAAAATGAAACGATATAAGTTCGAGTTAATCGTAAACGAACAAAGCGATGAATTCTTTGAAGAAATTACAGCAGATGGAAATAGTGGCTGTGATGATGTGCTTAAAGCAGTTAAAGATGAACTGGTAAATTATGATGTCGAAATTAGACTTGTTGAATTTGAAAATAAGTAATTATGGAAGAAACACAAGCAATTATTTACGGTGTTAAAACCGAAGATACCATACACTATATCGGTAAGAAAACCAATGGTGTTAAAGTAGATGGAACAATTAATAAATCTGATGTATCATATCCCTATCGTAATAAGAAAATCAGAAATATATTCATGAATAACGAAAAGGTTAAGTTAGTTCCACTTAAAACCGTATCACAGGATGAATGGTACAATGAAAAACTTAAAGAAGTACTGAATAAACACAAAGACAACCATCCACTACTGAACGCAAAATGGATGCTCGAAGGTAAACGTGGCGTGTGGGAAGGAACACAAGGATACTGGATTGGTAAAAAACGTGATGCCCATACACTCAAAAGACTATCAGAAAGCAAGTATATCAAAGTTGTTGAATACGATAAAGATGGCAAATTCAAAAAATTGTGGAACAGTGCAAAAGAAATCGGATTGCAAATCTTTAAAGATTATAAAGTTGTTAACGGTAGCGGATGCTCAAGAATATATGACATACTTGATGCTAAATTGATTCGAAATCGATATAAATTTAATTCTTATTGGTTTAGATTATATGAATTAATGGATACGTTTAATGATATGCCTGATATGATTAATATTCAAGCATTTATTGAATCCGAAAAACAACGTAGAAGTGAAATCAGAAAGAAAACCGTACAAACACATATGCGCAGGTATAATGTCGAAATGTATAATTGCTATAACGAAATAATTAAGAATTTCGAAAATAGCGATGAAGCAGCATATGAACTAAAGATTAGTAGAAGTACAGTTAATAAACTTTGCGGGGGAAAAATAAAAAATTGCGCTTATATTTTGAAATACGGAAGAAAAACAAGACAACCTGTTAACCAAAAATATCCAGAGTATAAAATAAGACCAATTCCTATGCTTAAACCAGTTAAGATAAAAAATAAGGAAATCGTCAAAACTAAAACACGATATAGCGTTGTTCAATACGACCTAGAAGGAAATGAAATCAATACGTTTATTGATGTCAAGGAAGCAAGTGCTAAACTCGGTCTACCTGCAAGCAAAATCAGATTATTGTGCGTGCAGTTAAACCATAAGGCAGAAAAAAGTGGATTTCCTGTTCTTAAATACGGTAAGAAAATTCAAACCGTAACCAAAATAAACCCAGAACCACCAGAATCAAACAATGAACCCAACATCGATGTGGATGATATGTACAATGATTTACCAATCTAATTGTGTTTGTACACGTCACATATGACCATTTAACCGAAAATTGGTGCTTTCAGGTGAAGAAAAATGGTAAGAAAATCTATCGGATTACGATAGCCTTGAAGCAGGAAGATTCTACCAAAAAAACGAGATAATAATTACAAACGAGTTGAAGTTCTACAATTATGAACTAAACTTTATCCCCCAAATGGAAACAGAAAGAATATCGTTCAAATACTAAATTCGTTAAAGAAATTCTAATACATGAACTAATCCATAGAGTAATCTCTACTAATCCATAGAGTAATCTCTACTAATCCATAGAGTAATCTCTGCTAAACAATTGGAAAAAATATCGAATTTGAGCTAACCGATGAAATTATTAAAAATAAATTAAAGAAACAAAACGGTTTGTGCTATGTTTCTAAACAACCAATGATACTAAATGAATTGAATTGACATTGTTTATCCTTTGATTGAATAACGATATTGGATATACTGCCAATAATACAATATTGGTAACCAAATTCGTTAATTTAACAAAAAATGTATTACCACTTCAGGATTATATTAAATATTTAAAGAAAGTATTAGAAAATTTTCAGAAAATTTTTTTGAAAATTTTTTTTAAGCCAACTATTAGATTTTCAGAAAATTTTTTTGGAAATTTTTTTTAAGCCAACTATCAGATTTTCAGGGAATTTTTTTGGAAATTTTTTTTAAGCCAACTATCAGATTTTTAGGAATTTTTTTTGGAAATTTTTTTTAAGTCAACTATCAGATTTTCAGGGAATTTTTTTGGAAATTTTTTAAGGGTATAGAGAAGTTAGTCGTGTAGCACCCCGCCCGTGTCTGACGGGGGTCTATGGGTGGGGGTAGGAGGGGGGGATACGGAGGGGGGATAGGGGTATAATAGTAATAGTATAATAGTAGGATAGTAATAGTATAATAGTAGGGGGGTAATTTTACCCCCCTTTTTTTTGATGTTTAACCTACAATTTCGTAGGTTATTTTTTTAAATTTAATTTTTTTTATGTTTTCGATTGATATTTCCCTATGATGGATTTCGTTACCCTCCTCAACCCCCTGATTTTTGGGGGTGCTATTAATAAAATATTGTTTAAGAATTGAGTGGGGTATGAAGTTTAGGGCAGAATCGAAGTGGAAAGACCTAAAAGTCTGTTGTGCCTTGTAGGTCATGTAATACGTGCCTTTTTCGATATGCTTTGATAGTGCAAGGCTTAGTCTCTGGCCTTTACCATTCCAAAGGGGTTTGCTTAAAAATTCACGTTCTTTGCCTTCACGTTCGAGTTGATTGTTTACGCTACTTTCGTAGCAATAGCCAACCATCCCGCCCACATTAGCAATTTTGGTAATAGTACCAAAACGTGCCTTGCCTTCCTTATTTAACTTAGGTTCAGTTACATACTGAATTGAAACGGGTTGTGCGCCATAGTTCCAATTCAATAACATTTTGATTAATTCTGCTTTTGTGATTTTTACTGTACTTTTCATTGTTTTGGTTTTTAAGTGAAACATCAAATTTGCTTGTCTTTATTTTTTTACTTATACGTAATGTTACAAAAAATGTTTTATTTTTACGAATTATTTTTAAATAAAAGCAATAAAAAGTTTTAGTATGTTAATTATTAGTTAGTTACGCCACAAATTTTTTTATATATAATAGTATATAGTAAGGCTTATTTAGAATGAATATAAATTAAAAAAAAATATACAAAAACGAAACTTTTTTTGTAACCCCACGTAAAAGTAGAAAAATGCGGGCAAGTATTCACTTAAACCAATTAAACCAAAGCAATATGAAAGCAAATTATAACAAGTCTGAAATTCTTAAAAGAGCGTGGAAGCTTTTTAAGAGTGATGAAGCAAATAAAAAGTTTAGCGAATGTTTAAGGCAGTCGTGGCATATTGCCAAAAATGGCACAAATAATAATACTTTCAATCAAATTTATAGCAATTTCAACAAGCTTATATATAGATATATATTAAGCAAGGTTAAACGCACTGAAATTGCGGAAGAATTGAGTCAGGAGGTGTTTGTAAGACTGCACAAACATTTTGACAATTACGATGTTTACAAGGCAAAAATTTCCACTTGGTTATATACCATTGCAAATAATATTGTAATTGACTATTATAGGACTGACCATTCAGACAGGTATCAGCAAGTAAGTAACTTTATGGATGCTGAAACAGGTAGGGAAACCTATCAGTTTGCTGCACCTGAAAGTTACGAAACTGAGAACGTTATGGAAACAAACGAAATAAATTTAAAAATCAAACATGCTTTTCAAAATCTTAAACCAAAATATCGTCGTATTGCAGAGCTATACTTTTTGGAAGATAAAAAGTATAGCGAAATTGCAATAATTTGCAATATACCCTTAGGAACTGTTAAGGGTATGATAAATAGGTGCAGGGAAATGTTGCAGAACGAACTAATTAATGTACGTAATAAAACCGTACATTGACCAAAATATAATGTTCAATGTTCAGGGGGGTGGGAGGGACAAAATAATATTGTAACCTTTTTATTTAAAAATCGTATAATCAATAAACCAAAACCAAAACAATATGAAATATACAGTTGCAACTACAGAGCCGATGGTACTTTCATCAAGTGCTTATTCCAAAATGAAAATGGGCTATAGGATTCAATATGTGCCACGGGCAATTATAGCATCCAATTTAACAAAAGATGAGGCTATCAGTCTGTATGACAGTTTGCCAATCGGTGATTATCCACGTAAAAAAATCTTGGATGAAGCAAACCTAGGCGTTAATACGTGCCATGTAAGAGACGGATACAGAACAAATATTATTGAAAACCACAAAGGTAAAGCATAGTGAGAACTAAAAAAGTAACGATAAGCCTTACTCATGAACAACAGGAGAAGGCTCGTTCTTTGTCAAAGGATTTATTTGGTAAAGAAAATATTTCAGGACTTGTCGGATTTTTGATTGAGCGTTGGGAAAAAGAACAAAAAACTTCCACAAATGTCAAATCGAAGCAGGAACGTAGCAATGGAGCATAACTACATTTTTATGAAATATGAACTACCCACAAGCTAATGGCATGTGAGTTTTTAAGTGTAACTATAAACTAAAACCAAAGTATTATGAATAACGTAGGCGAAAAAATTAACATTGATGAGATTGTAAAATCTTGTAGGGAATTAGACCCACAAGAATTGTTGGCGTTATTAAAACAGGATATTATGGTGTTCTTTTCTTGGGGTGCGCACGATTTTACTATTGACAGTTCTAAACGTCCTAGAATGTTCAGAATGACAGTACAAGGACACCACCACAAAGGACACGTTTATATCTTTGTTAACGGATTGGATTTGTTTGATGTTTACCTTACCACATCGCAGGGAACTATTGTCCAAAAGACGAACGATATGGGGTTATATTTTGACCAGTTGGTTGACTGGATTGACAAAAAGGTGGAATTTATACCAGAATATAATAACTAAGAAAAGGGGTGAAAAACCCCTTTTCTTTTGTAACAATGTTCAAGTTTATTCGTATATATATTACAATCTAACCAAAAACACAGAGCAATGGAAAAAATATCTATGGTAATTAAGCAAGAGCTAAAACCTGAAGATGTTAACAATATTATTGCTACTGCGCTTGAGGGTGGGATTAACTATTGGTGTAGAAAAGCTAAAATGAAATTAGCGTATCCTGATAATCCAGATAATAAGTATTTTGGTGTTGCTCCTGAATTTGAGGATAAAATAAGATACGCTTCTGACCTTATAGGTTATGGTGGTGTAATTATTCTCTATGACGCTGAAAGTTCAGAAAAGTGGGAACTCGACCTTGAAAAAGTATTAAAAGGAATTAAAATACATTGTTCGATTAAAGGTGTAACACCACTTGAATTGGTTGATGACCATGATGCCGATGATGCTGACTCTATTGTTCAATATGCGTTGTTCAACGAACTCGTATTTTGCTGATATTGTTTTGGTAATTTGGTTTAAGTGAATTTTGCCCCTGAGTGTGGTTACTCAGGGTTTTTTTATTGTATATATTGTAACATTTTTATTTAAAAATCGTATATTAATGTACAGACCAAGACACAAACACAATGGAAATCAACGAATATAAAGCAGGTGATAATGTTGAAGTACTTATCAACAATCCACGTAATAATAACAAGGATGAATGGCGAGATGCAGAGGTAATTGATAAGAGAATTATATATCCTTCACGTGGTGAACATCATCGTCCTTATCCGATTCTTATTGTACGTCTTAAAAGAACGTATTGCAAAGCAACTTCAACATACAGATTCATTGGTAACATTCCTGTATTTGTTGATAATACATTAGAGTTTTACGAGAAAGAGAATGAAGAAGGTGTAATATATCCAAACCAAATAAGACCAAAACAATATTAGTACGTAATCAATTCGATGGTAGTTACTATAATCCAAGAGAAGAGTTAATAAAGTAATTGAGTTTGTACAGTTAGAATCTACTAAATTGGCTGGTGGTATGGTTATAAAATTGTAACATTTTTATTTAAAAATCGTATATTAATGTACAGACCAAATTCAAATAATTTATTAACACTTTAACCGAATCATTGTCGAATATAGGGGAAACCGAAAACCTTAAAAAGAGTAGGCAGTTATTAATATATAATATTATGAAACCTAAAGATATTAGTCTATCCGTAATTGAAACAATGGATGGACAAATATTCTATGATTTTTCATCATTAGATATGATTAGTCCTTTATTCGTATCTAGGTTTGGTGAATTACCTGAGCATGTTGTATGTTCGTTTAAAACCGAACCACATGACCTGATTGCTCTGTCTGGCTGTTCTCTTGTAGTAGAGTCAGATAGACCAAAATGGTTTGATGAGAATAGGTATAATCATCTATATTCTATACTAAGAGACTATATGGCGTCTCTTATAATACGTGAAGATAAGCCTCTTTTGGTCAAGCAATACGCCGTTATTTGTGGGCGTGCTAAAATCCAAAAAGCTTTTGAATGCCACATACTTGCTATGTTTGATTTTTCTGAAATAGTTCAAATCGAACATTGTGAGGTATGGCACGTGTACGATAATTCAAAGATATTTAATAGCTTTGAATCAGATATAATTTTCATGAATGATTCTTCAAATATAGTATTCTCGAAATATAATACGAGAATATTATATATGAAAGACCGCTCTAGCATCCATGATGCTCAGTTCAATACATATGTAGTAAATATGACAGATTTTTCTCATGTTGATAGGTTGTCATATCATTCTGCTATACATTTAATGTATAAGAATTCATATGTAGATGAAGCAACCACCGAATCATCAATCATTCTAATGGATGAGGATTCTCATGTTAACATCATGACTAATAAAGCTTCAGTAAAAGTCATGAAAGGGAATTCAAAAGTGCTGTCAATGTACCACGACACACTCGTAATTAACAAAGAAGCTAATTGTGAAGTGTCCAGTATGCACCATAACGCTAAGGTTATTAATATCTTTTAGCATACTTCCATCCTAGTTTGGCTAATCCATCATTAGCCAACTAGGATTTTTTAACCGAACCATTGTGGAATATAGGGGATATAAAAACCCTTACAGAATGTACAGTAATAAACAGGCGTGCCAGAAGCTTTAATAAGTCCGTAAGGCAACGGCATAATGTATGAAAGCAACCGACTTCAAAGTAAAATCCAACAAGAAATTAAGACGTTATACAGTAACCTTAAATGGTTCAAAGTATAGAACCCTTCAACTTTCTAAAACTGAATTCGACAATCTTGACTACTTAACAAAGGAAGATTGGGTCAACTATGTGAGAACAAGCGGTAATGTTACCGCTTTAAAATAGCAATGAATAAATCATGTTCATACTTGGGTTTGTACCATTGGAATGTATCAAATTGGCAGGTGGAATGGTTATTGAATTGTAACCTTTTTATTTAAAAATCGTATAATAAATAAACCAATACACTAAAGCAATGATAACAATCGAACGCATAACCAAACTCCAAAAGGAATATGGTTTAACCAATGCTCAAACACTTATGAACTCTGGGCAAATTTGGAATTTTGATGGAAGTGTTGGAAGAGCAGCAAGTGATATGCTTGAAGCAGGTATTTTGTTTCTTGGTGAAAACAGAACCTCTGACTACTACGGTAACACTATCCCTGCCAGAACTGACCTGAAAGACGGTACAAAAGGAACTCTGGGTAATGCACAAAGATTCTGGGGTCTGGTTGAAGATGGTGATGATGGTGCAACTGAATACGCTGAACAGTACAGAGAATTCATGAACTTTGGTTTTGTAGAAACTGAATAGTTTTTAATTAAAAATAGTTTAAAACCTCTGTAACCTTACAGGGGTTTTTTCGTATAATCTATTGAAACCAAAACCAAATAACTATGGCACTTAAATTAGAAATGGGACAGGAAGTAACCATCAACATACCTTTCACCTATACCATTGGCGAGGAAGGTATTTACACGGGCAAAATATTGGAAACTATCGAGGACTGCAAAGCAGAAGTATTGGCAGAAATCGAAAACGGTACTCTGGATGATGGCGAAGTCTATATGACTGTTGAAGGTCAGGAAATTTAATTAAAAATTAATTTCCCAGAAGTTAAACCTTTCTGGGGTTTTTTCGTATAATTAATTAAACCAAAAATTAGCAATATGAATAAAGCGAAATTTATAAAAATAATTACAGTCATTGACCCTGATAGCAAGGGTGAAGTTGAACTGAGTATCTACAAGCACGAGAATGGTGGAATGTTCGCAATGGACAGCAACTTCCTTGACCAGTGTTGTGATGAGGACACTTACCCCGTTATTCCCGACCCGTTTGAATCCAAATGCGACCTGATGCTGGTCGAAGATAACCAAATCTCGAACTTCATTGGTAGCGTTGACCTGCCACAAGACTGAGGTTTTTAATTAAAAAGATGAGCCAGAGTGTAACATTCTGGCTCTTTTTTCGTATAATTAAATGTAACCAAAACAATAAAACAAATGGCAAAGGCAATAAAGACAATAAAAATAACAAGTTATTACATTGACAAAGAAAATACTCTTCATACTTGGATGGGTCAAGTAAAACACGTAACCATTTCTGATGTTACGTCCGATGAACAAGCAGAAGAACTGATTGAAGAACTTAATGCTGAATTGGAGGATTAATCAGTAGAATGTCCAAATAAAACATATAAAATAAGTTAAAACCTTTGTAACATTACAGATGTTTTTTCGTATAATTAATAAACCAAAACAATAATTCAATGAGCAATTCAAGATGTATTTGGGAAGGTTGGACGGTACAGGACTTCATTGATGAATTGGAGTTTCCGTTTAAATACATGACCTTCAAAACAAAAGAAGAGGTTAAAAAATGGTGCAAAGAAAACCAACCGTATTACAAAAAGCACATACCTGAAGTCGCTGCTCACTTCATAAAAAAAGCAGGTTTTTAATTAAAAACATTAAAACCTCTGTAACATTACAGAGGTTTTTTCGTATAATATAGTAGAATGTCCAAATAAAACATATAAAATAAGTTAAAACCTTTGTAACCTCGCAAAGGTTTTTTCGTATAATATAGTAGAAACACACACAGGGGTTCGTAGTTCAACGCTACGCAGAGGGTAGACTCCAACCTACCTTACATTCTAAGTTTAGAATCAATCCAAATAATACCATAACTTGTTTTCATTTAAAAATGGTTTTAGATTTGTGTAACATTTTTATTTAAGAGTCGTATAATCTTATACAAGTCAAAACTATTAGCTATGGAAAGTAAAACAAAGCGTAGAGAAAAGAGCGAAATTGCTGAAAGACGCAACAACTCTGCTCCCAAGTTATGTACAAGGGATTATATTCTTTTCCCTGTTGAGATGCGGGATGAAGAAATGCCCTCAAATTCTGACTACAGTAAACGTATTGTAGGACAGATTAACGGTGGCGATTTCCTTTTAAATCAATGTTCACCTATTTACGAACTTATTCCAAACTCCGAGATTTTTCCAAAAATTGAAGAGGTTTTGGATAAAAATGGTATTCAATATACTGCACAGTACACACACGTTAAACACGTTCGTTTTTATGCTGATTATCGTATTAGTGATAGTCGTTACGCATATAGAATGAATATGGGTGCAAATGATGAAATTCAGCCAATGTTAAGAGTTCAACATTCTTATAATGGGTTAACCAAGTACAGAATCATGTTTGGTTATTTCAGACTTGTTTGTACTAATGGTCTTGTAATCCCAGTAAAAGAAATGGATGAATTCAACTTGGTTATTGTTGGTAAACATACCGAAAGTATAAAACATTCATTTGAAAAGCTTGACCATCTTTTGGTTAATTTTGTCAACAATGCAAAGCAGATAACCACACAAATAGTTGCTAAGTATGAACAACTTGGTAGTGTATGGATTGAAAATCCAAAGAACAGAATAACAGAAGTGTTAAAGGCTTGTGATATAGCATCAATAGACAATTCTAAATTCAATACTGTTAACGATATTGTTAATCGTATTGAGAAGGAATTAAACAATCCAAGACTTTCAGGTTATAACGGTAAAGTTAATGATTGGTTAATATACAACGGTATAAACCAATATTTAAACGACAATTCCGTTAACATTGCAGTTCCTGAGAAGAGAATGGAAACCGATAGCAAGGTGCTTGAGTATATGCTTGAATACGAACCCGCTTAATATAAGTTAAATAAATATTAAAAGGTTGTAGAAATACAACCTTTTTTATTTTAAAATACTTGTAACATTTTTATTTAAGGTTCGTATAATCTATTGAAACCAAAACAACAAAACAATGGCAGCACAAACAGAAATATCAAAGAAGTCATTTAAAGAACATTGTTCGTTTCATACCTATACAGGTTGGAATGGCTTCAAACATAGCGTTATTTATTTTGATTATCAGGAAACCGAGAAGGGCAAAGGGTTCAAATATGCTGTTGCAATGAATGTGAAGAACGGCACAAAAGCAGAACTCTTTGAAGCATTTTATCAGTGGGTTTGCAACTCCATAGAATTACCTTGGTACATACGTTACAAGTATGCGAATAATGATGAAAATCGTTTTAAAGTAAGTCTTTCTTTAAATTGGTAATCTATTTTTAATTAAAAACATTGTAACTTTTACAGGATTTTTCCGTATAATAAGTATAACCAAAACCAAAATAATATGAGAGTAATATCAGTAATAACAGTAAAAGATGGTACTGTAAACGATATGGAATCGTTTGGTATCTTTGAAGAACAACTCAGTGGTGATGTTGTAAAACTTGCCGAAAAACTATTCAGTGAAAAATGTATTGAATATGGTGCTGATGAAAACGATTTGGACGACCTTATTGAAGAAGGTTATTATGCGGGTAGTAATTATTATGCGGGTGGTAGTTTCAGTATTAACTTAGTTTGGTCAAATATTTAACCCTGTAACCTTTACAGGGTTTTTTTGTATAATAAGTATAACCAAAACGCAATGGAAATAGTACATTTCACTTTAGGTGCAGACTTCAGTAAAATGAACCGTGAGAGAATATACAAAGAATACTTTGAATTTTAAATTTAGATATTCAATTATTTTTTGTAACAATTTATAAAAATCCTCGTATATTTCAAAAACACTTATTATATTTGTGTATGATAATTTTAGTAGCAAATTGCGGAATCGGAATGACAATTGCAAAAACTATTTTAAGACAAAAAAATAGTACCGAAATGGTAATTGTTGTTGACAATACTGCTACTAAGATTGACGAAACAGCGGGTAGTAATTATCTTGATTGTCTTATTGAAAATCCGAATTGCCCAATTAGGGGTACTCCCCCATTAGAATTATATTAATCATTAGAATTATATTAATACATTTTATAATAATAATTAAAATTATATTTTATATAAAAAAACCCTGTAACCTTTACAGGGTTTTTTCGTATAATATATAAACTAAAACAAATTGCTATGAAAAAATTTATTTTGTTTTCAATGATGTTACTTGCATTTACAGTAACAACAAGTTGTGAGAAGGAAGAAACACCTGAACCACAACAACAAACACTCGAACAACTCTATCCTGATTGGAAGAACTTGACTTGGCTAGAAACATATCGTAACAGCGATAATGTTAAAGTGCAATACCCACGAATGTCAATTACAATCGATAGTAATTTAGTTACAATTGTTACTATAAGACCACCAACTGATAAGTATAATGTAATAACAAATACGTATAGTAAGATTGCAATTACTGGAAATTACATTGAATTTAGAAACAATCAACCGCCAACAAATGTTTATAAATTTGAAAAAAGTAATGATACAATGATATTAAATAATGGTTCTCAGTATGAATGGCGTTACAAATTAAAAATAAACTAATTTTAAATAAAAACCGATTAAACCCTGTAACCTTTACAGGGTTTTTTCGTATAATATATAAACTAAAATAATACAAAGTTTAACTTACTTTTTAAAATAGAATGGCGTGCTAGAAGCCAAAACAAGTCCTAAGAGCATAGGCAAAATAAAATGAAATCAATTGAGATTAAAGTTGAGTGCAAGGGAAGTGCTGTGGGCACACTTGGCTGGCTAAATTCAATTCTTGAAAGTAGCGAACTTGTAATTAAGAACAACAAAATCGGTCTGCCTGCTATTTTTTTGAAAACCGAAAAGCAGGATGGTAGTTTCGAGTACCGATTTTTATGCAAAAAAGTTACAGAAGACACGGAATTTGGTTATAATGTAACAAGCGATGGTTATGCTTGTGAAATTCCAGAAGGTAACTATGAAATTAGCGGTTTTGCAAATTATCCTCTTACTCCTGCCTGCAGAAAAGCCGTTGAGGAACTTATTATGAAGGCAAAAGAAGTTTTTGCCTCATGGTGGGAAAACGATGGTAAACTATTAGAGAAGTAAAATATTTAACCTTGCGGTGTATAGGTTAACCGCACTTTTACTTTAACCGAACCATAGTGGAATAAAGGAGATGCCAAAAACCTTAAAGAGAGTAGGCACTAATAAGTTATAATTATTGATGTACGTATGGACATGAATAAAATAGAGCAACTATCAAAGTTGCTGGAAAATTATGACCCTTCATTGCTTAATTATACAGATTATATAGGACTAGATTCAGTTAATTCTTTTCAAGACCTATACAACTTGCTAGTAGAAAACAATGCCTTCAAGTCTAATATTACTGACTATGATAAGGCAATGAAATATTTAGCCAAACATGACCCTTCTCTTAGAATGTGTATTGGTATTATTGATATTTCGGAACAATTAAAAAGTACTAACATTGAATATATTGATTCTATAATTCTTGCTAATATTTTAGCAGAAATTAATAATGGGAATAATTTTTATGATTTAGTTGAACCAAAATTTAAAAAATTATTTCCCGATTTGTAATGTTACCGTAATGTCCATATGTCTTTAACTTATGGGCATTTCATATATCAAATCAAATTCAATTAATTATTTAATACTTAAAACCATACTAAAATGAAAGTGCTAAATGTTATTAATGTTATTTTTGAATTATCTAATTATCCCATTGGTACTCTTGGCTGGATTCTTAATATTATTGACAATAGCGAACTTGTTATTTCTGATAGAGGTAGTGAATTACCTGCCATATTTCTAAAAACAGATAATGGGGATGGTACTTATACGTATCGTTTTCTTTGTAAAAAGGCAACAGAAGATACAAATTCCTCATTTGTGCTAACGGATGATGGTTATGCTTGTGCATACCCGCAAAATTCACATGATATGGTTGGATTTGAAAAGAATCCTCTTACTCCTGCCTGCAAGAAAGCGGTTGAGGACCTTATTATGGATGCAAAAGATGTTTTTGCAGAATGGTGGGAAAATCAGTAATGCTAGCATTACTTTAACAATTAATACCATTAACCGTGGACAAAAGAAAGATTAAGTTGCTAAGGAGACTACTAGAAGATTATAAGTCTTCATTGCTCGATTTTGTAGATGATGAAGGATTAGATTCAGTTAATTTCTTTGAAGACCTATGCAAATTGCTAGATAAAAATTACGCTTTTATGCTTTGGATATTTGGATGGGAAAAGGCGATGAATTATTTAGCTAAACATGACCCAACCCTAAAAATTAGCATTAATATTGCTATTCAAGCTAATTATAGTGTTGAGGATATTGATTCAGAACTTCTAGCTAATCTTTTAGCCAAACATGAGAACGTGTTTAATTTTACTACTTCAGTTAAACCTAAATATGATGAATTATTTCCTAATTTGTAGTTGTACCGTGAAGCTCATTAAAAAGATAGTAGGCCAAATTTAAATATTATAATTATGTATAACTTCTATTTAACAAAAGATGGAAATATTCTAAATGTTGAAATGGGATGTTTTCAAGCACCAGATGGACGTTATTTACGTCCTGTATTACAAGATGAACTTTATCATCTATGTGATGTATTAATTCCTGTAGAATTTCCAGAGGGGTTGGAATGTCCAGATTTTAGTAAATTTGAAGAATTTGTTATCAAGATAAATGAGTTTGAACCCATTTTGAGATGGATGCAAATGTCGAATATTTATAAAACCCTGACTGATTCAGACTTAGTTTTTAAGAGGTCAAATAATCATAAAGATTTGATTTCCTTTATATGTAATTCACAACCAAATGAGTTTTGCATTGGTGAAGATGATAATATTTATATCAATCTTAAAGGTCTCTCCTTTTATATTGTAAAGGGGATTGTACATACTTTACAGAACCCATTTATGCACCATAAAAATTTAGAGTTCAAAATAACTAAAAAAATTATAAAGCGAAAAAAATAAAAATAAATATGTTTTTTTAGTGTTGTATTTGAACTTTTCACTATATATCATTAATAATTTTACATTTAACCATTA
>ENA-UPTA01000681-UPTA01000681.1-activated-sludge-metagenome-genome-assembly--contig:-NODE-681-length-39572-cov-22.651897_pt1:0-35000 | contig 39572 bp, 29 predicted proteins | sample MGYA00238184_ERZ773361 | MGnify/ENA primary metagenome ERZ773361 (study PRJEB29100, sample SAMN05720205) | activated sludge metagenome | isolation source: anaerobic digester from... | reverse complement strand
GCCTGTCAAGGGATTCCAGGCACCAATTTCGCCTTTTTGGGGAAATTGTCTGACATTTCCATCCATTGGTGATGGTTCCTGCTTGCAGAACTGTAAAGCTGTTTCTTCACCCTTGTTTTCAGATAACGATTAAAATTACTGTATGAATTCCTGGTATCTGCCTGACTGGGGGTCAATCACCAGTTCCCTTGTCATCGCCCTCGTCTTTGGATATTTTACGCTGCAGTATCGGCGTTCCTACCTGCGTTTCTGGACCTTTGCCTGGATGTTGTACATCCTGGTTGCCATTTTCAACGTCCGCCTGTCCACCCTCTTTCCCTTCACGGTCACACTCCTCATCAACCAGGCAGCAGCCCTGGCGGGGGCATTCTTCCTTTACAGGGGAGCACGGGTCTTTCTCAATCTCCCTCCACGAACCGTGGAGCCCTTCAACCCCGTCCTGGGGACGGTTGTCTGCCTGTGGGTCATCCTGGCGGATATTCTGAACCTTTCCCCCTTCATCCAAAGCCTGCCGCCCTCCCTGCTGATTGCCGCCGTATTTATTTGCCTGGCGATCAGTTTTTTCAAACAATATTCCATTCATTCCGCCGGGCGTTTTCTCGCATTTATTGCCTTTATCGGTTCCGCCCTGAACGCCCTTTCCCTGCCGGTGATGTTTACCCTGCAGTCTTCACCAGAATTATACGAAAACCTCGCGTGGAGCTTCCGAACCCTGATTGCAGTGGGCTTGCTGCTCTCCGTCACAGAAACCATCCGCCGGGAACTGGAAGTCTCCGAATCCCGCAGCCGGGCGCTGGCAGAATCCCTCCACGAGAGCGAGTCCTATTACCGCACCGTGGTGGAGCAGCAGGGTGATGGCGTTTTGGCGGTGAATCCCGAAGAAACCATCACCTTTGCCAACCCGGCTGCCGAAGCCATCTTTGGGGTGCCCCCCGGCACACTGACAGGGCGAAATTTAAAAGAATTTGTGCAGCAGGATGATTTTGTCCTGATCCAATCACAGACCCGCCGCCGGGCAGAAGGCAGGCGGGATGTCTATGAACTGGTGATACTCCAGCCCTCCGGGCAGCGAGTGAACATCGTGGTGAATGCCACCCCGCGCTACAACACCAGCGGAGCCATTGTGGGAACCCTGGGCGTATTTCACGATATCACCGCCCGCAAAAAAGCCGAGGAAGAGGTGGGGCGGCTGCTGAATGCTGAACGCCGTTACCGGCAGCAGGCGGAAACCCTGCGCGAAGCCACCACCGACCTGGTCTCCGCCCTGGAACTGGACCAGGTGCTGGAGCGTGTGCTGGTTCACCTGGGGCGGGTGGTGCCATGCGATTCCGCCTGCATCTTCCTGCACGAACCCGATGGAAGCGTGCATGCGGTTGCCGGTTTTGGGTTTGCCAACCCGGAGGATGTGGTGGGCAAAAACATTCCGGCAGACGACCTGTTGATTTCCGCCATCCGGGAGCGGCGCATTCCCATCATCCTGGCAGATGCCCAGTCGGACCCGCGGTATTCCTGCTGGGGTGATGCCGATCACGTGCGCGGCTGGCTGGGGATTCCACTCATCTGGCATGATGAGGTCATCGGTTACCTGACGATTGACAGCCGCACCCCCGACATCTACACTGAATCAGAAGTGGCGATGGGGCAGGCATTTGCCAACCAGGCTGCCATTGCCATCCAGAATTCCCGCCTGTATGCCGAAGCCCAGCGGCTTGCCATCACCGACCCGCTGACCGGGCTGTTCAACCGGCGGGAGCTTTTCCACATCGCCGGGCTGGAATTTGAACGCTACCGACGGTACAGACGGTCATTTGCCATTGTGATGATGGACATGGACAATTTCAACGTGGTGAACAACACCCACGGGCACCTGATTGGCGACGAGGTGCTGCGCATTGCAACCCGCCGGATGAAATCCAGCATGCGGGCAAGCGACACCCTCTCCCGTTACGGCGGGGACGAGTTCATGGCAATCCTCACCGAGGTGGATGGCGAAGAAGCATTGGAAATTGCCCGGCGGATGCACGCCGCTGCCGCAGGCACCCCCATCATTACTGAGGACGGACACAGCATCCAGGTGGAGTTGAGCATGGGCGTGGCGGCAGTGGATGATGACGTGCAGACATTGGATGATTTGATTGAACGCGCCGACCAGGCGCTCTATGCCGCCAAGAATTCGGGGCGAAACCAGGCAGCCCTCTGGCAGCCGGGCGCTTGAGCATCCTGCCGGATTAAAAAAACAATCGGGGACGGCGCGGAGCCGTCCCCGAACTGGTTTCATTGTTCGTTACTTTACCAGGTTCCCCGTATTTCAAACGCCAGGTCCTGCTGTGCCATCGTCCATGTACTGCCATCCTGGATGGACGTCCAGATGGTTGGGAAGCCAAACCCACCGCCCGGGTTGATGACCATGGCATCGTATCCGTTGACGGTATCCGAGACATGCCTGCCATACTGACCGTATGAACCAAATTCCATCGTCGGGTAAAATACCAGCCAGTACCGTCCAGCTGCCAGGTGCACTGGGCTGGACAGCTTGAGCGTGGCATTGCTTGGTAAGCCATCCAACCCATTACTGAGAAGAATGCGGGCGTCGGATGGGGCAATGGACAGGCTCCAGACCGGCGCACTGCCGCCGCCGGGGTACCCGGCAGGTTTCCCGGCTTGATCCGCATAAATCCGGAAGTTCAGGGAGGTGGCATTGGCGAGGGTGGTTCCTCCATTCCATAAGCCTCCAGGCACAAAAATTTGCCAGATATTCCAACCAGCCCCGGAAACCAGGAAGTCATCCGAAAGGTAAATATCATAACTATCGGAACCTGCCTCAAAATCCTGATTGGCATAGCTATTGGTATCGATGCCGGAAATTCCCTGGCTCCACAACACCTGGGTGGACGCCCAGCCATTCAACACTGCTGGGAGATAGACTGCTTGCAACGCAACCGCACCACTGTAGGTTAAATTTGCCGTCATCGTGGCAGAGCAGTTGCTTACATTGGTAACCTGCACCAGGCTGTCAGAGCCATTGTACAAACGGCTGTTGGGATTGGAACTGTAGGTAAAGGTGCGGTTGGTGGCAGTGCCGGGGAAGGGATCCCCATTATCGCCGCGCTCCGAGTCCTGGCTGTCGCCCTTCAATAACTCATCCAGTCCATCCGCCTGCATGAGTTTCATCAAGGGGTGAGTTTCATTAGCGTTGGCGCTGTTGCTATAGGTAACACTTTCATCCATGTGCCAGATCAGCAAGCCGCAGCCGGGCAGCCCGGCATCGTAACCGGTAAGCTGGCGGTTTTCCACCAGGAAGAACTCCCCTGTGCCGGAATGCTGGTAGAACTCCCAGTCCACACCGCCGGGATTGGGGCGCAGTAAAAATGCTTTGGCATTCGTTTCCGCCTGGGGAATGGCTGCGCCTGTCAATGTGCCGTTAACCGTAGTTGGTGTGATCCAGCCCTGATACCATTTCAGCCAGGCATCAGGCAGGGCTGGGGAACTACCGTAGTAATTACCGCTGGTGGCATTCCAGCTGCCGGATCCCATGATGGACCAGACCCCCACCCCATCGGATGAGCCATCCGTATCATACAGGTCGGGCCAGGTGATATCATGACCCAGCTCGTGCACCATGATGCCAATGGTTGCCTGGTGATCCAGGTGAATTTCACCAAACTGGGCGTACCCTCCGTTGTGCCCGGAATCGCCCAGCACCTTGCCGTCCAGCGTGGGAGGGGTGACACCATTCAAGCTCCAGCGATGCCCCCACACGCTGGGGGAGGAGTTGCTATAGGACCGCTCGTACCCGGCAACAATCACAACCAAGTGCAGTTCATTAATGGAAATATAGCCGTCCCCGTTGGTATCGTAGGAAGCATAGTTTATGTATGGATCTGCAGCGATCAAGGCGTTTTTCACAATTAACTGGTTTGCAGTCCCGGTGCTCCCTCCCGTGTTGGGATGGTTGTAGCCCAGGTTCAGCCAGCCGACAATACCGTCATTGGCGGTGCCGTGGGTTTCCGTGGCTGCCGTCAGGGTAAGCTGGTTAAAGGAAGCATCCAGGTAGTAGTCCTTGACGCTGCCGGTTGCGCCAAACATGCTGGAAGCAAAATTTGCCGCGGTATAGGTGCCGGAACGGTCTGAAAAGCTGGCAAGCAGCACCAGGGTGGGCTGGTTGCCCGAGTTCCTGGATTGAATGCCCGATTGCGCCGTCAACCGCCGGACATCATCCGGGATGACAGGACGGGCATGCAGCGGCAGACCCTCCGGCAGGATGCCACCCACACGCAGGTTCCATTCTCCGGCAGGCACGGGCGCCAGCCCGCCATCGGCGGCGGTTTCGGCATACACCCACCAGCCATCCTCCTGCTGCAGGATGGTGTATCCATCCAGGGTTTCGTAGCCGTTCACCCATTCATCCCCCCACTGGCGGGCAATGAACATGCTGCCATCGGGCTGGATGAGGGTAAGTTCCACCGGCGCTGCCGGTGCAGCGGAAACAGCCGCCGCCAGGCTGAACGCCAATACAACGGACAGGAACAATCCTGCCAGGCAGACAGATAAACGCATTTTCATTGCACTCTCCTATGGTTTTTGGGGATACGTTTGGATGAAATCAGTTTCCTGCACAACAGTGAGGGTATTGGTTGCCGGGTCGTAGGTTCCGCGTGCAGCCAGGTAATCCCCCACATTGATGACACCGGCATGGAAGGTCAGGCGAGGGACAGGCTGGGATTGACCGGCAGGGGATGGTGGATATGCCGTATAGGTCACCTGGATTTCTTCACCGCCATCCAGGCGCACCTGGTACAGGTACGTGACCGGTCCGCCCAACAATCCTTCCGGGGTCTGGTCACCGCCGCCCAGGACAATGCCGCCAATTTCCTGCACACCGGCTTGCAATGGTACAGTTTTATCCTCATTCCCGGTGGAATCGGGTTGGGGGGTGGTGTTCGGCGAGCAGCCAGCCAACACCAATAATCCCATGAGGATGATGAAAAGCGTTATGAATTTTTGCATGGGCTCTCCAGGGGGACAAAACTGGCTGTATTATATCAAGCCTGGAGGGTCAACCCCCGCTTTTCCGCCTTACAACGCCATTACACCTGCCGCTTTTCGGCTGCTATTCCACCCAGGCAACCGAACCGGTACGGGAGAAATCATATCCACCCAGCCCGGTAAAAGCCTGGCGGGGCATATCGGATGCCAGCCAGGAACGCAGCGCCCGGACAGCGGGAAGGTCAAATCGTTCCGCCGGGACCGCCAGTGCATATTCTTCGCTGGCAAGGGGCAGAAAACCCAGACCAAACGCACCTGCTGCGCCTTCCAGCCCCAGCCCAACCGTGGCGCTGCCTTCCGCCACAGCCCTCGCCACCTCGGAATGGGTGCGTTCCTCACGGTCAAACCCTGCAACCTGCTCCGGCGGCAGGTTCAATCGCCGGAGCTGCGCGTCCAGCCAGACACGCGTTCCCGAACCCGGCTGCCGGTTGATGAACACCACGCCCGGTTGGTTAAGACTTTGCAGCCCTGCCAGGTTTTGCGGGTTACCCGCCGGGACAATCAGACCCAGCCGCCGTTGCGCCAGGTGGATCAACGCTACCCGCCTGCCCGGCAGCAGCCGCCGCACAAAGGGGATATTGTAAGTGTCCGTTTCTTCGTCCCACAGGTGGCAGCCCGCCAGGTCCGCCTCGCCCTGCGCCAATGCCATCAAACCGCCCAGGCTGCCGGTAAAGCGCAGCTGCAGAGTGAAGGGCGGTTCCATGCGGCGGCATTCCGCCGCCAGCCGCGCCAGTGCCAGGTCGTGGCTGCCTGCAAACCGCAGCGTGGCTTCCGGGATGATGGGAGGCTGATCCGCCAGCGAGCGCCAGCGGTCCAATGCCAGCCCCAGCGCGGTTTCCACCTCGGCGGGGGAATAGCCGGAGGTCAGCACTTCCAGTAAAAATGCCTCCGCCCGGTGCACCAGGGCGGCGCGCCGCAACGGCAGCGGATTGGGCATCAGCGGCGCCTGCGCCACGCGCGTCCCCTGCCCGGCGCGGCTGATCACCAGACCCTGCTGTGCCAGTTCGCGGTATGCCCGCTGGACGGTTCCCGGCGTACAGTTCCAGCGCGTCATCATCCGGCGGATGGGGGGGAGCCTGTCACCGGGCTTCAACCTGCCCGCCAGGATCTCCTGCCGCACCCATTCGGCAATTTTTTCATACAGGAATGTGTCATCCATCCGGCAAACCTCCTAACGCACCAGGACGGGTAAAAACAGGCTCAGCCCGTCAATGCGGGTGAATGTATCCGTCCACAGGGTGGAATTCCCCCACCGGTTGCTTGCCCGAATCCGCACCTGGTGGTCCCCCACAGAAAGCCCTGCAATGGACAGGCGGAAGTCTTCATCCACTTCGTCAAACACCCCATCCCCGGCAACTGCCGGCAGCCATGCCCCGCCATCCAGGCTGTACTGCACGGTTGTGATCTTGTTAATGGTAAATTCCGGTCCGGTTGGTGAATCCCAGGGAACGTCACGGATGGAACCGGCATAGGAGACAACCGAACCCGGAATGCGATCCGGCGGCTGGCTGGTGACGGTAAAGGCAGGGAAGGTGTCCACCGGGTCGGGCTTGCCATCGCTGTCCGTGTCGCGCATCCCCACCTGGTGGCGGCTCACCTCGCAGGCTCCGCTGGTCACACTGCCGGTAAGCATGATGCAATCCACCGTTGCACATTCATGGCAATTGGAATTGGGAATTGCCAGGTATCCAAACAATTCGGAGCAATTACAGGAACCATATTCATCCCCGGCGCCAAAATTGTGGGCAACCTCATGGGCGGTCACAGAGTCCATATATCCAATGCTCCAGCCATCATTGTCATACGTCATCACAACAACCGGTGGCATATGATACGAATAGGCAAAAAAGTTATCTGGAAACATGCCATTGGCATCATGCAAACTATCCACCACGAAGATCAGCACCGCCCAATCCGCCTGTTGGGTGGTGCGCAGGTTATTCAGGTACGCATACGATTGTTGATACCAGTAGGAACCATCAAAACCAAGTCCAGCCAGTGTTTCGGATATCCAATAATGATGATCGGATAAGTTGCGGTTGATGGGTTCAAACCGGGTGGGCACCTGTGGATGGATATCATAGACAAACTGGAGATTACCCCCCGGGTTGTGACCCGCCCACCAGTTTAGCCCCTGCTGGATTTCCGCCACAACCGTATTCATCCGGCTGGCATCCCAGTTTTCGGTGGAAGGGTCCTGGGCGCCGTTGCTCTCCGGCAGGACGATGCCCACCGCCACCCTGCCAGCCATGAATCCACTCATGTCATAGTAGCCCGGCGCGGCATCGATGGCAGCGGGGCGCTCCGGCAGCAATTCCGGGTCCAGCCGCATCACCTCACCCGCCAGCGGCTGCGCCTGGGGGCTGATTTCCACTGGTTGGGGCGGCTGCACATGGTTGCTGTTCCAGGCGTGCGCGGCAAGCTCCGCTTCGGCGCCATATTGCGCCAGCATTGCCGGGTCCACGGCATCCCGGTACACGCTTGCACCGGGCAGGGCTTGCAGTTCCTCCGGCAGGTAGCCAATCAATGCATGGGGAGGGAGAAAATGCACCACGCACCCGCCAGATGCCTCCAGGGCGGAAAAGCCATCCGCCAGCGGTTGGTCGAAGATGACCAGCGCATTGGATTCACAGTCCTGCAGCTCTGCCGCCGAGACCGCCGCCGGACGGGGCTGAATGTTGGAAAATACCAATCCCCCCAGGATCAGAACCCCCATCAGCATGGTGAACGGTATCTTATATTTCATGAGCCATCCTTGCAATAAAATGGTTCCGCTGCAGCACGTTGATGACAATGGGACGAAACTTTTTCCATTATACATGGACTCTGGTACATTCCCGGATGAATTTTTGGATTGGGAGGCGGATATATTCCATCCATATCTCCAAATCAGGTTAAAATAAACAAAGCGACGGGAACTTTTCCGCCTGTTCATCCGTCCTCACATATGGTATTCTCAACTCATCTCATCCATACAGGGTGCGCCCATGACCGAAGAACTGGATCTTGACCTGACTCAGGAAGAACAACCACGCCGCTGGCGGTTTGACTGGATTCTGCCCACCTTCCTCCGCCCCCGCCGCACGTTTGTCCAAATTGCAGAACAGGAAAAACCCGCCTGGCTGCTGCCCATGCTGCTCCTCAGCCTGCTGATTCTCATCAACATCCTGGTCGTTGGACCGGTGCGCCGGGAAGCAGCCCTGATGAACATGAGCGGCGAACTGCCGCCGGGGTACGAATGGTGGCTGCCCGAAGAACAGGCACGCTACCAGGAAACCATTTCCAAGTCTGCCGGATTCTTCTCCATTTATGTAACGCCCCTGCTGGGCAGCCTGGGGGGGTTGTGGATTGCCTGGTTCCTGCTGGGTTCCATCCTCCACCTGGGGCTGACGCTGGGCGGATCCCGCAGCAGCAACACCTCCGCCCTCAACCTGACCGCCTGGGCAAGCCTGCCGCTGGGTGTACGCACCCTGGTGCAGACGATTGCCGTGCTTGCCTCCCGCAGCCTGGTGAAAACACCGGGGCTTTCGGGGTTTGCCGCGGCAGAACCTGCCGGATTCAGTGCCTTCCTGGCAGCCCTGCTGGCGCTGATTGACATCTACCTTATCTGGCAGTTTGTGTTACTGCTGGTGGGCGTGGTTCCCATGGCGGGGATTGCCCGGGGCAAAGCCTGGATCATCACCGCCATCGTCTTTCTGCTGATCCTGGCGCTGCGGGCGTTGCCCGGCTTCATCGGGATGCAGTTGAGCGGGTTGAACACCGGCGGAGGCTTTTTCTACTTCTAATGTTTATGGAAAACGAACCCTTCATCCAGATTCGCCATCTCCGCAAGACCTACATCATGGGTCGCTCCAAGGTCCATGCCCTGGACGGTGTGGACCTGGACATCCCGCTGCATTCCTTCACCGTGGTGATGGGTCCCTCCGGCTCCGGTAAAAGCACGCTGCTCTACCTGCTGGGCGGATTGGACCGCCCCACCTCCGGTTCCATCCAGGTCAACGGGCAGGCAATTGAAAAGCTGGATGAAAATGCGCTGGCTGTCTACCGCCGCAAGCAGGTGGGGTTCATCTTCCAGTCATTCAACCTGGTTGCCACCATGAACGCACTGGACAATGTCTCCTTCCCGATGCGCTTTTCCGGCGTTTCGGGCAAGGAACGAAAAAAACGCTCCCTGCTGGCGTTACAGCAGGTGGGGTTGGAAAAGCGCACCCACCACAAGCCCACCGAACTTTCCGGCGGGCAGCAGCAGCGGGTTGCCATTGCCCGTTCCCTGGTGAATGACCCCGCCTTAATTCTTGCCGATGAGCCCACCGGCAACCTCGACACCACCACCGGGTACACCATCATGCAGCTGCTTTCCGACCTGCACCGCAGCGGACGCACCGTGGTGGTGGTCACCCACGACATCCGCATGAAGCATTTTGCCACCCATTTCGTTTATCTGCTGGATGGTCGCATCGTCTCCGAAGCCGAGTACGATGCCGCCTCAGCCTTTCAAGGAGAAAGTGTGCCCCAATGAAAACCCGCCTGATCCTCCCCCTGATTGTCATCCTGGTCCTTGCGGTGGCAGCCAGCCCCGCCAGCCTGGTGCGGGCGCAGGAACCAACCGCCACGCCCACACCCACAGCCATCCGAACCATTACGCCCACACCCACCCTCACCAACACGCCGGAGCCCCCGGTGTACGCCCGCCCGATGGTGGTGATCTCCTCCTATGGTGCCGGGCAGAACCCGATTGAGCCGGGGCACGAGTTTGACCTGCAAATCAATCTGAATAACTCCGGCGGAGCGGCGGCAACCAACCTGATCATTGTCTTCACTTCCACCGATTTCTATCCCAAGGAGACCGGCGGCGTGCATGCCGTTTCCCTGCTGGGTGCTGGCAGCTCGCGCACCATCACCCAGCGGATGCTCGCCACGGAAGACCTGTGGGGGCGCTCGCTGGGCACGGTGACCGTCAGCGTCACCTATAATTCCGTGGATGGCTCGGGAAGCTTCAGCGAGACCTTCCAGCTGACCATTGATTTGAAGCAGCCCAACTGGGGTCCGCTGGCGCCCACTGCCACCCCCACCGCCATGCAGATCAACCGCCCGCAGATCGTGGTGGAAAATTACACCACCGATATTGACCCGCTGCAGCCAGGTTCCATCTTCAACCTGGCATTGAACCTGCGCAACCTCGGCAACGCCGATGCCCGCAGTGTCACCATGGTGCTGGGCGGCGGGGTGACCATTGACAGCTCCGGCACACCCCAGCCGGGCGGCGTCTCCGGCGGCGGCAGCGACCTGACCACTTTTGCCCCGCTGGGTTCCTCCAACCTGGTCTACCTGGGCGATATCCCGGCTGGCTCGGTGGTAGCATCCACCGAGAAGCTGATTGTCAATGTCTCCGCCAACCCGGGCGCCTATACGTTCAAAATTTCGTTCGTGTACACCGATCCCAAGGGCTTCCGCCTGCTCGATGACCAGGTGATCACCCTGCTGATTTACCGCCTGCCGCAGGTGGAGGTCAATTTCTACCGCGACCCGGGCATCTTCTTCTCCGGCACGCCCAGCATCCTGCCCATCCAGGTTACCAACCTGGGGCGGGGCAGTACCGTGCTTGGCAACCTGACCATCAGCGGCGACAATGCCGATATCACCAACAACGTTTCCCTGGTGGGTGCACTGGACCCCGGCGGATACTTCACCCTGGATGCCAATATCGTCCCCTTCCTGCCCGGTGCGCAGGACTTGAAAGTCCTCATCACCTACACGGATGATTTCAACCAGCCCCGCACCATTGAGCAAATCCTGACCATCAACGTGGAGGAAATTCCCACCGAGGTGGTGAATCCGGATTTCCCCAACGGTGGAGAGGTAATCCCCGAACCGGAACCGGAAACCTTCTGGGACAAGGTGGTGCGCTTTATCAAGGGCTTGCTGGGGTTGGACAGCGGCAAGCCGGTGGAGGAACCCATTCCTTCAGAAATGATACCGGAAGAAAAGGAAATCATCCCCATCGTTCCCAAGGGATAGGAGCCTGAACGCATGCATTTTTTTGACCTGGTCAGCCTGGTGTTCGACAACCTGGGGCGGCGCAAGGGGCGCGTTGCCCTCACCGCCATTGGCGTGGTAATCGGCACGGCAGCCGTCATCATCCTGGTTTCGCTTGCCATCGGCTTGCAGCGTTCCGCCACCAGCCAGCTCTACGGCATCGCCGACCTTACCCGGATTGAGGTGTACCCCAATTACGGCGAGGTGTATTACGAAGAGAAAATGGGCGGCGGCGGGGGCGGCGGAGGTGGAGTAAATACCCAGGCAAAACTGCTCACCCCCCAGGCAATTGAGGAAATTAAAGCCATTCCGGGCGTCAGGCAGGTCATTGCGCGCGATTACCTGCAAACCCAGGCAATCCTCAAGTACGGCAAACTGGAAAACTGGGGCTCGGTGATGGGCGTGGATGTAGACAACCTGGATGTGTTTGAATTTCCCCTCCAGGAAGGCACCACCCAGCTGGACCACGGCACGGCAGTGATTGGCGGCTGGGTTGCCAAGAATTTTTATGATCCACAGCTTCGCCCCGGGCAGGACCCGCCGGAACAGCCCCAACTGCTGGGACAGACCCTGCGGCTGGTGATGAGCAAGTGGACGATGGATGGCGTGGAAGTAAAAAAGACGGTCAACCTGCGTATTGTGGGCGTGCTGGCGGAGGCTCGCAGCGAAGCCGATGGATTCCTCTTTGTCCGCCTGGATGATATGACCGCCTGGAATGAGTGGGCAAGCGGACGGCGCATCAACCGCAACAAGGACGGCTACAACAACGTCATCGTTAAAGCGGAATCGGCAGACCAGGTGCTTGATATCACCGACCAGATCAACGCCCTGGGATACCAGGCGTACGCATCCCAATCCTACGTGGAGGGAATCAACAGCTTCTTCACCATCCTGCAGATTATCTTCGGCGGGGTGGGCGCAATTGCCCTGCTGGTGGCAGCGATTGGGATTGCCAATACAATGACCATGGCAATCCTGGAGCGCACCCGCGAGATTGGCTTGATGAAAGCCATCGGCGCAACCAACCGCGACATCCTCAGCATCTTCCTCGGAGAGGCTGCCGGCATCGGCTTGATCGGCGGGCTGGGGGGTGTGGCAGTCGGCTGGCTGAGCGGGCAGATGCTGAATGCCGCTGCATTGACCTACCTTGCCAACCAGGCAGCAGAAGGCGGGGCAGCCCTGCCCTCCTCGGTGGTGGTCTCACCACTGTGGCTGCTGTTGTTTGCGCTGGCGTTTTCCATCCTGGTGGGCTTGATATCCGGTCTGTACCCCTCCCTGCGGGCAGCCGCACTGGTGCCGGTAAACGCCCTCAAGTACGAGTAACCGTCCCATCAAATCATGCAGGAAAAGCCGGATATTCCCGACCAGGTGATCCTGTCCTGCCTGCAAACCGAATACGGGCTGGACTGCCGCGGCGTGGAATTTCTGCCACTGGGCGCGGATGTGAACACCGCTGTGTACCGGGCGGAATCCGCCAGCGGGCAGGGATACTTTGTGAAACTACGCCGGGGGGATTTTGCGGAAATCACCGTAACCCTGCCGCACTTTCTGAAATCCTCCGGAATCCATGCCATCATCGCCCCGCTGGAAACCAGCTCCCGCCGGTTGTGGGCGGAACTGGATTCCTGCCGGGTCATCGTGTACCCGTTCATCCCGGGCAGGGATGGCTACGAACAGGCACTCTCACAAGCCCAGTGGCGGGAGTTTGGCAGAACCATGAAAGCCATTCATACTGCAGCCCTGCCACCCGCCCTGTCCAACGCCATCCCCCGCGAGACCTTCCCATCCGAATGGCGCGAGCAGGTGCTGCACTTCCAGTCGTTGGTGGAGGAAAAAACGTTTGCCGAGCCTATTGCGGCAAAGCTGGCGGATTGCATGCAGGCGAACTGTCAAACCATTCACCAGGCAATCCGCCGGGCGGAACAGCTGGGCAGGTTGCTGCAGACCCGCTATCGAAAATTTGTGCTGTGCCATTCCGACATCCACCCGGGCAACCTGCACCTCAGCCCGGAGGGAGCCATCCACATCGTGGATTGGGATCAGCCGATCCTTGCGCCTGCAGAGCGCGACGTGGCATTGATTGGGGGATGCCCCGCCTGGAGCAACCCGGCTGCCGTGAACTGGTTTTTCGAGGAATACGGCAGGGCCGCACTGGACCCGCTGGCACTGGCGTACTACCGCTACGAGCGGGTGATCTGGGACCTGGCGGCGTTCTGCCAGCAAATCCTGCTGACGGACGCGGGCGGGCAGGACCGGGAACAGGGATACTGTTACTTTGCCGGGAATTTTCTACCCGGTCACGAGATGGACCTGGCGCGGACTGTGGATCCATTCCCTGACAGTTGAGCTCCAAACCCGGGAACACATGGGCGGCGTTTTGTGGTTTAATCAAGCCACTGTGACTGCTCCCCAACCCTCCCCCAAGCCCAGGGGCTTGCTTGCCCGCCTGCAGAATCCCAGCACCCGCCGGGGGACGATTATCCTGCTGGTGATTGGCGGAATCTTCATCGCCATCAACTGTATCCTGCTGGTATTTGCTTCGGTTGTGCCGCCCCTGCAAACGGTGGATTCACCCTACGCAGCCCTGCTGGAGGGGACATGGGTGCTGGCGGCGGACAGCCCGCGCCCCTCCGGGTACGATGTGCAGATCACCTTCCACCCTGGTCGGCGGGTGAGCCTGGTGGATCGTTCCACCGGCGAAGGGCTGCAGGCATCCTATTCCTTTGTTGCCGAAGACCGGGTTGCCATTTCCATTATGATTGGCTTGCCAACCTACGAATTTCGCTTTACGGTCACGGAAGATACGCTGGTGGTGGAACCGCCCGCAGAACTGGGCTGGGGAACCATCACGCTGCTGCGACAATAAAGCCGTTCACCGGCACATCCAAAAGGGGGATATGGGAGGATTGTTTTCATTTGGAATGATGCATGACACTATCCACCCGCCACAATTGGGCGCATAATATCATTAGACACTTATTTCTATCAGTTTTATCCGAATTAAGGATGTGGGAAGGAGAAAGATGATGGATTCACCCATCCAGGAACAGGTGGTATACGAGCATCCAGTGGCGTTACTGGACGTCAGCACCCACTACTGCCCGGGCTGCACCCACGGCGTGGCGCACCGCCTGGTGGCGGAAGTGATTGACGAGATGAACCTGCAATCGAAGACCATCGGCGTGGCTTCGGTGGGCTGCTCCGGCTTCATTTACAACTATTTTGATGTTGATTTTGTGGTCGCCGCCCACGGGCGCGCTCCCGCCATGGCAACCGGCATCAAGCGCTGCCTGCCCGACCGGTTTGTCTTTACCTACCAGGGCGATGGCGATCTTGCCTCCATCGGCATGGCGGAAATTGTCCACGCTGCCACCCGCGGCGAAAACATCTCCGTGATCTTTTTGAACAACGCCAACTACGGCATGACCGGCGGTCAGATGGCACCCACCACCCTGCCGGGGCAGAAGACCACCTCCTCGCAGACCGGGCGGGACGTGGAGCAGCAGGGCTTCCCGATCCGGGTTTCGGAAATGCTTGCCAAGCTCGACGGTGCCAGCTATGTTGTGCGGCGCAGCCTGCACGACCCGAAAAACATTCGGCAGGCAAAGAAAGCCATCCGCATTGCCTTTGAGACGCAGCTGCGCGGGCTGGGCTTCTCGATGGTGGAACTGTTGTCTGTATGCCCCACCAACTGGAACCTGACCCCCGTCGATTCCATGACATGGCTGGAAGACCACATGGTCCCCTACTACCCGCTGGGGGATTACAAGGTTCATCCGGCGGTCGCCGAAATGCGCATCTGATCGACACCCGCCGTCCATTTGTTACGGGTGGGATCGATCCGGATGGGATGGATTACAGGATACATTTGGTATTTTTGTTTTCCAGTACAATGACGCATGACACTATCTACATATTAAAAATAAGAGCATAATCTTAATGGAATTCATATCCCACCGAAATTATCCAATTTCGGCGGATCCAACACGAACAGGAGGATGACATGCCCCCCAAGGGACGAATTGAAGTAAAAGAAATCATCTGTAAAGGTTGTGGGCTGTGCGTGGACGCCTGCCCGCAGCACGTCATTATCCTCGCGGAAGATCGCATCAACGCCAAGGGATATCATCCAGCGGAATTGTCGCTGGACGGCTGCACCGGCTGCGGCATTTGTGCCATTATCTGCCCGGAAGCCGCCATCACCGTTTACCGGCAAGTTGCACCTGCCAAAGAAAATCAATAGGAGAGAAAAATGGCTCGTCAATTGATGAAAGGCAATGAAGCAGTCGCAGAGGCAGCCGTGCGCGCCGGACTGCACGCCTATTTTGGCTATCCCATCACTCCGCAGACCGAACTGCTGGAATACCTTTCCCGCCGCATGCCGGAACTGGGACGGGCATTCGTCCAGGCGGAAAGCGAAGTGGCAGCCATCAATATGGTGTACGGAGCTGCCTGCACGGGCAGCCGTGTGATGACCTCCTCTTCCAGCCCGGGCTTCAGCCTGATGATGGAAGGCGTTTCCTATATGGCTGCAACCGAAATCCCGGTGGTAATGATCAATGTCATGCGCGGCGGTCCGGGACTTGGCAACATCTCCCCCTCCCAGGCGGATTACAACCAGTCCGTCCACGGCGGCGGACATGGCGATTACCGCCAGATCGTCCTGACTCCGGGCAGCGTCCAGGAATCGGTTGACCTGACGGTGCTGGCGTTTGACCTCGCCGAGAAGTACCGCATCAATACGGTCATCCTCAGCGACGGCAGCATTGGTCAGATGATGGAGCCGTGCGAACTGCCCGAAATGCAGCCCCTGCGCGGCGTATCCACCGAGCCGTGGGCAATTACGGCAACCATGGGGCAGCGTGAGCACCGCATGCTGTCCTCCATCTACCTGAAAGTATCGGACGAGGAAAAAACCAACATCCGCATTCTCAACCGCTGGCGCCAGATTGAGGCGAACGAAGTCCGCTTCAAGGAATATTACCTGGACGATGCCGATTTTGCCATCATTGGCTTTGGCTCTGCCGGGCGTGTGGCGCTGACTGCCGTGCGCCAGGCACGCGCCGAGGGCATCAAGGTCGGTTTACTGCGCCCCATCACCGTGGCTCCCTTCCCCGTTCAACAGGTGGCGGAACTGAGCAAGCGGGTGCAGGGCATCCTGGTGACCGAAATGAATGGCGGACAAATGCTGGATGATGTCCTCCGGATTGTCAAGGGCAATTGCCCGGTGGAATTCTTTGCCCGGTTGGGCGGCGTGGTTCCCTTCCCGGATGAAATCCTGAGCGAAATCCACCGCATTGCCAAGGGACCGCTTTCCGTCGATGTCGATCCGCGCAGTGCCTGGCTGGATCGCATGGCTGCGATTGTCAACTAGTGTCGTCTTCCAAAGACGAGGAGGAAAAATGACCTCTCAACCAATTACTGAACAAGTTGTTTACCAGCGCCCCGAGGCTCTCTCGGACGTCAATACCCACTACTGCCCGGGCTGTACCCACGGCGTGGCGCACCGCCTGGTGGCGGAAGTGATTGACGAGATGAACCTGCAATCGAAGACCATCGGCGTGGCTTCGGTGGGCTGCTCCGGCTTCATTTACAACTATTTTGATGTTGATTTTGTGGTCGCCGCCCACGGGCGCGCTCCCGCCATGGCAACCGGCATCAAGCGCTGCCTGCCCGACCGGTTTGTCTTTACCTACCAGGGCGATGGCGATCTTGCCTCCATCGGCATGGCGGAAATTGTCCACGCTGCCACCCGCGGCGAAAACATCTCTGTCATTTTCATCAACAACAGCAACTACGGCATGACCGGTGGTCAGATGGCGCCCACCACCCTGCCCGGACAGAAGACCACTTCCTCCCCCCTGGGTCGTGATGTGGAACAGCAGGGCTTCCCGATCCGCGTTTCGGAAATGCTTGCCAAGCTTGACGGTGCCAGCTATATCGTCCGCCGCAGCCTGCACGACCCGAAGAATATCCGGCAGGCGAAGAAAGCCATCCGCACTGCCTTTGAAACACAGGTGCGCGGGCTGGGCTTTTCGATGGTGGAACTCCTTTCCATCTGCCCCACCAACTGGAACCTGACTCCGGTCGATTCCATGACATGGCTGGAAGACCACATGATCCCGTACTATCCTGTCGGTGATTACAAGGTTCATCCGGCGGTCGCCGAGATGAAAATTTAGGTCCGGAGGAAACCAATGCAAAACGAAATCATCTTTTCTGGATTCGGCGGTCAGGGTGCGCTCTTTGCGGGTCAGCTCTGCTCGTATGCCGCCATGGATAACGGGCTGGAAGTCACCTGGATTCCCTCATACGGTCCGGAAATGCGCGGCGGTACCGCCAACTGCACTGTCATTATCTCCAATGAAGAAATTGGCTCCCCGCTGGTGCGCAATCCATCGGCTGTTGTTGCCATGAACCTGCCGTCGCTGGACAAGTACGAACCCCTGGTCAAGCCCGGCGGTCTGCTGATTGTCAATTCCTCGATGGTCAACCGCGCCCCCACCCGCACGGACATCCGTGTGGCGATGGTTCCCGCCAACGAACTTGCCGAAAAAATTGGCGACAAGCGGATGACCAACATGGTTCTGGTGGGTGCCCTTCTGGCGAACCTGCCCATTCTGACCCAGGAAATGATGGAAAAGGCGCTGCAGGAACACCTGCCCGCCCGCCACCACCGCTTCCTGCCCCTCAATTATCAAGCCCTGCGCGAAGGCGCAGCCTACATCGCCGCACCCGTCGCATAACAAATTTTCCGCCTCCTTTCCATTATCGGTTTTGGGTAACGGGTTGGGTTTTGCCGAAGTCCTGATCTCCTTCAGGGCTTCGGCGCGTTAAAACCCCGCTTTCTTTTTCATGACGATTTCATACACGGGCACCCGCTTTCCCGTTAAAATAAAGGGACGATCATTTGACATCAACCACCACTGGAGGCGCAATGTCCACCTTTTCCACCCCCGAATGGGTTCATCATGCTGTTTTTTACCAGATCTTCCCGGACCGGTTTGCATCCGCCCGGTATCCGCAAATCCCCAAGCCAGCCAACCTGGAAGCCTGGGACACCCCGCCCACCAGCCACGGATTCAAGGGCGGCGACCTGATCGGCGTGCTGGAAAAGCTGGATTACCTGCAGGACCTGGGCATCAATGCCATTTACTTTACGCCGGTCTTCCAGTCCGCCTCCAACCACCGCTACCATACCCACGACTACCTGAAGGTCGATCCCATCCTCGGCGGGGATGCCGCCCTGCGCCGCCTGCTGGACGAGGCGCACCGCCGCGGCATCCGCATTGTGCTGGATGGGGTCTTCAACCACGCCAGCCGGGGCTTCTTCCAGTTCAACCACATCCTGGAATGCGGCGCCTCCTCGCCCTACGTGGACTGGTTCCGGGTGCATGGGTATCCCCTGCATGCCTACGAGGGCAAACCCAACTACGAATGCTGGTGGAACCTGCCCGCCCTGCCCACCTTCAACCATGCCAATCCGCAGGTCAAAAAGTATATTTATGAGGTCGCCCGCTATTGGCTGGACCAGGGAATTGACGGCTGGAGGCTGGACGTGCCTTTTGAAGTCCAGGAGGAAGGGTTCTGGCAGGGCTTCCGCGAGGTGGTCAAGACCGCCAACCCGCAAGCCTACATCACCGGCGAAATCCCCTGGGATGCCACACCCTGGCTGCAGGGTGACCAGTTTGACGGGGTGATGAATTACCTGTTCACTTATGCCAACTGGTCCTTCTTTGGGGGCAGGAATATCCACCGCGAGCTGGTGGGGCATTGGGAGGGGCACGGACCACAATATTTCTCCACCTCCGGCACGGGCTTCCTTGCCAACCTGGAAAAACTGCTGCACCTCTACCCCATGCCCGCCGTGCTGGCACAGCTCAACCTGCTGGACAGCCACGATACCGCCCGCTTCCTCTCCATCACCGGCGGCGACCCGCGGCTGCTGAAGCTGGCAACCCTTGTCCAGTTCACTTATCCCGGCGCACCCAGCATCTACTATGGCGACGAGGTGGGTGTGGAAGGCGGGCAGGATCCGGACTGCCGCCGGTCCTTCCCATGGGACGAATCCCGCTGGGATCACAAGCTGCGCAGTTATTTCCAGCTGCTCATCCGCCTGCGGCTGGCTCACCCCGCCCTGCGCACGGGCGAATTCATCCCCCTGGGATCTACGGAAGATGCGGTTGCCTACCTGCGGCGGCTGGATGGAGCCTGCTTTGTGATTGTCATCAATAATTCCGATGCCCCATTCCACATCACCTTCCCCGCCGGTCCGCTGGCGGACGGCACCGTGCTGCAGGACCTGCTGGGAAAAGGCACCGCACGCGTGGAAAACGGCAATTTTGCCGGGCTGGCACTCCCGCCAAGGACCGGGGCATTGCTGCAAGCCGGGTAACCCTGCCATGACGGATTGGCTGGATCGCCTGGTGGAGCTGGAAACGGAGATTAATTACCGCACCCCGCCCCCGCCCGGCGAGCCGGAATTTTACCACCGCACTGGCAGGCGCCCGCTGCTGATCTCTGCACCGCATGGAGCAGCGCATACCCGCGCCGGGAGAATCAAGGACGAGGAGGATTACACTGCCGGGATGGCGTTCCTGCTGGCAGAGCTGACCGGCGCCCATGCCCTGGCAGCGGTTGCCCTCTCCTCCACCGACCCCAACTGGGCAGCCGATGCGCCCTACAAGTTCCGCCTGGCGGAACTCGTGCGCCGCCATCGCATCCGGTTTGTGCTGGACCTGCACGGAGCCGCTGCCTACCGGGACTTTGGGATTGCCATCGGCACCCTGCACGGCAGGTCCTGCCCGCCGGGGGTCATTCTGCAGGTGCTGCATGGGCATGGCTTTGGCGAGGAAGCAACCTGGCTCTCCCGGCTGGACGTGGATGAAACCTTCCCCGGCACAGGCGCAGATGGGCAGGAAACCATCACCCGTTTTTGTGCGGAGACGCTGCACGTCAAAGCCGCCCAGCTGGAGGTGAATGCCTACCTGCGGGTGGTACGCCGCCGCCCCCTGGCAGCCGAGCGCAACCCGTTTGACGGTGAGCCGGAACACATCCGCCGGACTGTTGCCGCCCTGGCAGACCTGGTGGAGCAGCTCATCCGCACGCGGTGGTCATTTCCACCCGGAACCGGCATCCCCCGCCAGCCACCGGCTTAACAAAACCGTCATTGCATTTCGAACCAAAATCGGCTACAGTGTGGCAGGAAAGGAACCCGCCCATGAAGCAATTGCTGGCAAGCTGGATTGTGATTGCATTCCTGCTGTCCGCCGCGTCCCCCGCACCCCGCCCGGAGACTGAGATTTCCGCGCCGGTGCTGCAGTGGCAGCATGGCGGATGCTACAGTTCCTGGTGTGAAACGGGCTGGTATTCCTCCCCGGCAGTTGCCGACCTGGACGGGGATGGGCAGGCGGAAGTGATTGCCGGGGCATATTCCTTGTTCATCCTGAACGGCAGCACAGGGGCACTCAAGCAGCCCGTCATTGACCCGCCCGGCGGGCGCATCTGGGCGGATGTTGTCCTGGCGGACCTGGAAGCAGACGGCGACCTGGAAATTGTGGTGGCACAAAGCGGGTATATCAGCGTCTATACCCACCTTGGAACCCTGGTCTGGTCTGTCCAGCCCACGCCATCGCATGAGTTGCGCTCGCTCGGGGTGTACGACCTGGATGGGAATGGCGACCTGGAAATCCTGGCTGCTTCCACCATTGATGATAACCAGTGGTGGGTGTACGAGCATACCGGCAGCCTGCGCAGCGGGGATTGGCCGCAGCATGATCCCGATTCCGACACCAATGGCTACACCTCCGGTTGTTTCAATCAAAACCTGGCTGCCGCTGACCTGACCGGCGATGGTTTTGCCGAGATCATCGGTCCCAATGACACCCATTACCTGGCAGCCTTCCATGCCGATGGCAGCCAGGTGCGCGCCAGCAACATCTACGGCACAAACCCGGATGGCAGCAACAAATTCTGGAGCCGGGTGGGGGTGCATGTGGATCACCTGGTGGATTTGCGCGGTTATGCCCACTGTGGCGAAGAACACCGCCCCAATTTTGCCCATTCCGCTCCGGTGATTTCCGACCTGGACGGGAATGGCACGCTGGAAGTGATTGTTGTGGGGAATATCTACAACTGTGGCACCAGCCCTTATACATCCCTCTATGAAATGCCGTACATCTTGAAACCGGACCGCACCCGCTGGGCAAATGCCGGGTATGACTGGACAATCCTGCCGGAACCGGATGGCAGTTCGGCTCCGCTCAGCGAGGATTGGGAGGTGATTGAAAACAGCCACCCCAACCCGGCAATTGCCGACCTGGATGGGGACGGCAGGAAGGAAATCCTCTTCCCGTCTTATGATGGTCGGCTGCACGCCTACTGGCTGGATCAAACCGAGCATGGCAGTTTTCCCTACCCGATCCACTCCCCCGGGGATGATTATTTTGCTTTTGCCTCCGAGCCAGCCATCGCCGATCTTGACAACGACGGGCAGGCGGAAATTCTCATTACCACCTGGGTGGAAAAGGACACCCACCAGACCGGCAGCCTGGTCATGCTGGGGTCGGATGGCACCCTGCTGCACTCCATCAGCCTGCCGCCTGCATTTGGCTCCCCAACCTGGAATGGGGCAATGGCGGCTCCCACCCTGGCAAACATTGACAGCGATGCCAACCTGGAAGTGGTGATCAACTCCGCCCATTCGGGGGTGCTGGCATATGAACTGCCCAATACCGGCAATGCCCGCATTTTATGGGGCAGCGGGCGCGGAAACTACCTGCGCAGTGGTTCACCGCTTGAGCTTCCGCCGGTTGTCAAAATCCATTTACCCGCCATTCTGCGCTGACAACCATCCTTGCAGCAACCCTTCCACACTACAAAATCCGTCCATCCTCAATATACAGGTGACGTTGTGCTTTCCTGGCAATCTTTGCATCGTGTGTAATCATTAAGATGGTCTGTTTCAACTGCTGATTTAAAAAATCAAATAAAGCCAGAATTTCCGCCCCGTTCTGAGTATCCAGGTTCCCGGTCGGTTCATCCGCCAGCAGGAGCGTTGGGGTATTAATTAATGCCCGAGCAATTGCCACGCGCTGGCATTCCCCACCAGAAAGTTGGGCTGGAAAATGATTAAAACGATCCTTCAAGCCAACGGTTGCCAGAAGATCCCTGGCTCGTTCTTCCACATCAAACTCCAACCGCCCCTTAACTGGCAGCAGCGGCATGATCACATTTTCCAGGGCAGTCAGAGCAGGAAAGAGGTGAAACAATTGAAAAATAAACCCAATTTCATTCCTGCGAAAAGTTGCCAGTTCGTTTTCAGAAAATTTACTTAATGAATTCCCTTTATACAGGATTTCCCCCTCGGTGGGAACATCCAGTGCGCCTATTAAATTGAGCAGGGTGGTCTTTCCACTTCCCGAGGGTCCCAGCAAGGCAATGAACTCACCGGTGTAAATGCTCAAATTGACCTGTTGTACAGCCGCAACCGGCTTTTCAGATGCATAAATTTTTGTCAGGTTTTTGGTTTGCACCAAAATGTTCATTTGATTTCTCCCAGAAATGCTTGAAGGCTGGCATAGGCAAGTGTGGCAGCCTTGTATAAAAAATTCCTGTCAATATTCGCAGAATCATCAAAGGGTGTCCCCACCAGGTCATTGCCCTGCCCGCAGATGGCAACGGTTGGAAAACCTCCCGCAAGAAGCGGGCTTTGATTCATGCAGGGATGGGCGCGAATTTGCACAGGAATCCCCAACCGTGCTGCGGTATCCACCAGCGTGATCATGATTTGGTTGGGGGTTTCGGCAATGCCCATTTTCCTGGTTTGCATTGTATTCAACCAGTCTTGCAAATCCGGCTGATCAAGATTGATCCGGATGAACCAGTGATTCCTGAGGTGAAAGCGACCCTCCTCCTGCAATTGCCTCCGCAGTTCGGGACTGATCTCTCCCGAGTCATCCCCCAATGTGAGCGAGTTGGATAACGCCAGGGTTGACCAGGCACCCAGGTCATCGAGATAGATCACACCAGCCATCCGGTCAACGTCCCCTGCATGGGAATTGACATAGGTGATTACCCCTTCGTAACCGGCAGCAGTCTGTGTAAACAGGATGATTCGCACAGTCATTGCAGGCGGTTGATCCGCCAAAAGCCGTGCCAGTTCCAACGCCACCGCTGCACCAGAAGCGCCATCATTTGCGCCCGGGCTGTTGGAATTGGTGTCATAATGAGTTGCGATCCAGATTTCCTGGTCGGGCTGCCCGGTTCCGGGGAGGGTGGCGACAATCGTTTCTCCTACGGGAATGGAAGCGATGGCACTTCCGCTGGCATGAGCAATGAGCGCCTCTCGTTCAACCGGGTTGGGCTTGATGAAGACAACCGCCCGAACCGCGTCCTGAATTCCATGTTCCACAATTGAGATCGCCGTATTCTTGAAGAATTCCGGATCCGACCCGGGCATCTCCATCAACAGGATCCTGTCCCGCAGGATATCCATTGGAGGCAGGGATTCATCCAGTGTTTGAAAATAAAATTCACCAGCAACCACCCCGTCCGGCACCAATTGTGTTTCGTGATAAAAGCCACCTTCTGCCTTCAAGACCAGGGATGCCTCCCCGTCGTGGATGGTGACCGAATTGGTAGCCACCGCTTCCGTATGAACCGAAAAACCGTATTTTTGGAATGTGGAAACCAGGTAGGCAGCCGCCTGGGTTTCCGCCTGGTTTCGATCCACCCGGCTGCCATTCCCGGCGATTTTCTGGATGTGATCCATCATGTTTTCCATTGAAATTCCATAATCCGGAAGCTCAACCGCTTGCCGGGGAATTCGATCTCCACCGACAGTTTCCTTGACAACAGGGGATTGCCTGCCAAGCAGGAATATGGACCCAAGCAGCAATGCCCCCAGGATGCCCACTCCCAGGATTTTCCAGAAAGATATTTGCGGCTTAACTTTTTGAATGCCCATCCCTGAATAGGAAATGATCTCCTGCGGGTTAAACCGGCTGGCTTGCCATGCCGGATAAAAGGCACATAATCCACCCCAAAGACACATTCCAAGCCACACAACCAGAGCAACCAACCCATCGGTCCAGTTCAGCGTTTGCATGATAACGCCAATGATGCTCAATCCCGCCAGGGCGCCCAATCCTCCACCAATGAGCCCCAGCAGCACGCCTTCCAGAATAATTTCCATGAATATTTGGAACCTGCTCCAACCAAATGCTTTCAACAGACCAATTTCCCGTTTGCGCTCCAACACACTGAGATACAGGTTCTCCAAAACCACCAGACCACTCATCAAGATGGCAACAAGAACCATAAGAATATGAAATTGCTCAATGACCAGAGCTACATAATTGCCCAGGAAGGTTATCTTCAATATTCCCTGTAAATTGACCAGGATATTGATGACCAGGGAGGACAATGTCGCACCAGCCAGGATCAGGATGAGAGTCAGGACAAACCGGATCCGGCGGCGTGATAATTGGCGGAACGCCAGGCGGATCATGTTCATTCCCCCCACCGGATTTCGATGATGAACCGATTTCTCAGACTCAATTTCGGGGTTTAGGTTTTCAACCGGCAGCCTGCGGACCATCGCTCGAATCGGAACGATTCCCCCCAAAATATACAGCAGAGGAGCCAGGGTTGCGGTCAGTGCAAGAATTTTCAGGTCGGGTATGATCCCCAAAGACCAGGTCAACGCCCAACCTGCCACAAAGGAAAGCACCATCCCAATTCCCCCAAAAAGAAACAACTCTCCCATTAAATTCAAGACCATTTCTTTGGGCTTCCAGCCAAAGGCTTTGATTAACCCAATCTCCTCACGTTGAGCCTGCATATTAAGTTGAACACTGTGGGTGATAAAAAGAATGGCAGCCACATAAAAAATGCCCAGGAGCAGGATATTGGCAGTGTTTACACCCCCGGTAATGGATTTGGCAGCGCCCAGGGTCGTCCAATTTTCCTCCACATACCCCACCCCGGGCACCAGCACCAACACTTTCTGCGGAGATGACCCGGCAACGATATCCACGTGAAGCTGGGTGCGTTCGGTAATTTCTGAGGCAATTCTTTCCACCTTTGCCAGGTTTTCCGGCGTGTACTCTTCAATTCCTGAAAGGCGTACGCGAATGGCATCAATAAAATCCTCGCGTTCCAATAAATAATGGGCACCCTCCAGATTGGTTAAGCCCAGAGGCGGTCTGGGGATAAACCCTGCCGGATTCAAATCCGGGGTCAACCGGACCAACTCCAAAGGTTGGTACTGCTCGTCATAAAGCAATGCAGCATATGGGGGCTCATAAATCCCCATGGGAACGTAGGAAAGAGGATCGTCCGGGATGATTAATTTTTCAAAGTCATACCTGCCTTTCACATCCAGGACGAAAGGCGGTGGTGAATATACCCTCATCTGACGGAAGACATTCGACTTGGGAGGCACATCCACCGGTTGTTGCAGGAACATTTCGGGTTGGGCTTCCCGAATGAATGGGGCAACTGCCTCTCCCCAGGTCCCTTTGGATTCCAACGCCAGGACCAGACCCTCCCGGTTCGAATCAGGGGATTGAATTTCCTGGTACGCATAGGGAGCCGGGTAGAGCAGCACATTGGTATTGGTCACCTGCAAATAACCGGAATCAGATATTTCCATCCCTTGCTCCGGGTAAAATGTCAGGTTTTGCTGGGAGAGTGGCTGCACCCAATCCTTGAGGTTCAGGTGAACGTCTTGATGAACGACCGGCTGCCCGGCTGCAAAAAATGAAAATATTGTTCCCCAGGCATCCTGGTATGCCGCCTCGGATTCCGGGCTTATTAATTGCTGCCAGTCCAGTTCCTCTGTGGAGAGGTCAACCGATTCAATGTTCACCTGCAGAGTTTGATCGAGAAATGATTGCGAACTGATGATGATGGGGATTTTGGATGCTTTCTGATGATCAAACGCAACGCGGATTGTCTGTTCAAGGTCTTGTCCCTGCGGCAGAAATTCGCCGGAAACAGCCTGGTCCAGACCGGTCAAGGCTGCTTCCGCAACCGGATCAATCCCAACAACCAGTGTCCACATGACGGGCAGTTGACCGATGGTATTGAACAATTCCCCCCGTGGTCCGCGGCTGCCGCCGGTGGAACCGTACGTTGCAAACATTCCAGGGTTGGATTGATACTCCACCCCCACAGCGACAAAACCGGTTTGAGCAGCCACCAGGTTTCCCAGTTGGTCTTTGAGGACATATTCCAGCTTGTAAACGGTACCCGGTTGCGGATCGGGAATGGATAAATTGATTCCCCCGGTGGAATTGAGCAGGTATCCAATTGTTGAAACCGGCGCGGCAACCTCAACGTCGGAAATGGAGCGGATCAAGTCGAGTTGTTCCCGGGTAATTCCCCCACGCGGTGTACCCAGATAGTTCCCTTCCACCAGCCCGGTTTCCAGTTCCATTTGCGAAATTGCCGATGGCGGTCTGATCAGCAAGTCATAAGCCCCCCGCCAGTGCTCCGAGACAACCGTTTGGGTCGTCACCGACATGGATTGGGCGGTGGCGGAAAATGTTGCCAGACCGGTGCAGATGACCAGCAAGCCAACCAGCTGGATTAAGAATCGCTCCTGGCGGACCATATCCCGCACGGACTTATTTAATACCCAATCCAGAATACGTTGAAGACGATGGATCATGATTAATCCTGGCAATGAATGTCTATATTATTAATGGACGCTCCAATCAATTGAGAGCATGGTCGGAAGAAATAAATTTCTTGTGAATCAAAGAATTTCCCAGAAAAAATTATTGCTTCGTCACCTGCGTATAATCGTATGTGGTTCGTCCTTGATTGGTTTGTGACCAGGTTTGATAATATGTTCCGGTTGCCCCGGTATATTCATGATACGGATAATACGTTCCTTCGGGATAATTCACCCACACGAAGGATCCGCCATCTCCAAAATTGCCAGTGATTCTAAAATTCCCCAAGCCCCCATAAACTGAAAGATCCCAATTCACGCGGTATGGAGGTGCAGTGACTATGGTTGAATGTGTACCATTTTGAGAATCGACAACGGAGATCTCTGCTGGAATATACTCTGGTTGTGGCGGAAACTGACTGGATGCAGAAACAATATATAGTGATGGAAATGCGTAAAATAGAACAACCAACAGGATAAAAATTGTGTTTTTCTTGTTTACCAAATTCATTTGATATCCCCTTTTCTTATGAGTTTTGATGAACAAAGTAAGTGTACCATCTCATGACCCATCTCACAACTGACATTCGTTATCCGCACGTCACATTTAATTGTTGACAAATGCAATAAAAACACACCGGAGATGACAATCCAGTGGCACAATAAGCCCCGTCAACGGCACCGCAACCTCTTGCTTGCAGGGAAAACCAACAAACATAAAGATGGATTCAATTACTTTGCTCCTTTGCAAGGATACACGATACCACCCGTATTTGTATGATCCATTCTTTCTGCCATGAATGGTCGATTGCAAATCAACCAGGATCAAATCTTGACAGTAGAGTTGATACTGGCTATACTATACCCCAGTATAGTATATTTTCAGGAGAGGATGACCTTATGCCCCTGTATGAATATCACTGCGAGGAATGCGACCACGTCTTTGAAAAAATGATGCCTTTCAGCCAGGCGGATTCCTCGCCCGAATGCCCCCATTGCCACCATGATATCACCCGGCGCAAAATTTCCACCTTTGCCACCCGGATTGCATCCACCGGAGCGTCCTCTTCCTCCTCCGGCAGTTCGTGCGGTTCCGGCGGCGGACGCTTCACCTGAGGGGGGTAGGCAGATGCGCCTGCGGTGCAGGCGCCCACCCCATGAAATGGACCCATCCATGAAACTGGAAAACGAATCCTCCAAAACAGCCATCCTCAACCGCCTGCGGCGGATTGAGGGACAGGTGCGCGGCATCGAAGAGATGATCCGCACAGACCGCGATTGCACCGACATTGTGCAGCAATTTGCCGCGGTGCGCTCCGCCACCCAGGGTGCCATGAACGCCTTCCTGGAGGAATATGCCGCCGCCTGCCTGCGCAGCAGCGGGAATACCTCCGCCGACGAGCGCGAGGAAATGATGCACAACCTGCTTGCCTTGCTGAACAAGGTAGCCTGACGATTCCAAAAGAGGACCCCCCATGAGTAATGCAACCGTCCGCTGGATTGGCGGAAAACAATTTATCGGCATTGATTCCACCAGCCACTCCGTGGTGCTTTCCACGCCCGATGAGGGTGTGGGTATGAAGCCCTCCGAGCTGCTGCTGGTGGCACTGGCAGCCTGCACCGCGGTGGATGTGGTGGAAATCATTGCCAAGAAGCGCCTGCACCTCGATTCGCTCGAAATCCGCGCGGATGGCGAGCAGGACTCTGACCCGCCGTGGACTTTCCGCAAGATTCATGTCCACTACACGCTGCGCGGCACCGACCTGACCGAAACAGCCGTAAAACAGGCGATTGATCTTTCCGAGGAAAAATATTGCTCGGTGGCAGCCACCCTGCGCGGCGTGGCGGAAATAACCACCAGCTTTACCATCGAAGCGGCTTAATCCCCGCGCTGGCGGGCTTCCTCCCGGTAGCGGCAGTATTCGCATTTCTCCCCGGGCGCAGGAGGCTCCGGCTGGTCCAGCAAAGCCAGCACCTGCCCCAGGAACGCCAGGAAGGTATTGTCATCACGCGGGATTTCCTGCCAGGTGACATCTCCCAGGTAGGCAATCCGCCCGTCGATTTGCTGCAAGTCCACCGGTTCCACCACCAGCAGCCCCAACCGGCTGATGGGCTGCAGCGAAAACTTGCCCGGCGCCGGGTTTTCCAGCGCCCAGCTATAGGCATGCAGCTGCCGCCCATAAAACGCCTGGTGGGTCGGGCGCGGCTGGGATGTCTTAAAATCCACCACGCCATAGGAGCCGTCCTCGAACTGCACCACCGTGTCAAATTTGCCCACCAGGTAACAACTGGATTCATGCCCCGGCAGTTCAATTGCCTGGGATTGCACCCATCGTTCGCCAAACTTCACCACGCCGGGCGGCAGGTCGGGATGCAGGTCGGCAGTGCTGCGCCCTTCAAAATAATTCTTCATCAAGCCGTCAATTTTATTAAAGATGGATGGAAAAGGAGATCCGGGGCGGCTGAATTTTCTCGCCACCTTGAGGTAGAAACAACGCGGGCATTCGTCCCACAGGAAGGTCAGGTCGGACGGGCTCAGTTTATACAGCGTCATTGCAGCTCCTTTGTTATGATGCCGAATCCGCAGCGGACAGGTCCAGGTCGGCAGCGGTGACAGACAAACCGGTGAATTCCTCAAAACTGAGATGGCGGAGGCTCAGCCCGCGCCGGGCGCAGAAACGGTCAAAGATCGCCAGGTAGCTGTCCACAATCCGGCACTCCCAAGACAAGCCCAGCCGCTCTGCCAGCGCCCGGATATCTGCTGCCGAAGCGCCCTCAATTTCCGCAAAATTACCGTAGGGCAGATCATCCAGAGTGACTTCCATGCCCTCCAGCAGATATACCGTGCGGTACTTTTCGTACATCACCGCCACCTGGTAGCCCAACGCTTCAAGGATATGGCGCGCCTGCTCCAGGTCGTGGACGATGGTCTCGATCTCCTGTCGGTTGGCAATTCCCTCGCCCAGGTCGGCGGGTCCCTTAAAGGTCAGCACGGCAGCAGATGGTCCCGGGTCAGCCGATCCCCGCAGGGTTGCCGGGACGGGCTGGCGCAGGCGCAGCACCCGGCGGGCTTCCTTGAGTGCGCCATCAGGGGTATCAAACCGCAGGTTCACCTCATGTTCCCGCGGCTGGACCAGGCTTGCACCCAATTCCTCCAGCCTGTCCCGGATTTGTCCGGGGTGATCCAGGTAAAACTTCACTTCCAGCTCGCGCTCTCCGGTCTTCATGGTTCCTCCTGTTGTATTGCCTGTCAATTGCCCAGCCGCAGGTGCCGGGCTGTACCGTCATCCGTGTAGGAAAACTCGCCCAGCCGCACCCTGCCATGAAAGCGCACCGTCACATTGCGCACGGGGGGTTGATACGATCCCTCGCGCGCCCATACTTCCAGTTCCAGGTTCCCGGCGCGGCGGTGCAAGCGGTAATGCGTCTGGCAATAGTCACCGCGCTCGCAGGCATCGGTGAGACCATCATCCTCGTACAGGGTGAACTCACCCTCACCGGGATAGACTTCCAGCATCAGTTCATCCAGCGGACGCTCGCCGGTGTGCTGCATTGCCGGACCCAGCGGGAGGATTGCACCTGCCCGTACGTAGAGCGGCATGCTGTCCAGCGGGGCTTCGGTCCACGTCCAGCCGCCGCCGGTGAGTCTCCTGCCCGTCCACCAGTCAAACCACTCCCCGGCTGGCAGGTAGACCGCCCGCGCCCGCACGCCCGGCTGGAGGATCGGTGCTGCCATCAACAGGGGTCCCACCATCACCTGGTCATCCAGGTTTGCCAGGGCAGCGTCCTGTGGAAAATCAAAGAACAGCGGGCGGAAGATCGGCGTACCGCACTGGTGCGCCTTCCAGAACTGGGTATAGAGGTAAGGCAGCAGGCGGTAGCGCAGGGTGAGATAGGTGCGGCTGATTTGCTCCACCTCCGCTCCAAACGCCCACGGTTCGTGGGGCAGCGTCCCGGCGGAGGAATGCCCGCGGCAGAAAGGCATCAGCGAGCCGATCTGCATCCAGCGGGCAAACAGTTCGGGGGTGGCTTCGTTGCCAAACCCGCCAATATCCACGCCCACAAAGGGTGCACCCGAAAGCCCCATGTTCATCAACTGAGGCAGCGACATTGCCAGGTGTTCCCACCAGGAATCGTTGTCGCCCATCCACGAAGCCGTCCAGCGCTGGATGCCCGCAAAACCGGAGCGGCACAACACGAAGGGACGCCTGCCGCCCAGGGCGCGGCGCATGCCCTCATAAGTTGCCTGCGCCATGCCCAGCCCAAACAGGTTGTGCGCCTCGGCATGGGTGGTGCGCTCGCCCGCCGGACCCTGCCCGGCATCCAGCGGAAGGGTGCCTGTCCCGCCGCCGCCCTGGCTGAAGGGCTTGTCGAACACCACCGGTTCGTTCATGTCGGTCCAGATGCCCTCAATACCAATCCGGGCATGCTCCTCAAAGAGGCTCCCCCACCAGTCCCGCACTTCCGGGCGCAGGTAATCGGCAAAGACGGAATCATCCGGCCAGACGTAATATTGCGCCAGGCTGCCGTCCGCCTTGCGGATAAAGGCATCCTGCTGCAGCCCGCTGGCATACACCCGGTATGCCGGGTCGACCTTGATCCCGGCATCGACAATCGGCACCAGGCGGATGCCGATGGATCGCATCTCCGCCACCAGTCCGGCAGGGTCGGGATAGGTCTGCGGGTTCCAGGTCAGGTTGCGGTAGCCGTCCATATGGTCAATATCCAAATGAATCACATCACAGGGAATTTGACGGGAGCGGAATTCATCTGCCACCTGGCGCACCTCGTCCGCCGATTGATAGCTCCAGCGGGATTGGTGATACCCCAGCGCCCAGCGGGGCGGCATGGGCATCCTGTACAGCAGTTCCGTCAGCCCGTGCAGCGCTTCGGCAGGCGTGGGACCGTACACAACGTAATAGTCCAGTTCACCGCCATCCGCCCGCCATTCCATGATGGCAGGCTCGGCGGCGGTGCGGTTTGCCAGCCTGCGGAGGTCAAACTCGGAGTGGAAGGTATTGTTGAAATACACGGCATGGCAGAGACCGGGCTGGAGGCTGAGGTACACCGGGATGGCGATGTAAAGCGGGTCCACCCCGGGACCATGCGACCTGACCGGGTCGGTTGTCCAGTTGGTCAGCAGCCGACCGGATTTTTCCAGCAAGCCGGCGCGCTCGCCAAAGCCGTAAAACCGTTCCCCCGGTGCAGCCTGCCTGGCAGCATGCACGCCCCGCCCCGAAACACGCGGCGCCTGTGCGTCCGCACAGAACACCCGCCCGGCGGAATTCGTAAAGCTCACGGCGCCATCCGCACGGCGCACCGTGACGGCAACCAGGTCGGTCTTCAGGGTAATGCCGGCATCAGACTCGCTGCGCTCCACCGGCACTGCCGGAAAATCCGCATCCGCCCTGGGAATTGCCCACGAGCGGCGCGGCATCAATTCACCTGCCGCCTGGCGGACATGCACCAGGCGCGGGGTGAGGACGGTGATTTCCACCTCCCCGGTTTCCAGTGACAGGTGAATGGAAGTGGGGGATGGGTTCATTTGTCCTCCTGCCAGCCGTTCCAGTGAATACGCGCCGGGTCAAAGCGGTCTGCCGGGGGTGGTGTTTCCGCAGGGTAGCCGATGGCGGCAATTCCCAGCGGATGCACCTCCGGCGGCAGGTGCAGCATGTGGTGCAGCGGATCCTCCCGGTCGGGGTTGGGGTGTACACCCAACCAGACAGCTCCCAGCCCGCGGGCATGGGCAGCCAGCAGCAGGTTCTGCATGGCAGCGGAGCAATCCTGCACCCAGTAGGCAGTCTTGGGTTGAATGCGTTCATCCCCGCAGATGACGATGGCGGCGGATGCTTCGTGCAGCATCTGCGAAAAGGCATGGAAGGTGGTAATCTCCTCCAGCAGAGCGCGTTCCGTCAGGATGATGTAATGGCGGGGCTGACGATTGCGCGCCGAAGGAGCCTGCATGGCAGCCCGCACCAGGGCTTCCAGGTCCTCCAGCGGTACCTGTTGCAATGTAAAGTGCCGCACGCTGCGGCGGGTAAAAATGGCGTCCAACGCATCCATGGGAAAACCTCCTGTGTATGGGGGATTGATGACAAACCAACAGGAACAAAAAAAAAGGGGAAACCGGGAATTCAGGAAGCCGCGTAAGGCACCCAGGCAAGCACGGTGGTGCCGTTGCCGGGCTCCGAGCTGATATCCACATCTCCGCCCACGTTGCGGGCGCGGGACTGCATATTGGAAAGCCCGTGCCCCAGGCGGAAGGAAGTGCCCTCGGGATCAAATCCCCGCCCGGTGTCATGCACTTCCAGCACCACCCGGTCGGGCGCCTTCCATACCACCACATCCACCCGGTCGGCGTGGGCATGCTTGGCGATATTTGCCAGCGCCTCCTGGCAGATATGGAAAATTGCCAGCGCCTGGGAATCGGTCATGCTGGGAAAGCCCTCAGTGGGACCCTGCAGGTTGACCGGAACCAGGGAATTGGTGTAAAACTCATTCACCAGCCGCTGAAGACCCTGCATCAGGTTGTCATCCCGCAGCTGGCGGGGGCGCAGGTCCAGGATGTAGGCGCGGATGTCGCGGATGGTGCTGTTCAGATCGCTGATTGCCTGCTCAATCCGCTGCCGTGAGCCAGCGGCATCTTCATTTAAAAGCAGTCTTGCATGCTCAAGAGTCAGCCCAACAGCGTAGATGGACTGGATCACGCCATCATGCAGGTCCATGCCAAAACGCTCACGCTCCTCCAGGATGGCAAGGCGGCGGGATTTCAGCCCCAGCCGGGCGGATTCGATTGCCGTTCCCAGCCAGCTGCTGATGTTGGCAAGAAATTGCATCTCCAGCTCGTCCAGCGGGTCGGGATTGCAGGACGCCACCGCCAGCACACCCCACACGCCCTGGAATCCCACCAGTGGAAAGCACGCCAGCTGGCAGATGCCGCTTTCCAGCACCGCCGGGTGTATTTCGGGCACGGGTGTGGCAGCCAGCAGCACCATGCGCGGCTGCATTTCCTGGGCAACCCCGCCCACCAGCCCTTCGCCCATGATGAACTGCGACTTGCGAAACAGCGAGGGGACGAACCCGCCGCGGTGCAGCGAAAGGCTCATCAGGCGGCTTTCCTCCTGCCGCAGGAAGATCTCCCCCGCCTCGATATGCAGGTATTCCATCACCTGTTCAATGGCTTTTGCCAGGGCTTCATCAATATCCACCGTCACGGTAAGGGTGGATGCCAGTTCGTTCAGCAGCGCCAGGTTTTCATTACGGCGGGTCAGAATGCGGTCACGTTCAACCAGCTCCTTGTAGAGGTGGGCATTCGAGATCGCCGCACCTGCATAGGCTGCCAGCATTTCAATCATCTGCTCATCCTGGGCGGTAAATTCGAGGGCATCCAGCTTGTTGGTCAGATAAATCTGCCCCAGCTGGCGGCTGCCCTTGCGGATGGGCACGCCCAGGAAGGCTTTCATGGGCGGATGCTGCTGTGGAAAACCAATCCGGCGCGGGTCGGCGCCAATATTGGGAATGCGGATGGGGCGCGGCGAGTGCATCAATGCACCAATCAAGCCCAGCCCGCGCGGCGGATGCGCCATGCGGGCAATTTCCTCCGGCGCCATTCCCACCGTGATGAAATTTTCCAGCTCGCCATTTTCCCCCAATACACCCAGCGCGCCATATTGTGCGTGGGCAAGCTGGCTGGCAAGCTCCACAATTTTGCGGAGCAACGATTCCAGCGAGACATCCTGCACCAGCTCCAGGCTTGCTTCGTGGAAGGCGCGCAGCCTGGCGTTTATTTCGGCAGAGGAAACCGGCTTGTCATCCATGATGATTGAGATAATTGTATCCGAAATATCCCATTTGTGTCAAATTGACCCGTTGCACGGTTTCACCCCGGCTCTCATTCCTGCAATATGGGGTATTTTGGCATGATAAAGATCACAATTCCCAACAGTTTTGCAAACCCGCCCCATTTTGAGGCGCATTTCCGCAAAGTCATGCTAGAATTATCCCATGACCACTCCAAACTCCCCCCTCATCTGTCCTGCCTGTGGTGCATCCAATCCAGCCGGATCGCGATTCTGTGAATCCTGCGGTCAGCCGCTGATGGCTGCACCCACCACAACGGCGATGCCAACTCCCCCAGCAATGCCCGCCCAGGCGGCAATGCCAACTCCCCCAGCAATGCCCGCCCAGGCGGCAATGCCAACACCGGAAGCCGTTGAACCGACCCCACTTCCCAAAG